>OGCL01000092.1_pt1 | contig 100831 bp, 85 predicted proteins | sample 1570041 | NCBI WGS metagenome assembly OGCL01 (sample SAMN06266162, study PRJEB24511) | hot springs metagenome | isolation source: Hot spring water | place: South Africa: Limpopo | collected 2015-06-22
GGCAACTCGCCAATCAGGCCGCCGCGGTGATGGCCTGACTTAAACCAAACAGCCTCCTCGAATCCCGGGGCGATTCACCTGGCTACTGCGCGCTGATGCGGAGATTCTCTCTTCGTGATACTCATATCGAACGCGTACGGCTGGTGACGGTCACTATCCTTTGCTCTACTGCACAATCAGATTGCACGAAAAAATGTGTTCAGTTGAGGAGTGAAAATGGGACAAGCGAAGCTCAAGCAACGTACCGCCTTTGCGCCAGAGTTGGTCGAACAATGGGAGTCGGAAGATTGCATCAATTTTGCGGTCGCCCTCGCACGGGTGACCGGCTGGCTGCTACACGTGGACTGGTGGGTGCCATCGCTGGATCCTGACAACAACATTCCTCTTGAGCAATGTAAGCCACTACGCGTTTACGTAGCTGACAACGGATTCGGCGTCTTTGATGTGCGAGGAGTAAGGTCTATAGATGATTTCAATGCCCGGACTATTCGTCCGTTGGCAGTGCGCAATGGAACTGGTGGGGTCAGAACGCGCTACTACGATGAATCGAGACTGGAATCACTCCCCCTGCGCATCCCCCCAGATCCGGCGAAAATTGAAAGTGCGGCCAAGGCCATTGCGGCCAATACGGCTTACCTCAATTCGATTCCAAAGAGGAAGCCACCTTACATTCCAGCGGCTGATGCTGCTGACTACACTTTTGGACGATGCGCTGCCTTTGCTGAAGCGCTGCGTGAACAAACAGGGTTGGATGCAGTAGCGTTGCTAGCAGTCCGCGTTAAGCCAGGTTCTGAAGGCATGAGGTTCGGTAGCGATGGATTTTTCCACAGCTTGGTTCTGCACCCGGATGGGACAGGTGAAGACTGCTGGGGCAAGGCTTATGTTGATGACATTGCGGGTCGGTTCGGAGTGGCTGAATATCGACTCAGTCGCGAAGTGCACGGACGTGTGGTGAGCAATCTGCAGCGCACCTCGCCCGAACAATACGAAGCCGCGTTTGCCAAAGCGAAAGAACTGATCCAGACCTATCGTCTTTAGCTTCTCGCCTAACGATCTACCAACAGGAAATGTTGTCCATGCTTAACGACCAAACAACCGCACAAGTAGCGGTCTCGGTGGCCAAAGAGGTCTATTCGGACGCCGTCGGACCTGTGATGCGAGAGTTCGGAAAAATTGGAGTCAACGCTGCGAAGGTGGTGCACCTGGTACTTTTCCCCCTGCAATACGGGGCTAAGTTTCAAGACCGTCTAGCACAACGTTTACAAGAGGCATTGGAACGTGTTCCCTCAGCGCGCCGCATGGCTCCCCGAGAATCCATTGCATTGCCAGTAGGTGAGCGCCTTCGCTACGAAGACGAAGGTATCAATCCCATTGCAGATCTGTACATAAATCTGCTGGCCCGCGCGATGGACAAAGAGCGCGTGGGCGAAGCACATCCAGCTTTCCTGTCCATCATTGGTCAACTAGCACCCGACGAACTACTTGTTCTTCGCCAACTTGAAGAACAGGAGTACAGAGTGTTTGTTCGGCTTGGCCCCGGAGAGCCTGCCCTATTGTTCCCTGATGCATGCGCCAAGCTTGACGGTTCTGGGTTTTGGATTTCACACGCGGAAAAGCTGCGGCACGCAGCGGTACGGCCTGAAGAACTCGCCCAGCCGCTGCTTTTCCTCACCTTCTTTGGGCATTTGCAAAGTCTGGGACTGACTGAGTACACCAATATCCCCAAACAGGCGCTCGACAACATATCGAGTCCGGGATTCGAGTATCACTGCATCAAGCTGACAGACTTCGGGAGGCTTTTTCTCAGCGCGTGTGTCCTGGAGTCATCCAAGGTGGTCGAGTCCCAATGTAACCAAGGAAGCTTCACACAAGATGGCTAATGCCTGCGCACAGGCAGCGATGGACGTTGCGTACAAAATTGGGTGCTGGTTCAGCATGGGACCTGCCGCGTTCGAGAGCGCGGCAGGTCGCGCTCTCGCCGCTAAGCTGCCGCGCGATAGAGTCGTTCCCGAAAGTGATGGACCGTTCGCCGAAGAGAATGGCGCACCCGTTCAGCCGTGGAGCATGGGAAGAACGGTACAACTGCTCGCCCCGTACTGGGAATGCACGGAGCACGAAGCGTTGGTAACGCTGAATGCCAACGGAAAGAGGTTGTTGCGCGCAATGGGCTGGACATCCTAGCGAGTTGCCATAAGCGGACGGCCTTTCCGGAGAGTTCAAAGTCTGCACATGACATGAACAGTCGTCTAACCACAGCGGGTCGAGCAACAGCAACCATCCTAAAAAGGCTCTTGGAACAGCTATCTTTTGTAGGGAAAGCGACGGTCGCTGGCGTCAGCAGAACTCACGGTGTCTGTCGGCAGGCCGTCGTTCGACCTGCGCTCAGGCCTTGGCAGAACTCTCACCAGTTCCCCTTAACTGTTCAATAGAGCAGCCGGGGGTGCGTATCAGATTTGAGACCGCGCCCGACATTCCCGGCCCAGTACTAGCCGCCCCGAAGCCCGATCAAGGCTTCGCGGAGGACACCCCCCTGTAGCGACAACTTCGCATAGCTGGAATATCGCGTGATCAAGCCCTGTAGCTTGGCTTGCGGCTGTGCGATGCCATATTCTGTCCCCCATGCACATCGAATTGAACCGCACGTTCCGGGAATTGCTGGCCAAGGAACCAGTCAACGACACACTGACCCTCTACCCAGGCAGCGCGACGATGACGCTGCCAGCGCTTCTGGACGAACTCCGCGTGGTAATCCTGTCCGAAGGGGGCTCGGGCAAGACCCAAGAGATCCACGAGGCGGCTCGGCGGCTACGAGCTGAGGGCAAGGCGGCGTTCTTCATGCGCCTCGAGCACGTTTCGCACGATTTCGATTCAGCCTTCGTCGAAGGGGACCTAGCAGAATTCGAGAAGTGGCTGGCGTCGTCGGAACCTGGCTGGCTGATGCTCGACTCAGTTGACGAATCGCGGCTCCGGTCAGCACAAGACTTCGAGCGAGCTATCCGCAAAGTCGCGACGCGCCTCTCCAAGGCGAAGCAGCGTGCTCACTTGCTGGTCACGAGCCGGTCGGCGGCCTGGCGACCAAAATCCGATCTGGACCTCTGCAACAGCCTGTTCCCGGTGGCCAACGAGGTCACCGCAGGCGGGGAGGACGCCGAAGGCGGCCAGACGACAGAACGATCAAAGCCCACAACGACCCCTTTCAAGATCGTCACACTGCAAGACCTGTCGCCGGAACAGATCAAGACCTTTGCAAGCGAGAAAGGCATAGGAGACACGGCGAAGTTCCTAGGGGATATCGACCGTGCCGACGCATGGTCCTTCACGGCCCGGCCTCAGGACCTGATCGAGGTGACCGAGTACTGGCTGGACAAGGGCCGAATCGGTTCGCGGCTCGAGTTAATGCAAAACAGCATCAAGCGCCGACTCCAAGAGACCAGCGAGGAACGCATCGAGGCACGATCGCTGGCGGATGACGAGGCGCTGGAAGGCGCCATGATGATCGCGGGCGCCCTGATGCTGACCCAAATGCAGAACGTCCGTGTGCCCGATGCCGGCAAGGGCATGCAGGGTCTCGACGCTCGCGAAGTGTTCAAAGGTCGGTATCCCTCCGATCTCGGCGCGCTGCTGCAGCGCCCGTTGTTCGATCAAGACATCTACAGCACGGTGCGCTTCCACCATCGGTCTGTGAAGGAGTATCTGGCGGCGCAGTGGTTCCTGAAGCTGCTCCGTCAGGAAGTTTCGCGTCGCAAGGTCGAGGAGTTGTTCTTTCGGGAGCAGTACGGCTTGGAGGTTGTCGTGCCATCAATGCGGCCCTTGCTGCCTTGGATGGCCATGGGTGACAGCCGTATCCTCGAGAAGGTGCGTCGCCTGGCTCCGGAGATCGTCTTCGAAGGCGGTGACCCGGTACGACTACCCATCGACGTCCGGCGTGAGATCCTCGAGCAGGTGTGCAAGCAACTGGATGGTGGCGTATCTCGGCGCTCTATCGCGGACTTTGCAGCCATCCAGCGCTTCGCCGCGCCCGATCTGACCGACACGGTACGTCGGCTGGCGAGGAAGTATGCCGCCACCGATGAAATCGTCTCGTTCCTGATGTGCATGGTCTGGCAAGGACGTCTGGCCGAGGCGCTGCCAGAAGCGATGATCGTCGCGCGCTCGCCGACAGCCGGGCAGTACGCAAGAATTGCCGCTTTCCGGGCCGCCGCCGAGCTGGGAACGCCTAAAGACATGGCTGCGGTTCGCGAGGGATTCTCGAAGGAGAGCGGCGGCCTAAAACGCAGATGCATGGCCGAGCTGATCAGCCACATCACAACGCCCGATGCGCAGAGCCTGGCGTGGATCTTGGATTGCATCCCGCGACTGGTCGAGTACAACCGGTATGAGGGCACAGGCCTGTCTGAGCAGCTGGCGGAGTTCTTCGAGCGCGCCGACATCGACTTGGTTGCGGCTGCCATTCCTTCGCTGCGGGCGCTTCTGGCCAAGCCGCCTGTCATCGAGCAGAGCTATTGCAATACCTCCAAACGCTACCAGTGGCTGCAGCAGTGTGCCGGCGCGGCCGTTCGCCGCCTGATCATCGCGCGTGACGCAACGGCACTGAAGCGCACCTCGCTCTCAGTACTGCACATGCTGCCTATAGATGGCCACTACAACGTTCACGCCTTCGACGTCAAGAATCTCGGCCTGACAGAGCTGGTGCGAGCGTGGCCCGAATTGAACTGGGCCCTGTTCTGGCACATCATCGAGCAAGAGCGAAAGACCAAGCAGAAGAAGGGCGAACGCGTTACCGACGTCTGGATGGCGTTGGCGGTGCAGACCTATCTGCACTTCGAATCTCATGACTTCGATGTCGCCGTGCAGGCCATCGCCGAGCGGCCGCTGGCCGACGACAAGGAGGTCGCGCTGACGCTGGCTTACAGGATCTACGTGCATTCCGGCAACCAACCCGAGCGCCTCGCGACGTTGAAGGCCTCTGTCGCGGCCGACAAGCACCTCAAATCACGACTGGCTGGTATGCTTAAGCCGCCCAAGAAGGACGCCGTGTGGAAGCGCATGGAGCTTGAGAACAAGCGCTGGAGCCGCAAGGCAGAGGCCCACAAGGCGCGGGAGGAAAAGGCCCGCTTGGAAGCGCCGGCGAAGCTTGAGGCCCAGTTAGATACGCTGCGCGACTCGGGCTTCAGGAATCCAGCCGATGTATCCAAATCGCAGCACTACCTGTACGACCGGATGCAAGACCTGGCGGGGAATGAGAACTCACGGTGGAGCATCGGTAACTGGCGCGATCTGGAGCCAGAGTTCGGCCCCAGGACGCCTCGGGCATTCCGAGACGGCATGGTCCGATTCTGGCGTCGGTACACGCCGAAGCTAGCGTCTGAAGGCGCAGCGCAGGGCTCCACACCGTTTGCAGATATCTTTGGCTTGGCGGGCCTGACCATCGAGGCCGCGGAAGATTCGACGTTCCCCTGGCGACTGACCCGTGCGGAGGCAGCCGTGGCCTTCCGCTACGCGATGCAGGAACTCAATGGCTTCCCACCTTGGTTCGCGGCGCTGTCGTCCGCTCACCCTGACGTCGTGAAGTCCATGGCGCTGGCCGAGATCACCTTCGAGTTGGAAAGTGACAAAGAGGGAGCGGCCAGCCAATACATCATCTACGATCTGAGCCGGTTCGGTGATTGGCTCTGGGACAGCATCGCCCCTGACATCCTCAAGCTTCTACGTACTCAGCCGCCCAAGGGCATCGAGCGACTGCAGCACCTGGTGGACATCGTCCTAGCGTCCAACCTTCCCGACGCCGCGCTCGCCGCGCTCGCTGCTGAGAAGCTGGCTGCTTGCGGTGACCCTAGGCAAATGGCGCTCTGGGCCGCTGTGTGGACGGGCGTGGACCCCGATGCAGCCGTCGACGCTGTGGAGGGGCATCTGGCGGCGTTGGATGAAGCGAAAAAGCGCACCGTGTTCACGATGACCTACGTCACCTATCTGCTCGGTGGGCGGCACATGGCGGCAGCGCGCGCGCGCAAGGCCTTCTGGACGCCCGCGGTGTTGAAACGGCTGTACATCCTCGTCCATGAACACGTGCGGTTCAGGGACGACGTCGAGCGTGCCAACAAGGGCGTCTACTCGCCGGGCCTGCGCGACAGTGCGCAGGACGCCCGCGAGCGGTTGGTGAACATCCTTGGCGACATCCCTGAGCGCGATGCCTACCTAGCGCTCAAAGAAATCGCCGAACGCCACCCGGAAGCCGACTGGCGCCCCTGGTTCTCGCTTCGTACTCGGACCAAAGCGGAAGTGGACAGTGAACGTCCGGCATGGACTGCACTGCAGGTTCGCCAATTCGGCGCGGAGTACGAGCGCACGCCGGCAAATCACCGCGAGCTTTTTGACCTGGCTGTGTTGCGACTGCTCGACTACAAACATCACCTTGAGAACGGCAACGACAGCACGGCTAGCGTAGTGATCCTCGCGGAGCGGGAGACCGTCCTCCGGAACCAGATCGGCGCATGGTGCAACGACCGTTCGCTCGGTCGATACGTGATACCGCAGGAATTGGAGTTGCCCGACGCTAAGAGACCCGACCTCTGGTGGACCACTACTGCGTTCAATGGCCCGGTACCGACCGAGCTGAAGATCGCCGACAACTGGCCGGGCCCCAAGCTCTTTGAGCGGCTGGAAAACCAGCTCGCGGGCGACTATCTGCGCGACGTGGCATCCGTGCGCGGCATCTACCTGCTAGTCTGGCGCGGCGTGCAGAAACGCTGGCAGCTACCCAACAAGAAGTGGGTCGACTTCGACGGGCTGGTGAAGGCACTCCAAGACCACTGGTCATCGGTGACCAACGCCCATCCTCGCGTCGAAGAAATCAAGGTCATCGGCATTGACCTTACCATGCGCGCTGTCGCTCCGCCCCCCGCCAAGAAGGCACCGGTAAAAAAGGCTGCGATGAAGAAGTCTGTGCAGAAGTAGGTTGGGAGCTGCACCGCTTCCGCAGCGATGAGGCGCGCGGGCGAAGGGCTCGTACACGACACTGCGGAGTACTTGGCACGTCAGCAAAGCCGGTCTCCCCCTTTTGTAACGGTGCCCAGCCGTAGGCATGGTCAGTTTCAGCAACGAAGCAAGCGGCCAAGGGACTCAGAGGCGAAAGTCCGCTTGCTGTCGATGCAGACATTTATGGGTCGCATCCGAACGACCGCACTCAGCCTATTCCAGTCATCGCAGCACTTATGGGCTGCTCGAACCCCAAGAACTTCTCGCAAGATCAAAAAAAAAGAGCGTTCGAAGTGAGCGCTCTATTTTGTATAGCAACACATCCAATCAGGGCTTTGCTTAGCTACGCGTTTGCAGATCATCTACTCTCGTTAAGTTCGAGTTTACGACTTTGCTGTTACAAATGACCACCCCGCAAACCCGCATGAATGCTGGAGGCTTGTTTACGACTTTATTTGCGTGTTTACGACTTTAATTACCCAGAATACTACGCGTCGGCCAAGAGCGCGCCGGTCATTCGACCGTCACGCTCTTGGCGAGGTTTCTGGGCTTGTCCACATCCGTCCCCCGCGCGCAGGCGGTGTGGTAGGCCAGCAGCTGCAGCGGCAGCACGTGCAGGATGGGCGAGAGGGCGCCGTAGTGGCCGGGCATGCGGATGACGTGCAGGCCCTCGCTGCTTTCGATGCGGGTGTCGGCGTCGGCCAGCACGTAGAGCACGCCGCCGCGTGCGCGCACTTCCTGCAGGTTGCTCTTGAGCTTTTCCAGCAGGGCGTCGTTGGGCGCCACGGTCACCACGGGCATGCTGCTGGTCACCAGGGCCAGCGGGCCGTGCTTGAGTTCGCCGGCCGGGTAGGCCTCGGCGTGGATGTAGCTGATTTCCTTGAGCTTGAGCGCGCCTTCGAGGGCAATGGGGTAGTGCAGGCCCCGGCCCAGGAACAGGGCGTTTTCCACGCGCGCAAAGACTTCGGCCCAGCCGATGATCTGGGGTTCGAGCGCCAGCACGGCCTGCAGGGCATTGGGCAGTTGGCGCATGGCCTTGAGGTGGGCGGCCTCCTGCTCCTCGGTAAGGCGGCCGCGCGACTGCGCCAGCGCCAGCGTGAGCAGGAACAGGCCCGCCAGCTGGGTGGTGAAGGCCTTGGTGCTGGCCACGCCGATCTCCACGCCCGCGCGGGTGATGTAGGCCAGCGCGCACTCGCGCACCATGGCGCTGGTGGCCACGTTGCAGATGGTGAGGGTGTGCTTCATGCCCAGGGCTTGCGCGTGGCGCAGCGCGGCCAGGGTGTCGGCGGTTTCGCCGCTCTGGCTGATGACGACGACCAAGGTGCGCGGGTCGGGCACGCTGGTGCGGTAGCGGTATTCGCTGGCCACCTCCACCTGCGTGGGGATGCCGGCGATGTCTTCGAGCCAGTATTTGGCCGTGCAGCCGCTGTAGTAGCTGGTGCCGCAGGCCAGGATGAGCACGCGGTCGATCTCCTTGAACACGCGCCAGGCGGCGGTGCCGCCCGGGCCGTCGAACAGCTCGGGCACGATGGCCTGCACGCCTTCGAGGGTGTCGGCGATGGCGCGCGGCTGCTCGAAGATTTCCTTCTGCATGTAGTGGCGGTAGGGCCCCAGCTCGGCCGCGCCGCTGAAGGCCTGCACGGTGCGCACGGGGCGCTCGGCGGGCGTGAGCGCCTCCTTGCCCTGGCCCACGATCCAGTAGCGGCCCAGTTGCAGGTCGACGAGATCGCCCTCTTCCAGGTAGACGATCTGGTCGGTCACGCCGGCCAGGGCCATGGCGTCGCTGGCCAGGAAGTGCTCGGCGCCGTCCTGCCCCACGCCCAGGATCAGCGGCGAGCCGGCGCGCGCGCCCACCACGCGGTGGGGCTCGTCCTTGTGCAGCACGGCGATGGCGTAGGCGCCGCGCAGTTCGCCCACTGCGGCCTGCACGGCCTCGAACAGGTCGCCGCCGTAGTGGCTGTCCACCAGGTGTGCGATGACCTCGGTGTCGGTCTGGCTGGTGAACACGTAACCGCGCGCCTGCAGCTGCGCGCGCAGCTCTTCGTGGTTTTCGATGATGCCGTTGTGCACTAGCGCGACGCGGCCCGATGCCTGCGCGGCCGGGCCCGTGCCGTGGCTGAAATGCGGGTGCGCGTTGTGCACCACCGGCGCGCCGTGCGTGGCCCAGCGGGTGTGGGCAATGCCGGTGGCGCCCTCGATGCGCTCGGCCTGCACCTGCTCCAGCAACTCGGCCACGCGGGCGGTGCTGCGTGCGCGCCGCAGGCCGCCGGGGTGGGCGGCGTCCAGGCTGGCGGAATGCACGGCCAGGCCGCACGAGTCATAGCCCCGGTATTCGAGCCGCTGCAGGCCCTGCACCAGGATGGGAACGATGTTGCGCTGGGAAACCGCGCCGACGATGCCGCACATAAATAGCACTCCTGCTCAAGGGATGCGCGATCGTAGGCAAGTACGCACAGAATTTTTAATTGAATTTCGTCCATTTATGAAATTCAATTTCTTAAAATGTGTTGTGTGAATTTTTGCTTCATAAATAGATCAAATATGGAATCCATCGCACTCGACACCATCGACCTGCAGCTGCTGGACCTGCTCCAGCACGATGCCGGGCAAAGCAACCTGCAACTGGCCGGGCAGGTGCATGTGTCGCCCCCCACCTGCCTGCGGCGCGTGCGGCGGCTGCACGAGGCCGGGCTGATCGAGCGCCAGGTGGCCATCGTCCAGCCCGACCGCCTGGCCGCGCTGCAGGGCCACGGGCTGGCGTGCATCGTGGAGGTGTCGCTCGACCGCCAGGGCGCCGAGCAGCTCGACGCCTTCGAGACCCGCGCCGTGCGCGAGGAGGCCGTGCAGCAGTGCTGGCGCGTCTCGCCCGGACCGGACTTCGTGCTCGTGGTGCACACGCGCGACATGCCGGCCTACCTGCAGCTCACGCAGCGCCTGTTCACGGGCGACGCCAACGTGCGCAACGTCAAGGCCTTCTTCGCAACGCGCCGCGCAAAATTTGAGACGAAAGTGCCTTTAACATCTACAGCATAAGCGCTTTAAGCTATGAATACGATAGCAACATCCACTCCCGCCAGGCACGGACCGGAGCGCAGCGCAGGGGCCATGCAGGCCGCGCCCCGCTGTAAGACTGGCGCAACCCCTCTCTGGTAGGTTCGTTCGCACGGGGCACAGCGCCCCGGCGCCACACGCCCGCCCATGACATCCACCCCCGCCACACCACCACCGCATGGCCCGCGCCACCCTGGCGACAACGGCCCGGCCTCGCGGCGGCGCACCTTCCGCCACATCTACCCGCTGCGCGTGCTGGGCATGGGCCTGGGCGGCCTGCTGGTGGCCAGCGTGCTGCACCAGCACCAGACGCTGCGGGACTACTGGATGCTGGCGGTGTTCTCCTTCCTGGTCTGGCCGCACCTGGCCTACCTGCACGCGCGGCACAGCGCCAACCCGTTCCGCGCCGAGATCTACAACCTGCTCATCGACTCGGCCATGGTCGGCCTCTGGGTGCCGCTGATGCACTTCAACCTGCTGCCCAGCGTGGTGCTGGCAGCCGTGACCACCTACGACAAGTTCAGCACCGGCATCAAGCGCCTGTGGCTGTATTCGCTGCCCGGTATGTTGGGCATGGGCGCACTGGCCACGCTGCTGCTGCGGCCCGAGCCGCGCCTGGAAAGCTCACTCCTGGTGGTGATCTTCACCCTGCCCGTGATCATCGTGCACACCATGGCCGTCAGCGTGGCCAGCTACCGGCTGATCCGCACCGTGGCCCGGCAAAACCGTGAGCTGGAGGCCATGCGCCGCACCGATGCCCAGACCGGCCTGGCCGCGCGCAGCCACTGGCAGGAGCAGGCCAACGACAGCCTGGAGCGCTACCACGCCCGCCACGAACCCGCCTGCCTGCTGATGATCGACATCGACCACTTCAAGCCCATCAACGACCTGCACGGCCACACCGTGGGCGACGAGGTGATCCGCGCCGTGGGCCAGGTCATTCGCGACTGCGTGCGCGCGCACGACCACGCGGGCCGCTACGGGGGTGACGAATTCGCCGTGGTGTGTGGCAACGCCCGCGCGCCCGAGGCCCAGGCCATCGCCGAGCGCATCCGCGACCGCATCGCCGCCCTGCGCCTGCGCGAGCTGCCCGAACTGCACCTGACCAGCAGCATCGGCCTGGCCGAAACCATGCGCAGCCAGCTCAGCCTGCGCGACTGGATCAACGATGCCGACGCCGCGCTCTACCGCGCCAAGCACCAGGGCCGCAACCAGGTGGCCGGCCCCGCCGTGGCGCCGCCGCCCGCACCGCAGTCGGCCTGAAGCGGCGCTGGCCGGGGGCGCCAGATACACAGCAAAATCAGGCTACATCGCTTATCCAGCAATCGCCAGAAGCTATTGTTTCAATAGCAATTTAGAACCTATCCGTAAATTGGCGGGTTGAGGCTGGCGAGGCGATTCGGATGGCAGGCAAGGCGCAACACTGCAGCAATGCCCAGTGGCATTGCGAGGATTTGCAACGCCACCTGGCGCCCGAAGCGGCCGTCGGCCGACCCCGCTTATTTGCGGACAAGTTCTTATTCTTCAGGCCAGGACACGCGCACCGTGCAGCCCTCGCCCACGGCCGCCGTGGCGCTGGCCTCACCGCCATGGCGCCGTGCGATGGCGCGCACCGCCGCCAGGCCGGCGCCCACGCCGTCGAACTCGCTCTCGCGGTGCAGGCGCTGAAAAACGCCGAACAGCCCGGTCGCCTGCGCCGGGTTGAAGCCCGCGCCGTTGTCCTGCACCGTCAGCGTGAAGCGGCCGTCCGCGCCGCGCTCCCAGCCCACGGCGATGCAGGCCGGATCGCGCCCGCGCGTGAACTTGAGCGCGTTGCCCAGCAGCTCGTCCAGCATCTGGCGCAAGAGCGTGGCGTCGCACCGCACCGTGGGCAGGCCAGGGGCGATGCGCCACTGCACCGCGCGGCCCTGCGCGGCGGCGGCCTGCGCGGCGCGCGCCTGGTCCACCAGCGCGGCCAGAACCACGGCCTCGCGCCGCAGCGGCGCGCGCGCGATGCGCGAGAGCACCAGCAGCCCTTCGAGCATGCGGCCCATGCGGCGCGCGGACTGGTCCATGGTGCCGAGAAAGGCCAACGCCTCCTGCCGCGCCTCGGCGTCCAGACCCTGGGCCTCCTGCAGCACTTCCTGCACCAGCGGCCCGTAGGAGGTGATGTGGCGCAGCGGCGCGCGCAGGTCGTGCGAGACGGCATGCATCCACTCCTGCATGTCGGCGGCCTGCCCGGCCAGCTGTGCGTCGCGCTGCGCCAGCAGGGCGCGCAGCGCCGGGGCGTCGAGGCCGTCGTAGGGGTCCGTGCTCATGGCTTGGGCTGCTTGGCGGGCCGCTGCCAGTCGGCAATGGCGACCTGCTTGCCGCGCGCCACGCCCAGGGCGCCCGGGGGCACATCCTTGGTGATGGTGGAGCCGCCGCCCACGGTGGCCCCGGCGCCGATGGTGACGGGCGCCACCAGCACGCAGTTGCTGCCGACGTGCACGTCGGCCTCGATGACCGTGCGGTGCTTGTTCGCGCCGTCGTAGTTGGCGGTGATGCTGCCCGCGCCGTAGTTCACGCGCTCGCCCACGGTGGCATCGCCCAGGTAGGCCAGGTGGTTGGCCTTGGCACCATCGGACAGGGTGGAATTCTTCACCTCGACGAAGTTGCCGATGTGCACCTCACGGCCCAGTTGCGCGCCGGGGCGCAGGCGGGCGTAGGGGCCGACGAGCGCGCCCTCGCCCACGCGGGCGCCAAGCTTCTCGCCGTCGATGTGGGTGTAGGGGTGGATCACCGCGCCCGCCGCGATGCTGGCGTTGGCGATGCAGCAGTGCGCGCCGATCTGCACGCCCTCGCCCAGTTCCACGCGGCCGGAGAAGATGCAGCCCACGTCGATCTCGACATCCTGGCCGCACACCAGCGCGGCGCGCGTGCCGGTGCGGGCGTCGTCGCGCAGGTCGAAGCGCGCCGGATCGGCCAGGCGCACGCCCTGCTCCATCAGCACCTGGGCCTGGCGCAGCTGGTGGGCGCGCTCCAGTTCTGCCAGCTGCAGCGGGCTGTTCACGCCGGCCACCTGCAGCGCGTCACTGATGCGGTGCGCAGCCACGCCATGGCCGTCCGCCACGGCCATGGCGACGATGTCGGTCAGGTAGTACTCGCCCTGCGCGTTGTCGTTGGTCAGGCGCGCCAGCCAGGGCTTGAGGTGGCGCGCGGGCACGGCCATGATGCCGCTGTAGACCTCGGTGATGGCGCGCTGCGCCTCGCTCGCGTCCTTGTGCTCGACGATGCCGCGCACGGCGCCACCGGCATCCCGCACGATGCGGCCGTAGCCCGTGGGGTCGGCCAGCTCCACGGTGAGCAGCGCCAGCCGCTCGCCCGCGCTGGCCTCGACCAGCGCGCGCAGGGTTTCGGGCCGGGTCAGCGGCACGTCGCCCGACAGCACCACCACCGTGCCGTCGTCCGGCAGGTGCGGCACGGCCTGCTGCACCGCATGGCCGGTGCCCAGTTGCGGTTCCTGGCGTACGAATTTCAGGTCAAAACCGGCTTCAGCGTCCACCAGGCTTGCGGTGGCCGCTTCTACTTCCATAGCACCATGGCCGGTGATGACGATGGCGCCGCGCGCCTGCAGGTGTGCCGCCTGGTCGAGCACATGGTGCAGCAGCGGGCGGCCCGCCAGGCGCTGCAGGACCTTGGGAATGCGGCTTTTCATGCGCGTGCCCTTGCCGGCCGCCATGATGAGGATGTCAAGTGGTGTCATGGAATTCTGGAGTGTCCCGGCGCGGGCCCACCCCGGCTGGAGGATGGCCCGATTATCCGCCGCACGGCGCGCCGCCGCGCCCGCCCGGAAGGGCCAGCGCGCGCGGCACCCGCCCGGCCCAGGCCACGAACCCGGCCACCACCCGCGCGGCTGCACGGCCCACGCCCGCCAGGGCCTGCGCCAGTTCGCGCGCAGGCTGCGCCACGCCGCGCTCCCAGTCGGTGGGTGCCGGTGCCGCAACGGCCGTCGCCACCGGCGCAGCGTCCCAGCGGAACGCCACGGCCGACCAGCCCGACCCCGCCCAGGGCTCGATGACGACATGGTGGCCGGGCTCGACCACCAGGCGCTCGCCCGCGGCCAGCACATGGTCGGCGCTGGCGCAGTGGGCGCCCGCGACGGTGACCCAGGCGCGGCCCAGGGCGATCTCCAGCACGCCGCGCTCGCGCGGATGCAGCGACAGCGCGCGCCCGGCCTGCAGCTTCCAGTGCCCCGCCGACACGCGGTCGGCGGCAGACAGCACGGACAGGGAGGACTGAGGGATGGCGGTGTTCATGGCAGGCTCCTTGGCATCAATGAAAGTGTTCCAGTGCAGCCATGTTCCCGCGAATTCCATTCACGGTCCAATGAAAACGCGCTACGCTATTGATTCCTTGAACGCATCAATCAGGACACCCATGCCCAGCCTGCCATCCACCGCCCCCCTGCAGCGCACCCGCCCCGTGGCCGTGGGCCACTGGCGTGCCTTCCTGGCCGTGGCGCGGCACCTGAACTTCCGCGCCGCGGCCGACGAACTGGCGCTCACGCAGTCGGCCGTGAGCCGCCAGATCCAGGCGCTGGAGGACGAGGTGGGCGTGCCGCTGTTCCTGCGCCACACGCGCGCCGTGGAACTGACCAGCGCGGGCGCGCAACTGCAGCGCGCCGTGGTGCCCGCCCTGGAGCGCATGGACGCCGCCGTGCGCCTGGTGCGCCAGACAGCGGGGCGCAAGAGCGTGGCCATCACCACCTGGGCCAGTTTTGCCTCGACCTGGCTGATCCCGCGCCTGGAGGCCTTCCAGCGCGAGCACCCGGACATCGACATCCGCATCGACGCCAGCGACGCGCAGGTGGACCTCGACACCTCCGACGTGGACCTGGCCCTGCGCTACAGCCTGCCCAGCGGGCGCGTGGACGGCGCCGAGCGCCTGTTCGGCGAGCAGCTCGCCGTGGTGGCCAGCCCTTGGCTGCTCAAGAGCACCGAGCCGGTGCGCCAGCCCACCGATGTGGCGCGCTTCACCCTGATCGAGGCGGGCGACGCGCACCGCAACCAGCACCTCGAATGGCTGTCCTGGCGCCGCTGGTTCGCCGCGCACGGTTGTCCGCTGCTGCAGCCGCCGCGCTGGCTGTACTTCAACTACGCGCACCAGATCGTGCAGGCCGCCCTCAGCGGCCAGGGCCTGGCGCTGGCGCGCATGCCGCTGATCGCCGACGCGCTGGCCAGCGGCGACCTGGTGGAGGTGCTGCCCGGCCGGCGGCTCGATTCACCGCTGGCCTACTGGCTGCTGATTGGCCCGCGCAGCAGCCCGCGCCCGGAGGTGCAGGCCTTCTGCGCCTGGTTGCGCGCCGAGGCCGCGCGCACCCGGCAGTCGGTGGGCGACCACGACGGCGGCTGAAAACCCTTGACCCCATCATCGATAAGGTTATGGATTGATGGACGTCAATAAGGAGTGCGCCCACTCCCTCTACAACAGAGCCTGGTGCTTCCGGCCGGCAAGCACCCACACCAAGGGAGCAAGGGAGATCCGGATGACGTTCATGCCATGGACCCGCGAGCTGGAGCTGGGGATCGCGGACATCGACAGCCAGCACCAATGGCTGGTGCAACTGACCAACCAGCTGCACGACGAGCTGTCGCGCCCAGAGCCGCGCCGCGAGGCGATCGGCGACGTGCTGGAAGGGCTGGTGGACTACACCCACAACCATTTCATCGTGGAGGAGGTGCTGTTCCAGCAGCACGACTACCCGGAAACCCCCGCGCACAAGGCCGAGCACGACGGATTCACCAGCAAGGCCATGGAGCTGCTGATGCGCTTCGAGATGGGCGAGGAAATCACCTTCGAGGCGCTCGATTTCCTCAAGGAATGGCTGGTGCACCACATCTGCAAGGTCGACCGTGCCTACCTGCCCTTCTTCCAGGCCAAGGGCCTGGCCTGAACGCCGCTCCGCGCGAGCGGGCCGGTTGCTGCCGTCAGGCGAGGGTCACGCGCGCGAACTTGCGTTTGCCCACCTGCACCACATAGGTGCCCGCCGCGAGCTTGAGGCCCTTGTCGCTGACCACGCTGCCGTCCACGCGCACGCCGCCGCCATCGATCAGGCGGCTGGCCTCGCTGGTCGAGGGCGCCAGGCTGGCCTGCTTGAGCAGGGCGCCAATGCCCAGCGGCGCGCCAGACAGCGCCACCTCGGGGATTTCATCGGGCACGCCGCCCTTGCTGCGGTTGATGAAGTCCTGCTCGGCCGCGTCGGCCGCCTGCGCGCTGTGGAAGCGCGTGGTGATCTCCTTGGCCAGCAGCACCTTGGCGTCCTTGGGGTTGCGCCCCCCTTCCACCTCGGCCTTGAGCCGAGCGATCTCTTCGAGCGAACGGAAGGACAGCAGCGTGTACCAGCGCCACATCAGCGTGTCGGAAATGCTCAGCACCTTGGCGAACATGGTGTTGGCGTCCTCGCTGATGCCGATGTAGTTGTTCTTGGACTTGGACATCTTTTCGACGCCGTCCAGGCCTTCGAGCAGCGGCATGGTCAGGATGCACTGCGGCTCCTGGCCGTATTCCTGCTGCAGGTGGCGGCCCATGAGCAGGTTGAACTTCTGGTCGGTGCCGCCCAGCTCCAGGTCGCTCTTGAGCGCCACGGAGTCGTAGCCCTGCATCAGCGGGTAGAGGAACTCGTGCACGCTGATCGAGTTGCCGGCCGTGAAGCGCTCGTGGAAGTCGTTGCGCTCCATCATGCGCGCCACCGTGTACTTGGCGGCGAGCTGGATCATGCCGGTGGCGCCCAGGGGCTCGCACCATTCGCTGTTGTAGCGGATCTCGGTGCGCGCCGGGTCCAGCACCAGGCTGGCCTGGCGGTAGTAGGTTTCGGCGTTGACCTTGATCTGCTCGGGCGTGAGCGGAGGGCGCGTGCTGTTGCGGCCGGACGGGTCGCCGATCAGGCTGGTGAAGTCGCCGATCAGGAAGATCACCTGGTGGCCCAGATCCTGCAGCTGGCGCATCTTGTTGAGCACCACGGTGTGACCGATGTGGATGTCCGGCGCCGTGGGGTCCAGGCCCAGCTTGATGCGCAGCGGCTGACCCGTGGCCTCGGCGCGCGCGAGCTTCTTCACCCATTCGTCGCGGGGGAGCAGCTCCTCCACGCCGCGCAGCGAAATTTCAAGCGCCCGGCCTACACCATCGGTAACCGGATGAGATGTAACAACAGATTGATTCATAAGGGTTTTCTTGGGTGTGGAGGCTCGGTGGTTCGCTATACTTGCGCCCACATCGCAGTGGCGGATTCTAAGTGGCCCGCTTCCGGGGGTACGCCCCCATGACCTGCGGCACCGACAGTCTGCCCGTCTCGCAGCCCCTGGCCCTCCATGCCAGGCCGCTTTGCAAGGCGTGCACTCACCCTGGGGACCGACTCTTGAACACCGGCTTGACCACCGCCAGCCTCGCATTGCGCGACCGGATTTCCCAAGGCATCCAGAATCACCCGAAACGTATCACCGCCCTGCTGGCAGCGCTGCTGCTCACAGGCGCCGGAGGCGCGTTCGCCGTGGCCTCGCTGGCCCCCGATCCGGCCGACCTGCCGGTGCGCGAAGTCGTGCTGCCCGTGGCGTCACTGGCCAGCGGCCTGTCGCTGGCCGAGCTGGTGGACCAGCCCGGTTTCTCGCTGTTTCGCACCGAGCAGGTCCGCGGCAGCGACACGGTGGAGTCGCTTCTGCAGCGCATGGGGGTGGCCGACCCGGCCGCCGCCGCGTATCTGCGCCGCGACAGTCTTGTGCAGAAGAACCTGATGGGCCGCACGGGCCGCATGGTCTCCGCCGAAACCACCGACGACCACCGCCTGCTGCGCCTGACGGCGCGCTGGGCCCCGGACGATAGCGGCACTTTCAGGCGCCTGGTGGTCGAGACGTCCGATGCCGGGTTTGCATCGCGCATCGAGACCGCCCAGCTCACCACCTCCAGCCGCCTGGCGGGTGGCGTGATCCAGAGCTCACTGTTTGCCGCCACCGACACCGCGCGCATCCCCGACGCCGTGGCCGTGCAGGTGGCCGAGCTGTTCTCGGGCGACATCGATTTCCGCCGTTCGCTGCGCAAGGGCGACCGCTTCTCCGTCGTTTACGAAACCCTGGAGGCCGACGGTGAGCCGCTGCGCACCGGACGGGTGCTGAGCGCCGAGTTCGTCAACAACGGCAAGTCCCACCAGGCGGTATGGTTCCAGGAGCCCGGTGCCAGCCGTGGCGCCTACTACACGCTGGACGGGCAGAGCCTGCGCCGTGCCTATCTGGCCTCTCCGGTGGAGTTTTCGCGCGTCTCCAGCGGTTTCGCCATGCGTTTCCACCCCATTCTGCAGAAGTGGCGCGCCCACCTGGGCACCGACTTTGCAGCACCCACGGGCACCCCCGTGCGGACCGTGGGCGACGGCGTGGTGGATTTCGCCGGTGTTCAGAACGGTTTTGGCAATGTGGTGTACATCAAGCACCGCAACCAGCATGTCACCGTCTATGCCCACCTAAGCAAGATCCATGTGAAGAAAGGCCAGTCTGTCGAGCAAGGCCAGAACATCGGCGCCGTGGGCGCCACGGGCTGGGCGACGGGGCCGCACCTGCACTTCGAGTTCCGTGTCAATGGACAGCACCAGGATCCGATGGTCATCGCCCGCCAGAGCGAGGCGGCCGCGCCCGTTTCTGCGGCAGCACGCCCGGCCTTCGATCGCCTCGCCTCCGTGATGCGCACCGAACTGGCCTCCGCCGAGCTGATCCAGCAGGCCAGCGCAGAGTAAACATGCCCCCCCCTGAGGCGCCTTGCGCCTTCCCCCTTCTCTCGAATGGCTTCGCCATTCGGGAAAAGGGCCGCTCCCAGCGCAGCGGGGCGATGTGACCTCTGCCTCCACCCCCGAGCTTTACATCGGCCTGATGTCGGGCACCTCGCTCGACGGCGTGGATGCCGTGCTGGCCGACCTCTCCGGCCCCCGCTGCAGGGTTCTGCGGCACCACGCGGCACCCTTCGATGCGGCCACCCGGTCCGAACTGCTCGCGCTCAACAGCCCCGGCGCCAACGAACTGCACCGCGCTGCCCTGGCCGCCAATGCGCTGGCGCGCAGCTATGCTGCCGCCGTGCAAGCCTTGCTTGAAGGCGCCAGACTCCCTGCGTCTTCCGTGCGTGCCATCGGAGCCCACGGGCAGACGGTGCGCCACCGGCCCGGCGAGTTCGATGGAACGGGTTACACCCTGCAGCTCAACAGCCCGGCCCTGCTGGCCGAGCTGACCGGCATCACCGTGGTGGCTGACTTTCGCGCCCGCGACGTGGCCGCAGGGGGCCAGGGCGCTCCGCTGGTGCCCGCATTTCACCAGCACATGTTTGGCCAGCCCGGCCAGGATCTGCTGGTGCTCAACATCGGGGGCATCGCCAACCTTAGCGTGCTGGGCGCGGATGGAAGCGTTCTGGGCTTCGACTGCGGGCCCGGCAACGCCCTCATGGACTACTGGTGCCAACGGCACACCGGCCAAGCCTTCGACCACGACGGCGCCTGGGGTGGCAGCGGCCAGGTACAGCCCGGTTTGCTCGCGCTTCTCGAAGACGAGCCCTTCCTGCGCCAGCCCCCCCCAAAAAGCACGGGCCGCGACCTGTTCAACCCGCAATGGCTGCACGCACGCCTGGAACGCCTGGGAACCATCCCGCCTGAAGATGTGCAAGCGACATTGACAGAATTGACAGCAAAGGCTTGTGCAGCAAGCGCTTATAGCTACCAAAAAAATAGCGAAATGCTGGCGGTTTGCGGCGGTGGCGCCTTCAACGGCTATCTGATGGCGCGCCTGCAGGCGCTGTTACCGGCCCTGCGCATCGACACCACCACCGCGCACGGCCTGCCACCGCTGCAGGTGGAGGCCGCCGCATTTGCATGGCTGGCGCACCAGGCTCTGCATGGCCTGCCAGGCAACCTGCCAAGCGCCACGGGCGCCCAAGGCGCCCGTGTGCTCGGCGGGATCTACCCCGCCTGAAGGTGGGTCAGAGGCTCAGGAAAAGCTGGAACCGCAGCCGCAGGTGGACGTGGCCCCCGGGTTCTTGATGACGAACTGCGCGCCCTGCAGGTCTTCCTTGTAGTCGATCTCGGCGCCCACGAGGTACTGGAAACTCATGGCGTCGATGAGCAGCGAGACGCCGTTCTTCGTCATCACGGTGTCGTCCTCGTTGGTGATTTCATCGAACGTGAAGCCATACTGGAATCCCGAACAGCCGCCACCCTGCACAAAAACACGCAACTTGAGGTCCGGGTTGCCCTCTTCGGCAATCAGATCCGCCACCTTGGCCGCCGCGCTTTCGGTGAACACAATGGGATCGGGCATTTCAGGAACAATTTCGGCAACGGCACTCATGGGGAAACTCCAATTCTGGTCTGGACAGGATGCTACTGCAATCCCTCCGTCCATCCACCTTATGGGTTGTTTGACGCCAATTTCAGTGTGGGCTTTTCGTCCACCACCACATCGGCAGGAAACATCTTTCCGCAGATGGTGGCGCCCTGGTGCATTTCCAGTGTCTTGTAGTGCACGTCCCCGGCGATGCGTGCCTTGGGCTGAAGCTCCAGCATGGTGCTGGCATGCACCGGGCCGTTGATCTGCCCATTGACGATCACATGGTCGGCATGCACCGCCCCCTCCACCTTGGCAGTGGCCGAAATCACCAGCAGCCCCGGCTTGTCGGAACCAGCGCGCACATCGCCGACGACCTCCCCATCGATGCGCAAACCATCGGTGAAGTGGATATGCCCTTCAATGCGGCTCCCCTCAGCGATCAGGCTTTTGATGGGGGGTTGCTTGTTGCGGGAAAACATGGGTAAGACTCCTGCGCGCGGGCGTCCGCGCAATTGAAAATATCCGTCGACCGCATCATTGCACGGCCTCGCCCCGGTCCAGCACCGTGGTCTGCGAGGCATGCACCACAGCCCCTTCCAGCACCCGGGCGGTGATGGTTTTTACCACGGTGCGCAAGGGCAGATCGACCACGCCTTCCATGCGCCGGTACTGGCGCAGGTGCAGCGCCTGGCCTTCGCCAGACAAGGTCTGACTCCAGGACTTTCCGTCGCGCATGCCTGTCACCACGAGTTCCAGGCGCCCCTTGAATTCGGGCGCATTCTTGACGGGCCGCATCAGCAGCACCTGCCATCGCAAGTGGGTGTCTGCCAGCATTTCCGCTTGCAAGCCCCGGATGGCGATGCTGCCTCCGCCCGTATTCGCGGGAATGAGTTTTTCAAAGAAACCAAGGTCCTCGCGCAAGGCGCGGTTCTCGGCCTCGGCCTGGCGCAGGCGGGCGGTCAACTGTTCGAGGGCGGTGCGCTCGGCCACCAGCATGCTGCCCGAGGTGTTGGCCACCGTCTGGTGCTGCAGACTTTCTTCCCGCAAACGGCTGATTTCGGAATGCAGGCGCTGCAGTTCCTCGCGGCTGACAGCATCCAGGCCGGCAATGGAGCGCCCAAACTCGAATGCCCACAGGGCCACTGCGGCACAAAACCCGAAGACCACGGCCAGGAACAACCAGCGGACGGGCCAGGGCATGGCGCTGCGCACGGACATGCGGGGGGCGCTGATCGTCAGGCGGCGGCGCAGCAATCGGAAACGCATGAGGGGTTGTCTCTCCTGTGCAATCGTTCTGGTCTGCCCGCCACCAGATGCGTGCGGGGTGCCGCAATATAACCCCTCACACAGGGCACCTCCGAAAAACAGCAAAGCCGCAACGGGCGAACCTGTTGCGGCTTTGTACGGGCAGAAAGCGGATTAACGCTTGGAGAACTGCTTCGCGCGGCGTGCAGAACGCAGACCGACCTTCTTGCGCTCGACCTCACGTGCGTCGCGCGTCACGAAGCCAGCCTGGCTCAGGACGGATTTCAGCGTCGCGTCGTAATCGATCAGGGCGCGGGTGATGCCGTGGCGGGCAGCGCCTGCCTGGCCGGACTCACCGCCACCGTGCACGTTGATCATCACGTCGAAGGTTTCGGCGTGGTTGGTCAGCATGAGGGGCTGCTTGGCGATCATGATCGAGGTCTCACGGCCGAAATAGGACTGGATGTCCTTGCCGTTGACCGTGATCTTGCCGCTGCCTTTTTTCAGAAACACACGGGCGACGCTGGACTTGCGACGGCCGGTGCCATTGTTCCATTCACCAATCATCTCAAGGCTCCTTACAGTTCCAGCACTTTGGGCTGTTGGGCGGTGTGGGGATGCTCTGCACCACCGTACACCTTGAGTTTCTTGATCATGGCGTAACCCAGCGGGCCCTTGGGCAGCATGCCCTTGACGGCCTTCTCCAGCGCGCGGCCGGGGTGCTTGGATTGCATGTCGCGGAAGTTGGTGGCCGTGATGCCGCCGGGGTAACCCGAGTGGCGGTAGTACACCTTGTCGATGGACTTGGTGCCGGTGACCTTGAGTTTCGCTGCGTTGATGATGACGATGAAGTCACCGGTATCAACGTGAGGCGTGTAAATGGCTTTGTGTTTGCCGCGCAGACGGAGGGCAACTTCGCTGGCTACCCGGCCGAGCACCTTATCGGTGGCGTCAATCACAAACCACTCGTGCACGACCTCAGCGGGCTTTGCGCTGAATGTAGACATGAGATTACTCTTTCGAGGGTTTGACCGGCCAAAAGAAGGGGCCGGTGTCCTTGGCACTCTTTTCCACGGTCGGTGTTTCTCTTGAAGCGGAAACCTCTTAGGTGGTACTTGCAAAACAGGCTCGAAGACCTTTTTTACACTTCGCCGCGGAGCACGCAAGCGCTGCGAAGCCAAGCATTATACAAATATTTTCAAAATCCGATACCAACGATACCCGGCGCAAAGCAACGCCTCCCGTGCGCCAGATCAATTGGCCAGTTGCTGCCGCTCCAGCGGTTCCATGCGGCGGCGGAACTCCACGCAGGCGGGAAGTGCCGCGAAGGCGGGCTTGCGGCACTCCTCGCGCATGCACATGCTGTGCGTCAGGACATTGGTGTTTTCGCACAACCGCACGGGTGGGGCCGGCCTTGGCGGAGGCGGTGCGGGCTGGGGCTCGGGCTGCGGCGGCGGGAGTGGTGCGGGCTCGACCGCAGGGGGCGGCGCCGCCGCCAGGGGCGCCGCAGGCGCTGGCGGCGGCCGGCGCACCCTGGAAGCCGCACGAGGATCGGACGCCACCACGAAGGCCGGGGCGGGCACGGATGCCGCAGGCGCACCCTCCGCCGGCGCACTGGCGGTCTCGTCCGCCCCCATGGCCTGCACCGTGTCCGGCTCGGACGCCACCGCCACCGCAGGGCCTGCCACCGAGGCGGCCTCGGCCATTTCCGTAATGATGTTGTCCACAGGCTGCGGTGCACGGCTGCGCCAGCTGTAGACCCCCGCCACGGCTGCAATGACGCAGGCCGCAGCCCCCATGGCCAGCCAGGGAAGGGCCAAGGTCTTTCCCTGGCCTTTGCCCCCGGTTCGGTCGGCGGCCCCCACGGAACGCGCCGCCGGTTTATGGGAACGGCCCCGGCCATGCCTGACGCGTTCAGACTCCAGCTCCACGGCAGGCGCAGGATCGACGAAGCAACTGTCGGGAACATCCTCCATGGCCACCGTGTCGCCCGCGTCGAGAAACACCGTATCACCCGCCTCGAAGGATTCCGGCGCAGGACGCCCCGGATTCGGGGCCGGGCTTTGCGCCGGAGCGGCTGGCGAAGCAGCCCCCGCCTGCGGGCCCTTGTCTTCCGTGGAGGACGCGGCAATGGGGGCGGGGACGGCGGCCAAGGGCATTGATGTGCTCTTGAGCCGTCCCATCATTTCGGATGTGACATCCACGGTCGGGACCACCACCCCTGGCCCGGGCTGGTCCGTGGGCTCGACCCAGATGTCCCCGAGTTCCGCGCGAAAGTCGAAGTGCTCCACCCCTTCCGGTGGCGCCGTCATTTCCATGGCGAGCAGGAAGGCGTCGATGCTCTGGGGCCGGTCTTCGGGGCGCAAGGACAGGGACTGCGAGATGGCGGCAACGAATGCGGGCGAATACTCCTGCCCGAACTGCCGCCGCACCGTCTTCGCAACCCGCGCAAAGGGAACCATGCGGTCCCGGATCGAACGCAGCGTGGACGGCAGTGGCGTGTCGTTGCACAGACAGCCGTGCACCACGGCCGCCAGGGAGTACAGATCGCTCCAGGGCCCCTGGGCCAGCTCGGCATCCCCGTCGGCGTACTGCTCGATCGGGGCGTAATTGACCTTCAACACCGCCGTGTGCTTGCGGTCCCGGTCGTTGATGGCATGCCGCGCGGCGCCCAGATCCAGCAATACCGGGGGGCCGAAATCCTGCAGGAAAATATTGTCGGGGGATACATCGCGGTGCAGCGTCTGCCCGCCGTGCAGCACCCGCAAGGCGCCCAGCACGCTCCACAGCACCTTTCTCAGCCACGCTTCCGGCGGCGGGGTGCGCATCTGGGCCCGCGCCTGCTTGAAGGTCATGCCACTGTAGAGGGGCATGACCATGTACGCCGTGTTGTTTGCCTCCCAGAAACGAAACACCTTGACCAGTGAGGGATGGTCGAACTGGGCCAGCAGGCGGGCCTCTCCGACAAACGAACGCAGCCCCGCCATGAAAGCGGTCTGGTCTGCAGGCGAGCGTGTCAGCAGCGAGCCATCGCCAGAACGCACCGCCAAGGCTGCGGGCATGAACTCCTTGATGGCGACGGCCCGGTGCAGCGAGTGGTCAAACGCCTTGTACACCATGCCAAAGCCACCCACCCCCAGAAGAGAAAGGACTTCGAACTCTCCCAGACGTGAACCGGCCGGCAGCGCGTCGACATGGAGCGCGCCCTTCGCGGGTGCGGAGCTGGAACTTTCAGTCATGGTGAGAAACCGCAGAAATCATGCGCTCGGAAACTCCGCCGCAGGAGATTGATCAAAAGGCGCCATCATCCACCCAAGGAGCCGCTGGGGCACCAAAAATGCACCCGCAAGGCAAAAAAACCTCACGACATGCGCAATTTTTCCGATTGTGCACCGGCCAGCGCTGTCTCCTGCCCCAGCCGGGCCCGGCTTGCGCATGGTTACCATAGCGGCATGTTCAGTTACCGCCACGCCTTCCATGCGGGCAACCATGCCGACGTGCTCAAGCACGCCGTGCTGATTGCCACCCTGCAATACCTGACCGAGAAGGACGCCGCCCTGACCGTGCTGGACACCCACGCCGGCGCCGGCCTGTACCGGCTCGACGGCGACTACGCACGCACCAGCGGAGAAGCCAGCGAGGGCATCCTGAAGCTGACCGCTGGCGGTGCGCCCGGCACCACGCTGACCCCGATGCTGCAGGAGTACGTGGACATGGTCCGCGCCTTCAACCAGGGCACAGGCACCAAAGTCTATCCCGGCTCGCCCTTCATCATCCAGCGGCTGCTGCGCTCGCACGACAAACTCAAGCTGTTCGAACTGCACCCCACCGACCTGCGCGCGCTGGCCGGCAACGTGGCCCAGCTCGATGCCGGTCGCCAGGTGGCCGTGCTGCATGAGGATGGTTTTGAAGGCATCAAGAAATTTTTGCCTCCACCGGCCCGCCGCGCTCTGGTGCTGTGCGATCCCAGCTATGAAATGAAGAGCGACTACGGCAAGGTGCTGGACATGGTGCAGGACGCACTCAAGCGGTTTGCCACCGGCACCTATGCGGTCTGGTATCCGATCATTCCGCGCCCCGAGGCACACGACCTGCCGCGCCGTCTCAAGACCATGGCCCAGAAGGCAGGCAAGAGCTGGCTGCACGCCACCCTCACGGTGAAATCCAGCAAGATCACGGAAACCGCCCAGGGCCAGACCAAACGCCCGGGACTGCCTGCCAGCGGCATGTTTCTGATCAACCCGCCCCACACGCTCAAGGCGGCGTTGCAAGCGGCGCTGCCGCAGATGGTGGAACTGCTGGGCCAGGACCGCAACGCCACCCACACACTCGAAGCAGGCGGCTGAGCGTCGCCCGGGCGGCGGGACATTTCAGCGCTTGCAGCGCGCGATGAAGTTTTCCTCGAAGCGCCGCAGGTCGTTCCGCTCCCCTTCGGTGAGATCGGTGCGCGCGCGCTTGGCATTCAGGATGCGGCGCGATTCCGCACATTGCTGAAGAAAGCGCTCCTCCTGCTCCCGGTTCGCCTGCTCCGTCAGTTGGGCCGTCTTTTCTTCCTCCCGGCGCTCCTTCTCGCGGCTGCGGCGCTCGGAGGATATCTGCGAATAGGCCTCGCTCTCCTGGTCACGGCAATCACGCTGGTATTCACGGCGCATGCCCGCCACCACGTCGGCTGCGATGCGGCGCGAATAGGCCGTGCGGATGTTGTCATCCAGCGAGCGGCAGCGTGCACTCATGTATTGGTGGTGCGCGGGCGCCTCCGGCTGGACACGCACCGTCGCCGGGGAACTGCGCGCATACGACGACTGGTACGAAGGCACAGGGCCTGCCACAGCGGCCGTCGTGCGGGTATCGGCTGGACAGGGCCGGGACAACACGAAAGAGTTGCCACTGGCATCCCGGCAGTGGTAGCGCGTCTGCGCGCCAACGCCTGAAACCCACAGGACACCGCACACCGCCACCACCAAGGAAAACACCCGTTTCATGCCACCCCCCCAACAAGAAAAACCGGCATATTACTGTCGTTTGATGGCCGGAAGGCCGAGACGGCGGCAGATTTCCAGCGTCGCCGCGCTCTGGTTCATGGTGTAGAAATGCAGCCCCGGCACACCCGCCGCCACGAGCTGCTCGCACAGCCCCGTGACCACCTCCAGGCCGAACGCGCGAATCGAGGCCATGTCGTCGCCGAACGCCTGCAGGCGCAGGCGAATCCAGCGCGGCACTTCGGCCCCACAGCTGTCGGCAAAGCGCAACAGGCCGCTGGCGTTGATGATGGGCATGATGCCCGGCACCACCGGCACGTCGGCGCCCAGCTTGCGTGCCTCGTCCACGAAGCGGAAGTAGGCGTCGGTGCTGAAGAAGAACTGCGTGATCGCCGAGTTGGCTCCGGCCCTGACCTTGGCTGCATAGGCCTGCAGGTCGGCCTCGGGGGAACGGGCCTGCGGATGCATCTCCGGGTAGGCGGCCACCTCCAGATGGAAGTGATCGCCCGTCTCGGCGCGGATGAAGGCCACCAGATCGGCGGCATAGCGGAATTCGCCCATGCTGCCGTAGCCGCTGGGCAGGTCACCACGCAGTGCCACCAGCCGGCGCACACCCATGGACTGGAACAGCGCCAGCTTCTCGCGCACCGAATCGCGCGAAGCACCGACGCAGGTGAAATGCGAAGCCCCCTGCTGCCCTTCGTCCAGAATGGCCTGCACGGCCTGCAAGGTGCCGTCCTGCGTGGAGCCCCCCGCGCCGTAGGTCACCGAGCAAAACTGGGGCTGCAGGGCATAGAGCTGCTGGCGCACGGCGCGCAGCTTCTCGATGCCCTCGGGCGTCTTGGGCGGGAAAAACTCGAAACTGACCGGCACGGCGGCCGGTGCGGTGTTGGCTGCGTTCATGCAGACCTCCTCGCATAGACAAAAAATTCCTGGTTGCCGTCGCCGCCGCTGATGGGGCTGTTCATCCACGCGCACACCACCAGCCCGAGGCTGGCGCAGCAGTCGCGAATGCGCTGCTCCACCACGGGGTAGAGCGCGGCATCGCGCACGATGCCGCCCTTGCCCACCTGGCCGGGCTGCAGCTCGAACTGCGGCTTGACCAGCATCAGCAGGTGGCCGCCCGGCGCCAGCAGCGGCACCAGCGCAGGCAGCACCAGCGTGAGCGAGATGAACGACAGGTCGCCCGTGACCAGCTCGAACAGCGGCACGGTGCTCTCGCCCGCCCAGGCCTTGAGGCGGCGGCGGGTGGCGGGCTCCATGGAGGGCACAGCGGCCTCGCGCTCGCGCGCCAGATCGGCCTCCACGTCGTCATCACTCACATCGTCGCTGTCGTCGTAGTCGGTCACCTCGCCGTCGCCAGACATCCAGCGGTACGGGCTGTCGGGCTCGGCATCGTCTTCCGCGGCCGCGGCGGATGGCTCGGACCAGGCTTCCTCCCAGGCTGCCTGCAGCGCCTCGGGCGTCAGCGCACGGGCGTTGAGGCCTTCGAGGCAGACCACGCGTGGATCCGCACGCAACTGCGCGTGCAGCTGGCCGTGGCCCACGTCCACGCCCACCACGCGGCGCGCGCCGCGCTCCAGCAGGCAGTGCGTGAAACCACCGGTGGACTGACCCACGTCCAGACACTGCAGCCCCTGCACCGCCACGCCCAGGGATTCCAGCGCGCCGTCGAGCTTGAGGCCGCCGCGCGAGACAAAGCGCGCCTCGGCCGCGTCGAGCAGGCGCAGCTCGGAGCCCGCCGGAATATCGTCGCCGTTCTTCAGCACCTTGGTCCAGGGCGCGCCAGGGCCGAGGCGCCATTCCACGCCGGAGCCGATCAGGCGCTGGGCCTGCGAGCGGGTGCTCGCGTGGCCGGACTCCACCAGAAATACATCAGCACGCATTGCGTTCTCTAGTCAAAATGGGCTGTGCGGCGCATGCAGCATGCGCCAGCAGCTATCAATAAAGAAGCAACCGTGCTCAGTAGCGGTAAGTGTCGGGCTTGTAGGGGCCCTGCTTGGGCACGCCAATGTAGGCAGCCTGCTCGTCCGTCAATTCGGTCAGCATCGCACCCACCTTCTTCAGGTGCAGGCGCGCCACCTTTTCGTCCAGGTGCTTGGGCAGCACGTAGACCTTGCCGTTCTCGTAGTAGTCGCTGTGCGTGAACAGTTCGATCTGCGCGATGGTCTGGTTGGCGAACGAGTTGGACATCACGAAGCTCGGGTGGCCCGTGCCGCAGCCCAGGTTCACCAGACGGCCCTTGGCCAGCAGGATGATGCGCTTGCCGTCCGGGAAAATCACGTGGTCCACCTGGGGCTTGATCTCTTCCCACTGGCAGTGCTCTTCCAGCTTGGCGACCTGGATTTCGTTGTCGAAGTGCCCGATGTTGCAGACGATGGACTGGTCCTTCATCGCCTTCATGTGCTCGAAGGTGATGACGTCGCGGTTGCCCGTGGTGGTCACGAAGATGTCGGCCTTGTCGGCGGCGTATTCCATGGTCACGACCTTGAAGCCTTCCATGGCGGCCTGCAGGGCGTTGATGGGGTCGATCTCGGTCACCCAGACCTGGGCCGACAGCGCGCGCAGCGCCTGAGCGCTGCCCTTGCCCACGTCGCCGTAGCCCGCCACGCAGGCCACCTTGCCGGCGATCATCACGTCGGTGGCGCGCTTGATGCCGTCCACCAGCGACTCGCGGCAGCCGTACAGGTTGTCGAACTTGCTCTTGGTCACCGAGTCGTTCACGTTGATGGCGCGGAACATCAGCGTGCCCTTGGCCGACATTTCCTTGAGGCGGTGCACGCCCGTGGTGGTCTCTTCGGTCACGCCGATGATCTGGGCGCTCTTGCGGCTGTACCAGGTGCTGTCTTCGGCCAGCTTGGCCTTGATGGCGGCGAACAGGATGCGCTCTTCATCGCTGCCGGGGTTGGCCAGCACGGAAGCGTCCTTTTCGGCACGCTTGCCCAGGTGCATGAGCAGCGTGGCGTCACCGCCGTCGTCCAGGATCATGTTCGGGCCTTCGCCTTCGCTGCCCTTGGGGCCGAAGTCGAAGATGCGGTGGGTGTAGTCCCAGTAGTCCACCAGCGTCTCGCCCTTGACGGCGAACACCGGCGTGCCGGTGGCTGCGATGGCGGCGGCGGCGTGGTCCTGCGTGGAAAAGATGTTGCACGAGGCCCAGCGCACGTCGGCGCCCAGGGCTTGCAGCGTTTCGATCAGCACGGCCGTCTGGATGGTCATGTGCAACGAGCCGGTGATGCGGGCGCCCTTGAGCGGCTGCTTGGGCGCGAATTCCTCGCGGATGGCCATCAGGCCGGGCATCTCGGTTTCAGCGATGCGGATCTCTTTGCGGCCCCAGTCGGCCAGGCCGATGTCGGCGATGATGCAATCTTTGGAGGGGGTGGCGGCAGCGCTCATGGCGGACTCCTTGGTTGATTCAATACGGTAATGAACAACCACTGCCTGCCGGAAAACCTGGGAACGAGGCTCACCAACCAGTACAGTGGGTGAGCGCCGTTAATGCGGTGAATGGAATGGGGTCAACTCCATCACGCGGTCCGAGCCTCGTCCACGGTGGTGTGGACTGCAACGCTCCTCGGAAGGCCCGATTATACGAAGGTACGGCCCGCCTGCACCGCGCACCGCCCCACGCTCCGCTCACCCCAGCAGAACGACATGCCCGCACTGGGGATCGACACGGCCCGCGCACAGCGCCTCGATCAACGCCTGGGCTTGCGCGAAGCCGGCATGCGGCTGCACCCGCATCCAGGGCTGTTCCCCATCACGCACGCGGGCGATGAAGGCCGCTTGCGCCGCGTTGAACTTCTGGTTCACTGCGGCGGGACCCCAGTCGGCATTGCGCTTGCGAATCTGATCGGGCGCGAAGTAAGCCTGCGGCGCGGGCCCCGGCAGACCGGCAGCGCGCAGGAATTGCGTGTTCTGCGCCGATCCCGCATAGCAGTCGTAGCGCAGCTGGGCGCCAAAGTGCTGATGCACCCGGGCGCGCAGCGCCTCGTCACCGGAGAAATCCACGTACACCGCCGGGACGCTGGCATCAAGTGCCTCCAGCCCCTCATACCCGGCCGTGCGCTGGTAGCAACCCAGCCCCTCCACGAAAAGGCGGTTGCGCTCCGAGGTCAGGCCCACCCGCTCCACGCGTGGAAATTCGGCCAGACAGAACGCCGTGCCATAGGCCGTCTTGCTCGACGCACTCGAGAACACCAGTTGCGCGGCGCCGAAGAAAGCGTTGTCCTGCAGAAAGTCCGCAAGCATGAAGGACGTGATGAACAGGGGCCGCAACAGCATCTGGTAGTCCTCGTCCTGGGCGCAATAGGCCGGGTCGGCGCTCACGCGGGTGTACTGGTTGTAGGCCGAGACCAGCGCCTGCCGGTGCGCTGCGCCGTCGTAGAAGCCGCGTTGCGTGACGCGCACCGGCCGCACGCGCAGATGGCTGGCGATGGGCCAGTAGCCATAGAAGCGCTCGCCCACGGCAACACCGTCGACATCCGAGGCCACCACATCGGCAAAGCCCCATACCGGCATGTGGCCCCACCCCGGCTCCGGCGCCGGGAAAAAATTCCAGTACTGCATGGCATCCCCGAAAGCGGCGTAGGTGATGTTGTTGGTGGTCACCGCCACGCGATCGATCTTCAACAGCACCTCGCCCGCCTGCAGCGGCGCCAGCGGCTCCTGGGTGATGCGTGTGTGATTCAATGCGGCCTTGTCGGTCAGCAGACGGGTGAGAAGGGTCATGCAACAGCTCCTGGAAATCTGGAAGAAGGGTGTGCAAGAACTGTATGGCCGGGCTCCGCGCCACGGGTTCGGAAAGGCCGTGGCATGAGGCGCCCGGCGGTGGCGGCCCGGGCCAAACCGCTCAAACGCCCCACGCAGGCGCGTGCCAAGTTCACGGTGCAAGCCATCTATGACGCATTTGTTCGGATTTGGCAGCGCGATGGCTGGGACCGCCTGACCACGCGCGCGGTGGCCCTGGAGACCGGCATTTCCGTCGGCACGCTGTACGACTATTTCCCCGGAAAAACAGCCCTGCTGTCGGGCTATGTGCGCCATTGCGTGGAGTCGCTGGTGCAGGCCATCGACCGGCAGGCCGTGCAGCCCGCCCACCTGCCCTGGCGGCAGCGCATTCAAGTACTGGTGCGGCTGTCATGCGGCATCGACGCACCGGAACTGCCCTGGTTCCACCCGGACATGCTCGCACTGGAAGCCCAGATCGCCGAGCCCAAGCACTACCAGCGCGCGCAACAGGAACTCTCCGGCATCTGGCAGCGCGTCTTCGAGGCCTGCACCGACCTGCCGGCACGGCCCGCGCCCGCCACCGTGCAGGCCCTGCAACTGGCGCTGTGGGGCGGGCGGCGCTATGCCCTCCAGCTGCACATGGCCCCGCCGCCACTGCGCGACTGGGCCCTGGAGATGGAGCGCCTGTGCTGTCTGGCCGCCGCGCCGCCCCAGGTCGGCACCCACCCGCCCGAGGCCTGTCGCATGGGTGGCAGACCTGCGCCACGCCAGGACTGAAACTCCGGCGCTCCACACAGGAGCACCCATGGACATTCGCAACAAAGTCGTCATCGTCACCGGGGGCGCCAGCGGCATCGGCCGCAGCCTGGCCCGCCGGTATGCCGCAGAGGGCGCCCGCGCCGTGGTCGTGGCCGACCTGCACCTGGAGCAGGCGCAGGCCGTGGCTCGGGAAATCGGCGGCCTGGCCGTGCGCTGCGACGTCTCGAAGGAGGCCGACATCCAGGCCCTGGTGGCCACCACCCGGCAACACTATGGCCGTGTGGATGCCTACCTTTCGAACGCCGGCATTCTGGGCCGCAAGGGCGGGCTGGAACTGGACGACCCGCTGTGGGAGGCCATGTGGCACATCCACGGCATGGCCCATGTGTGGGCGGCGCGCGCCGTGGTGCCCGAGATGGTGGAGCGCGGCGAGGGCTTCTTCCTGGTCACGGCCTCCGCGGCCGGGCTGCTCACCATCGTCGAGTCCGCCCCCTACGCCGTGACCAAGCACGCGGCCGTGGCCTTTGCCGAATGGCTGCGCATCGCCTACGGCCGGCGCGGCCTGCAGGTGGCCTGCCTGTGCCCGCAGGCGGTGCAGACGGCCATGGTCACGGGCGACGGCAGCTCGGCCGGGCACGATGGCATCCTGCCTCCGGAAAAAGTGGCCGACGATGTGGTGCAGGCCATGCACAGCGGCCAGTTCCTCGTGCTGCCGCACCCCGAGGTGGCGCAGTATTTCCGCAACAAGGGGCAGGACTACGAGCGCTGGATCGGCGGTATGCAGAAGATGCACGCCCGGCACGCGCAGGATCTCTGAGAACCCATCCCGCAAAGACCGCTGCGCGCCCCCTGGGAGATCGTAAACACGTTCTGAGAGGGCTGCCGCGCCCCGCACCACAGGCACCGGTAAAATCGCGGGTTGTCCGGCGCACCTGCGCCGCCGCGCGCAGCGGCGGGCTCGGCGCCTTCCGCGCCCCTGCCGCAGCAGCCTGCCGCAGGGCGCCTGCCCCGCAGCCCACCTCTGGAATCCTTTGTGTCCTACGCCCCCGAAACACGGCGCCGCCGCACCTTTGCCATCATTTCCCACCCCGACGCGGGCAAGACGACGCTGACGGAAAAGCTGCTGCTGTTCTCGGGCGCGATCCAGATCGCCGGCGCCGTCAAGGGCCGCAAGGCCAGCCGCCACGCCACCTCCGACTGGATGGAGATCGAGAAGCAGCGCGGCATCTCGGTGGCCTCGTCGGTCATGCAGATGCAGTACCGCGACCACGTCATCAACCTGCTCGACACCCCCGGCCACAAGGACTTCTCCGAAGACACCTACCGCGTGCTCACGGCCGTGGACTCGGCACTGATGGTGATCGACGCCGCCAACGGTGTCGAAGCGCAGACGCGCCGCCTGATCGAGGTCTGCCGCCAGCGCGACACGCCCATCATCACCTTCGTCAACAAGATGGACCGCGAAGTGCGCGACCCGCTGGACATCCTCGACGAGGTGGAGCGCGAACTCGGCATGCCCTGCTGCCCCATGACCTGGCCGGTGGGCCAGGGCAAGTCGTTCGGCGGCATCATCGACCTTCGCACGCAGAGCATGACGGTGTTCGAGCCCGGCAGCGAGAAGCGCCCGCAGGACTTCGAGACCATTCCCCTGAGCGACCAGGACCGGCTGCGCGCGCGCTTCGGCCGGGCCTTCGACGACGCTCTGGAGAGCATGGAACTGGCCGTGGGCGCCTCCACCTCGTGGAGCCATGAACAGTTCCTGGCCGCCAAGCTCACCCCGGTGTTCTTCGGCTCGGGCGTGAACAACTTCGGTGTCATGGAAGTGCTCAACGCCGTGGTGGACATGTCGCCCCCGCCCGGCCCGCGCATCGCCTACCAGGAGGTGAACCGCCAGCGCGAGGAAAAGACCATCCAGCCCGAGGACGAAGGCTTCTCGGGTGTGGTCTTCAAGGTGCAGGCCAACATGGACAGCAACCACCGCGACCGCATCGCCTTCGTGCGCGTGGCCTCGGGCAAGTTCACCCCCGGCATGAAGATGCGCGTGCAGCGCACGGCCAAGGAGCTGCGCCCCACCAGCGTGGTCACCTTCATGAGCCAGCGCCGCGAGGCGGTCGATGAGGCCTACGCGGGCGACATCATCGGCTTCACCACGCACGGCGGCGTTCAGCTGGGCGACACCATCACCGACGGGCCCAACCTGCAGTTCACCGGCCTGCCCTTCTTCGCACCCGAGATGTTCATGACCGTGGTGCTGAAGAACCCGCTGCGCTCCAAGCAGTTGCAGCAAGGCCTGATGGAGCTGGGCGAGGAAGGTGCCATCCAGGTCTTCAAGCCCGACGCCGGCGGCAACATGCTGCTGGGCGCTGTGGGCCAGCTGCAGTTCGAAGTGGTGCAGCACCGCCTGAAAACCGAGTACGACTGCGACGTGCGCCTGGAGAGCTGCCAGTACACCGGCGCCCGCTGGATCACCGCCGACACCCCGGCCGAGCTGCGCGAGTTCGAGAACGCCTACCCGCTGCGCCTGGCGCACGACGCAGCCAACACCCTGGCCTACCTGTGCACCAGCCCCTACGACGTGCGCCTGGCGCAGGAGCGCTTTCCCAAGATCCACTTCCACCCGCTGCGCGAGCACGCGGGGCTGAGCCTGGGCAATGCCGGCTGATCCGCTGCAGGCGCTGGGCCAATTCCCCGCCAGCGTGTGCGCGGGTCTGCACGGCATCCTCACCGACATCGACGACACCCTCACCACCGAGGGCGCCATCACGCAGGACGCGCTCGATGCGCTGACCGCGCTGCGCGCCGCAGGCCTGCGCGTGATCGCCATCACGGGCCGGCCGGCGGGCTGGAGCGCGCCCTTCGCGGCCAGCTGGCCGGTCGATGCCATCGTGGCTGAGACCGGTGCCGTGGCGCTGCTGCGCGCGCCGCAAAATACCGACGTAATTGACCTCCAGGCCAATGTGGGCAAGCGCGAGCAGCTATCAAAATGGTATCTGCAGGACGCCGCCACGCGCGCCGTCCACTTTGCGCGCATGCAGCAGGTGGCGCGGCAGATCCTGCAAGAAGTGCCCGGTGCCCAGCTTGCGCGTGACTCGGCCGGGCGCGAGACCGACATCGCCATCGACCACAGCGAGTTCACGCACCTGCCGCAAGCGGGCATCGACCAGTGCGTGGCCCTGATGCGCGCAGCCGGCATGACGGCCACCGTGAGCAGCATCCATGTGAACGGCTGGTATGGCACGCACAACAAGCTCGTGGGCGCGCGCTGGATCGTGCGCGAGCTGCTGGGCCGCGCGCTCGACGACGAGCTTGACCGCTGGGTCTTCGTGGGCGATTCGCTCAACGACCAGGTGATGTTCCAGCACTTTCCGCACAGCGTGGGCGTGGCCAACGTGGCGCGCTTCGTGCCGCAGCTGCGCCACCTGCCGCGCTACGTCACCCAGGGCGCGCGCGGCGCGGGGTTCGCCGAGCTGGCGCGGCACCTCCTGGCGGGCCGCGAACGCGCCAGGCCTTGAACTGGGGCCTCCATGCGGCTCCCGTGGCCTTTGATTCCGTTTCCAAACCATTTGTGTCTAGGCGCGAAGCCGCAGACAGTGCTGTAGCACGGCAAGGCGAAGCAACAACGACGCGGATGATTTAGAAATGGAATTACTCGGCAGGCTTGGTGTTGCGGGGCTTGCGCGGGCGGGATGCGGCGGCCTTGGCGGGAGCCGCCGCTTGAGGCGCTTCCGCCGCTGAATCCCCCACGGGCGCACCGCTTTCGGAGCGCGCCGGATTGTCCTCTGCGGCGGCGGCCTTGCGCCCGCCGGTCTTGCGTGCCGCCGAAGCGGTACGGCGGCTGCGGGACGCAGGGGCAGCCACAGCGGGCTCGGCGCCAGCGGCCACCACAGGCTCATCCGCCGCACTCACGCCGCCAACCACCTCGGTGGATGCGCCATCGGCGACCACCGCCTCTGCGGAGACAACGGCTGGCGCCTGCGGGCGGAAATAACTGCCCGCCGGGCGCTCTGTCGGCGCATCGCTGCGCGCCTCGGGGCGGGGTTCCACCCGTTCGCCGGTCGGCGCATCCTGCCGGCGTCCCCGTGATCGGCCGCCCCCGGCCGCTCCCTCCGGGGCCACCGCGACGGCATGGACGTCGTGGCGGAAGTACCCGGCGCCACCCGACCGCTCCATGGGCGCATCCAGCCGCCCCACGGCATCGGGCCGGGCGGTTGCGCCGCCATGGCCGCGGTACACGTAGGCACCTGACTTCTCGTCGCGCCCGAACTCCAGCAGCCCGCGCGCCTGCGCCTCTTCGAGCAGGTTGCCAAAGGTGCGGAAACCGTAATAGCTTTCGCTGAAATCGGGCTTGCGGCGCTTGATGGCCTCCTTGAGCACCGATGCCCAGATCTTGCCGCTGTCGCCGCGCTCGGACAGCAGGGCCTCGAAGGTCTCCACCGCCAGTTCCACGCCCTGGTTGCGGCGCGTTTCCTGGGTCTCCTTGCGCTGACGCTCTTCCTCTGGGGTGCGGCGCGGCGCGGACGGGTTGTTGCCCGGGCTCTGGCGGCGGGCCTGGGCACGCTGCTTTTCCCGCACCAGGTCGTCGTAGAAGATGAACTCGTCGCAGTTGGCGATCAAGAGGTCCGACGTGGATTGCTTCACGCCCACGCCGATGACCTGCTTGGCGTTCTCGCGCAGCTTGGAGACCAGCGGCGAAAAGTCCGAATCGCCACTGATGATGACGAAGGTGTTGACGTGCGACTTGGTGTAGCACAGGTCCAGCGCGTCCACCACCAGGCGGATGTCGGCCGAATTCTTGCCCGACTGGCGCACGTGCGGGATTTCGATCAGCTCGAAATTCGCCTCGTGCATGGTGGCCTTGAAGCCCTTGTAGCGATCCCAGTCGCAATAGGCCTTCTTGACCACGATGCTGCCCTTGAGCAGCAGGCGCTCCAGGACAGGCTTGATGTCGAATTTTTCGTACTGCGCATCGCGCACGCCCAGGGCGACGTTTTCAAAGTCGCAAAACAGGGCCATGCTGATGCTGTCGGAGGGGGTTGCCATGGGAATGTGTCCGTTCAATGCCGGCACGGATCATCACACGGAACGCGGTGGCCCGATCAAGAGCACCCCCCGGTGCGCGTCGGCTGCCACGGCAAGCGAGCGGAACAACTCAACGGGCACGCCCCAGGCCAGCGCTCCCGCGCAAGGGCCGCCCTGGCTGCGCAGCAGCGTTTCACCTGCGTGCGCTGGGGGCGTACCCCTCCCGCCAGCGCAGCGCGGCGAGAGGGGGAAGCGGCACAGCGGCGCAGGGGGGTGCGTCCTACTTCGCGAGGCCCAGTTTTTCCACCAGCGCCTTCTCGCGCGCGAAGGTGTCCTGGGCAAACTTCTGGTATTGCGCGCTGCTCATGTACATGGGCACCATGTCGTAACGTGCCAGGGCCGTCTTGTAGACATCCTGCTCCATGGCCTGCTTGAAGGCGTCGTGCAGGCGCTTGACCACGGCGTCTGGTGTGCCCTTGGGCGCGCCAATGCCGAACGGCGAGTTCTGCACGATGTCCAGGCCCAGCTCCTTGAGCGTGGGCGCGTCGGGGAATTTGGCCAGGCGCTCCGCGCCCCAGGTGTTGAGCACGCGCAGCTTGCCGGCCTCGACCTGCGGGGCAAAGCCCGTGGAGTCGGCCGCCGCCATGAGCTGCCCGCCCAGCGTGGCCTGCATCAGGTCGGCGCTGCCCTTGTACGGAACGTGCAGCAGTTCCAGGCCAAGCTGCTGTGCGATGAGCTCCATCGTCAGGTGCGGGCTGGTCATGGTGCCGGTGGAGCCGTAGCTCAGCTTGCCGGGGTTGGCCTTGGCCCAGGCGACGAAATGCGTCCAGGTCTTGAGCGGCGAATCGGCCGGCACGACGACGCCGAAGGCATAGCCCGTGACGTTGAGCACGTAGCTGATGTCCTTCACCGGGTCCCAGTTGATCTTGGTGGTGTAGGGCAGGCGGAACACGCCCAGCGGGATCTGCGCCAGCGTGTAGCCGTCGGGCTGAGCAGTCTGCAGGCCCTGCGCGGGCAGCGTGCCGCCGGCGCCGGGCTTGTTCTCGACGATCACCGGCTGGCCCAGGATCTTGCCGGCGCTGTCGGCCAGCGCGCGCATGGTGATGTCGGTCGGGCCGCCCGCCGGGAAGGCGATCACGAGCTTGATGGGCTTGGCCGGAAAGCTCTGGGCCTGGGCGGTGCCCAGAGAGGCGGCAACAGCCAGCGCGGCGGCGCCCCACTGGAGGATGTTTCGACGTTGCATGAAGGGCTCCTGAAGGGACAAAACGCCCGATTGAACTGCAGCGGCCCGCCCCCTGCATTGTGGGAACCACGTACCGGCTGTCGCACAGGTTGCAGCCACGCCTCTCCCCCAGGAAAACCCTGGCCGCCATGTCCGCCACCGGCGCAATGTTGTAACCTGACGTAAACACACGCCCCGAGCCCCCATGGAGACCGCCCCGACCCCACCGCTCTCGCTCTGGCGCGCCGAGTTCACCGACGCCGCCACCGAGCAGGCGTACCGTGCCGACGTACAGGGCCGCATGGCCCGGCAGTTGCGCATCGCGCTGTGGGTCTGGGCCGCCCTGCTGCTGCTGTTTGCCCTGCCGGACTACCAGGCCCTGGGGGGCAGCCGCGTGTTCTGGGCGCTTCTCGGGTACCGGGCAGCCACCGCCCTGCTGCTGCTGATGGCCGCCCAGGCCCTGCGCACCCGTCCGCACCTGGCGCCCCAGGGGCGCATGGTCATGTGCCTGGAAATGGCGGGCTATCCGTTCTTCTTTCTGTTCCTGCTGCTGCGGCCCGAAATGCGGACCTGGACCATCGGCATGGTCATGATCGTGAACCTCAGCCTGTTCATCTTTGTGCCGGGGCGGGTGGCCCTGGGCGTCTGGGTGGCCCTGGCGGGCATCGCAGGCTCGGTGCTCACCCTGCTGCTGACGGGCACCGCCCTGTCCCTGGCCCCCGGGCTGACACTGCTGCTGACGCTGCCCGCAGTGGTGGGGTTCATCTCGGCCAACCGCCTGCAACGGGCGCAGCGCCAGGAATTCGTGGTGCGCAGCCGCCTGCAGCAAGCCAACGCGGCCCTGCAGGACGAGATCGCCCGGCGCACCGCGCTGCAGGCCGAACTGCAGCGCCAGGCCACCACCGACCCCCTGACCGGCCTGCTCAACCGCCGCGAGTTCGGGCGGCGCTTTGCGCTGGACCTGGCCCGCGCCGAGCGCGACGCCAGCCCGCTGTCGGTCGTGCTGCTGGACCTGGACCACTTCAAGAAGATCAACGACCAGTTCGGCCATGCCGCGGGCGACGAGGTGCTGCGCCAGGTGGCCCGGCTCTGCCACGAGAGCTTTCGCGCCATCGACAGCGTGGGCCGCATGGGCGGCGAGGAAATCGCCGTTCTGCTGCCCGGCGCCACGCTGGAACAGGCAGCCGTGGTGGCACTGCGCTTTGCCCAGCGGCTGGCAGCCACCCCGGTGGTGCACGGCGGGCACACCATTCACCTGAGCGCCACCCTGGGAGTGGCCCAGCGGCTCCCCGACGAGAACGTGCTCGACGCCGTGCTGCACCGGGCCGACCAGGCCCTCTATGCAGGCAAGCACGGAGGCCGCAACTGCGTCATGCGCGCCCAGCCCGATGGCCAGTTCCTGCGCCACGCCCCCGAAGGGGGGTGAGACGGTTTCGCCGTGCGCTCGCGTCACGCCTTGTAGGTGGACAGCAGGATGCTGGTCTCGGTGTTGGCAATGCCCGGCGTGAGGCGGATGCGGCCCAGCGCGGCATCAAACGCCTCCAGGCTCTCGGCGCGCACCTCGGCCACGATGTCCCAGCGGCCGTTGGTGGTGTGCAGCGTGCCCACCATGGGTTCGCCGCGCAGCGCGCGGATCACCTCGGGCGCGGCATTGCCCTCCACGGCGATGCACATCCAGGCGCGGATGCGCTGCGGCTCCGAATCGGGCCGCAGGCGCACGGTGTAGCCCACGATCACGCCGCCCTCCTCCATCTTGCGCAGCCGGTTCTGCACCGTGCCGCGCGAGACGCGCAGCTTGTGCGCCAGCGTGGCCACGGGGGTGCGCGCGTCCTGGCGCAGGATGCTGAGGATTTCGCGGTCGGTGTCGTCGAGCTTGGTCATGGTGCTTTTGCATGCTGGCGTTTCGCCAATTTTTGCAGCTATTTGATCAATTTGCCGGCTTTTTGTTGGCCGGGCCTGTTCGCACAATGCCTGCACCGCCCCCTGTGGGCTCCCACCGAAGCCACCACACAACCATGCCACCGCCCTCCCTCCAGGCCCCCGCCGCCGTCGCCATGGTGCGCCCGCACCACTTCCACCCCAACCCCGAGACCGCCGCCGACAACGCCTTCCAGCGCCCGGCCACGGCCGCCAGCGTGGCCGCGCAGGCCCATGCCGAGGTGACCGAGGCCGCCGCCCGGCTCGAAGCCGCCGGGGTGCGCGTGCACCTGTTCGACAGCCACGACCCGGCGACGCCCGACGCCGTGTTTCCGAACAACTGGTTCTCCACCCACGCGGGCGGCCATGTGGCGCTCTACCCGATGTACGCCCCGAACCGCCGGCGCGAGCGGCGCGGCGACATCGTCGAGATGCTGAAAGCGCAGTACCGCGTGCAGGACGTGATCGACTACTCGGGCCTGGAGCACGACGGCATGGCCCTCGAAGGCACGGGCGCCATGGTGCTGGACCACATCGCCCGCATCGCCTACACCGCGCAGTCGAACCGCGCCGATCCGGTGGCGCTGGAGCGCTTCTGCACGCATTTCAATTTCGAGCCCATGGCCTTCGCCACCGCCGACGCGCAAGGCCGGCCCTGCTACCACACCAACGTGATGCTCTGCGTGGGCACCGACTTCGCGCTCGGGGGCTTCCACCTCATCGCCGACCCGCAGCGCCGCGAGGCCGTGCGCGCGCGGCTGCGCGAGAGCGGGCGCGAAATCATCGAACTCGACGCGCGCCAGATCGGCGAGTTCGCCGGGAACGCGCTCGAACTGACCGGGCACGGCGGCCAACGGCTGCTGGCCCTGTCCGAGCGCGCCGCCGCCAGCCTCACGGCCGCGCAAAAGGCCGTGATCGAGCGCAGCGCCACGCTGCTGCCGCTGCGCGTGCCCACCATCGAACTGGCGGGCGGCTCGGTGCGCTGCATGCTGGCGGGCATCCACCTCGCGGCAAGGTGAACAGACGCTCGTGCGACACGCGCGCTGCCGCGCGCCACCTACCATGGCCGCACGCAATCCTGGAGACCGCCCCATGCCCACCCCGACGTTTTCCACCCTGGTGTCCGGCTACAGCTTTTTCGAGGGCCCGCGCTGGCATGCGGGCCGGCTCTGGCTTTCGGACTTCTACACGCGGCAGGTCATCGCCGTGGGCCTGGACGGCACGGTGGAGACCATCGCCGAGGTGCCCGGCCAGCCCTCGGGCCTGGGCTGGCTGCCCGACGGGCGGCTGCTCGTCGTCTCCATGCGCGAGCGCAAGCTGCTGCGCCGCGAACCCGATGGCCGGCTGGTGGAACACGCCGACCTTTCCGCCGTGGCCGGTGGCCACGCCAACGACATGGTGGTGGACCGCGCGGGCAACGCCTACGTGGGCAACTTCGGCTTTGATCTCATGGGCGGCGCCCCCTTCGCCCCGGCGCGGCTGGCCCGCGTGGCGCCCGACGGCACGGTGAGCGCCGTGGCCGAGGGCCTGTACTTTCCCAACGGTTCCATGGTCACGCCCGACGGCCGCACGCTGATCGTGGGCGAGACCTTCGGCAACCGGCTCTCGGCCTTCGACCTTCTGCCCGACGGTAGCCTGGGACCGCGCCGCGACTGGGCCGTGTTCGGCCCGCTGCCGCAGGGCGACGACCTGGCTCAGGTCATCGCGCAGACCCAGGTGGCCCCGGATGGCGCCGCGCTCGACGCCGAGGGCGCCGTATGGCTGGCCGACGCCAACCACCGCCGCGTGCTGCGCGTGGCCGAGGGGGGCCGGGTGCTCGGCGAGATTTCCACGCGCCCGCTGGGCGTGTACGCCTGCGCGCTCGGCGGGCCGGACGGCCGCACGCTGTTCCTCTGCGTGGCGCCCGACTACCTGGAGCACAAGCGCAAGGCCGCGCGCGAGGCCGCCGTGTGGACCACGCGGGTCGACGTGCCAGCGGCCGGTTTTTAAGAAAACAGGCCTCTGACGCCCAACCATCAAGCGCTAACAGCTATCAATTCAAGAGCGTTTCAGGCCTCGTGGGACAGCAGCGCTACCTCCTCGCGCCGCACCACCCACCACCCCACCTGCGCCAGCCAGCCCAGCGCCAGCAGCACGGCCAGGGCGATGAGCCACTGGCCCAGGCGCGCCTGGTCGTCCAGCAGGTAGGCGTTGCACAGGCGCAGCGGTGCGTCGATGTAGAGCTGGCCCACCACGGCGGTCATGGGCAGCACATTGCCGAGGAAGAAGCCCTGCACCACCAGACCCGCCGCGCGCCACGACAGGCGCAGCGCCGCGCCCGCGCCCAGCAGCACGGCGCACTTGGCGGCTTCGATGGCGGGGTCGCGCAGCGCGAGGTCGAGCACGCGCGGCACCATCAGCACGGCCAGCACACAGGCCACGAGCACCAGCCCGGCGATGCCGTGGGCGTTCCAGCCGGCCAGCGCCGTGCGCGCACGCTGCGGCAGCGCCCCCGCCAGCAGCGCGCCCGCCGCCATCAGCAGCGGAAACTGCAGCACCATGTGGCGCCACATGCTGGCCTCCAGCGCCTGGCGCAGCGCGGGCCAGGCCAGCAGCGCGCACAGCGCCAGCCCCAGGGCGGCCTGGGCGCGCGGCGCGCAGCGTGGCCAGCGCATCATGGCGCGCTCCGGGCGAGATGGCGCGCGTAGTCCAGCGCGAGTTGCTGCTCGGCCACATCGAACACGCGCACCATGCGGCCGCGCGCGTCGAACACCAGCAGCGCGGCGTTGTGTTCGTAATCGCCCCGGCCGTCGGGCACCACCACCACGCCCAGGCGGCGCAGCAGGGCCTGCTCCTGCGCCGCATCGGGCACGCGCACGAAGCGCCACAGCGCGGGGTCAGCCCGCAGGCCCTGGGCGTAGGCGCGCAGCGCGGCCGGGTGGTCGTGCGCGCCGTCGAAGCTGATCGACAGCAGGCGCACGTTGGCGCCCTGGCCCGCCGCGCGGTCGGCCTGCAGCGCGGCCTGGAGTTGCTGGAACGTGCTGCCCAGCGACAGGCACACCGTCTGGCAGCGCGTGTAGATGAAGTCAGCGATGGTCACGCCGCCGCCCTGCGCCAGCAGCGCGGGCAGGTCGGGCGCGGCCACGCCGGGGCCCTCGATGGCCACGCGCGGCGCGTCCACGGGTTGCAGCGCCACCTCCAGGCGGCGCGCCCCCTCGTCGGTCCAGACCTGAAAGCCGTGCGTGAGCCAGTTTGCCGCCGCGTAGCCGCACAGCGCCAGCAGCAGGCTCACTACGGCGGTGCGCAACATCATCTCCGCAACTCCACCGCGATGCGCACCACCGACGACACATGGCACTGGCGCGGCCCACACCAGGGCTCCCGCGCAAGGGCCGCCCCGCCGCGCTGGGAGCGTCCCTCTGCCCGCAGCGCGCAGCGCTGCGAGAGCGGGGGGAAGCGGCGCAGCCGCACAGGGGGGTGTTTCATTTCAGCGCCTGGAGCGCAGCGCCGCCCTCGAACGGCGTGCTGCGGTCGCTGGCCTTGCGCTCGTGCGCGATCAGGTCGGGCGCCACGGCGGCGGCCTGGTTGCCCCAGGCGCTGCGGATGTAGCTCGCCACGGCGGCCAGTTCGGCGTCACCCAACTGCTGGAACGCCGGCATGACGCCGTCGTAGCTCTTCCCGGCCACCGTGATCGGGCCCGTCACGCCATGCAGCAGGATGTTGGCGAGCACGCGCGGCTCGCCCGTGACCCATTCCGAGCCCGCCAGCGGCGGAAACACCCCCGGCAGGCCCTGGCCCGTGGCCTGGTGGCAGGCCGCGCACTGCGCGGCGAACAGCGCCTTGCCGTCTACGGCCGCTCCTGCGGCGGCAGGCACCGGGCCTGAGAGGTCGGCCACGGTGCGGCGGTCGCCCAGGCTGGAGTTTCCGAACGGATCGGACAGGAAGATGTAACCCACGCCGAACAGCACCATGGCCAGAACGATGGCGGCAGCCACCAGCGGCATGGGGCGGATGCGCTCCTCGGGGTCGGCGTTCTCGCGCTCCTGCGCGCGGTGCGAAGTGTCTTGGTCGAGCATGGGCATCCTCAAGAGGCAGAACCGGCAGCCGGGCCGGCGGCGCTGCGCGGCGGGGCCGGCAGCACGGGGTAGGTGTGGTCCAGGCCCTGCAGGTACTTCACCAGGTCCAGCGCCTCGGGGCGCGCCACGACCACCTTGCCTGCGGGGCCCTGGCCCGGCGGCAGCTTGACGACCTCATCGCCCGGCTCTGCGGCGGTCTTGGTCTCGAACAGGTAGGGGTAGGCCGGCATGATGGAGCCCGGCACGTAGGCGCGCGGCTGGTACAGGTGGCCCAGGTGCCAGTCCTTGCTGGGCTGGCGCGCGCCGATGTTGAACAGGTCGGGCCCGGTGCGCATGCTGCCCAGCAGGTGCGGCTTGTCGTACACGTAGTCACCCGGCACCGAGGCGCGGCCCCAGCCGCGCTCGTGGTCGGGGCCGAGGTTGCGGTCGCGCGGCTGCTGCGTGTGGCAGTACACGCAGCCGTTGGCGATGTAAACATCGCGCCCGCGCTGCTGCGCGCTGGTGTAGGGCTTGAGGCCCTCGGGCGGTGCGATGTCGCGCACCTCCATGTAGGGCAGCACCACCAGCGCCGCCGTGGCCACGGCCAGGGACACCATGGCGCCTGCGGCCAGCTTGACTTCATTTTCCATGGGCGACCTCCAGGGCCTGGGGGGATTGCGGTGCGAACAGGGCGGCGCCCGTGCGCTGCGGGCCAAAGCGCAGCGCCATGGCCAGGAAGTGGCCGGCGAAGACGAGGTGGCTCAGCACCATGAGCGCGCCGCCCACGCTGCGCCACTGCAGGTAGGGAATGGTGAGCGCGACCGACTCCATGAAGGGCCGCGAGGCATCGAGCATGGCCAGCCCCTGCAGCCAGCCACCGATGCTCAATCCGACGAAGTAGATCAGGATGCCAATGGCCGCGAGCCAGAACTGCAGCGAGATCAGGCGCGGGTACGGCCACTCCCAGTGCAGCACGCGCGGCAGCATGAAGTAGATGGCGCCGAACAGCACCATGGTGACGAAGGCGTAGGCCCCCAGGTGCGCGTGTGCCACCGTGAAGTGCGTGAAATGCGCGACCTGGTTGACGCTGCGCAGCGCCTCCAGCGAGCCCTGCACCGACGACAGCATGTACATCAGCCCGCCGAACATCATGAAGCGCAGCGTGGGCGAGTGCAGCGCCAGGTGCATGCGCCCTTGCATGGTGCCCGCCATGTTGATGGTGAAGGCCGCCACGGGGATGATCATCATCATGCTCTGCACGATGGACAGCGTGCTGAGCCAGCCCGGAATCGGCCCGCCGATCAGGTGGTGCCCGCCCACCTGGCCGTAGAAGAAGGCCAGCGTCCAGAAGCCCAGGATGGACAGGTTGTACGAGCGCACCGGCCGGCCGATGATCTTGGGCAGGAAGTAGTAGATGGCGCCCACGCTGATGGGCGTGAACCACAGGCCCAGCACGTTGTGGCCGTACCACCAGTTGGTGGTGGCCTGCTGCACACCGGTGTGCACGCCGGGCAGCTTGGCCACGAGGAACAGCAGCGTGATCCACAGCAGCGCCGCCACCAGGTACCAGACGCTGACGTACAAGGATTCGACCTTGCGGTTGACCAGCGTGTACAGCACCGGGCCGATGATGCAGACGAAGCCAACGACGATGAACAGGCCGATCTGCCACGGCATCTCCAGGTACTCCATGCCGTCGCTCCAGCCCGCGCCGATGGCGCCGATGGCGCTGGCGATGGCGATGTTGATGAAGGCACCGCCCAGCATCACCCACGGCGCGCCGAACAGCCGCGTGCGCAGCAGGCGCGGCAGCAGCCAGACGATGAGGCCGAGCGCGGCGTTGGTGATCCAGCCGTAGAGCACCGCCGTGAGGTGCATGGTGCGCACGCGGCCGAAGGTCTGCCAGGCCTCGCCCACCAGCCAGTCGGGCATGTGCAGCTTGAGCGAGGCCGTGAGCCCCGCCACCGAGCCCAGCACCAACCAGAGGATGGCGAAGGCGATGAACATGAACACGGGGAAGGCGCTGGAGCGGTCGGCCTCGATGCGCTGCTCCAGCTCGCGCGGGTCGGCGGCGTGGGCGGCGTCGCCCGGCTCGGCGGCCGCGGACTGCAGGTGGGCGCGGCCGGCCTCGTGCAACGCGGGGTCGTCGGCCTGGCCGATCTCGCCGCGCGCGAAGATGACCGAAGCCGCCCGGGGGTTCTCGACCAGCAGGCCCTTGCGCATCGACCAGATGAAGACAAACAGCCCCATGATCGACAGCAGGAAGGCGCCCAGCAGGCTCAGGATGGCACTGTCCATCGGTGGGTTTCCTTTCTTGTTTTTCGGCACGCGCAGGGCATGCCGCTTTCTTGATGCAGTGCAAAAGACCGCACGGCGATCCGTGCTAGGCACGGCTGCGGCGGATTCTAAGATTCATCGCAAATGAATATTTGTGGCCGTATCCAAGCCCCTGCCAGCCGTGGTGTTACCAAGGGCATTTGAAGCAAAAGGGGCTCTGGCGCCCGTCCGTAAAGCGCAATCAGCTATCTTTTCGATAGTGTGTTAACACCGGCTCAGGCGGGCGGCAGCGCCTGCAGGCGCGCATCGCAGCCCACGCCGGCGGCGATCCAGCGCCGCGCCAGCGCCTGCTGCCAGCGCACGGCCCAGGGCCGCGTGAAGCCGGTCACCGCGCCAGGATCGGCGACCATGCCGCAGAGGTAGCGCCGGTCCGCCGCGCTCCAGCGCAGCGCCACGCAGGCGCCCGTGCGGCGGTGCGACACCAGCATGCCCAGCGGGCACGGTTCGGCCAGGCAGCACAGGCCGCAGCCATTGCAGGGCGCGCCCTCGGGGGGCTTGGGCGGGGCCTCCGGGTGCCAGTGCACCACCTGCCAGCCGGGGGGCGGCTCGCCGGGTGTCATGCGGGTGGCCGCCCGCCCTGCAGCCGGGCAGACCCCTGTTCCAGATTTTTGAACCAGCCAATGCGCATGGGAGACAAGCTTACGGCAACGCGGACAACAAAAGCGGCTCCCGCCTTCCCGGGCGGCTCCCGGTGCTGCAACAATGGCATTTTGTTCACGGGGAATTCACGGCCATGAATCCTGCTAGCCCTGCGCTGCCAATGGTGCTGCCCGTTCTGCTTGCCCACCGCGTCTGGGGCCAGCTTGATGCGCCTACCCTGGAGCGGCTTGCGTCCGAATGGCGGCTCGAAACCGCCGATGTGGGCACCCCCCTGCTGCCGCAGGGGCGGCTGCACAGCCGCACGGGGCTGATCCTGAGCGGCGCGGTGGACCTGCACGACCCCGACCTGGACATGGCCGTGCACCTGCAGCCGGGGGAGATGTTCGGCTTCGGGGCCACCCCGGCGCAGCACCTCACCACCTGGCAGGCCACGGCGGCGGCGGACTGCAGCATCGCCTGGCTGGCGCCCGAAACCGTGTCGGCGCTGTGCCGGGACCACAGCGCGCTGGCCTACTTCTTTCCCTCGGTGCCCGGCGCAGGCCAGAGCCCCACTGCCGCGCATGCGCCCGACTCGGGCGTGCACCTGAACCTGCTGGGCACGCCGGTGCGCTCGCTCATCAAGCGCGAACCCATCACCCTGCCGCCCGAAACGTCCATCCGCGCCGCCGCCGCGATGATGAGCGAGCTGCGCGTGTCCTCGGTGCTGCTGGTCGAGCAAGACCACCTGTTCGGCCTGGTGACCGACCGCGACCTGCGCAACCGCGTGGTGGCGCAGGGGCTGGACATTTCCCGCCCCGTCTCCGACATCGCCACGCTGGCGCCGCTGACCATGCAGGCACAGAGCCCGGCGTTCGAGGCGCTGCTGATGATGGCGCGGCACAACATCCACCACATGCCGGTGATGGACGGCGCCCGCATTGCCGGCATGATCACCGCCACCGACCTGGCCGAGCAGCACAGTACCTCGCCGGTGTACCTGGCGGGCGATGTGTACAAGCAGACCTCGGTCAAGGGGCTGGCTGCCACCAGTGCCAAGGTGCGCCCGCTGCAGCAGCACCTGGCCGCCGCCGACGCCAGCGCCTACAGCACGGGCCACATCGTCACCACCATCACCGACGCCATCACCACGCGCCTGATCCACCTGGCCGAGGCCGAGCTGGGCCCGCCCCCGGTGGACTATGTGTGGGTGGCGGCGGGTTCGCAGGCGCGCAGCGAGCAGACGGCGCGCTCGGACCAGGACAACTGCCTGGTGCTGGACGACCGCTACGACGAAGCGCTGCACGGCGACTATTTCCGCGCGTTCACCCGCTTTGTCTGCGACGGGCTCGACGCCTGCGGCTATGTCTACTGCCCGGGCGAGATGATGGCCATGACCGACAAGTGGCGCCAGCCGCGCGCGCGCTGGGCGCAGTATTTTCACCAGTGGGTGGACAAGCCCGAGCCCATGGCGCTGATGCTGACCTGCGTGTTCTTCGACCTGCGTGCCGTGCACGGCAAGGTGGAGCTGCTCGACAGCCTGCGCCACGAGGTGCTGCAGCGCACCAAGGGCAACAGCCTGTTCCTGGCGCACATGGTGGGCAACGCGCTCAAGCACCGTCCGCCGCTGGGGCTGTTCGGCACCATCACGCGCATTCGCGGCGGCGAGAACGCGGGCACCATCGACCTCAAGCACAGCGGCATCGTGCCCATCGTGGACCTGGCGCGGGTGTATGCGCTGGCCGGTGGCGTAGCGGCGGTCAACACGCACGACCGGCTGGAGCAGGTGGCCCAGGCGGGCGAGGTGAGCCAGCAAAGCGCCCGCGACCTGCGCGATGCGCTGGAGTTTCTGTCCAAGCTGCGCATCGACCACCAGGCGCGGCAGATGGCGCAGGGCCAGGCGCCCGACAATTTTCTGGCGCTGGAGGAGTTGTCCAACTTCGAGCGCAGCCACCTCAAGGAGGCGTTCTCGGTGGTGCAGACGCTGCAGGGGGTGCTGGGGCAGCGGTATCAGACGGGGCGGTATTGAGTGTTTTTGGGCTCTGGCGCTTATGGGGTAAGCGCTGGTAGCTATTGTTTTTGTAGTTGGTGGTGTGCTTTTTTTGAGGGCGGGGGCCGGGTCTCGCCCCGGCGGGCGAGGTACTTGTTCTTTGCTTCGCCAAAGAAAAGTACCCAAAAGAAAGGCGACCCTCAGTCTGCGACCCCTGCGCTGCGCTCCGGGGCAAACCTGCGGCGGGGCGTTTGCGGGGTGCGCCGCGTAACTCACTGCGCGCCTGCGGCGCTCCGTTCGAACAAACGCGGCGAGTCAGTCTACACAAGCATGCGCGCTCCGACGCGCATGCCACCCCGCAAACGCCCCGCCGCAGGCGCAGCCAGCAAGGGGTTGGAGGCATCCACACGGGCCATCGCTGCGCTCGGCCCCGAGGGGCTCAGGCGCTTTGCGCCGCGCACGTCAGGCCGAGCGCAGCGATGGCCCGTAGGGCTGTTGGGCTGCCACCCTCCCTTCTGTATGCGCCTGGGGCGCGCAGGATGCGGGGTGGCGCGGGTGTGCCGCAGGACACACCCGCGCTTCGTCAACTGACTCGCCGTGGTTGTTCGAGCGGCGCGCGTAGCGCAAAGCGAGTTCCACGGCGCACCCCGCATTCGAGCACCTCAGGTGGCCCCGCAGCGCAGCGAAGGGGTCGCAGACAGCAGGGTCGCCTTTTCTTTGGTGACTTTCTTTTGGCGAAGCAAAAGAAAGTTACTGCGCCGCCGGGCGCACACCCCGGCCTCAGCCCTCAAACAAAGCACACCATCAACTACAAAAACAATAGCTGCCAGCGCTTACCCCGCAAGCGCAAAACCCAAAAAAACACTCAATATTTCAACCGCGCGTAATACGTCTTCTGCGCCGCCTCGCGCGCCTGGCGCAGCGTGTGGATGCCCTGGGCCTGCAGCAGCGGGATCAGCCGCAGCCAGATCTCTGCCGTCACCAGCGCGTCGCCCAGCGCCGTGTGGCGCCCCAGCACCGTGACGTTGAAGCGCTCGGCAATGGCTTCGAGCCGGTGCGACTCCTGGTTCGGGTGCACCACGGCCGACAGCAGCAGCGTGTCGAGCACGGGCTGGTGAAAAGCCACGCCCGTGGCCTTCTCCTGCAGCTGCAGAAAGCGCATGTCGAACGCCGCGTTGTGCGCCACCAGCACCGTGTCCTGCGTGAACGCGTGGAACACGGGCAGCACCTCGCCGATGCGCGGCTTGCCCGCCACCATGTCGTCGGTGATGCCGTGGATGGGAATGGACGCCGCCGGAATGCCGCGCCCCGGGTCCACCAGCTGCTCGAAGCACTCCTGGCGCAGCAGCTTGCCATTGACGATGCGCGCCGCGCCGATCTGGATGATGGCGTCGCCGCCGGCCGGGTTCAGGCCCGTGGTTTCGGTGTCGAACACGGTGTAGGCCAGCTCGGACAGCGGGCGGTCGTCCAGCGCACTGCCCTGGTCGGCCTGCTTGAACAGGTCGAAGTCGTAGTACTCGGGGCGGCTGTATTCGCTCTCGCCTAAAGCGGCGTCCACCACGCCCTGCACGCTGGCCAGGGGCAGCATGAAGCGGAAGAACGCCTGGTGGCGCACGCGCTCGCGCTCGAACCACATCTCGCCACCGTGGCGCTCGACCACGTCGCGCACCGTGAGGGGGCTGCGCTCGCTGCCAAAGCGCATCGAGTCCATCTCCCAGCTCATCACCGTCTCGTTGCTCATGGCCTGGCCGCTCCAGACCAGGTCGAGCTGCGCATGTGTGCCCGTGCCCTGCAGCCGCAGCTGCAGAAAGCGCACGTCGAATTCATCGACCAGCCGGTGCGCCAGGTAGGTCAGCGCCAGCAGCAGGGTGTAGCTGTCCACCTTGAGCCACAGGCTGCCGTCGATCGCGTCGAGCGTGACGGGCCGGTCACACTGCGCGGCGATGCGGCGCTGCGCTGCAGCGGCCAGGTCGGCGCCCAGCATGTCCTCCATGGGCCAGCGGGTCTTGAGGCGCTGCGTGGCGCGCTGCGCCAGGTCGGTGATGCGCCGCCCCATGGCGCCCACCTCGTCGCGCACCACACCCAGGAAGCGCTCGCGCATGGCGGGCTCCAGGTCGGCGTAGCCCAGCATGTCCACCGCCGCCTGGATGTTGGCCAGCGAGGCGCGGCTGCCTTCGGTCAGGCCGTGCAGGAGCTGGTCGCGCGCGGCCTCTTCCTCGACGCTGGCGGTCACGTTGTCGAGCATGAGCACAAAGCCGCTCACCACGGGCTCCTGGGCCTCGCCCTCGTCCCCCTCGGCCGCCGCACGCACTGGCGCCACCTGCACGCGCAGCAGCTGGCCGCCCTGCGTGGTGGTGACAAACTGCGCCGACGGGCTGGCCACGCCCCGGGCCATGCCCTGGTGGATGCGTTCGAGCGCATGGGCCAGCAACTGCTGGTCGAACACGGCATAAATGGAGCGGCCAATGCCGATGAGCTCGGCCCCGGCGGCCAGCCCCGGCCCCTGCGAGATCTGCCGGAACTGCTGGCGCGCCCGCTGGTTGTAGAGCAGGATGCGCCCGTCGCGGTTGCACACCACCACGCTCTGGTTCAGTTCGGCCATCAGGGCGGCCAGGCGGTTCTTCTCCTGCTGCACGCTGTGGCTGGCCTGGGCCACCTGGGCGGCCATGTCGCCGCGCAACTGGTCGCGCTGCGCGGCCAGCTCGTTCACGGCCTGGGCCATGGCCTGCATTTCGGCCGTGCCCCGGGCCGTGAGCTGCTGGGGCGTGGTGGCCGTCACCACCACCCGGATTTTTTCGATCAGGCGGTGGGGATCGCCCACGTAGCGGCGGTGCAGCATGTGCAGCGTGACGGCCACCAGGACCAGACCCAGCAGCCAGCCCATGGCCACCAGCACGGTGCGCGGCGCCAGCACGTCGCCCACGGCCAGGCGCTCCTGCGCATCCAGCGTGGACCAGACGATTGCGGACATCAGCACCAGCCACAGCGCCATCACCAGGCCCGAGGCGGCCACGGCCAGCACCAGCCGGGGATCGATCTTTCTCATGCGGGCGTCTCCCCGAGCAGTTCGGCCACCTTCTGCACCAGCTCGCGCGTGGAGAAAGGCTTGGTCATGTAGGCATTGGCCCCCAGGGCCAGGCCCTTGGCCACATCGGTCTCGCGGCCCTTGGCGGTCAGCATGAGGATCTTGGTGTGCGCCAGCGCCTCGTCGGCGCGCACGGCCTGGCAGACCTCGAAACCTGTCTTGTGCGGCATCATCACGTCGAGCAGCACCAGCGCGGGCTGTTCACGCGCGATGGTGTCCAGCGCCTCCTGCCCGTCACGGGCCACCAGCACGGCGTAGCCTTCGCGCTGCAGCAGGTATTCGAGCGAGATCACGATGTTGGGCTCGTCGTCGGCAATCAGAATCTTGTGCGTCATGGGGTTTTGTCTCCAATGGGGGCAGTGGACAGCGGCAGCCAGAAGCAGAAGCAGGCACCCGGCGGCGCGGCGGGCTCCAGCCACAGCCGCCCGCCAAAATGTTCTGCGATGTGGCGGCTGATCGGCAGGCCCAGGCCTGTTCCGTGCGCCACCTGGACACCAATGTCGGTCTGGTGAAAACGGTCAAAAATCATGGCTTCGTGGCCCGCCTGCACGCCCGGGCCGTTGTCCTGCACGCACACCGTGATGCCCTGCGCGTCGGACGCCAGCCGCACCTGCACCTGCCCGCCGGGCGAGGGCACGAACTTCGCCGCGTTCGACAGCAGATTCAGCAGCACCTGCAGGATGCGGTCCGGGTCGGCCTGGAGCACGGGCACCTCACCGGGCATCTGCACATGCACCTGGGCCGCGCGCTCGCGGAACACTTCGGCCGTGGTCGCCACCGCGCGCTCCACCAGGGCGCGCATGTCCACCGGCGCCACATGCCATTCGGCATGGCCCGACTCGATCTTGGCCATGTCCAGCACCTGGTTGACCAGGCGCGTCAGGCGCTCGGTTTCGGCCACGATGATGCCCACGAACTGCTGGCGCTGGGCCTGGGGCATGCCGGCGTCGTCCTGCATGAGTTCGGCCAGCGCGCGGATGGAGGTGAGCGGCGTGCGCAGTTCGTGCGTCACCGACGACATAAAGTCGTCCTTGAGCCGGTCCAGGCTCTGCAACTGCTCGTTGGCGGCGCGCAGCTCGGCCGTGGCCTGCTCCAGCGAGCGCGACTTGCCCTCCAGCGCCCGCGAGTAGGCGCGGATCTGCGAGGCCTCGTCCAGAATGCGCAGCACGTCCTCAGGCGAGAGCGTTTCTTCCTCGGCCACCGAGGCCACCAGCGCGCGGGCCGAGGCGCTGCCCACGGCCCCGGCCAGCTGGGTTTCGACAAACTGCACCAGGCGGGCGTCCGGCCGCAACGCCTGGGCATGGCGCACGCCCACGCGCTGCGCATAGCCGTCGAACAGCGCCTGGGCCTTGGCGGCGCCCAGAAAGCGCTCGCACAGGCGCAGCAGGTCTTGCGTGTTGGCCCGCCCGCGCCAGAACACCGGGCTGGAGGCGGCCGTGCGCTCGAACACGTCGACAAACAGCAGGGCCTGGCTGGCCTCGCGGCCCGAGGGCGCGCGCCACAGCGAGACACCGACATAGGCCACCACATTGGCCAGCATGCTCCAGAACAGTGAATGGGTGAGGCCGTCGAACCCCTGCAGGCCCAGCAGCTGTTCGGGCCGCAGCCAGGCCAGGCCCCAGGGCCCGTGGGAGATGAAGCCCATGTCCAGCCAGCCCGACTTGGCGATCGACGGCAGCATGAGGGTGTAGGCCCACATCAGAAAACCCGCCAGCAGCCCGGCCAGCGCACCCAGGCGGGTGCCGCCCTTCCAGTACATGCCGCCCATCACCACCGGCGCGAACTGGGCCACGGCGGCAAAGCTGATGAGCCCGATGCTGACCAGCGCATACGCCTCGCCCGCGAGGTGGAAGTACACATAGCCCAGCACCAGCACGCCCAGGATGGCGGCGCGCCGGATGCCCAGCAGAAGGCGCGTGAAGTCCTGCCCGCCGCTGTTGCGCAGGTGGCGCCAGCGCAGCAGCAGGGGCAGCACCAGCTCGTTGCTGACCATGGTCGAGACCGCGACGGTTTCCACGATGACCATGCCCGTGGCCGCGGACAGCCCGCCGACGAAGGCAAACAGCGCCAGTGCATGCTGGCCGGCCTGCAGGGGCAGCGACAGCACGAAATTCTCGGCGTTGGCCTGCCCCGGCCCGAAGTACAGCAGCCCCCCCAGGGCAATGGGCAGAACGAACAGGTTGATGAGCAGCATGTAGAGCGGAAACACCCAGACCGCGCGGCGCAGGTGGTCTTCGCGCACGTTCTCCACCACCATCACCTGGAACTGGCGGGGCAGGAACACCACGGAAAACATGGACAGCGCCATCAGCCCGAACCACTGCGCCCAGGCGAACTGCCCGCCCTGCTCCAGGCGCAGCAATTGCCTTAGCTCCGGCACGGCCTGCGCGCGGGAGAACAGGTCGCCCAGGCCATCGAACAGGCCATACACCACAAAGAAACCGACCATCAGAAAGGCCACCAGCTTGACCACCGACTCGAACGCGATGGCAGCCACCATGCCTTCGTGCCGCTCGGTGGTGTCGAGGTGCCGCGCGCCAAATACCATGGCGAAACCGGCCAGCACCAGCGCCACATAAAAGGCGCTGTCGCGGCTCCAGTGCGCGGGTTCGGCCACGCCGCCGGGCACCGTCAACAGCGCATAGCCCGCCGACACGGCCTTGAGCTGCAGCGCGATGTAGGGCACGATGCCCACCACCGCGATCAGCGCCACCAGCCCGGACAGCAGCGGGCTCTTGCCGTAGCGGCTGGCGATGAAGTCGGCGATCGAGGTGATGCGGTACACCTTGGCGATGCGGATCATCTTGCGCAGCACCATCCAGCCCAGCACCATGACCAGCGTGGGGCCCAGGTAGATGGGCAGAAACCACACCCCGCCCGAGGCGGCGCGGCCCACGCTGCCGAAATAGGTCCAGGCCGTGCAGTACACGGCCAGCGAAAGTGCGTAGGTCCAGGGGTTGGCAATGACCGAACGCCCGAGCTGCGCGCGGCGGTCGGCCCAGTACGCCACGGCAAACAGCAGCAGCAGATAGGCGAACGACGAGGTGATGACCAGCGCGGGCGAAAGCATGCCTATTCCTGGGGGGGCGCGGGTGGCGGGGGAGCCTCTGCCGCGCGTTCGCCGGCGCGTTCCTCGCCCGGGTCGGCGGGCCGGTTCTCGGGCCGCTCCATCAGCCAGGCCAGTGCGGCGATCACACCGCCCCACAGCAGGAACAGGGCCGCCGGGAACAACGGGATGCCCCAGACGGTGACGTCCCGGTCCCACAGGCCGAGCAGCGGAAAATTGAACAGCACCCAGCCGCCGGCAAACAGCGCAACCAGGCGTTGGGAGCCGAGTCCTTTGAGCACAGCGGTCTCCTGGCGGGGAGTCTGGACGCCCCCCTGCCCTCCCATTGTGCGCCCGGCACTTACCTCGGTCTTACGTACCGGACGGCGCAGTCAGGTTTTGGCCTTGGGCTTGGCCCGGGCGGCCGCCCCGTGGGCCTGGCGCGAGAGCGCGAAATCGAGAAAAAACTTGCACCAGATGGTGCTGCCCGCCGCAGCGGTCCAGGTGTTGTAGTCGAGCTGGCCCAGCGCCACGCTGACAATCACCACCGCGGCCACCACGCCTGCGATGAGGTTGATGATCATCGCGTAGGGGGCGTATTTTTCGGGGTCGGGCGGCGACTCGCCGCGCTTGAGCGCCACCTCGGAAAAATCACGCTTGACCACGATGCGCCACGCCCGGCGGAACCAGAAGAACGCCATCGGGAACAGCGCGAGATACAAAATCCAGGTCAATGCGACGCTGACATCGAAAACCATGCAGGGCTCCCAGCTTCAGGGGCCGCGCACCACGCGCATGTGCCCCGGAGATTTCAACTAAAAAGGCCCTGCCAGCGCAGCCGGCAGGGCCTCCATTGTCACTGCCGCGGCGCCAGAGCGCCACGGCACGGGGGGCTTGCCCCCTGGCGAGTACCTCAGTGAGCGCCCGTCACCTGGGAAGAACCGCGCGGGATACGCACGGCCTCCACCATGGCCTGGATGTGCTCTGGCGGCTCCTTGGTGACCTTGTCCACCAGGAAGGCGACCGCGAAGTTCACCATGGCGCCGACTGCACCGATGGCTTCCGGCGTGATGCCGAAGAAGCTGTTGGCGCCGCCGATCAGGCCCAGGTATTCCGTGCCCTTGATGAAGAACACGCCCTTGTGTGCGAACACATAGAACAGGGTGAAGAACAAGCCTGCCAGCATGCCGGCCATGGCGCCTTCCTTGTTCATCTTCTTGCTGAAGATACCCATCATGATGGCGGGGAACAGCGAGCTGGCGGCAATACCGAAGGCCAGGGCCACGGTACCGGCCGCGAAGCCCGGCGGGTTCAGACCCAGGTAACCGGCAACCACGATGGCCACGGCCATGGACACCTTGCCCGCCAGCAGCTCGTTCTTTTCGCTGATGTTGGGGTTGAACACGCCCTTGACCAGGTCATGCGACACGGCCGACGAGATAGCCATCAGCAGACCGGCCGCCGTGGACAGCGCAGCTGCCAGACCACCGGCCGCCACCAGCGCGATCACCCAGTTGGGCAGCAGCGCGATTTCGGGGTTGGCCATCACGATGATGTCGGCGTTCACGGTCAGTTCGTTGCCCTTCCAGCCGGCAGCCTCTGCCTTGCCCTTGGCGGCTTCGTTCTTGGTCGCGTCGTTGTAGTACTGGATGCGGCCGTCGCCGTTCTTGTCAGTCCACTTCAGCAGGCCGGTCTTTTCCCAACGCTTCATCCAGTCGGGGCGTTCTTCGTTCTTGAGCGAGGCCTCGGGTGCATACAGGTCGCCACCCGCCTTGACAGCGGTGTTGACGGTGGCATGCAGGTTCAGCTTGGCCATGGCAGCCACGGCGGGAGCCGTGGTGTACAGGATGGCGATGAACACCAGCGCCCAGCCAGCCGAGCTGCGTGCGTCCTTGACCGAAGGCACGGTAAAGAATCGCATGATGACGTGGGGCAGACCGGCGGTACCGATCATCAGCGACATCGTGTACATGAACATGTTCAGCGTGCTGCCAGGCAGTTGCGTGGTGTACTTGCCGAAGCCCAGTTCGGTGACCACCTGGTCGAGCTTGGCCAGCAGGGACATGTCGGTACCCACATAGCTTCCACCCAGACCCAGTTGAGGAATCGGGTTGCCCGCGAGCTGCAGCGAGATGAACACGGCAGGCACGGTGTAGGCCAGGATCAGCACGATGTACTGCGCCACCTGGGTGTAGGTGATGCCCTTCATGCCGCCGAACACGGCGTAGGCGAACACGATGGCCATGCCGACGTAAATGCCGGTGTCGCTGGACACGCCCAGGAAGCGCGAGAACGCAATGCCCACACCGGTCATCTGACCAATGATGTAGGTGAGCGATGCCACCAGCAGGCAGATCACGGCAATGGTGCTGGCGCTCTTGGAGTAGAAGCGGTCACCAATGAACTGCGGCACGGTGAACTTGCCGAACTTGCGCAGGTAGGGTGCCAGCAGCATGGCCAGCAGCACATAGCCGCCGGTCCAGCCCATCAGGAACAGGCCGCCGCCGTAGCCCATGTTGGCGATCAGACCAGCCATGGAGATGAAGGACGCCGCGCTCATCCAGTCGGCGGCCGTGGCCATGCCGTTGGTGACGGGGTGCACGCTGCCGCCGGCCGCGTAGAACTCGCTGGTGGAACCCGCGCGGGCCCACACGGCGATGCCGATGTAGAGCGAGAAGCTCAGACCGACAAAGATATAGATGGTGGTTTGCAAATCCATGATTTCAGCCCTCAGTCTTCATGCACGTCGAACTGACGGTCAATGTCGCCCATCTTCTTGGCGTAATAAAAAATCAGCGCGATGAAGATGTAGATGGAGCCCTGGTGAGCAAACCAGAACCCAAGCGGATAGCCGCCCAGCTTGATGTTATTGAGCACATCGACCAACAGGATGCCCGCGCCGAACGACACCACGAACCAGATGATGAGAATCTTGGTCAGCAGGCCGAGCGTGGCTTTCCAGTAGGCGTGACTGCTTTTGTCTTCCTTCATGAATTCCCCTCGTGTATGAGTACAGAACACAGCGCCTAGGCACTGCCCCCGCGCATCCGCAGGCAGTGCCACCGGATTGCGTAAGCGACTGTGTGCACGCTTCCTTACAGCGAACTGATGAAAAGGCCCAAACTGACGCGCGCATTACGACTCAAGGGAAAACACCGATCAGGCATTTTGTGTGCATCAAAAGATCGCCTAGTGAAAGTCCCAATGGCAGATCCGGACGATGCGGAAACACTCTGTGACCAATTCACCCGCCACGGAAAGGCCGCACCCCTCATGGCAGATGCCCCCACCAACCTGACCGCAGCCATCTATGCCAAGACCGCCCAGGGCCAGCAGGAAATCCAGTCCCGCTCGCTGGGGCTGACACCGCTGGCACGGCGTGTTCTGGTGCTGGTGGACGGCAAGCGCAGCGGCAAGGACCTGAGCACCTTCGTGCCCGGCAACGAGATTGCGGAACAGCTCACCGAACTGCTCGACCGCGGCTGTGTTGAAGCGGTGGGCGTGGCGCCGCAAGCCCCCAGCCCGGCGGCGGCCCCGGCCAAGCCACCCGCCCCCGATGAAAGCGATCTCGCAGCGCTGCCACCCGCCGAATCGCGCAGCGCCAAGGAGCTGGACATGGCGCGCAACTTCATGACCAACACGGTCAACAACATCTTCGGCCACCACAACCGCATTTCGCTGATCGAGGCCATCCACGGCTGCCGCAGCAGCAGCGAGCTGCGCCACGTGTATGTAGCGTGGGCGCAGGCGCTGGAGACCAACAACATCGGCAAGAAGCGACTGCCCGAGCTGCGCGAAAAGCTGTTCGCCGTGCTCTGACACCACCCTCCGCCCATCACCCCCGCGCCAGCACCGGCGCCAGCGCCACGCCCGTGTGCGTGCCCAGGCGCACCACTGCCTCGGGCGGGGCGGCGGCGACGATGCGGCCGCCACCCGCGCCGCCCTCGGGGCCGAGGTCGATGATCCAGTCGGCCTCGGCGATGACGTCGAGGTCGTGCTCGATCACCACCACGCTGTGGCCGCCGTCCACCAGGCGGTGCAGCACGCGGATGAGCTTGTCCACATCCTGCATGTGCAGGCCCACGGTGGGCTCGTCGAGCACGTAGAGCGTGTGCGGCGCCTTCTGGCCGCGTCGGCCCACCTCGTCGCGCACCTTGGTGAGCTCGGTCACGAGCTTGATGCGCTGCGCCTCGCCGCCCGACAGCGTGGGGCTGGGCTGGCCCAGCGTGAGGTAGCCCAGCCCCACGTCCTTGAGCAGTTGCAGCGGGTGCGCAATGCTCGGCATGCTGGCGAAGAAGTCGACGGCCTCGTCCACCTCCATCTGCAGCACGTCGCCAATGCTCTTGCCGCGCCAGGTGACGGCCAGCGTCTCAGGGTTGAAGCGCGCGCCGTGGCAGGCCTCGCAGGGCACCTTCACGTCGGGCAGGAAGGCCATGCCAATGGTGCGCACGCCCTGCCCTTCACACACCGGGCAGCGGCCCTCGCCGGTGTTGAAACTGAAGCGCCCGGCCGCGTAGCCGCGCGCCTTGGCTTCCAGCGTCTCGGCGAACAGCTTGCGCACGGTGTCCCAGAAGCCGATGTAGGTGGCCGGGCAGCTGCGCGGCGTCTTGCCGATGGGCGTCTGGTCCACTTCGAGCACGCGGTCGATGGTCTCGAAGCCCTGCAGCCCCGTGCAGCCGATGAGCGCGGGCGCGTTGCCCGCATCCATGGCGTCGCGCCCGGCCTTGGTACTGCGCTGCTGCACCCAGGCGGCCACGTTGGCCAGCAGCACGTCGCGCGCCAGCGTGGACTTGCCCGAGCCGCTCACGCCCGTAACGGCAACGAGCCGCTGCAGCGGCACGCGCGCGGTCACGTTCTGCAGGTTGTGCAGCTGCGCGCCGTGCACGGTGAGCCAGCGCAGGGGGTCATCCTTCAAAGCATTTTGGCCTGCAGTGCCCGTGGGAACAGCGCCATCAGCTACCGTTTCCATAGCATCCAGCGCCATGACACGGCGCGCCTGCAGCGGGTGCCGCATGGCGTGCAGCAGGTAGCGGCCGGTCTGCGAATCCTCGGCCCCGGTCAGGTCGGCCACGCCGCCCTGCGCCACCAGGCGCCCGCCGCGCTTGCCCGCGCTCGGGCCGATGTCGATGAGGTGGTCGGCCGCGCGGATGGTGTCCTCGTCATGCTCCACCACCACCAGGGTGTTGCCCTTGCTGCTCAACTGGCGCAGCGCGCGCAGCAAAATCTGGTTGTCGCGCGCGTGCAGGCCGATGGTGGGCTCGTCGAGCACGTAGCACACGCCCTGCAGGTTGCTGCCAAGCTGCGCCGCCAGACGGATGCGCTGCGCCTCGCCGCCGGACAGCGTGGGCGCGCCCCGGTCCAGCGTGAGGTAGCCCAAGCCCACTTCTTCGAGGAATTCGAGCCGGCTGCGGATCTCGGGGATCAGGTCGCGCGCGATCTCGGCCTCGCGGCCGTGCAACGCCACCGTGTCGATCCAGGAGCGGATGTCGCTGACCGACAGGCGCGCGATGTCGGTGATGCTCCAGCCCGCGTGGCCCGTGGCCGCGTCGGCGCCAAAGCGCACGGCGCGCGCCGTGGCGTTGAGGCGCGTGCCCTGGCAGCCGGGGCAGACGGTGTCCTGCAGGTCCTCCACCTCGGGCTCGGCGAAGGTCTGCTCGCGGCCCTTCTGGTCGTCGGCGAGCACCGAGTCGTCGAACACCTTGCGCTGCTCCTTGGTCAGCTTGACGCCCGTGCCCACGCAGTCGGGGCACCAGCCGTGCTTGCTGTTGTAGGAGAACAGGCGCGGGTCCAGCTCGGCGTAACTGGTGCTGCACACCGGGCAGGCGCGCTTGGCCGAGAACACCTGCAGGCGCCCGATGCCCGCCGTGGGCGCGCTCGCGGCCAGCGCCTCGCGCAGACCGTCCAGATGCGACAGCACATGCACCACGCCCTTGCCGTGCGTGAGCGCCTGCGCCAGTCCGTCGCGCAGCAGCGCCTCGTTCTCGGGCCGCACGTCCAGGCTCAGCACGGGCAGCTCGATGGTGTGCTCTTTGAAGCGGTCGATGCGCGGAAAGCCCGAGGTCGGCAGGAAATCGCCGTCCACGCGCAGGTGCGTGAAGCCGCGCGGGCGTGCCCAGTCGGCCAGCTCGGTGTAGACGCCCTTGCGCGCCACCACCAGCGGCGCCAGCAGGCCGATGTGCTGGCCCCGGAACTCGGTGAGCAGCTGCGCGGCGATGCGCTCGGGCGTCTGCGGCTGCACGGCGGCGCCGTCCTTGGTGCAGTGCTGCACGCCGAGCTTGACGTAGAGCAGGCGCAGGAAATGCCAGACCTCCGTGGTCGTGCCTACCGTGCTCTTGCGCCCGCCGCGGGAGAGGCGCTGCTCGATCGCCACCGTGGGCGGAATACCGTAGACGGCGTCCACCTCGGGGCGCCCGGCCGGCTGCACGATGCTGCGCGCGTAGGCGTTGAGCGATTCGAGGTAGCGGCGCTGACCCTCGTTGAACAGGATGTCGAACGCCAGCGTGGACTTGCCCGAGCCGCTGACGCCGGTCACCACGTTGAACTTGCCGCGCGGAATGTCCACGCTCAGGCCCTTGAGGTTGTGCTCGCGCGCGTTGACGATTTCTATGCTGTTTTTGGCCTTCTGGGCTTTACTGGCAAGCGCTGCAAGCTCTTGATTCCATAGCAACGGCGCGCGTTCGTGCACCGCCTGTGCGGCGCCGATGGCGCTGGCGTACTCGCGCAGGGCGGCCCCGGTGTGCGAATGCGGGTGCTCGCGCACCTGGGCGGGCGTGCCCTCGGCCACCAGGCGGCCGCCCGCATCGCCGCCCTCGGGGCCCAGGTCGATGAGCCAGTCGCTCGCGCCAATCACATCCAGGTTGTGCTCGATGACGATGAGCGAGTGCCCGGCGTCGATGAGGCGCGCGAACGCGCGCATGAGCTTGGCAATGTCGTCGAAGTGCAGGCCCGTGGTGGGCTCGTCGAACAGAAACAGCGTGCCCTTGCGCGCCAGCGGCTGGCGCGACTTGCTTTGCACGCGTGCCGCCTCGGCCAGAAAGCCCGCCAGCTTGAGGCGCTGCGCCTCGCCGCCCGAGAGCGTCGGCACAGGCTGGCCGAGCTTGACGTAGTCCAGCCCCACGTCCGCAATGGGGCGCAGCGCGCGCACCACGTCGCGGTCGTTGGCGAACAGGGCGAGGGCCTCGGACACGGTGAGGCCAAGCACGTCGGCCACGTTGAAGGTGCGGCCGCCGCGCTCGATGCCGACTTCCAGAATCTCCGGCCGGTAGCGCTTTCCGTCGCAGTCGGGGCAGCGCAGGTAGACATCGCTGAGGAACTGCATTTCCACATGCTCGAAGCCCGAGCCGCCGCAGGTGGGGCAGCGCCCATCACCGCTGTTGAAGCTGAACTTGGCCTGGGTGTAGCCGCGCTGGAGCGACAGCGGCGCAGTGGCGAACAGCTCGCGCACGCTGTCCCAGGCGCCCACGTAGCTCACGGGGTTGGAGCGCGCCGTCTTGCCGATGGGCGACTGGTCCACGAACACCACATCACTGAGGTGGTCGGCGCCGAGCAGGCGGTCGTGCGCGCCGGGCGTGTCGGTGGCTTTGCCGAAGTGGCGCAGCAGTGCCGGGGCCAGCACGTCCTGGATCAGGCTGGACTTGCCCGAGCCGCTGACACCGGTGACGGTGACCAGACGCTGCAGCGGGAATTCGACCGACAGGTTCTGCAGGTTGTGCTCGCGCGCGCCTTCGAGGATGAGGCGCGGCGTGGCGTCGGACACCGGGCGCTGAAAGCCATGGCCCACGCGCTTGCGGCCGCCGAGGTACAGGCCGGTGAGCGTTTCCGCACCACGCAGTTCGTCGGGCGTACCGTCAAAAACAATGTGCCCACCGCGCTCGCCCGGGCCGGGGCCGAAGTCGAGCACGCGGTCGGCCGCCAGCATGACGGCCGGGTCGTGCTCCACCACCACCAGGGTGTTGCCCGCGTCGCGCAGGCGCAGCATGGCCCGGGTGATGCGGTCCATGTCGCGCGGGTGCAGGCCGATGCTGGGCTCGTCGAGCACGAACAGCGTGTTGACCAGCGAGGTGCCGAGCGCCGTGGTGAGGTTGATGCGCTGCACCTCGCCGCCGGACAGGGTGCGGCTCTGCCGGTCGAGCGTGAGGTAGCCGATGCCCACGTCACTGAGGTACTTGAGCCGCGTGCCGATTTCCTCGTGCAACAGCTTGAGCGCCTGGGCGTCGCCCGTGGCGGCGGTGTTTTTGGCATCAAAATGGCCTTCAGCGCCCGCTGGTATTGCGCCACCAGCTATTGATTCAGGAGTATTTGAAGCCCGCTGGCTGGCATTCATGCGCTCGAAGAAACGGCGCAGCCGGTCGATGGGCAACAGCATCAGGTCGTGCAGGCACAGGCCCGGCAACGCTTCGAGCTGCGCGCGGCTCCATTGCACGCCCTGGGGCATGAAGCGCTGGCCGGGGTCGAGCACGGCGTCGGCGTCCTGCTGGCTGCCGATGCGCCAGAGCAGGCTCTCGGTCTTCAGGCGCGCGCCCGCGCACACCGGGCACGGCGTGTAGCTGCGGTACTTGGACAGCAGCACGCGGATGTGCATCTTGTAGGCCTTGCTCTCCAGGTACTCGAAGAAACGCTTGATGCCGTACCACTGCTGGTTCCACTTGCCGTTCCAGTTGGGCGAGCCGTCGATGACCCACTTCTTCTGCTCGTCGGTCAGCCGGTTCCAGGCGGTGTCGCGCGGGATCCCGGCGGCCTCGGCGTGGCGCATCAGGTCGTCCTGGCACTCTTTCCAGGCGGGCGTCTGGATGGCCTTGATGGCCCCGGCGCGCAGCGTCTTCTTCTCGTCGGGGATGACCAGGCCGTAGTCCACGCCAATCACGCGGCCAAAACCCCGGCAGGTGTCGCAGGCGCCGGCGGCGGAATTGAACGAGAACATCGAGGGCAGCGGCTCGCTGTAGCGCAGGTCGCTGTCGGGGCAGTGCAGGCCGGTGGAGAACCTCCAGACTTCGGGCTCGCCCTCTTCGACGAGGCGGTACACGTTCATGCGCCCGCCGCCGCGCTTGAGCGCGACCTCGATGGCCTCGACCACGCGCGCCTTTTCCGCGTTGCCCAGGCGGAAGCGGTCGGCCACCACATCCAGCAGCTTCACCCCCCCCGCTTCGCGCTCGGCCTGCACCTTGGTGAAGCCGCTGGCCGACAGCCACTGTTCGAGCTGCTCGGCGCTGGTGTTGGCGGGCAGCTCCACGGGAAAGGTCACGACCAGGCGCGGATAGGACATGGCCCCCACGCTCCCCACTGCGTGTGGTTCGCTGCCCCCCGAGGGGGCGCTCGCCGCCTTGGGGCGGCCCGGCGGCGGCTCGATGCCGCAGCGGCGCTGTAGTTCGGCGTAGATGGTCTCGGGCGAATCGTGCCTCACGGGCTGCGCCGTCTGCTTGTCGAACAGCTGCCCGGCACGCGCGAACAGGAGCTTGAGGTGGTCGTTCAGCTCCGTCATCGTGCCCACGGTGGAGCGGCTGGAGCGAACGGGGTTGGTCTGGTCGATGGCGATGGCCGGGGGCACGCCCTCCACCTTGTCCACGGCGGGCTTGTCCATGCGGTCGAGGAACTGGCGCGCGTAGGCGCTGAAGGTCTCGACATAGCGGCGCTGGCCCTCGGCATACAGCGTGTCGAACACCAGGCTGGATTTGCCCGAGCCGCTGGGGCCGGTGACCACGGTCAGCTCGCCGGTGCGAAGGTCCAGGTCCAGGTTCTGGAGGTTGTGCTGGCGCGCGCCGCGGATGCGGATCTGTCCCTGGGTCATGCTGTGTCTTTCGGCAGTAAGGCGGAACATTCTAGGAACTGCCCGCCCCTGCGGCCCGGATGCGCTCCATTGACCCCATGGGCGGCCGAGCCGTGCATACGTAGTTTTACGGACCCCGCGGTGCAATCCGGCCTACACTTCACGTTTTCATCTGGAGGTTTTTTCCATGCCAACGCTCATTCCAGCCCGTTCGCTTGCCGCCGCCGCCCTGGCCCTGCTGGCCTGGGGGGGCGCCCAGGCCCAGATCCTGATCGGGCAGACGGTGGGCATCACCGGCTCGGCGGCAGCCACCGTGAAGGAATCAATGGGAGGCGCGGCGCTGTACATCGACCACGTCAATGCCAAGGGCGGCGTGGGCGGCCAGAAAATCGAGGTGGTGTCGCTCGACGACAAGTTCGACCCCAAACTGACCCTGGAGAACACGCGCACGCTGATCGAGCAGAAGGGCGTCATCGGCCTGTTCATGACCCGGGGTACTCCCCACACCCAGGGCATCATGTCTTTGCTGGAACAGCACGGCGTGCCGCTGGTGGGACCATCCACTGGCGCCATGGTGCTGCACGAACCGGTGCACAAGTACGTCTTCAACGTGCGTGCGACCTACCAGCGCGAAGTGGAGAAAGCCATCAGCCACCTGCACACGCTGGGCGTGCAGCGCATCGGCGTGGTGCATGTGGACGACACCTTTGGCGCCGACGGCCTGGCGGGAGCGCAGTCGGGCTTCAAGGCCAATGGCATCGCGGCGCTGTTCATCGAGAAATTCGACCGCGCCAAACCCGATTTCAGCGCCATCGCGCCGCGCGCGGCCCAGGCCGAGCCCCAGGCCGTGGTCATCATCGGCACGGGCGCGGCGGTGGTGGAGGGCATCAAGGCGCTGCGCGCGGCGGGCGTGGGCGGGCAGATCGTGACGCTGTCGAACAACGCCTCGGGGGGCTTTGTGAAGGCACTGGGCGAGCATGCGCGCGGCGTGGTGGTGACGCAGGTGTATCCGTCCGAGCGCTCGGTGAACACCCCCGTCATCAAGGAGGCCATGGAGATCGCCAGGGCCCAGGGCACCAGCGACCTGACGCCCGCCATGGTGGAAGGTTTCGTCAGCGCCAAGGTGCTGGTCGAGGCACTGCGCCGCGCCGGCCCCAAGCCCGACCGCGCCCGCCTGCACGCGGCTCTGGAGAGCCTGAAGAAGCTGGACCTGGGCGGCCTGGAGCTGAGCTACAGCGCCACCGACCACACCGGGCTGGACTTCGCCGACCTGTCCATCATCAGCAGCGACGGGCGCTTCAAGCGCTGATCGGTTGCCCCGGGGAGCTAGTCCCGGGCATAGAGATCCACGTCGCGCGTCTCGCGCAGCAGCAGCGCACCAACGATGGCCGTGAACCCGGCAATCGCAATGGGGTACCACAGGCCGCTGTACATGTTGCCCGTCTGCGCCACGATGGCGAACGCCATGGGCGGCAGCAAGCCGCCAAACCAGCCGTTGCCGATGTGGTAGGGCAGGCTCATCGAGGTGTAGCGGATGCGCGTGGGAAACATCTCGGCCAGTGCGGCGGCGATGGGGCCGTACACCATGGTCACCAGAATCATCAGGTACAGCAGGATGCCCACCACCAGCGGCACGCGTATGGCCTGCCGGTCGGCCTGCTCGGGGTAGCCGCTGTCCTGCAGGGCCTGTGCCACCGCCAGGCGGAAGGCGGCGTCCTGCCTGCGGGCTTCGCCCGCCGTCAGCCCCTGGGCGGACGGCACGGCGATCTCTCTGCCGCCGATGCGCACCAGGGCCGGACCGCCTTCCGGCGGCGCTTCGCTGGCGTAGCTCACCGAATGGGCTGCCAGCACCTGCTTGGCCGTGTCGCAGGGGCTGGTGAAGCGGGCGGTGCCCGTGGGGTTGAACTGGAACGAGCACCCGGCGGGGTCGGCGACCACCACCACCTGGTTGCGCGCCTGCGCCGCCGCCAGTGCCGGGTTGGCCGCCTCCGTCAGGGCCTGGAAGGCATGGTGGTAGGTGAGCGCCGCCAGCGCACAGCCCAGCAGGATGACGGGCTTGCGCCCCACCCGGTCGGACAGGGCGCCAAACACGATGAAGAACGGCGTGCCGATGAGCAGGGCCGCCGCCAGCATCAGCTGCGCCAGGGTGGCATCGACCTTGAGCTGCTGCGTGAGAAAGAACAGCGCGTAAAACTGGCCCGTGTACCACACCACGGCCTGCCCGGCCGTCAGGCCCAGCAGCGCCAGGATGGCCACCTTGAGGTTCCGCCACTGCCCGAATGACTCGGCCACCGGCGCCGGCGATGTGCGCCCCCGGGCCTTCATGCGCTGGAACGCCGGGGTTTCCGACAGCGCGAGCCGGATCCACACGGAAATGCCCAGCAGCACGATGGACACCAGGAAGGGGATGCGCCAGCCCCAGTCGATGAAGTCCTCCTCCCCCAGCAGGACACGGGTGCCCATGACCACCAGCAGGGCCATGAGCAGCCCGAGCGTGGCCGTGGTCTGGATCCAGGCCGTATAGGCGCCACGGCGGCCGTGCGGCGCATGCTCGGCCACATACACGGCCGCGCCGCCGTACTCGCCCCCCAGCGCCAGGCCCTGCAGTAGGCGCAGCCCGATCAGCACCACCGGCGCGGCCACGCCGATGCTGGCGTAGGTGGGCAGCAGGCCCACGGCAAAGGTGGCCAGGCCCATCACCACCATGGTGATCAGAAAGGTGTATTTGCGCCCGATCATGTCGCCCAGGCGGCCAAACAGCAGGGCACCGAAAGGCCGCACGATGAAGCCCGCCGCGAACGCCAGCAGCGCGAACAGAAAGGCCGAGCCCGGGTCGAGCGCGCTGAAGAACTGCCGGGCGATGATGGCGGCCAGCGCACCGTAGAGGTAGAAGTCGTACCACTCGAACACGGTGCCCAGCGACGAGGCAAGAATGACCCGGGTCTCCTCGGGCGTCATCGGCCCGGGAGGGGCAGGGGCGGCCATGGTGGGGTTGGTCTCCAGGGGTTGTACCGGCCGCACTGACGGCAGCCTGCAGCCATTCTTCAAGCCCCTCCTGACCCCGTTCTGACACCAAACCAACCGAAACTTGCAGCCCGCCGCTCCGGCGCGGTGCGATCAGCTCCCGGGCGGCAACCCCGAGGGCACGCGCGGCGCGGTCTCCCAGTCCGGGCCGTCGAACCAGGCGTCGCCCTCCAGGCAGGCGCGCAGCATGGGCAGGCTGTCGCAGCCCCAGAACAGCCTGCCATCGGCCTCAAAGGCCGGAACGCCGAACACGCCGCGCGCGGCGGCGGCCTCGGTGTTGGCGCGCAGCAGTGCCTTGGCGCGTGCGCCATCGTCATCGCCCGGCTTGCGCTGGGGTTCCAGCTCGGCCGCCAGGTCCGTGAGGCGCTGCGCATCCAGCGCATCGTGCCCGCCCTGCCAGACATGGCGGAACACGGTGCCGGCGACGAAGCGGTTGATGCTGCCGTCCACGCTGCAGGCCAGGGCCAGGCGCAGCAAGGGCAACGGGTTGAACGGGTGGCGCGCCGGCATGGCCAGCGGCACGCCCAGTGAATGGCCCAGCCACACGGCATGGCGGTAGGTCCAGTCCCGCTTGGGAGCGATGCCCGCGGGCCCCGGGTTGCCATGCTGCTGCAGCAGCGCGCCCAGCAGCACCGGCCGGTATTCCACGCTGTGGCTCAGGCCCTCCAGCACCTCGGGCAGGCGCTCGAAGGCCAGCCAGGCGTAGGGAGAAACAAAATCGAGATGGAAGATGATGTGCTTCATGCGTGCTCCTTGGCGAAGGGCTGCGGTGATGCGCCGGGCGGGAGATCGAAGCCCGCGCGCTGCGCGAGAGCCGCCCAGATGGCCAGGCGCCCGGCGCTGTCGGCCTGCGCCCAGGCGCGGATCTCGGGGATGGTGCGGAAGCACCCCTCGCAGTGGCTGCGGTCCTCGCTCATGCGGCAGACCGAGATGCAGGGCGAGGGAATCACCTCGTCGGAGTTTTGGTCAAAATAGCCCGCATCGGCCAAAATACGGGCGCGAGCAGCTATTGATTCAGTAGCACTCATGGCGCCTCCTGAATCACGTCGGCCACCGGCGCGCCGGTCAGGCGCTGCAGGTCGCCCGGCTGCAGCGGGAACACGCTGTGCGGGTGCCCCGCGGCAGCCCACACCACGTCAAAGCGCAGCAGGTCGCGGTCGATCAGCGTGACCGGGGGCGTGGCGTGCGCCACGGGCGAGACGCCGCCAATGGAAAATCCCGTGCGCTGCTTGACGAATTCCGCGTCCGCGCGGCCGATCTTGCCCACCAGGGCAGCGACCTTCTTCTCGTCCACGCGCCGGTCGCCCGAGGTGATGACGAGCACCGCCGTGTCGTCCTCCTTGCGGCGGAAGATGATGCTCTTGGCGATCTGGCCGAGCTGCACACCGAGCTGGTCGGCTGCCTGCTGCGCGGTGCGCGCGGCGTCGTCGAGCATGCGCGGCGCATGCGGGTGGCTCAGGCGCAGCAGCTCGGCGGCCACGCGTTGGGTGCTTTCAGGCAGGTTGTTCATGGCAAACGGTGCAGGCCGGTGTGCGAACCAGGCACCAGGCGCCCGGAAAAGAGGGCCCGCCCCGGAAAACTCAGTGCACACACGGTTAAAGTGTGAATGTCGCCCTCCATTGTCCATGAAGCTGCTCCGCGCCTGCCTTTTACTGCTGCTTGCCATTCACCCGTTCTGGGTCCAGGCCACGCCGGTCGTCCTGGACGAGCACCGGCAAGGGCTGCAACTCCATGACGCCGGCCGGCTGCTGTGGCTCGCGGACGCCAGCGGCACGCTGACACTGGACGAGGTGCGCGACCCGGCCCTGGCGGGACGTTTCGGGTCCGCGCCCCCCGCGCCACACCCCGGCGGCGGTGCGCCGCCCTACTGGCTCAAGGTGGTGCTGGAGCAGCGCGCCGAAAACGGCGACTGGGTGCTGGCCACCCAGACCACGGCGATCAAGGACGTGCGCTTCTTCGGTCCGTTCGACGCGGCGGGCCATGCACTGGCCGCGCCGGTGCACACCGGCCTGTCACAACCCTTCGCCACCCGGCCGCTGGGCAGCGAGCGCTACCTCATGCGCCTGCAGTTGCCCGCACCGGGCACCTACACCGTCTATGCCCGGCTCTACGGCGACGCGGCCCCCGTCCTTGGCCTGTCGGTCTGGGAGACCGCCGAGTACCTGCAGTGGCGCCAGCACAAGCGGCTGTTCGACGGCATCTGCTACGGCATCCTGCTGACCCTGCTGGTCTACAACCTCGCGCTGGCGGGCATCTTCCGCGACGCCACCTACGGCTACTACATCGGCCAGTGCGCCTTCGCACTGCTGACGCTGGCCAGCTTCAACGGCCATGCGGCCCACTACCTGTGGGGCCAGTGGCCCTGGTGGCAGGAACGGGGCAACGTCGTGCTGCCCGGCCTGTGGCTGCTTTTCGGTGCGCTGTTTGCCCGCAGCTTTCTGGACACGCGCCAGGTGCCGCTGCTGGACTGGCTGCTGCGCGGCGTGGGCATGCTGGCGGCATGCGCGGCCCTGCTGGGGCTGGCGGGGCGCTTCGCCACGGCCCAGGCCCTGAATGAGGCCGTCGCCAGTGTGGGCGCACTGCTCGCCGCCGTGGCGGCCATCGCCATCATGCGGCGCGGCTTCCGGCCCGCGCGCTGGTACCTGGGCGGCCAGGCCATGCTGTTCCTGTCGGTGCTGGGCGTCGTGCTGGTCAACTGGAAGCTGATCGATGCGCCCTTCCTGCTGGCCAACGGGCTGCAGATCGGCGTGGCGGCAGAAATGGCGGTGTTCGCCGTCGCGCTGAGCCGCCGCATCAGTGGCATGCGCGCCTCGCAGACCGCGCTGCGCCTGCACGCCGCACACCTGGCCGAGGCCGCCGCCACCGACCCGCTGACCGGGCTGGCCAACCGCTCGGGCCTGGCCCAGGGCGCAGCACGGATACTGGCCGACGGCGCACCACACGCGCTGATGCTGCTCGACCTGGACCATTTCAAGCCGATCAACGACGCCCATGGGCACGACGCGGGCGACGCGGTGCTGTGCACCGTGGCAGCGCGCCTGCAGGCCCAGATCCGCACAGGCGACATCGTGGCGCGGCTCGGCGGCGACGAGTTCGTGGTCCTGCTCGCGGCCCCGCTGCCCGACGATCAGCTGGCCGCGCTGGCCCGGCGCCTGGACGCCGCGGTGCGCCAGCCGGTGGACTTCCAGGGCCAGGCGCTCACCGTGGGCGCCAGCACCGGCATCGCCTGCAGCCCGCGCGACGGCCACACGCTGACCGAACTGATGCGCAGCGCCGACCGCGCCATGTACCAGGCCAAGCAGGCCCGCAGCGGCCACGCCTTCTCCACGGCGGCCTGAACCGCCGAGCCTCAGTTGCCGCGCTTGTTGAGCACCGCCACGGCGACGCGCGAGTTGGGCTTGCGGCCCAGGAAGTCGCTGATGTAGGCGCCCGCGTCGACGAGCTTGTCGAGGTCGATGCCGGTCTCGATGCCCATGCCCTGGAGCATGAACACCAGATCCTCGGTGGCCACGTTGCCCGTGGCGCCCTTGGCGTAGGGACAGCCACCCAGGCCCGAGACGGAGGCCTGAAAGTTCCACACACCCAGCTCCAGCGCGGCCAGCGTGTTCGACAGCGCCTGGCCGTAGGTGTCGTGGAAATGGCCCGAGACCGCGTCGATGCCATAGTGCTCCAGCGTCGCATCGATGGCGCGCTGCACCTTGCGTGGCGTGCCCACGCCGATGGTGTCGGCCACGTCCACGCGCTGCACGCCGATGCCCTTGAGCAAGCCGGCCAGGTAGGCCACGCGCTCGGGCGCGATTTCACCCTCGTAGGGGCAACCCACGGTGCAGCTCATGGCGCCGCGCACGCGGATGCCCGCCGCCAGCGCGGCCTCGACCACGGGTGCGAAGCGCTCGATGCTTTCGGCAATGGAGCAGTTGATGTTCTTGCGGCTGAAGGCCTCGCTGGCCGAGCCGAACACCACGATCTCGTCGGGTTGCGTTTTCACGGCCGCCTCGTAGCCCTGCAGGTTGGGCGTGAGCACGGAGTAGCGCACGCCGGGCTTGCGCTCCAGCCCGGCCATCACCTCGGCGTTGTCGGCCATCTGCGGAACCCACTTGGGGCTGACGAAGCTGGTGACCTCGATCTCCTGCAGGCCGGCATCCTGCAGGCGGTGCACCAGGGCCACCTTGACCTCGGCGGGCACGGGGGTCTTTTCGTTCTGCAGGCCGTCGCGCGGGCCGACGTCGATGATCTGGACGCGGGAGGGAATGCTCATGGGGGAAGTCCTTGGTGATGAAGTGCTGTCAATAGCCGCGCCCGGGGTCCACGACACCGGCAATGGCCTCGCCGCGCTGCAGCGCGCCAATCTTGCCCGCGATCTGCGCAATGCTCTCGTCGCGCAGCGTGCGCGCCGAGGTGTGCGGGGTAGCGACGATGCGCGGGTGGGTCCAGAAAGGGTGTCCGGCGGGCAGCGGCTCGGTGCGGAACACGTCAAGCTGGGCACCTGCGAGGTGGCCGCTGTCGAGCAGCGCCAGCAGGTCGTCTTCGACCAGGTGCGCGCCGCGCGCGACGTTGATGAGGTAGCCGCCCGGCTGCAGGCGCGAGAGGGTGTCGCGGTTCAATACGTTGTGCGTTTCGGGCGTGAGCGGCAGCAGGTTCACCAGCACGCGGCTGGCGGCCAGGAAGCCGCTGAAACCCTCCTGGCCGCTGAAGGCTCGGATGCCGTCGATGGCCTTGGGCGAGCGGCTCCAGCCATTCACCGGGAACTCGAACTGCACCAGCGCCTTCGCCACGCGCTCGCCGAGCACGCCCAGGCCCATCACGCCCACGGGCAGGTCCTGGCGCAGGCGCGGCTTGCGGTAGGCCCACTGGCCTGCACGCATGCTGGCCTCGTACTGGTCGAATTCACGGAAGTGGCGGATGACGGCGTGGCTCACGTATTCGGCCATCTGCACGGCCATGCCCGCATCGTCAAGCCGCACCACCAGGGCGCCCGGCGGCAGGCGGCGCTGCAGCAACGCATCGACGCCCGCGCCGATGTTGAACAGCGCGCGGATGCCCTGCTGCTCGTCCATGAACTGCTGGGGCGGCGCCCAGACGACGGCATAGTCGGCCACCGGGGCGCCGGGTTGCCAGACGGAGATGTCGGCCTGCGGGAAGGCGGCCCGCAGGCCCTGGAGCCAGGGCTCGGCCTTGGTATCGGTACAGCAAAAGGTGATTTTCATGGTCACCGAGCGTACTGCGCCCGCCCCGGAGCCGCTGTCACGCAGCGGAAAGCTTGAGCAGCTCGGCGCCCTCGGCCACCTGGTCGCCGGGTGCGTAGAGCAGTTCGGCCACCACGCCATCGACCGGCGCGGCAATGGTGTGCTCCATCTTCATGGCCTCCATCACGGCCAGCGGCTGGCCCTTGCTGACCTTGTCGCCTGCCTTCACGGCGAACGACACCACCTTGCCCGGCATGGGCGCGGTCAGGCGGCCGCCTTCGTCCTGCTCTTCGCCCGCGTGGGCCAGCAGGTCGATGGCGACGATCTGGGTCGCGCCCTGGGGGGTGAAGACGTGGTCGGTTTCGCCCTGTGCATACACGGTGGCACGGGTGCGCTGGCCGGCGTACTGCAGGTCGATACCGCGCGCGGTGTCGTTGAACACCAGCGGGCCGGACACGGCCTCCGGGCCCTCGCCCACCGTCAGGCGCAGGGCGCCGTCGTGCAGGTAGTCCAGGCGGGCCTTGGCGTGCGTGCCGTTGAAGTCAAACTCGAAGCGGCGCTCGACCAGGCCGTGCGAGCGCCAGCCGTCGCGGCGGCTGAACGGGTCCACGCCTTCGCTGGCGCGCTCGCGCAGCAGGGTCTGGGCCACGGCGGCGGCGGCGGCCAGCGGCAGGCCCACGCGCTCCTGCTGGAACAGCACGGCCTCTTCGCGCGGGATCAGCGCGGTGTCGAGATTGGCGTTGGCAAACGAATCGGTGCGCGCCACCATGCGCAGGAACTGCACGTTGGTGGACATGCCGACGATGTGGGTCTGTGCCAGTGCCTCATCGAGCCGGGCCAGCGCCTGCTCGCGCGTGTCGCCATGCACGATGAGCTTGGCCACCATGGAGTCGTAGAACGGGCTGATGGCATCGCCCTGGCGCACGCCGGAATCGACACGCACCGCACCGCGTTCAAACGTCACGCACTCGGGCAGCCCATAGACGTTGAGCGCTCCGGTGGCGGGCAGGAAGTTGTTGTCCGGGTTCTCGGCGCAGATGCGCGCCTCGATGGCGTGGCCGCAGATGGCAAGTTCGTCCTGCTTGAGCGGCAGCGGCTCGCCCGACGCCACGCGCAGCTGCCATTCCACCAGGTCCTGGCCGGTGATGGCCTCGGTGACCGGGTGCTCGACCTGCAGGCGCGTGTTCATCTCCATGAAGAAGAAGTTCATGCTGCCATCCGGGCGCTGCTCGACGATGAACTCCACCGTGCCCGCGCCGACGTAGTGCACGGCACGCGCGGCGGCCACGGCGGCCAGGCCCATCTGGGCGCGCATCTCGGGGCTCAGGCCAGGCGCGGGCGCTTCTTCCAGCACCTTCTGGTGGCGGCGCTGCACCGAGCAGTCGCGCTCGAACAGGTACACATAGTTGCCCAGCGTGTCGCCGAACACCTGGATCTCGATGTGGCGCGGGCGCTGCACGTATTTTTCGATCAGCACGGCGTCATCGCCAAAGCTGTTGATGGCCTCGCGCTTGCACGACGCCAGCGCGGCGGCGAAGTCTTCGGACTTGTCCACGGCGCGCATGCCCTTGCCGCCGCCGCCGGCGCTGGCCTTGATGAGCACGGGGTAGCCAATGCGGTCGGCCTCGGCCTGCAGGAGCGCGGCGTCCTGGTTGGCGCCGTGGTAGCCGGGCACCAGGGGCACGCCGGCCTTCTCCATGAGCTGCTTGGACTCGGCCTTCAGGCCCATGTCCTTGATGGCCGAGGGTGGCGGGCCGATGAAGACCAGACCAGCGTCCTGGCAGGCCTGGGCGAACTCCTCGTTCTCGCTGAGGAAGCCGTAGCCGGGGTGGATGGCCTGCGCGCCAGTCTGCTTGGCGGCCTCGATGATGCGCTCCCAGCGCAGGTAGCTGTCCTTGGGGGCACTGCCGCCGATGTGCACGGCCTCGTCGCACACGGCGACATGCTTGGCGCCGGCGTCGGCGTCGGAATACACGGCGACGGTCTTGACGCCCATGCGCTTCGCAGTCGCCGCGACACGGCAAGCGATCTCGCCACGATTAGCAATCAGGATTTTTTTGAACATTTAGGCCACCTTGGCAGTGCCAGAAAGGAAAGAGGACACGCGGCCGATCACCGCGCGCAGGAACGAAAACAGCAGCACCAGCAACAGTGCCGAAGCGATGAGCATGATCACCAGCGCCACGCCGAACCACAGCGGGTACTGCGTGGCCAGCCAGACCACGGCCACCACCAGGCCGTCTTCCAGGAAGGACAGCCCCCAGTTGGAGAACGGCTCGGGCGAGGTGTTGATGGCCGCGCGCGTGGTCATCTTGGTGGCCAGCGCCGTGGCCGAGAGCGAGCCACCAAGCAGCCCTGCCACCACGGCCATGGTGGCGTTGTCGGCACCGAACACGCTGGCCGCCAGCAAAGCCCCGGCGGGTACGCGGATCACGGTGTGCAGGGCATCCCAGGCGCTGTCGAGCCAGGGCACCTTGTCGGCAAAAAATTCGACCAGCAGCATGAACCCGCTGACGATCAGCACCGCCGGGTGCTGCAGCACCTGCAGCCCGGGTGGCAGCACCAGCCACCCGGCCGCGCCCATGCCGCCCACCAGAAACACCACTGCATACAGCCGGAAGCCGCTGGCCCAGCCCAGCGCCGCGGCCAGCGCCAGCAGGCCCGGCATGTCCAGCTGCGCGGTGGCGCGCGCCGCACCCGCGTCCACCTGCAGCCCCACGGTGTGGAGCCACTGGACGATGGCAGGCCAGAGCAGGTCCATGGAAGTTCATGGCTGCGGCTCAGGCCTGCAACCACGCGGGCTTGCGCTTGTGCAGGAACGACTGCACGCCTTCGCGCCCCTCGTCGCTCGCACGGATGTCGGCAATACCTTCCACCGTGGCGGCGATCAGGCTGGCGCTGATCTCGCGCTCGGCCACGTCCATCACCAGCTTCTTGCAGGCACGCACGGCGTTGGGGCTGGCGCTGGTGAGCGCACGGACCAGTTCATCGACCTTGGCGTCGAGCTGGTCGGCTGCCACCACTTCGTGCACAAAACCGATGCGCAAAGCCTCGGCGGCGCCAAAGCGCTCGGCCGTGAGGAAGTAGCGGTGCGCGGCGCGCGCGCCCATGGCGCGGATCACGTAGGGGCTGATGGTGGCCGGAATCAGGCCCAGCTTCACTTCGCTCAGGCAAAAGCCTGCGTTATCCACCGACACGGCCATATCGCACGCGGCCACCAGGCCCATGCCGCCCGCGTACACATCGCCCTGCACGCGGGCAATCGTAGGCTTGGGGCATTCATAAATCACGCGCAGCATCTCGGCCAGCTTGCCCGCGTCGGCCAGGTTCTCGTCGCGGGTGTAGTCCGCCATGCGGCGCATCCAGTTGAGGTTGGCACCGGCGCAGAACGCCGGCCCCTCGGCGGCGAGCACCACGCAGCGCACATCGGCGCGCGCGCCGACCTCGGTGAAGGCGGCCGTGATCTCGGCGATGACTTCATCGCTGAAGGCGTTGCGAATTTCCGGCTGCGTGAGCGTGATGCGCGCCACGGCGCCGGTTTGGGTGATGGACAGGTTCTGGCTCATGGCTTGGACGGGTTCTGCAGGTAATAGACAAAATCCAGCACCGGACAAGGCTGGCCCAACGCGGTCAGCGCCGCCGTGATCTGGCCCCGGTGGTGGGTTCCGTGGTTGAACACATGTGCCAGCGTGGCGGCAAAAGGCAGCGATGCCTGGGTTCCGCGCATGGTGGTGTAGTCAAGCATTCCGTCCCAGCGCCCTGCGGGCCAGGCAGCAATCAGCGGCGCCCAGCGTGCCGCGCCCTCGCGCAGGCCGGCATCGAGCAGGGCGCGGTCGGACTCCAGCTCGGCGTCGAGCGCGACATGCGGCGAGGTGCCATGGGCAAAACGCACGAACCACAAACGGTGCTCGCCCACCAGCAAGTGGTTGAGCGTGCCGTGGATGTTTTTGAAAAACAGGCCCACATCGCGCCGGTAGTCTTCTTCCGGCAGCACCCGCACCGCGTCGAGCAGGCGCGCGGTGGCCCACACGTTGTAGCGCGCGAGCTGGGTGAAGTGGGCAACGGCATCCATGGCGGCGCCCGTCACATGCGGAACAGGCCGAACTTGGTGTCTTCGATGGGCGCGTTGCGCGTGGCCGCCAGGCCCAGCGCCAGCACGCGGCGCGTGTCGGCGGGGTCGATCACGCCGTCATCCCAGAGGCGCGCGGTGGCGTAATAAGGGTGGCCCTGGTCTTCGTACTGGCGGCGGATGGGGGCCTTGAAAGCTTCTTCTTCCTCCATGCTCCACTGGCCGCCCTTGGCCTCGATGCCGTCGCGCTTGACGGTGGCCAGCACGCCGGCGGCCTGCTCGCCCCCCATCACGCTGATGCGCGCGTTGGGCCACATCCACAGGAAGCGGGGCGAGTACGCCCGGCCGCACATGCCGTAATTGCCCGCGCCAAAGCTGCCGCCGATGATGATGGTGAACTTCGGCACGCTCGCCGTTGCCACGGCCGTGACCATCTTGGCGCCGTTGCGCGCGATGCCTTCGTTCTCGTACTTGCGTCCGACCATGAAGCCGGTGATGTTCTGCAGGAAGACCAGCGGAATCTTGCGCTGGCAGCACAGCTCGATGAAGTGCGCACCCTTGAGCGCCGATTCGCTGAACAGGATGCCGTTGTTGGCGATGATGCCGACCTGCATGCCCTCGACGCGGGCAAAGCCCGTGACCAGCGTGGTGCCGTAGCGCGCCTTGAACTCGTCGAACTCGCTGTCATCGACGATGCGGGCGATGATTTCGCGCACGTCGAAGGGCTTGCGCGTGTCCACGGGAATCACGCCGTAGAGCTCTTCTGCTGCAAATTTAGGAGCTGCAGGCGCATGATCCGCGGGCGCCGGAGCCTTGTTTTTATTCAAATTCTTCACCGCCATGCGCGCCAGCTTGAGGGCGTGCATGTCGTTCTGCGCCAGGTGGTCGGCCACGCCCGACAGGCGCGTGTGCACGTCACCGCCGCCCAGATCCTCGGCACTCACCACTTCGCCCGTGGCGGCCTTCACCAGCGGCGGGCCACCCAGGAAGATGGTGCCCTGGTTCTTCACGATGATGGACTCGTCGCTCATCGCGGGCACGTAGGCGCCGCCCGCCGTGCAGCTGCCCATGACCACGGCGATCTGCGAGATACCCATGGCGCTCATGTTGGCCTGGTTGAAGAAGATGCGGCCGAAGTGGTCGCGGTCGGGGAACACGTCATCCTGGTTGGGCAGATTGGCGCCGCCCGAGTCCACCAGGTAGATGCAGGGCAGGTGGTTCTGCTGCGCCACTTCCTGCGCGCGCAGGTGCTTCTTGACGGTGAGCGGGTAGTAGGTTCCACCCTTCACCGTGGCGTCGTTGCACACGATCATGCAGTCCACGCCACTCACGCGGCCGATGCCGGCGATCAGGCCAGCGCCCGGCGCGTCGTTGTTGTACATGTTCAGCGCAGCCAGCGGCGCCAGCTCCAGGAAGGGCGTTCCAGGGTCGAGCAGCATCTGCACGCGCTCGCGCGGCAGCAGCTTGCCACGCGCGGTGTGCTTGGCGCGGGCCGCCTCACCGCCCCCGGCGAAGGTGCGGGCAATCTGCGCGTTCAGGTCCTCGACCAGCGCACGCATGGCGGCGGCATTGGCTAGGAAGTCGGCCGAACGGGCGTTTAATTGGGTCTGCAAAACGGGCATGGTGTGTTTCCGGTGTGCGGGAAAAGGGCCGGGGCAGAAGGGTTGCCACACGGGTTGACCCCAAGAATACGCGCACCGGCGGTTTTGGGGGCGCCAGCGTGGTTGCAAATCACGCCACAATTGCGGCACACTTGCACCGGTGACCACACCGCTCGCACCCGCCCCGTCCGGCCACCTGGCGCCCCCTCTCCCCGCAGGGCCAGCCGTCACGCCGATGGCTTTTGTTCAGGCCATTGCGTGGGCCTGCCGCAAGGCGGGCCTGCCCCCTGAAAGCCTGCTTGAGCAGGCACAAATCGCGCCACATGAAGTGGAAAACCCTGCCGCCCGCGTGACCGCCTGGCAGTTCGAGCGGCTCTCGGGCCTGGCCATGCAGGCGCTGGACGACGAGGCCCTGGGCTGGTTTCGCCGCCGCCTGCCCTGGGGCAGCTACGGCATGCTGGCACGCGCCTCCATCAGCTCGCCCACGCTGGGGGTGGCGCTGCGGCGCTGGTGCCGCCACCACGGCCTGCTGCAGGATGACATCACGCTGCAGCTCGACAGCGAGGGCGGCACCGCCACGCTCTCGCTCACGGCGCACCGTGACCTCGGGCCCTTCCGCGAGTTCTGCCCGGTCTCGGTGCTGCGCAACGCGCATGGCCTGGCCTGCTGGTTCATCGACTCGCGCATTCCCCTGCAGGGTGCGCAGTTCCCGTTTGCCCGGCCCGCGCACCACGACGCCTACGCGGTGCTGTTCCCGGGGCCGACGCGGTTCGGGACGGAGCCCGCCGCCCTGCGCTTCGACGCACGCTACCTGCAACTGCCCCTGCAGCGCGACGAGGCCGCGCTGCGCCAGATGCTGCAGCGCGCCCTGCCCCTGACGGTGCTGCAGTACCGGCGCGACCGCCTGCTGGTGCAGCGCGTGCGCTCGCTGTTCACGGCCGACCCGGCCGCCGCGCACAGCGCCGAGGCCCTGGCGCAGCGCCTGCACCTGTCGCCGCGCACGCTGCACCGCCAGCTCAAGGACGAAGGCGCATCGCTGCAGGGCCTGAAGGACGAGGTGCGCCGCGAGCGCGCCATTGCCCTGCTGCACCGCACCGACCGCCCCATCAAGCAGGTGGCCTGCGAGGCAGGCTTCACCAACGACAAGAGCTTCATCCGGGCCTTCCGCACCTGGACGGGGCAGTCCCCCGCCGAATTCCGGCGCACCGCCCGCGGCGCGCAATGACGCCATGGCGCGCCACCGCGCACGCGGTGCGCCCTGCCGTCAATCCGCACATGCCCTTGCGGCGCTGATAAAACTTCAACACCCCCTCCAAGAATGCTCAACCGGGCGCGCAGGGCACACCCGTACAGTTACGGACTAGCGTTTACACGGTGACGCTTTCGCCAAGTTGGTTGCACCATGCACCTTCATGGCGTGACAGGCGCCTGCTGCCCCACGGCGTTCCTTGCGGACCCCGCAGACAGCCAGAAGCCTGTCCCCTGTGTAGCCAGCCAGGCCCACGGAGACCTTCCCGGGACTGGCCCTTGTATCAGCCCAAAACCCACGGAGACACGACACATGAAACACTCGCTCAAGACACTGGCGCTCGCCGCCACCCTGGCCGCCGCCGCCACCACCGCCACGGCCCAGGAAACCGTGCGCTGGGGCATCCCCATGGCCTTCGGCTCCAACCTGACGGCACTGGGCGACACCATGCCCTGGGTGTCCGAGCAGCTGAAGAAAGTGTCGGGGGGCACGGTGAACCTGCAGGTGTTTGAGCCCGGCAAGCTGGTGCCCCCGCTGGCCATCTTCGACAGCGTGTCGTCGGGCAAGGTCGAGGCCGGCTACAGCTGGATGGGTTATGAAATCGGCAAGGTGCCGGTGTCGGCCCTGTTCGGCGCGGTGCCCTTCGGCATGGAGTCGCCCCAGTTTGCCGCCTGGATGTACTTCGGCGGTGGCGACGCCCTGCTCAAGGAGGCCTTCAAGCCGCACAACGTGTACCCCATCTTCTGCGGCTCGATCAGCCCCGAGGCGGCGGGCTGGTTCCGCAAGGAAATCAACACCCCGGACGACCTCAAGGGCCTGAAGTTCCGCGCTGCCGGCCTGGGCGGCAAGATCTACCAGAAGCTGGGCGCCTCGGTGACCATGCTGCCCGGCGGCGAGCTGTTCCAGGCCCTGGAGAAGGGCGTGCTCGACGGCACCGAGTTCTCGCTTCCCACGGTGGACGAGCAGCTGGGCTTCTACAAGGTGGCCAAGAACTACTACATGCCCGGCTGGCACCAGCCCGCCACGAACCAGTTCCTGTACGTGAACACGGCCGCCTGGGCCAAGCTCAAGCCGCAGACGCAGGCCCAGATCGAAACCACCTGCACTGCCGGCGTGACCATGGCCATTGCCAAAGCCGAGGCCCTGCAGGGTGCCGTGCTGGCCAAGTTCGAGAAGGAAGGCGTGAAGGCGCGCCAGTTCAACAAGACCATGCTGGACGCGTTTGCCAAGGCCTCCAAGGAAGTCCTCTCCGAAGAAGCGGGCAAGGACCCGATGTTCAAGAAGGTGCTCGACAGCATGAACGCCTTCCAGAAGCAGAACGAGCAGTGGCACCACCTGGGCTACCTGCCGCGTGACTACAAGCAATGATCCGGCGGCCTCTGGCCTGATCGCGCTCTACCGTTCCAGCAAGCACCCACTTGCTGGAACGGTTTGGTTTTCCCGGGAGTTTCACATCCATGCCATCACACGCACACAGCACAGACGCCCCCACCGCGGGCCCCTCGGGCATTGCCCTGCCCGTCACCGCCTTTTCCCGCCATGTAGACCGTCTGATCGGCTGGTTTGGCGAAGCCGCCTCCCTGCTCTGGACCGTGCTGGTGCTGGTCATCGTCTTCCAGGTGGTGCTGCGCTATGGCTTCGGACGGGGCTCCATCATGCTGGAAGAGACCCAGTGGCACCTGTATGCCGTGGGCTTCATGCTGGGCCTGTCGTTCACCGAGGTGCGCGAGCGCAACGTGCGCATCGACGTGCTGGCCGAGAACTTCTCGCAAAGGACCCGGCTGTGGATCGAGCTGGTTGGCATCACCGTTTTCCTGCTCAGCTTCACGCTGCTGGTGATCTGGTTTGCGGTGCCCTTCGTGGTCACCTCGTGGCAGCTCAATGAGGTGTCGGCCGCGCCGGGCGGGCTGCCCTACCGCTGGGTGCTCAAGTCGTTCCTGGTGACGGCCTTCGCTCTGCTGGCCCTGGCCGGCGTGAGCCGCCTCACACGGGTCTGGGTGGCACTGTTCGGTCGCTGAGCCCCAGGCACCCCACGCACACCTCTTTCTGAAGCCTGCCCATGCCTTTCTACGAAATACTTTCCCTGGCCCTGATGGTGACCTTCATCCTGGGCCTGTTCCTCGGCTACCCGGTCGCCTGGCTGCTGGCCGGCATCTCGGTGCTGTTCGCGGGCATCGCCATCGTGCTGACGACCCAGTTCGGCATCGACACCTTCCTGATGACCAGCTGGGTGAAGTTCTCCGGCATCATCGACCGCTTTGACGCCATCATGTCCAACTGGGTGCTGGTGTCGCTGCCCATGTTCGTCTACATGGGGCTGATGCTCGACCGCTCGGGCGTGGCCGACGTGATGATGCGCAACTTCGTCAAGGTGTTCGGCGGCATCCGCGGCGGCCTGGGGCTGACGGTGATCGTCATCGGCATCCTGCTGGCAGCCTCCACGGGCATCGTGGGTGCCTCGGTGGTGCTGCTGGCCATGCTGTCCATGCCCATCATGCTGCAGCACCACTACTCCAAGGCCATTGCCTCTGGCCTGGTGGCGGCGTCGGGCACGCTGGGCATCCTGATTCCGCCCTCCATCATGCTGGTGCTCATGGCCGACCAGGTGTCGGTCTCGGTGGGCGACCTGTTCATGGGCGCGCTCATTCCCGGCCTGCTGCTGGGCGTGCTGTACATGGTGTTCATCGTGGTGGTGGGCTTTGTGCGCCCCGACCTCGTACCCCCCCGCCCCGCCGACGCCGAAAAGCTGACCCTGCGCCAGGTGGGCATTGCCTTCCTGTCCACCCTGCCCACCTTCGGCCTGATCCTGGTGGTGCTGGGCTCCATCTTTTTCGGCATCGCCACGCCCACCGAGGCCTCGGGCCTGGGCGCATTTGGCGCCATGCTGCTGGCAGCGGCCAACCGCCGGCTGAGCTGGCAGGTGATCCGCCAGGTGGGCATCGACACCACCATCACCACCTGTTTCATCTTCGCCATTTTCATCGGCGCCACGGTGTTCGCCTACGTGCTGCGCATGATCGGCGGCGACGAGCTCATCACCGAATTCTTCAAGGGCACGGGCCTGGGCCCCACGGGCCTGGTGATGCTGGTGCTGGCGGTGGTGTTCGTGGCCGGTTTCTTCCTCGACTGGTTCGAGATCGTGCTCATCATCCTGCCGCTGCTGGCGCCCGTGATCAAGCTCAGCGGGATCGACATGACCTGGTTCCTGATCCTGGTGGCGCTGATGCTGCAAACCTCCTTCCTCACCCCGCCGGTGGGCTTCTCGCTGTTCTATCTCAAGGGCGTGGTGCCCAAGAGCGTGACGATCCGCGACATCTACCTCGGCGTCATGCCCTTCGTGCTGCTGCAGATGGCCATGGTGGGGCTGTGCCTGCTGTTCCCGCAGCTGATCCTGTGGCTGCCGCAGCAGATGTACGGTTCGGGTGGATAGACCACGGCATGCAGTGCTATTTAAACAATAGCTAGTAGCGCTTTCCCACACTAGCTTGAACGCCATTTTCATCATGAAAATGGCGTTTTGCATTCGGCCCCTGTGGCACGCCGCCATGCCTGCGCCAGGGCACCGGGCGGCGTGAGCGGGCACGGCCCAATCCCCTGCAGCGGGGTGGGAGATGGCACGGCGCGCAGCGCGAACCCCGCCATCGGCCCATGCTGGGGCCTGCCGCGTGCCGACACCACGCAGCCCTTGCCCGACCCGACGGCCCTGACCCCGCCCGATGAAAGCACCTCTCCGCGCCTATCTCCTGCTGCTGGTGGTTGCCCTGGTCATCCCGCTGATCGGGATGCTCGGCTTCAACGTGCTGCGCGACGCCGCGAACACGCTGGAGCAGGCACGGGCGGCCCAGCGCCCCCTGTCGGCCAGCATCGCGGCCGACATGTCGCACAAGATCGCGTCCACGCACGAGACCCTGCGCCTGATCGCCGAGCGCCCCCGGGTCCAGGCCATGGACCCCCAGCAGTGCGACACCGTGCTGGCGGACCTGCACACGCTGACGCCCGAGTACTCCAACATGGTCTACACCGACCGGGTGGGCAACACGCTGTGCTCTGCCATGCCCCTGCCAGCGGGCAGGCCGGTGAACGTGGGCAACACCGACTGGTTCCAGAAGGTCATGGCCGAGCAGCGCTTCAGCGTCGGGCGGCCGCACATCGGTCCGATCACGGGCAAATGGGTTTCGGTGCTGAGCATGCCCGTGCGCGAGCCCGGCGGCGTAATCGTGGGCGCGGTGCATCTGCCCATGGACCTGCGCGCCTTCCGCCCCGGCCTGACGGCGCGGGACCTGCCCCCCGGAAGCCGTTTCGGTCTCATCGGCATCGACGGCACGCTGATCTGGCGCAACGAAGACCCTGACGGCCTCATCGGCACGCGGCCCGACTGGGCAACGGCCAGCAAGATCGCCGAGATGCAGAGCGGCGACTTCGCGCTGACCGGCATCGACGGCGTGGCCCGCTACTACTCCACCACCCCGGTTCCCGAGACCGACTGGGTGGCCTTCTACGGCGTGCCCAGCACCCCCATCACGGAGCACGCGCAGCGCAATGCCATGGCCAGCGCCGCCCTGGGCATGGCCCTCATCCTGGGCCTGGCGCTGTTCGCCCTGGCGCTGGCGCGCCGCATCGAGCGCCCCATTGCCTCGCTGACGCAGGCCATTCAGAGCTTCCGCCAGGGGGTGCCAGGCGCGCTGGCCGAGCCCTCGGGCCCCGTGGAGCTGGCCGAACTGGCCACGGGCTTCAACACCATGGTGGCGGACCGGCTGCGCATCGAAGCCGAGCTCGACACCCGGCGCCGTGAACTGCAGGCCGCCAAGGACCGCCTCGACCTGGCCATGCAGATCGCCCAGATGGGCATGTGGAGCTGGGACCTGCGGACCGGGCTGGTGCACAGCGACGACATCCTGGCCCGCATCTTCGGCCATGCCCCCCAGGCGCTGGCCCAGGTTCCGGTCGCCACCTGGCGGGACTGGACGCACCGCGACGACCTGCACGCGCTGGACCTTGCCCTGCGGGCGTGCATGAAAGGCGCCACCGAGCAGTTCGAGGCCGCACAACGCATCCGCCACAAGGACGGCCACTGGATCTGGGGCCTGTGGCGCGGCCGCGTGACCGAACGCGATGCCCAGGGCCGGGTGCTGGCGATGGTGGGCTCGTTCCACGACGTGACCGAGCGCATGCACTCGCACGAGAAGCTGCAGCTGGCCGCCAGCGTGTTCACCCACGCGCGCGAAGGCATCATGATCACCGACCCGCGCGGCAACATCATCGACGTGAACGACACCTTCACGCAGATCACCGGCTACACCCGCGACGAGGTGCTGGGCAACAACCCGCGCATGCTCCAGTCCGGGCGGCAAAGCCCCGAGTTCTATGCCGGCCTCTGGCGCACCCTCAAGGCACAGGGCCACTGGACGGGCGAAATGTGGAACCGCCGCAAGGACGGCTCCCTGTTCGCCGAGATCATCACCATCAGCGCCGTGCACAGCGCCATCGGCGAGGTGCAGCACTACGTGTCGCTGTTCACCGACATCACCGGAATCAAGGAAAACGAACGCAAGCTTGAACGCGTGGCGCACTACGACGCACTCACCGGCCTGCCCAACCGTGTGCTGCTGGCCGACCGGCTGCAGCAGTCCATGCTGCGCTGCCAGCGCACGGGCCAGTCGCTGGCGGTGGCGTTTCTCGACCTGGACGGCTTCAAGGCGGTCAACGACCACCATGGCCACGAGCGCGGCGACGAGCTGCTGGTGGCACTGGCCCAGCGCCTCAAGGCCGCACTGCGCGACGGGGACACGCTCTCGCGCATCGGCGGCGACGAGTTCGTGGCCGTGCTGGTCGACCTGGAGCATGCGCAGGACTGCGAGCCCGTGCTGGCGCGCATGCTGCACGCCGCCGCCGACCCGATCCCCGTGGGCGATGCCCTGCTGCAGGTGTCGGCCAGCATCGGCGTGACGCTGTACCCGGCCGACGGCGTCGCGCCCGACCTGCTGATCCGCCACGCCGACCAGGCCATGTACCAGGCCAAGCAGGCGGGCAAGAACCGCTACCAGATGTTCGACGTGGCCCACGACACGGCCGTGAAGACGCAGCGCGAGGAAATCGACCGCATCCGCAAGGCCCTGGCACGCGGGGAGTTCGTGCTGCACTACCAGCCCAAGGTGAACATGCGCACCGGCGTGGTGATCGGCGCGGAGGCCCTGATCCGCTGGCAGCACCCCGAGCGCGGGCTGCTCTCGCCCGCCAGTTTCCTGCCCGCCATGGCCGGCCACGCGCTCAGCATCGAGGTGGGCGAATGGGTGCTGGCCACGGCGCTGCGCCAGATGGCGCAATGGCAGCCCCAGGGGCTGGACCTCACGGTAAGCGTGAACATCGATGCCCTGCAGCTGCAGAGCGAGGGTTTCGTGAAGCGCCTGGCGGAACTGCTGGCAGCACAGCCCGACGTGCACCCCAGCCGCCTGGAGCTGGAAATCCTGGAGACCAGCGCGCTGGAGGACATCGCCCATGTCTCGGACATCATGCACCGCTGCCAGGCGCTGGGCGTGCGCTTCGCGCTCGACGATTTCGGCACCGGCTACTCCTCGCTCACCTACCTCAAGCGCCTGAACGCCGAAGTCATCAAGATCGACCAAAGCTTCGTGCGCGACATGCAGAGCGACCCCGACGACCTGGCCATCGTGCGGGGCGTGATCGGCCTGGCCGACGCCTTCCGCCGCGAGGTCATCGCCGAGGGGGTGGAAACCATCGCGCACGGCAGCCTGCTGATCCCCCTGGGCTGCGAGCAGGCACAAGGCTACGGCATTGCCCGCCCCATGGCCGCCAGCGAGCTGCCCGGCTGGGTGCGCAGCTGGAAACCCGACAGCACATGGTCCAGCCATGGCGGCCAGACCTGACCTCACTGCCCCGGCACCCCCTGGCAGCCATGCCCCATGGCGCCACCACGGGCAAACCCTATTGACAGTGCGCCTTTGATGGCGCTGCAAGCATTTTGCAAGCAAGCCATGAATAACATCCGGTTACATCCCTCGCACAGCCCCACCGGGCAGCCAGGCAGGGCGGCTCCCAGCCCTGCGCACCACCGGCCTACCGGCCGGTTCCACCTGTCCTGGAGACCCCATCATGAACATTTCCACCTGGAAGGTGCGCACGCGCCTGACCATCGGTTTCAGCGTGGTCTGTGCGTTGCTGTTGGCCTCGGTGCTCTTGGGCCTGATGGCCATGGGCCGCATCGGAGCAGACCTCAACGCCGTGGTCAGCCACCATTTCCCACGCATCATGATGTCTGCCAACCTCGCCACGCAAACCGACGTGATTGCGATTGGGCTGCGCAACATGATGCTGACCTACGACGCAGGCGACCGCGAGCGCCAGGTCCAGGTCATCCAACAGGCTCGCCAGGAGTCCGTCAAGCTGCTGGACTCCCTCGACAAGGCACTGAGCGATCCCGCCTCCCGTGCCCTGCTGGAAAAAGTGAAAGCGCAGCGCGCGCTGTATCTGGCAGGACAGCAAGAACTGATCGACCTGATCCAGAGCGGCCATGCCGACCTGAGCCGCGAATACCTCACCAACAAGCTGCGCCCGGTGCTGGGCAACTACAAGGCCGCCATTGGCGCACTGGTGGAAGAAGAACAGGGCGCCATCGTGGGCGCAGGCACGAACGCCCAGGAAACAGCCCTTGGTGCACGCACGGCCCTGATCGGCCTGGGCGTAGTGGCCCTTTTGGTCGCGGCAGCCCTGGGTTGGCTGATCACCCGCAGTCTGCTGCGCGAGCTGGGCGGCGAGCCCCGCGCGGCGGCCGACCTGGCCCGCGCCGTGGCGGAAGGCGACTTCACGCGCACGGTGGCGGTGCAGGCCGGTGACACCCACAGCCTGCTGGCCCAGCTGGGCACGATGCAGGCGGGGCTGACCCAGGTTGTCGCCCGCGTGCGGCGCGGTTCCGAAAGCGTGGCCATGGCCAGCGCAGAGATCGCCCAAGGCAACCAGGACCTGTCGGCCCGCACCGAAAGCCAGGCCAGCGCCCTGGAAGAAACCGCCGCCTCCATGGAGCAGCTGGGTGCCACCGTGCGGCAGAACGCCGACAGTGCACGCCAGGCCAACGCGCTGGCGCGCAGCGCCTCGGATGTGGCCGTGCGCGGCGGCGAGGTGGTGGGCCAGGTGGTGCAGACCATGAAGGGCATCAACGAAAGCTCGCAGCGCATCGCCGACATCATCGGCGTGATCGACGGCATTGCCTTCCAGACCAACATCCTGGCACTCAATGCCGCCGTGGAGGCCGCCCGCGCGGGGGATCAGGGCCGGGGTTTTGCCGTGGTGGCCAGCGAGGTGCGATCCTTGGCCGGGCGCAGCGCCGAGGCGGCCAAGGAGATCAAGCAGCTGATCAGCGCCAGCGTGGAACGCGTGGAACAGGGCAGCGCCATGGCCGACCAGGCCGGCGAGACCATGACCGAGGTGGTGCAGAGCATCCGCCGCGTGACCGACCTGATGGGCGAGATCAACGCTGCCAGCGCCGAGCAGGCCAGCGGCGTGGCCCAGGTGGGCGAGGCCGTGACGCAGATGGACCAGGCCACGCAGCAAAACGCCGCGCTGGTCGAAGAGATGGCTGCCGCCGCAGGCAGCCTGAGCAGCCAGGCGCAGGAACTGGTGCAGGCCGTGGCGGTGTTCAGGCTCGACGCGGGCCAAGGGGGCACGGCCGGTTACGGCGCCCCGGCCCCACGGCCGAGCCCGCGCCCGGAACCCGCCCCGCCGCGCAAGCCGGTGCCCCGGCCCGCCATGGCACGCCCGTCTGCCGCGCCCGCCAAGGCCGCTGGCACGCCCGCCGCCTTGCAGGCGCCCGCCGCGCCCAGGGCCGCCGCACGCAGCACCGCCGCAGCGTCCGGCGACGATTGGGAGTCGTTCTAACCCCCGCAGGGCAGAAAGTCGGTCAGTCCAGCAACGCGGGCAGCTCGCCCATGTGTGCCATCACCTGCACCGCCCCGGCAGCGCGCAGCGCCTCGGGCGTGCCGTGGCCCACGGGCGAGGGGCTGTAGCCCACCACGGTGGCGCCCGCCGCCACGCCTGCGGCGACGCCGGTCACCGTGTCCTCCACCACCAGGCAGCGCGCGGGCGGCAGGCCCAGCGCGGCCGCCGCCGCCAGGTACACGTCGGGTGCAGGTTTGGTGCGCGGCATCTCGTGGCCGCTGAAGACGCGTCCGGCGAAGTACGGCGCCAGGCCCACCTTCTCCAGCTGCATCTCGACCTTGAAGCGGTCGGCCCCCGAGGCGCAGGCGATGCGCCCGCCGAGCCGTGCGTGCACGGCGCGCACCGCCTCGACCGCGCCCTCGATGGCCTGCAGCTCGGCCTCCAGCCGCGCATTGCGGCGCGCGTAGAACGCCGCCATCCAGGCGTCGGTGAGGGGCTGCCCGGTGTGCGCCTCGATGCGCGCGGCCTCGCTGCGCACCGTCTTGCCGATGAACAGGCGCATGCACTCTTCGGACGACAGCGCCCAGCCCGCCTCGTTCAGCATGGCGCACAGCACGCCGTTGGTGATGGGTTCGCTATCCACCAGGACACCGTCGCAGTCGAACAGGATTGCATCAAATTTCATAGCTTGTAGCGCTTATGGGGTGGTCGTTATAGCCAGATTTGACTCATATTTTTAACGGATGTCGCCATCGACGTAATACCAGCGCCCCGCTTCGCACACGAAGCGGCTGCACTCGTGCAGGCGCACGGCGCGCCCGCCCACGCGGTAGCGCGCCACAAACTCGACCTCGGCACTCTCGGGGCCGGTGCTGCGGTGCGCGCGCACCTCCAGCCCGAGCCAGCGCGCACCGGCATCGAAGTCCAGCGTGGCCGGGCGGGTGCTGGCGTGCCAGGTGGCCCGCAGGTAGCCGGCCTGTGCGCGCACGAAGGCGGTGTAGCGCGAGCGCATGAGGCTCTCGGCGTCGGGGGCGGGCGCGTCGTCCCAGTGGTCGATGTAGCGGCCGCAGCAGTCGGCATAGGCCAGGGGCGTACGCCGTGCCGACAGACGGCCGCAAGGGCAGGCGCAGGGGGTGGTGCTGGAGACGCTGGCCATCAGAAACCCTGCCGTGCCTACCGGAGCGCCCCGAACACCTTGCGGACGATGGCACTGCCCGCGCCCGCCGGGTTCTGGCGAATCTTCCGCTCCTCCTCGCCGATCATCAGGTACAGGCCGTCCAGCGTCTTGCCGGTGACGTACTGCTCCAGATTGGCATCCTCCTTGCGCAACAGGCCGAAGCCGGCCGCCTTGCCCGCGAAGGCGTTGTAGCGCTGCGCCAGGCCCACCTTTTCGGTGGCCCGGGTGACCACGGGCAGAAAGCGCTCGCCCAGGGGGGCGCGGGTCTTCTCGGCAAAAAACGCGGTGACCGAGGTATCGCCGCCCGTGAGGATGTTCTTGGCATCGGTCACCGTCATGTTCTGCACGGCGCTCACCAGCAGGTCCTTGCCCATGGGAACGGCCGCCTCGGCGGCACGGTTGATGGTGGTGACCAGTTCGTCGATGCGCTTGCCCTGGCCAAACTTGCGCAGCAGCTGGGCGGCATCGTCGAGATGCCCCGGCAGCGGAATGCGCACCTTCGGGTTGCCCAGGAAGCCATCGGTCTGCCCCAGCAGGGCCACGGCGGCTTGCGCGCCCTGGCCCAGGGCGGCCTTCAGCCCGTTGCTGGCGTCGGCCCCGGAGAGATCGCCCAGCGACAGGGCATGGGCCTGGCGGGCGGCCGCCAGCAGCAGAGCGCTGACGGTGGCCTGGTGGAACGTGCGGCGGAGCATGGCGGGACCCTTTCGGAGGAGCTGACAAGGCAGCCACGGCAAAGGCCGGGCATCCCCCGATTCTTGCAGATGCACCTGTCCGGACGACCCACCAAGCCGTGTCAGAGAATGGCCCCGGACTTCTCGCCGCGCTCATAGACCACATGGGCGCGGCCCACGATGAGCGGGTCGAGCTTGCCGATGGTGTCGGCTGCCTTGTTGGCATAGGGCAGCTTGTGCAGCACGTAGCGCATGGCGTTGAGGCGCGCGCGCTTCTTGCAGTCGCTCTTGATCACGGTCCAGGGGGCGTCGGCCGTGTCGGTGTCGAAGAACATGGACTCTTTCGCGCGCGTGTAGTCCTCCCACTTGTCGAGCGAGGCCAGATCGACAGGGCTGAGCTTCCACTGCTTGAGCGGGTGCACCTCGCGCTCCTTGAAGCGGCGGCGCTGCTCGGCGCGGCTCACCGAGAACCAGAACTTGATGAGGTGCACGCCGCTGCGCACCAGATGGCGCTCAAACTCGGGGGCCTGGCGCATGAACTCGTGGTACTCGGCGTCGGAGCAAAAGCCCATGACGCGCTCGACGCCCGCGCGGTTGTACCAGCTGCGGTCGAACAGCGCGATCTCGCCGGCCGTGGGCAGGTGCTGGATGTAGCGCTGGAAGTACCACTGGCCGCGCTCGACATCGCTGGGCTTTTCCAGCGCCACCACGCGCGCGCCGCGCGGGTTGAGGTGCTCCATGAAGCGCTTGATGGCACCGCCCTTGCCGGCCGCGTCGCGCCCCTCGAACAGGATCACCACGCGCTGGCCGGTCTCCTTGACCCAAGCCTGGAGCTTGAGCAACTCCACCTGGAGCTGGTATTTCTGCGCCTCGTAGGTGCTGCGGCGCATCAGGTGCCGGTAGGGGTAGCCGCCGTCGCGCCAGTCGGCGGCCAGTTCGTCGTCCGGGTGGCCCTTGCCGATGGGGGCGGCCTCTTGCGCGGTACCCGCCAGCAGTGCCTGGCGCAGCATGGCGCGGTCGTCCGGAGAAGCCCCCTCCAGCATGGCGCGCAGGGCCGCTGCCCGCTGGCGCGCCGGAATGTCGGTATTGGCCACCAGGTCCTGCACGGCGGCCAACTGGCTGGCCTGCGCGGCCTGGGTGGCTTCGCTCTGCACATGGCGCGCCACGGCGGCCTGCGTCAGCGCGGGGGCGGTGTCGCCCTTGCGCGCGGCACGCGGTCGCGTGGCACGCGCCGCGCGGCGGCTGGGGGGTGTGGACGGGCTGGGCTCGGTGACCGTGGTGGCAACGGCCGGTGCGGTGTCTTTGGCGCTCATGGATACATTCTGTCACCAGGGAACAGGCGGCACCAGTGCGGCCCATGCCCTTGCTCAACTATCCACACCGCACGCAGCCACTGGCGCGGCCCAGAGGCCACCGCGCAAGGGCGGCGCAGGCGCTCAGGGGGTTTTCACCGCCTCACCCCAGCGCGCGCTGGATGATGATCTTCTGCACGTCGCTCGTGCCTTCGTAGATCTGGCACACGCGCACGTCGCGGTAGATGCGCTCGACCGGGAAGTCGTTGACCACGCCGTAGCCGCCCAGCGTCTGGATGGCGGCGCTGCAGACGCGCTCGGCCATCTCGCTGGCGAACAGCTTGGCCATGGCCGCTTCCTTCAGGCAGTGCTGGCCCGCGTCGCGCAGCGCGGCGGCGTGCCAGATGAGCTGGCGCGCGGCCTCGATCTGCGTAGCGCAGTCGGCCAGGCGAAAGCCCACGGCCTGGTGGTGGAAGATGGGCGTGCCGAAGCTCTCGCGCTCCTTGGAGTACGCCAGCGCCGCCTCGAAGGCGCTGCGCGCCATGCCCACGCTCTGCGCTGCGATGCCGATGCGCCCGCCTTCAAGCGCGCCCAGCGCGATCTTGTAGCCCTCGCCCTCGGCGCCGATGAGGTTCTCGGCCGGGATGCGGCAGTGGTCGAAATTGATCTGCGCGGTGTCGCTGGAATGCTGCCCCAGCTTGTCTTCCAGGCGCGCCACCACGTAACCGGGCGTGTTCGTGGGCACGAGGAAGGCGCTCATGCCCTTCTTGCCCGCGCCCTTGTCGGTGACGGCGATGACGATGGCCACGTGGCCGTTCTTGCCGCTGGTGATGAACTGCTTGACACCGTTGATGACGTACTCGTCGCCTTGTTTCACCGCCGTGGTGCGCAGCGCCGACGCATCGGAGCCCACATGCGGCTCGGTCAGGCAGAAGGCGCCGAGCATTTCGCCGCGCGCCAGGGGCGCGAGCCAGTCGCGCTTTTGCTGCGCGTTGCCGTAGCGCATGAGGATGGCGTTGACGGGGCAGTTGGTCACCGAGATGGCGGTGCTGGTGCCGCCGTCGCCGGCGGCGATTTCTTCGAGTACCAGGGCCAGCGTGAGGTAGTCCAGCCCCGCGCCGCCAAATTCTTCCGGCACGCAGATGCCGTAGGCACCCAGCGCCGCCAGGCCCTGGTGGGCCTCCTTGGGGAAGTGGTGTTCTTTGTCCCAGCGGGCGGCGTTCGGCCACAGTTCGGTCTGTGCAAAGTCGCGCACCGCGTCGCGGATCATTTCCTGGTCTTGGGTCAGCAGCATGGGGTCTCCGTGATGTGTTCTGTGGGGCTCACCAGTGGGCGGCACGCTGGCCGTCGTGGTGCAAAAGCCGGCCCTTGTCGGCGGGGGTGAGGTGGGCGAGGGTGTGGCGCATGCCGCGCACGCTGTCCTCTACGCTGAGCGGCGCGTTCTCGCCGCCCATGTCGGTGCGCACCCAGCCGGGGTCGATGGTGACCAGCGTGGCGCGCGGGTAGTCGTGCTGCGCGGCCGCCACGGCCATGTTGAGCGCGGCCTTGCTGGTGCGGTAGAGCCAGGCGCTGCTCTCGCCCACGCTGCCGATCTGCGACATGGACGAAGACAGGAAGGCGAACACACCGCCCGCAGCCTCCACCAGGGGCGCGACCTGCGGAATCGCCTGCATGGCGCCGAGCACGTTGGCGTGCATCACGGCATCGAAATCCGGCTGTGTGGGCGGCGTGCGCGCGCCAGCGCGGCGCATCACACCGGCCACGTAGAGCGCCACGTCGATCTCCTCGCCGTCGAGCTGCCAGGCCAGGCCGCTGACGCTGGCGGGGCTGGCCACGTCCACGGTCAGGGCCTGGGCGCCGAGCGCCTGCACGCGCGCGCGGCCGGCGTCATCGCGCACGGTGGCGATGGCCCGCCAGCCCTCGGCGGCGTACTGGCGCACCAGCTCCAGGCCGATGCCGCGCGAGGCGCCGATCACCAGGGCAGTAGGCATTGAATATGAATCAAATAGGCCTCCAGCGCCCTATATACAAGCGCCGAAAGCTATTAATATTATAGCAATCAAACCAGCTCGATCGCCATGGCAGTGGCCTCACCGCCGCCGATGCACAGCGTGGCCAGGCCCTTCTTCTTGCCGCGCGCCTGCAGCGCATGCAGCAGCGTGACCAGGATGCGCGCGCCGCTGGCGCCGATGGGGTGGCCCAGCGCACAGGCGCCGCCGTTGACGTTGACCTTCTCGTGCGGCACTTTCAGGTCGGCCATCAGCGCCATGGGCACGACGGCGAAGGCTTCGTTGATTTCCCACAGGTCCACGTCGTCCACCTTCCAGCCGGCCTTCTTCAGGGCCTTTTCGGTCGCGCCCACCGGGGCGGTGGTGAACCACTCGGGTTCCTGCGCGTGGGTGGCGTGGGCGACGATCTTGGCCAGCGGCTTACAGCCCAGTTCCAGGGCGGTGGACTGGCGCATCAGCACCAGGGCGGCAGCGCCGTCGTTGATGCTGGAGCTGGCGGCGGCGGTGATGGTGCCGTCCTTCTTGAACGCGGGCTTGAGCGTGGGGATCTTGTCCAGGCGGATCTTCAGCGGGCCTTCGTCCTGCGCCACCGTGACCTCACCCTTGCGGGTGCTGAAGGTGACGGGGGTGATCTCGGCCTTGAAGGCGCCCGAATTGATGGCGTCTTGCGCGCGCTGTACGCTGGCCATGGCGAACGCATCCTGCTGCTCGCGCGTGAACTGGTACTTGGCGGCGCAATCCTCGCCAAAGGTGCCCATGGAGCGGCCGGCCTCGTAGGCGTCTTCCAGGCCGTCGAGCATCATGTGGTCGAAGATCTTGTCGTGGCCCATGCGGTAGCCGCCACGGCCTTTCTTGAGCAGGTAGGGGGCGTTGGTCATGCTCTCCATGCCACCGGAGACCATCACGTCGCGGCTGCCCGCCACCAGCTGGTCGTGCGCGAGGATGGTGGCTTCCATGCCAGCGCCGCACATCTTGGACAGCGTCACCGCGCCGGCGCCTGGCCCTGGCCCGCCATCAGGCAGTTGCCGAACAGTACTTCATCGACCTTCGCGGGCGCGATGCCCGCGCGCTCGACGGCGGCCTTGATGGCGGCGCCGCCCAGGTCGTGCGCGGCGAGGTCGGAAAAATCGCCCTGGAAGCCCCCCATGGGGGTGCGGGCGGCGCCGACGATGACGATGGGGTCTTGGGATGCGGACATGGAAGATCTCCTAGGTGAAATGAGGGGAAAACGGAATCAGATGCCCTGGGCTTCGTGGGCGTGCGAGAAGCGGCGGCCCACGTCGTAGGGGAACACGTCGTACACATGGCCCGCGAGAATGCGCTCCTTGTGCGACTGCCAGAATTCCACGCCGAGCAGGTCGGCGTGGTGTTTCATGAACACCTCGCGCACGGCGTCGTTGCCGAGCAGGAAGGGGCCGAAGGTTTCGGGGAAGACGTCGCGCGGGCCGACCGTGTACCAGATCTCGCCGCTCATCTCTTCCTCCTCATTGCGCGGCGTGGGTACGCGGCGGAAATTGCAGTCGGTGAGGTACTCGATCTCGTCGTAGTCGTAGAACACGACCTTGCCGTTGCGTGTGACGCCGAAGTTCTTCCAGAGCATATCGCCGGGGAAGATGTTGGCGGCCACGAGGTCCTTGATGGCGTTGCCATACTCGATGACGCTGCGCTCCATCTGCTGGCGCGCGCGCGCGTCCGAGAGGCCGGTGTCGAAGGACTCCTGCAGGTAGATGTTGAGCGGGATCATGCGCCGCTCGATGTACAGGTGCTTGATGATCACCTCCTGCTGGCCGTCGCCATCGCGGTCGCTGATCTCCAGCTGGCTGGGCGCGAACTTCTGGATCTCGGCGATTAGCTCGTCGCTGAAGCGGGCGCGCGGAAAGGCGACCTCGCTGTATTCCAGCGTGTCGGCCATGCGGCCCACGCGGTCGTGCTGCTTGACCAGCAGGTACTTGCCCTTGATCTGCTCGCGCGTGGTTTCCTTCTGGTGCGGGAAGTAGTCCTTGATGAGCTTGAACACGAAGGGAAAGCTCGGCAGGTCGAACACCAGCATGACCATGCCCTTGATGCCGGGCGCGATGCGGAACTGGTCGCTTGAATGCTTGAGGTGGTAGAGGAAGTCGCGGTAAAACAGCGTCTTGCCCTGCTTGGCCAGGCCCAGCGCGTTGTAGATCTCGGCGCGTGGCTTGCGCGGCATGAGGCTGCGCAGGAACTGCACGTAGGCGCTGGGAATCTCCATGTCCACCATGAAGTAGGCGCGCGCAAAGCTGAACAGCATCTGCAGGTCGTCCTCGCCGAACAGCGCCGCGTCGATGGTGAGCTTGCCTTCCTCGTTGTGCAGGATGGGCAGGGCGAACGGCACCTCGTTGAAGCCGTTGATGATCTTGCCCACCACGTAGGCGCCCTTGTTGCGGAAGAACAGGCTGGAGAGCACCTGGATCTGGAAGTTGGCGCGCAGGCGCACCTTGTCCAGCCGACCCTGCATGGCGCCGAGCACGTAGCGCAGGTCGCGCGGCAGGTCGTCAAATTCACGCTGCAGCTGGAAGTTTTCGACGATGCTCTGCAGCGTCTCGAAGATGCTCTCGCGCGAGGGATAGTAGGCGCGGTAGGTGGGGCGCGCGGCGGGTTCCTCGTTCTCGATGTATTCGGTGCTGACCGCCGGGCGCACGAAGATGAAGTTGTTGTGAAAATGCGTGCGGTGCAGGATCTTGGTGGTGACCGAATTGAAGAAGGTCTCGGCCAGCTCGGGCTGGTGGTGATCCACCAGCAGCCCGATGTAGTGCAGCTTGACCTGGTGCCACACGTCCATGGGCTGTTGCCCGGCCTTGAATTCCTTCTCCAGCCGCTTCGTGCATTCCTTGACGCGCAGGTCATAAAACTCGATGCGCTCGCGTTGCGCGCGCTGCTGGCCGTGCCAGTCGGCGGTTTCAAAGCGGTGCTTGGCACGGGCCGACTCGGTGCGAAACAGGCGGTAATGGCGGTTGAAACCGTCCATCATCGCCTTGGCGATGTCGTAGGCCTGGGGCGAATCGAGACGCTGGGGGAACATGGGCGTGTCGTCCTGTGAAAGCGCAAGGCCCCCGACTTTAGCGCCGTGCGGCGATCACTCCATCCACGGCCGCCTTGTAGAGTGTGTCAATTCCCTGATTGCCGTCGAGCGTGATGTGCAGGTTGTTGATGATCCCGTCGCTGAGTCCGTAGCACCAGCCGTGCAGATGCACCTTTTGCCCCCGCGCCCAGGCATCCTGCATCACGGTGGTCTGCGCCACGTTGATCACCTGCTCGATCACATTGAGTTCGCACAGCACGTCGTGGCGCCGGGAAGGCTCGATCGCGGCGATCAGTTCGCGGTGGCGGTCGCGCACGTCCTTGACATGGCGGATCCAGTTGTCGGCCAGCCCCACGCGGATGTCCTCCAGTGCCGCGAGTACGCCGCCGCAGCCGTAGTGCCCCACCACCATCAGGTGCTCGACATGCAACTGGTCCACCGCGTACTGGATGGTGGAGAGGCAGTTGAGGTCGGTCGGCACCACGACGTTGGCCACATTGCGGTGCACGAAGACCTCGCCGGGCTCCAGCCCCGTGATCTGGTTGGCCGGAACGCGGCTGTCCGAGCAACCCACCCACATGTACTTGGGCTTTTGCTGGGCCATCAACTTGGTGAAGAAGCCTGGCCGGTCACGCTGCATCTGCGCAGCCCATTCGCGGTTGTGGACAAACAGGTCATCAATCGAGTCGGTGGCCATGGCTTCTTTCCTTGCGGGTGGTTTGCGGTGACGGGTCAGCAGGTCTCGGCGAACAGCTCGCGGCCGATCAGCATGCGACGGATTTCGCTGGTGCCGGCGCCAATCTCGTACAGCTTGGCGTCGCGCCACAGGCGGCCCAGCGGGTATTCGTTGATGTAACCGTTGCCGCCGAAGATTTGGATGCCGTCGCCCGCCATTTTCGTGGCCTGCTCGGCGCACCACAGGATGACGCTGGCGCAGTCCTTGCGCACCTGGCGCACGTGCTCGGTGCCGAGCATGTCGAGGTTCTTGGCCACGGTGTAGGCGAACGAGCGGCCCGCCTGCAGCAGGGTGTACATGTCGGCGACCTTGCCCTGGATGAGCTGGAATTCACCAATGCTCTGGCCGAACTGCTTGCGGTCGTGGATGTAGGGCACGACGTTGTCCATCACGGCCTGCATGATGCCCAGGGGGCCGCCGGTGAGCACGGCGCGCTCGTAGTCGAGGCCGCTCATGAGCACCTTGGCACCGTTGTTGACGCCGCCCAGCACGTTCTGCGCGGGCACTTCCACGTCCTGGAACACCAGCTCGCCCGTGTGGCTGCCGCGCATGCCCAGCTTGTCGAGCTTCTGGGCGATGGAAAAGCCCTTCATGCCCTTCTCGATCAGGAAGGCCGTCACGCCGCGCGCGCCCAGCTCGGGCTCGGTCTTGGCATAGACCACCAGGGTGTCGGCATCGGGGCCGTTGGTAATCCACATCTTGCTGCCGTTGAGCAGGTAGTAGCCGCCCTTGTCCTCGGCCTTGAGCTTCATGCTGATGACGTCGGAGCCCGCGCCCGGTTCGCTCATGGCCAGCGCGCCCACGTGCTCGCCGCTGATGAGCTTGGGCAGGTACTTTTTGCGCTGCTCGTCATTGCCGTTGCGCTTGATCTGGTTCACGCACAGGTTGCTGTGCGCGCCGTAGCTCAGGCCCACCGAGGCGGAGGCGCGGGAGATTTCCTCCATGGCCACCATGTGTGCCAGGTAGCCCATGTTGGCGCCTCCGTATTCCTCGGACACCGTGATGCCCAGCACACCCAGGTCGCCCATCTTGCGCCAGAGATCCATCGGAAACTGGTCGCTGTGGTCGATTTCGGCGGCGCGGGGGGCGATTTCGGACTGCGCGAAATCGCGCACCGCATCGCGCAAGGCATCGACCTCGTCGCCCAGTTGGAAGTTCAGGCCCGGAATGTTGGCGGGAATGCTCATGGTGTTCTCCTGTGTGAATGGTGGTTGTGGGCCTGATCAGCCCTGGATTTCCTGACGCCCGGTCACGGTCATCAGGGTGCAGCCCATGGTGGCCACGAGTTTTTCCTGCCCGCCAGAGAAAGCGTAAGCGCGCCCTTCGGTCACGGTGATCGTTCGTCCGGGCTTGAGCACACGCCCTTCCATGCGGAAATGTTCGCCCTTGGCGGGTGCGAGCAGGTTGATCTTGAATTCGATGGTCAGTACCGCAGCGCCGGCGGGCATGAGGGTAAAACCGGCATAACCGCAGGCCGAATCGAGCGCCGTGGCGACCATGCCTGCGTGTAGAAAGCCGTGCTGCTGCGTCAACTCCTGGGCCCAGTCCAGCTCGATGTCAACAGCACCAGGCTCCAGCAAGCCCAGCCGCGCACCGAGGGTGTGCATCGCGCCTTGCCGCGCAAAACTCTCCCGCACCCGCTGCGCAAACTGGGGGTCACGGGGCTCATAACGGGCTTCGCTCATGCATCGTCCTAATTTACGTTTACGTAAACGTCAATTATGCCGATTTTTTCCCCGCTTTGGCTAGCAAGGCGCGAGCCTCTTTTTCATGCTCTTTGACTTCGTCAAGATTTGCCTGCAGGTCAGCCATCTGGTCTTCCAGTTGCCTGCGGTGCTGCTCCAGCACATCGAGAAACTTTTGCAACTGTACGTTGGTATCGCGCGGACTGTCGTACAGGTCGATGATCTCTTTGGCCTCAGTCAAGGACAGACCCAGGCGTTTGGCGCGCAAGGTCAGCTTCAGGCGCGTGCGGTCCCGCGCACTGTAGGTCCGTGCGCGCCCACCCGGACCGGTTCGCTCTGGCTGCAACAGCCCCATGTCCTCATAGAAGCGCATGGCGCGCGTGGTGAGGTCAAACTCTTTGGCAAGATCGCTGATCGTATAGGTGCTCGTGGCCATGGTGTCACTCCATCGCGGATGGCTGATTGCATCCAGTGCATTACGTTGACGTAAGCGTCAATGTTATCCGATGCGAGTTCGATGGATTTGCTGGATGAGTATCGTGGGGATGTTTTGTGGGTGGGGGATGTGTGTTGTGCAAAGCAGAAACGCCCCGCTCATTGCTGAGCGGGGCGTTACTGGGCTGTAAGAGCCTGACGATGACCTACTTTCACACGGGAACCCGCACTATCATCGGCGCAAAGTCGTTTCACTGTCCTGTTCGGGATGGGAAGGAGTGGTACCAACTTGCTATGGTCATCAGGCATAACTTGGTGTCATCTTGACGAGGTCAAGGCGACGAATTCATAGAGTATGGAATCAGTATTTTTTGATTGCGACAACTTGGCATAACAGTCTTGATCATGGAGATCAAAGTTATAGGGTCAAGCCGCACGAGCAATTAGTACAGGTTAGCTTAACGCATTGCTGCGCTTCCACACCCTGCCTATCAACGTCCTGGTCTTGAACGACTCTTTAGGGGGCTCAAGGCCCCGGCAGATCTCATCTTGAAACGAGTTTCCCGCTTAGATGCTTTCAGCGGTTATCTCTTCCACACTTAGCTACCCGGCGATGCCACTGGCGTGACAACCGGTACACCAGAGGTGTGTCCACTCCGGTCCTCTCGTACTAGGAGCAGGCTTCCTCAAATCTGCAGCGCCCACGGAAGATAGGGACCAAACTGT
>OGCL01000093.1_pt1 | contig 99632 bp, 96 predicted proteins | sample 1570041 | NCBI WGS metagenome assembly OGCL01 (sample SAMN06266162, study PRJEB24511) | hot springs metagenome | isolation source: Hot spring water | place: South Africa: Limpopo | collected 2015-06-22
GAAGGGCAGGACTGTCCAGGTCAGTCCGACGAGCAGGAAGCCGTCGCGCACCCGCAGATCGCCGCCGCTGCCGCGGCTGGCAAGCACCCACATCAGCACGCCGCAGAACAGCGTCAACGCGATGGCCTGTTCGAAAGCGTTTTCCGCGCCGTCGCGGAAGAGCAGCGACACACCGAGGGGAACGAGCATCGCCAGCCCGAAGACGACGATGATGACGCCAAGGGCGCGGAAGACGGGCAAAAAACGCATGTGCTAGAAGAACGTCGCGGCGACCTGGAACAGGCGCTCCACTTCCTTGACCTGCGCCTTGCGCGTGCAGAACACGATGACGTGGTCCCCGGGTTCGATCATCGTGTCATGATGGGGGATGATGACGCGCCGGTCGGTCTTGCCCTTGGGCATGCCATCGCCGCCGATGATGTCGAAGGGCTCGGTCCTGCGCACGATGGCGCCGATGTGCACGCCCTTGATCTTCGGCAGCTCCTCGATGCGGCGACCGACCACCTTCGAATTATTCGCATCGCCGTGGGCGACCAGTTCGAGCGCTTCGGCGGCGCCGCGCCGCAGGCTGTGCACCCGCGCCACGTCGCCCCGGCGCACGTGGGTGAGCAGGGTGCCGATCGAAACCTGGGCGGGCGAGAGGCCGATGTCGATCGGGCCGCCCTGCACCATGTCGGCGTAGGCGCGGCGGTTGATCAGCGCCAGTACGCGCTGGCAGCCGAGCCGCTTGGCCAGCGACGCGGCCATGATGTTGTCCTCATCGTCGTTGGTCAGGGCAAGGAACATGTCCATCTCGTCGATGTTCTCCTCGACGAGCGCCTTCTCGTCGGTGGCTTCGGCGGCCAGCACCAGGGTTTCCGGCAACAGGGCGGCAATCACCTCGGCGCGGCGGCGGTCGCGCTCGATCACCTTGACCTCGTAGTACTTTTCGAGCACGCCGGCCACGCGCGCACCGATGTTGCCGCCGCCGGCGATCATCACGCGGCGCACCGGCTTTTGCATGCGGCGCAGCTCGCGCATGACCGGGCGCATGTGCTCGGCGGCGGCCAGCACGAAGACTTCGTCGTTCGGCTCGATCACCGTGTGGCCGTCCGGCTCGATCGGCTGGTGCTCGCGGAAGATCGCCGCGACGCGCGCATCGACGCCTTTGGGCAGATGTTCGCGCATCTTGCGGATCGGCTGGCCGACCAGCAAGCCCCCCGGATAGGCGCGCACCGCGACGAGCGCGACGCGCCCGCCGGCGAATTCGAGCACCTGGAGCGCTTCCGGATGCTCGATGAGCTTGACGATGTAATCGGTGATGTCCTGTTCCGGGCAGATCGCATAATCGACGGCGAAGTTGTCGTTGGACAGCAGCGCCGGATCGAGAAAGTCGGCCGAGCGCAGGCGCGCGATGCGCGTCGTGACGTTGAACAGGCTTCTGGCGATCTTGCAGGCAACCAGATTGGTCTGGTCGGACTGGGTGACCGCCACCAGCATGTCGGCGTCGCCGATACCGGCATTTTGCAGCACCGACGGATAGGCGGCATTGCCAACCAGCGTGCGCACGTCGAGCCGGTCGGCGAGATCGGCGAGCGCGTCGCGGTTCTGGTCGACGATCGTGATGTCGTTGGCCTCCGAGGACAGCGCCTCGGCGACGCTCGCGCCGACCTGCCCGGCGCCGAGGATGACGATCCTCATTCTTCCTCTTTCGCGCCGGCGTTGCGCAAGCCCAGATCCTTCAGCTTGCGGTAGAGATGGGTGCGTTCGAGCCCGGTCTTCTCGGACAGCCGCGTCATGCTGCCGCCTTCGAGCTTGAGATGATGCTCGAAATAGAGCTTCTCGAACAGCTCGCGCGCTTCGCGCAGGGGCAGGGCGAGCATTTCCGGCAGGAGACCGGGCGGCACTTCAGGCTGCGCGGCGGCGCCCGGCGCGAGCAGATGCTGCACATCTTCGGCGCCGATCTCCTCACCGAGGGCCGCCAGCGCCAGCGACTTGACGGCGCGCTTGAGCTCCGGATAGCCCTCGCTCCAGACGTGCTGGCGCAGGGCGTTCTGGGCGGCGACCGAAAGGGAGCGGTTCGGCGTCTCGCCGCTTTCGACCAGCTGGGCGAGGATGTGCGTGGCGATGTCGGGGATGTCGTCCTTCAGTTCCGCGAAGGCGGGCAGACCGACGCTGACGTCAAACAGGCCCTGCAAAAGGCTCGCGTCCCAGCCGAGCGCGGCCAGCTGCACGGCCTCCTGCGTCGTTGCCGCCACCAGGCGCAGGTTGTAGCGCTCCAGCCGTTCGAAGGCGAAAGCGAGATTCTTCTGCTGCAAGCGCGTGAGCCGGGCCAGCTCGCCGCAGAACAGCACGCCGCCGTTGGCGGCCTCGATCTGTTCGAGGGTGAGCGGATTCGAATCGTGGCCGATGTCGAGCCAGGCCTTGCCGGGCACGTGCAGCGTGCGCGCGGCCAGATCGACGATCGAGGCGGCGGGCGCGCGCAGGAGTACGCTACGGCTTTTCGCGGCGACCTGTTCGAGCCGTTTTCTGAGGTCCTTGAGCACCGCGGAACGCGGAAAGGCGGCCAGCGAAAGCGCGCCGGTCGGCTTGGGCGCCCGCTCGAGCGCTTGCTTCACGCTGGCCAGGAGCTTCTGCATGCCGATCGGCTTTTCGAGGAAGCCGATGGCGCCGATGCGCGTCGCCTCGACGGCAGTGTCGATGGTGGCATGGCCCGACATCATGACCACCGGCATGGTGAGCTGCCCGGCGGCGGCCCACTCCTTGAGCAAAGTGACGCCGTCGGTGTCGGGCATCCAGATGTCGAGCAGCACGAGATCCGGACGCCGGCTGTCGCGCCAGGCGCGCGCGGCCGCGGCATTCTCGCAGACGGCGACGTCGTGGCCTTCGTCGGTGAGGATTTCCGAGAGCAGCTCACGGATGCCGACTTCGTCGTCGATGACCAGAATCTGTGACATGGTGCGCGATTATGCCGCCGCGCCGTCGTCTTGTGGCGGTCGATGTAGGGGAAAAGTGAGGCTCACTTCGGCGCCTCCGGCCGGACGGTTGGCGAGCCGGATGATGCCGCCATGATCGTCGACGATCTTCTTGACGATGGCGAGCCCCAGCCCGGTGCCCCTGGCCTTGGTCGTCACATAGGGCTCGAAGGCGCGTTCGAGGATTTCCGGCGGGAAGCCGGGGCCGCAGTCGGCGACCGCCAGCTCTGCGGCGTCGCCGCGCGTGCGCGTGCGCACGGTGATACGCGCCGTCCCGCCACAGCCGATGTTTTCCTGCATCGCCTCGATGGCGTTCTTGACGAGGTTGTGCAGCACCTGGCGCACCTGATCCGCATCGGCCCGCACCGGCGGCAGCGCGGGATCGAGTTCGGCGGCAACCGGCACGGCGCCGCCCTCATACAGGTGCAGCACCTCGGCGACCAGCGCATTCAGGTCGAGCGCCGCCGGCGTGGGCGGCGGCAGACGCGCGTAATCGCGGAAGTCGTCGACCATGTGCTTCATCGCCGCGACCTGGTCGACGATGGTGCGCGTCGCGCGTTCGAGCATCGCGGCATCCCTGGGATCGAGCTTGCCGGCCAGCTTCATCTGCAGGCGCTCGGCGGAAAGCTGGATCGGCGTGAGCGGATTCTTGATCTCATGGGCCAGCCGGCGTGCCACTTCGCCCCAGGCGGCGGCGCGCTGGGCGGCGAGCATCGCGGCGTGAGCCGCCTCGCGCTCACGGCGCGCACGGTCGAGCTCGGCGATCATCTCGTCGAAGGAGCGCATCAGCACATCGAGCTCGCCGAGCGCGGCATCATCGGCGTCGGCGCCGCGCGGCGTGAAATCGCCCGCCGCGACGGCGCGCGTGCCCTCGACGACGGTCAGCAGCGGCTTGGCGAGCCGGGCGGCGAGGAAAAACGCCAGTCCGACGGCGCCGAACAGCGCGAGCAGCAGCGTGAAGGTCAGCGTCAGCGTGTAGAGCCGCTTGAGCCCCGCGCGACCGAGCTGGAGCTGCTGGTAGTCACGTTGAGCGCTCTCCACCAGCGTGGCGCTCGCGACGATGCCGGCCGGCACCGGCTGTTCGATGTGGAGGATCAGCGGATCGGCGCCGAGCCGGTAGCTCCTGACCGGCACCAGCACGCGCACCGCGAGTCCGGTGGCGCCGCCGCTTTCGATCTGCGCCACGCCGGCGCCCTGACGCGCCTGGCGCAGCGCCGTCACTTCGGGCAGGACGGGCAACAGATCGTGAAAATCGCCATGGCTGCTGGCCACCAGCCGCCCGGACGCCGTGAGCAGGGCGACCGATTGCAGGCCGGCCTGTTCGCGCAGGCGGTTGAGCTGCACCGGCCCCGGCCGGGGCGACTCCGCCAGCTCGAAAGCCATCGTGCGCCCCTTGGCGAGCAGGTCGTCGCGCATCGCGTCGAGCACGCCGCGGCCGAGATCGAGGCCGCCGTCGAGCGCCGCCTCGACGCGCACGTCGAACCAGGAATCGATGCTCTTCACGGCGAACTGCATCGACACCGCATACACCAGCACGCCCGGCAGCACCGCCATCAGGGCGAGCATCGCCAGCAGGCGCACCTTGAGGCGCGCGCCGAACACGCCGCGCCGGTATTCGCGCAACAGGCGGCGCAGCTGGGCGACGACGAGCACGAGCAGCACCAGCGCGGCGACGGCGTTCATCGCCAAGAGCGTCAGCGTGTGTTCGGCGAGAAAGGAGCTGTCGGCGCTCGCGGTAGCCAGCAGGAACACCAGCGCGCCGCCCAGCGCGGCGAAGATGGCGAGAAGTATCCTCATTGATCGGGGAGGTGTGTGAATTCCCAGCGCAGGGTCTTGGCCTCGACGCGCCAGTCGCGATCCGCCAGCGCGTCGACCTGCAGGGGGCGGGGCAGCTGGCTGTGGTCGAGCGACAGGCGCAGCGCGGCGCTGTAGGTTTCGCCAGGGGTCAGCCGGCCAGACTCGACGACCTGCAGGCGGGCGACGCGCCCCAGCACCTGCAGGGCCTCGTCGAGGCTTGCAAAGCTCTGGTGCAGGCCGCCGACCGACAGGCGGAACTGGCGCGTCAGCGCGTGGTAGCTCAGGCGGTAATTGAGCACCCGACCGGCGATGTGTTCGTCGACCCAGTAGCGGCGCTTTCTCGTCAGCACGAATTCGAGGCGAAAGTCGAGCGGCACGCCAAGCCCCACCGCCTCCTCGAGGCGCGGAGCAAGCCGGATGGCGAATTCGGCGTTGAGGACATGGCCGCGTTCGTCGGGAAGCAGGGCCGCCTGCTTCGGCTCGATACCGGCAGCCAGCGCAATGCCCAAGGACAGCCACAGCCCGAGACAGAACGCGAGCGCGCGCTCAGGCAGCTTTTTCCAGCAGGGCGTAATAGAAGCCGTCATGTTCCGGCGCGGGCAAGAGTTGCAGTTCGGTATCGGCGCCCCCCGTGGGCAGGCGCCGGACCTTGGCGTGGCGCGCCGCAAAGGCGCGCACCTGTGCACCGTTTTCTTCCGGAAACACCGAACAGGTGCAATAAAGCATTTTGCCACCAGGCGCCAGGAGCGGCCACAAGGCGTCGAGGATCGCCGCCTGCGCCTGTGCGAATCGCGCCACATCGGCGGGGCGGCGCAGCCACTTGATGTCCGGATGCCGGCGCACGACGCCGGAAGCCGAACAGGGCACGTCGGCGAGGATGCGCGCGAACGGCCGCCCGTCCCACCATGTGTGCGGACGCGTCGCATCGCCCACCCGCACCGTCGCCCGCAGGCCCAGCCGGTCGAGGTTTTCCGTGATGCGGCGCGCACGCGCCGCATCGCATTCGAGCGCGGTGAGGTCGAGATCGGCCCGTTCGAGCAGATGTGCGGTCTTGCCGCCAGGCGCAGCGCAGGCGTCGAGCACGCGCATGCCGGGGCGCGCGTCGAGCAGTTGCGCCGCGCGTTGCGCGCCCCAGTCCTGCACCGAGACTTCGCCGAGCGCAAAACCGGGAATGCGCTCGACCGGCGCCGGCCTGTCGAGCAGGATCGCCGCGTCATCGAGCGGCCTGCCCTGAAAGTCGGCGCCGGCAGGGCGGCGAACGTTCCTGCGCAAGCACATCGGCGGGAGGCCGTTGCCGGCGGCGGCGATGACCTGCCAGTCTTCCGGATAGGCCGCCTGCAATTTCTCAAGCCACCAGCGCGGATGCCGCCAATGCGCGACGGGATCGCCATCCGCCGCAGCGGCGAGCGCGTCGCGCTGCCTCAGGAAGTTGCGCAGCACGGCGTTGACGAGGCCCTTGAACGGCTTGGCGGCGGTCGTCACCGCCTGGTCGACGACGGTGTGCGCGTCCTGCGGACGGCGCTCGATGCGCGCCAGCGCGACGAGCAGGAGCGCGCGCGCCGGCTTGTCCTTGAGCGGGCGTTCGATGAGACGGCCGAGCAGAAAATCGCCCCGCCCGAAGTCGCGCAGCGCCGTGTAGGCGAGATCGAGCGCGGCCGGCCGCACACGCGCATCGAGCGACGCGAGCGTCGTCTCCGGTATGCGACCGTGCAGCACGGCGGCGACGGCGTGCGCCGCGGCGGCAAGGCTCTGCGCGAGGGTAGGCAAGCGGTCCATGGGGGGAAATGCGGGCGTTTGCAGTCATGGTAACCCAATGAGCCGGGGCGATCCTGTGGTAAACGTCCACCCATGAATGCGACCACGCCCCCCCCTGTCTCGTTTTCCGGCCGGCTCGTCTGCGTCGGATTCGGCGCCATCGCGCAGGGCATGCTGCCCCTGCTCTTCCGCCACCTGTCCCTCAAGCCGGAGCAGATCGTCGTGCTCACCGCCGACGAAAACGGCCGCGACGAGGCTGCCGCCTACGGCCTCGATCACCGCATCCTGCCGCTGACGCGGGCGAACTACCGCGAAGTGCTGGCCCCACTCATCGGTCGCGGCGACTTCCTGCTCAATCTCGCGGTGAATGTCTCGAGCGTCGCCCTCATCGAATTCTGCCGCGAGCGAGGTGCGCTCTATCTGGACGCTTGCATCGAACCCTGGGCGGGCGGCTACACCGACCCCGATCTGTCGCCCTCGGCGCGCAGCAACTATGCGCTGCGCGAGCAGGCGAAGGCGCTCCATACGCCCGGCGGGCCGACCGCCGTGCTCACCCACGGCGCGAACCCCGGCTGGGTGTCCCATTTCGTCAAGCAGGCGCTCCTGGACATCGCACGCGATTGCGGGATCTCCATCGACACGCCCGCCGACCGCGCTGGCTGGGCGCGTCTGGCGCAGTCGCTGGGCGTGAAGGTGATTCACATCGCCGAGCGCGACTGGCAGACCGCAGAGCCGAAAAAACGCCCCGGCGAGTTCGTGAACACCTGGTCGGTCGACGGTTTCGTCGGCGAGGGCTGTCAGCCCGCGGAACTGGGTTGGGGCAGCCACGAGAAGGCGCTGCCGCCGGACGGTCGCCGCCACGGCTTCGGCTGCGAGGCGGCGATCTGGCTCGAACGGCCCGGCGCGGCGACGCGCGTGCGCAGCTGGACGCCGCTCGCGGGCCCGATCCACGGTTTTCTCATCACGCACGGCGAGGCGATCTCCATCGCCGACTATCTGACCATCGGCAGCGGACCGTCGCCGGACTACCGGCCGACCGTGCATTACGCCTACCATCCCTGCGACGACGCGGTGCTGTCGCTGCACGAACTGGCCGGCCGCGAATGGCGGCTGCAGGAGAAAAAGCGCATCGTGCGCGACGAGATCCAAACCGGCGTGGACGAGCTCGGCGTGCTGCTGATGGGCCACCCGAAAGGCGCCTACTGGCTCGGTTCGCGCTTGTCGCACGAGCAGGCGAAACGGCTCGCGCCGTTCAATTCCGCGACGGTGCTGCAGGTGACAGCCGGCGTGATGGCCGGCGTGGTGTGGGCGATCGAAAACCCCGCCATGGGCGTCGTCGATCCCGAGGAGATGCCCTTCGACGCAATCATCGCGCGCTGCCGGCCGTATCTGGGCGAGGTGGTCGGCGTCTATTCCGACTGGACGCCGCTCAAGGATCGCGCGAACTTTTTTCCGCAGGACATCGATGCCGCCGACCCGTGGCAGTTCAAAAATTTCAGGGTGACGTGAAGCGCTGACCGGCGGCGAGCGCAAAGCCGCGCTGAAAGTCGGCGCTGGCGAGACGGCGGCCGCCAGGCTTTTGCAGTTCGACGAGGCGCAGCGCGCCCTCGCCGCAGGCAACCGTGATGCCTTGCGGCGCGACGGCGAGGATTTCCCCCGGTGCACCTTGCCCCGCCGCGAGTTGCGCACGCCAGAGCTTGAGCATCGTCTCGCCGATGTGCCCGGTGCAGCCGGGGAAGGGATCGAAGGCGCGAATCTTCCGTTCGAGTTCGACAGCGGATCGCGTCCAGTCGAGCGCCGCCTCCGCCTTGTCGATCTTGTGCGCGTAGGTCACTCCTTCCGCCGGCTGGGTTTCCGGCGCCAGCGACTCCAGTCGGGAAAGCGCATCCACGATCAGTTGCCCGCCCATTTCGGCAAGCCGGTCGTGCAGCGTCGCCGCCGTCTCGCCAGCGCCGACTTTCACCGACGCTTTCAGCAGCATCGGCCCGGTGTCGAGCCCGGCGTCCATCTGCATGATGGTCACGCCGGTTTCGGTGTCGCCCGCCTCGATGCAGCGCTGGATCGGCGCCGCGCCGCGCCAGCGCGGCAGGAGCGAGGCGTGGATGTTGAGGCAACCCCGTTTCGGAATGTCGAGCACCGCCTGCGGCAGGATCAGACCGTAGGCGGCGACCACCAGCACGTCGGGCGCCGCCGCGACGAGCGGCGCGTGCGTGGCCGGGTCGCGCAGCTTTTCGGGCTGATGCACGGGGATGCCGTGCATCAGCGCCGCCTGCTTGACCGGGCCCATGACGAGCTTCTGGCCGCGCCCGGCGGGGCGATCGGGTTGCGTGAGAACGAGAGGAACCTCGAAACCGGCTGCGATCAGCGACCGCAGGGCGACGGCGGCGAACTCCGGGGTTCCGGCGAAGGCGACCCTCATGCAGTCATGCGCGCCTGCTTGGCGAGCTTGGCCTTGATTCTGGAGAGTTTCAGGCGCGACAGGTATTCGACGAACACCTTGCCGTCGAGATGGTCGATCTCGTGCTGGAGGCAGACCGCCAGGAGGCCGTCGGCCTCGATTTCGAAAGGCTTGCCCTCGGCATCGAGCGCACGCACCTTGACGCGTTCGCTGCGCTTGACCGTCTCGTAGATGCCGGGCACGGACAGGCAGCCTTCCTCGCCGACATGCTCGCCCTCGCGCGCGACGATCTCGGGATTGACGAAAGCCATCAGCTGCGATTTGTCCTCGGACACATCGAGGACCAGCACGCGTTTGGGCACATTGACCTGGGTGGCGGCCAGGCCGATGCCCGGCGCCGCGTACATGGTTTCCGCCATGTCGCTGATGAGTCTGCGGATCCCGTCATCCACTGCTGCGACTGGCTGGGCCACCGTGTGCAAGCGGGGATCGGGATAACGCAATATCGGCAATAACGCCATGAAAACCGCCTTGAACTGGTTGATGCCCGCGGAATTTGGGGGCAGAATCGCAGGACGCCGGTCTTGAGCGTCGGGAGTTCCTAGGTATGCGATACATTATATTCGCGCTGGTTTTCGCTTTTTCAACCGCCGCCTCGGCAATGCCGCCGATCGCGCTGGCGCCCGACGCGCCAGACCACCACGTCGTCGTCAAGGGCGATACCCTGTGGGGCCTCGCCGCAAAGTTCCTCAGGGACCCCTTCCGCTGGCCCGACCTCTGGCGCATGAACGCCGAGCAGGTAAAAAATCCCCACCGCATCTATCCTGGCCAGGTCATCGTCCTCGACAAAAGCGGCGGCGAGCCGCGCCTGACGCTGGCCACGGTAAAACTCGCGCCGCAGGTGCGCGCCGAACCGATCGCCGAAGAGATTCCCGCCATTCCGCCGCAAGCCATCGAACCCTTCCTCTCGCAGCCGCTGACGGTCGATCCCGGTCAGTTCGCAACCGCACCACGAATCGTCGCCACGCAGGAAGGCCGGCTGTTCACCGGCGCCGGCGACGTCATCTACGTCTCCGGCGCGGACGCCGACAAGACGCGCGCCTGGCACGTCTATCGCCCCGGAAAACCGCTGCTCGACCCGGACACCCGCGAGGTGCTCGGCATCGAGGCCATCTATCTCGGCGACGCGCGCAGCGTCGTGCCGGGCGAGCCCGCGACGCTCGAAATCACGCGTACCCGCCAGGAGATCGGTCGCGGCGACTACCTCGTGCCGGCCACCCCGCCGCAGTTGCTAAGCTATGCGCCCCGTCCGCCGGCTCAGCCGGTCGAGGCGCGCGTCATCAGCCTCTATGGCGGTGTCGGCGAAGGCGGCCGTTTGTCGACGGTCTCGATCTCGCGCGGCAAGAAGGACGGCGTCGAGCTCGGCCACGTGCTTGCGCTGCACCGGACCGGGCAGACGGTGAGCAACCGTTTCGACGGCGGACGGCCGCAGCAGCACACCCTGCCGGATGAACGCTACGGCCTGTTGTTCGTCTTCCGCGTCTTCGAACGCGTCTCCTACGGGCTGGTGCTCGAGGCCGGACGTCCGGTGATCCCCGGCGACGCCGTGCGCAAGCCCTGACATTCCCCGCTTGGCCGCGCGCGACGAGCTGGCCGCCTGGCTGCGGCTGACCCTGATTCCCGGCATCGGCGGGGAAACGCAGCGCCAGCTGCTCAAGCACTTCGGATTGCCCGATGCGGTATTCGCCGCACCGCCCTCCGCCTTGCGCGCCTTTCTGGGCGGCGGGCTCGTCGAACGCCTGCTCGCCCACGATGACGGTGCGGCCATCGAGGCCGCCCTGGCTTGGGCTGCCGCGCCCGGCAACCGCCTGCTGACGCTGGCCGATACCGACTATCCGCCAGCCCTGCTGACCATCGCCGATCCGCCGATCCTGCTCTACGCCAAAGGCGATGTCGCGCTGCTCCACCGGCCGGCCTTCGCCGTCGTCGGCGCGCGCGCGGCGACGAAGCAGGGCGAGGCCAATGCCGCCGCCTTCGCGCAGACGCTGGCCAAGTCGGGGCTCACCATCGTCAGCGGCCTGGCCGCCGGCATCGATGCCGCTGCGCATCGCGGCGCACTGAAGGAAAAAGCCTCGACCATCGCCGTCATCGGTACCGGCATCGACCGCATCTATCCGGCCAGGAACGAAGCGTTGGCGCGGGAGATCGCAGAAAAAGGCTGCATCCTCAGCGAGTTTCCGCTCGGCACGCCGCCCGTCGCCGCCAACTTTCCGCGCCGCAACCGGCTGATCGCCGGTCTCGCGCGCGGCTGCCTGGTCGTCGAGGCGGCGAAACAAAGCGGCTCGCTGATCACCGCGCGGCTTTCCGCCGAAGCGGGTCGCGAGGTGTTCGCCATTCCCGGCTCGATCCATTCGCCGCAGTCGAAGGGCTGCCACGCGCTCATCAAGCAAGGCGCCAAGCTCGTCGAAACGGCGCAGGACATCCTCGAAGAACTCCATTGGGAACGGGTCGCCGATCCTGCCGGCCTGCCATCGGTCAGGGAAGCCGAGACCGATCCGATCCTCGTCGCGCTGGGCGGCGACCCGTGCGATCTCGACACCCTCGCGGCGCGCACGGGACTGTCCGCCGATGCCCTGATGGCGCGGCTCTTGCCCCTCGAACTGGAGGGCCGCGTCGCCCAGTTGCCGGGCGGGCGCTATCAACGCCTGAACTGAGCTTGCTTGCCAGCCGGACGAAAGGGCGCTTATGATGCCGCCCCCATGAGCAAACAATTGATCGTCGCCGAAAAGCCTTCCGTCGCCCAGGACATCGCCCGGGCGCTGGGCGGCTTCACCCGCGAAGGCGACTATTTCGAGAGCGAGCGCTACGTGCTCTCTTCGGCCATCGGCCATCTGCTGGAACTGGCCGTGCCCGAGGAATACGAGGTCAAGCGCGGCAAATGGAGCTTCGCCCACCTGCCGGTGATCCCGCCGCGTTTTACGCTCAAGCCCATCGACAAGACTGCGGATCGCCTCAAGTTGCTCACCCGCCTCGCCAAGCGCAAGGATGTCGCCGGTCTGGTGAATGCCTGCGACGCGGGCCGCGAGGGCGAGCTGATCTTCCGCTACATCGTCCAGCACGCGAAGATCGACAAGCCGATCCGGCGTCTCTGGCTCCAGTCGATGACGGCGCAGGCGATCAAGGACGGCTTCGCCCATCTGCGCACCAACGAAGAGATGCTGCCCCTGGCCGACGCGGCGCGCTGCCGTTCCGAGGCCGACTGGCTGATCGGCATCAACGGCACGCGCGCGATGACCGCCTTCAACTCGCAGGAAGGCGGCTTCTACAAGACCACGGTCGGCCGCGTCCAGACGCCGACCCTGGCCATCCTCGTCGAGCGCGAGAAGGCGATCCGCGCCTTCCGGCCCAGAGACTATTGGGAAATCGAAGCCGAGTTCCAGGCCGTGGCCGGCACTTACCGCGGCAAATGGTTCGACGAAAAGTTCAAGAAATCCGACGATGAACATGCCAGGGCCGAGCGTCTCTGGGATGTCGGGCAAGCCGAGGCGTTGCGCAGGAAATGCCTCGGCAAGCACGGCGAGGTCAGCGAGGAAGCGAAACCGAAGACCGAAGCCTGTCCGCTGCTCTACGACCTGACCTCGCTCCAGCGCGACGCCAACGGACGATTCGGCTTTTCCGCCAGAAACACGCTGGCGCTGGCGCAGGCCCTCTACGAGCGTCACAAGGTGCTGACCTACCCCAGAACCGACAGCCGCTATCTGCCCGAGGACATGATCGGCGCGGCGAAGGACACCCTGCGCGCGCTGACCGAAAGCGGCTACCCGGCGGCGAAAGCCGCACTCGACAACGGCTGGGTGCATCCGACCAAGCGCATCTTCAACGATGCCAAGGTAAGCGATCACTTTGCCATCATCCCCACCGGCGCGCCGCCGAAGAGTCTCACCGAGGCGGAACGGAAGCTCTACGATCTCGTCGTCAAGCGTTTCATCGCCATCTTTTACCCGAGCGCCGAATACCTCGTCACGACGCGCATCACCCGCGTCGCGGGCGAGCCGTTCAAGACCGAGGGCAAGGTGCTGGTGACGCCCGGCTGGCTCGCGGTTTACGGCAAGGAGGCCCAGGCCGACGAAGAGTCGCCCAACCTGCCCAGGCTCGAAAAGAACGAGCGTGTCTGGGCCAACGACGTCGAGGTCAAGACCCTGGCCACCAAGCCGCCGGCGCGCTTCAACGAAGCGACGCTGCTTTCCGCGATGGAGAGCGCCGGCAAGCGGGTCGAGGACGAAGAACTCAGGGAGGCGATGGCCGAGCGCGGCCTGGGCACGCCGGCGACGCGCGCCGCGATCATCGAGGGCCTGATCGCCGAGGAATACGTGCATCGCAACGGCCGCGAACTCGTGCCGACCGCCAAGGCCTTCAACCTGCTGTTTGCGCTGGAGCAGCTCAAGGTCGACGAGATTCGCTCGCCGGAGCTGACCGGCCTGTGGGAGTGGAAGCTCAAGGAGATGGAGCACGGCCGCCTCGCGCGCGACGAGTTCATGGCTCACATCGTCAAAGAGACGCAGGAGATGGTCGAGCGCATCAAGACCGGCGAATTCTCCGACGCCGATTTCGGCACGCTCGAGACCCCGTGTCCCAAGTGCGGCGGCACGATCCACGAGACCTATCGCCACTTCAAGTGCGAGCGCTGCGACTACAGGCTCTGGAAGGTCGTCGCCGGCCGGCAGTGGGAGCCCGAGGAGATGGACGCGCTGCTGCGCGACCGCCAGATCGGCCCCTTGCAGGGCTTTCGCAGCAAGATGGGCCGCGCCTTTGCCGCCGTCGTCAGGCTCGACGAGAACCACGAGCCGAAGTTCGACTTCGGCAACGAGGACGAGGCCGGCGAGGAAGCCGACTTCGGCGGCCAGGAGCCGCTGGGCGCCTGCCCCAAGTGCGGCGCGCGCGTCTTCGAGCAGCCGCTGGCCTACGTCTGCGAGAAATCGACCGGCGCGGCGAGGTCCTGCGACTTCCGCTCGGGAAAGGTAATCCTGCAACAGGAAGTCTCCAAAGCCGAGATGCAGAAGCTGCTGAAGACCGGCCGAACCAGCCTGCTCAAGGGCTTCTTCTCCAACCGCACGAAGAAGAAGTTCTCCGCCTACCTCGTGCGGGGGGCGGATGGCAAGGTCGGTTTCGAATTCGAGCAGCGCGCCGCGAAACCGGCGAAAGCCGCTCCCGCGAAAAAAGTCGGCGCTGGCGAGACGGCGAAGAAGAAGGCTGGGGCATGAGCCTTGAAATGCGCATCGAAGAAGGGGATTGCGCGTCGCTTCTGAAGCGCTATCCGGACAACTTCTTCGATCTGATCGTCACCTCCCCGCCTTACGCCGATCGTCGCCAGCATACCTATGGCGGCATCAAGCCCGAACAGTATGTCGACTGGTTTCTGGAGCGCTCGGAGCAATTTCTGCGCGTGCTGAAGCCATCCGGTTCGTTCGTTCTGAATATCAAGGAAAAGGTGGAGAACGGCGAGCGACATACCTATGTACTCGAACTGATCCTCGCCCTGCGTAAACAGGGGTGGTTCTGGACCGAGGAATACATCTGGCACAAGAGGAATTGCTACCCGGGCAAATGGCCGAACCGCTTCCGCGATGCCTGGGAGCGTTGCCTGCACTTCACCAAGTCGCGCAAGTTCAAGATGAATCAAGAAGCGGTCATGGTGCCGATGGGAGAGTGGGCCGGCGCGCGGCTCAAGTCGCTCGGCAAAAACGACGTGGTGCGCTTCGATTCGCAGGTGGGCAGCGGGTTCGGCAAGAATATCGCCAACTGGATCGGGCGCTCGATGGCCTACCCGACCAACGTAATTCACTTGGCGACCGAATGCGGCAACAAGAACCACAGCGCCGCTTTTCCCAGAGCGCTGCCGGAATGGTTCATCAAGCTATTTTCTGATCCGGGCGATTGGGTACTGGACCCGTTCGCCGGTTCGGGAACGACCCTGGGAGCCGCAAAGGAGCTTGGGCGCAATGCAGTCGGCATCGACCTGTTGCCGGAATACTGCGAGATGGCGCGCGAATCGATCATTGGACCACAGTATCAACTTCTGGAGGAGCGCGCACGCTATGCCGTTGACTCAAGCAAGCCTGACAAGGTTCATCGAAAAGCACATCCCAAACTTCCACAAGAGACGCCTCGAAAGCCTCGGCGGGTTAAAGCTTGAGCGCGTTCTGGCGCGCAAGAACCCGTATCTCTTCAAGGCAAGACATCTCGAAACTGCGGGCGCGCTCGTCAAGCAGTTGCTTGACGCCCACCTTTCATCTCAGGAGGAAACCGTTTTCGGCGATTTTCTCGAATCGCTGGCAATTCACGTGTGCGAAGAATCGTTTGGTGGCCGCAAATCGGTTACCGAGGGCATCGACCTCGAATTCGAGCGCAACGGGAATCGCTATGTCGTTTCGATCAAGTCCGGCCCGAACTGGGGAAATTCGAGCCAGATCAAGAAAATGAAAGACCATTTCCGTCAGGCGCGGCGCATCGGCAAGCAGCAGTTGATTGCCGTCAATGGTTGTTGCTATGGCCGCGACACCCGGCCGAACAAGGGCGATTACCAGAAGCTGTGCGGCCAGCCGTTTTGGGAACTGATTTCCGGCGATTCCTCCATGTACCAGAGGATTATCGAACCGTTGGGGCGTCGCGCCAAAGAGCGGAACAAGGAGTTCGAAGTCGAGTATGCGAAAGTGATCAACCGATTCACCGCCCAGTTCATCCGGGATTTTTGCTTGCCTGATGGCGCCATCGACTGGGGCAAGGTTGTTGCCTTCAACTCCGCCGCCAGCATGCCGAAAAAAGTCGGCGCCGGCGAGACGGCGAAGAAGAAGCCGGCCGCGAAGAAAAAAGCCTGATCTACGGCTGCGCCCAGAAGCGGTTCACGTCTTCGATGCCCCAGGTCGCCGCATCTTCGCGGCCGACGATCTTTTCCGCGCCCTGCTTCGAGAGGTCGATCACTTCGGGCGGAATATAGGTCTTCGACTTCGTCGAAAAGAACACCTTGACCTGCGGCGTGAGCAGCGACTTGGGCGATTGCTCGATCACCACGCCGAGGCGGCCCGAGGCGAGTTTGACCAGCGAGCCGGTCGGGTAGATGCCGATGCTCTTGACGAAGGCCTGGAAGACGCGCGTGTCGAAGTGCCCGCTCGACCATTCGGTCATCTTGCGGATCGATTCGGCCGGGTCCCAGCCGCTCTTGTAGGGCCGGTTGGAGGTGATCGCGTCATAGACGTCGCAGACCGCGCCCATCTTGGCGTAGAGGCTGATTTCGGCGTCCTTGAGCCCCTTCGGGTAGCCCGATCCATCCACCTTTTCGTGATGGTGCAGGCAGACATCCAGCGACACCTCGCCGGCGCCGCCGCCTTCGACCAGCAGGCGATGTCCCTCGACCGGGTGGCTCTTGATGATGCGAAATTCCTCGTCGGTGAGCTTGCCCGGCTTGTTGAGCACCTCGATCGGCATCAACGCCTTGCCCAGATCGTGCAGCAGGCCGGCCATGCCGGCATCGCGCGTCTGCCTGTCGTCGAGACCGAGCTGGCGCGCGAGCGCGACCATCAGCGCGCACACCGCCACCGAGTGCATGTAGGTGTAATCGTCGGCGGAGCGCAGGCGCGCCAGGCTGATCAGCGCGCCGGGGTTCCTCATCACCGAGTTCGAGATTTCCTCGACCAGCGCGCCGGCCGCCTCGTGGTCGATGGCCTTGCCCATGCGCGCCTCCTGGAACATGGAAATGACGGATTCCTTGCCCTTCGCGCAAATCTTCGCGGCGCGCACCACTTCCTCGGCCATCGTCGCGCGCGGAGGCGGCGCCGGCGGGGCTTCGATGGCCGTCAGCCGCGCATCGATGCTCGCTTCGGCTTCCTGCTTGGTGGCACCCTCGACGTCGAGGCCTTTTTGCGCGTCGATCCAGACTTCCTTGATGCCGCAGCTGCGGATCTGGCGCAGATCGTCCGGGTTGTCCAGGACGAAGTTCTCGCGCCAGAAGGGGTGATCCATCCAGGAACCGCAGAATTCCTGGATGTGCATGCCAAGCCGGACCTGCTCGACGGGGATTTTTTTCAGCATGCTAGACTCGCGTGCCTTCGAAACGAAGCCGTTGGCATGTTACCGGGCTTCTTCCTTCCTGTCTCGCTGCAAATAGTGGATATCCTCCAGATCGCCGTTCTTTCCGTCGTGCAGGGCCTGACGGAATTCCTGCCGATTTCCAGCTCCGCCCATCTGATTCTCTTCCCGCACCTCGTCGGTTGGGAAGACCAGGGGCTGGCCTTCGACGTCGCCACCCACCTGGGCACGCTGTTCGCGGTGCTCGCCTACTTCCGGCGAGAAATCGCCGGCATGAGCCGCGACTGGGCGCGTTCGCTCGTCGTGCGCCGGCGTGTCGGCGACAGCCGGCTCGCCTGGGCGGTACTGCTGGGTACCATTCCGGTCGGGCTGGCCGGGTTGGCGCTCAAGGGCCTCATCGAGACCGAGCTGCGCTCCCCGCTCGTCATCGCCTTCACCACCATCGTTTTCGGCCTTGCACTCTGGCATGCGGACATCGCCGGCCGCAGGACGGCCGCGCCGCGCGACGAGCATGCGCTCACCACGCGCGACGTCCTGCTGATCGGCTGCGCGCAGGCGCTGGCGCTGATTCCCGGCGTCTCACGCTCCGGCATCACGCTGACCGCCGGCCTGTGGCTCGGCCTCTCGCGCACCGGCGCGGCGCGTTTTTCCTTTCTGCTGTCGATCCCGGTCATCGTGCTGGCCGGCGGCCTGAGCCTGTTCGACCTCGTCAAGGCCGCCGAGCCGGTCGACTGGAGCGGGCTGGCGCTCGGCATGGCGCTGTCCGCCGTCAGCGCTTACCTGTGCATCCACTACTTCCTGAAACTGCTCTCCAGCGTCGGCCTCTTGCCCTTCGTCATCTACCGGCTGGCGCTGGGCGCGCTGCTGCTCATCCTTTTCGCCGGCGCATGACCGCGGCACACTCACGCGCTGGGGAGACTATCTCGACACCATTCTCGATTTCGCCGGAATGACTTAAAGTGGCGGCCATGTCCGACGCCCTGCTCGTGCTCACCAACCTGCCGGATGCGGCATCGGCCCGCGCGCTCGCCGCGCATCTGGTCGAGGCGCGCCTGGCGGCCTGCGCGAACATCCTCGCACCCTGCCGCTCCATCTACCGCTGGGACGGCAAGCTCGAAGACGCCGAGGAAACGCCGCTCCTGCTCAAGACCACGGCGGCGCGCTACCCGGCGCTGGAAGCGGCGATTCGCGCCCATCACCCCTACGAACTTCCCGAGATCGTCGCTGTCCCAATCGAACGCGGCCTGCCCGCCTACCTTGCCTGGGTGGCCGCCGAAACGACAGAACCCGCCGCATGCTGACCCGTTTCCTCGCCCTGCTCTGGCTGGCCGTCGTCGGCGCGATCCACGCCGCCGAGCCGATGGATCCCGAAAAGGCCTTCCGCTTTTCGGCGCGCGCCATCGACGCCAGCACCATCGAGGCGCGCTGGGACATCGCCCGCGATTACTACCTCTACCGCCACAAGATCGCCTTCGCCGCCGACGCGCCCGGCGTGACGCTCGGCGCGCCGCGCATCCCCAGGGGCGAAGAAAAGGACGACGAATTCTTCGGCCGCGTCGAGACCTACCGCGGCGCGCTGGTCGTGCAGGTGCCGGTGACGCAAGGCGGCGGCGAATTCATCCTCAAGGCCGCTTCGCAGGGCTGCTGGGATGGCGGCATCTGCTACCCGCCGATGACGCAGGAGGCGAAGATCGTCCTGGCAAGCGCAAGCGTCGCCCCGCCGCCCGCCGTCTCCGGTTACGCAAATGAGGCGCCGACTTTTGCCGGGCCGTCGGGTGGCACGCAGGATGAAACCGGCCGCATCGCCCAGCTCCTCAAGGGCGCGGGTTTCTGGGTGGCGGTGGCGACCTTCTTCGGCTTCGGCCTGCTGTTGTCGTTTACCCCCTGCGTCTTCCCGATGATCCCGATCCTCTCGGGCATCATCGTCAATCACGGCCACGCCGTGACGCACCTGCGCGCTTTCACCCTTTCGCTCGCCTATGTGCTCGGCATGGCGCTCACCTATGCCGCCGTCGGCGTGGCGGCCGGCTATTCCGGCACGCTGCTCTCCGCCGCGCTGCAGAACGTCTGGGTGCTCGGCAGCTTCGCGCTGGTCTTCGTCGCGCTGGCCTTCTCGATGTTCGGCTTCTACGAGCTGCAACTGCCCGCCGCGCTGCAATCGAAACTCTCGGATACCGCAAACCGGCAGGGCGGTTCGCTCGCCGCCATCGCGCTGATGGGCGCCCTCTCCGCCCTCATCGTCGGCCCCTGCGTCGCCGCGCCGCTCGCCGGCGCGCTGCTTTACATCGCTCAGACGCAGGATGCGCTGCTCGGCGGCGCGGCGCTCTTCGCGATGGGGCTGGGCATGGGCGCGCCGCTGTTGGCCGTCGGCGTGTTCTCGCGCTCCTTCCTGCCGAAGAGCGGGCCGTGGATGGAAGCCGTCAAGAAGTTCTTCGGCGTCGTGCTGCTCGCCGTCGCGCTGTGGCTCGTTTCACCCGTCATTCCCGCCTGGCTGGTCATGCTCGGCTGGGCGGCGCTTTTGATCGTGCCGGCCATCTACCTGCACGCCCTCGACCCGCTGCCACCCCATGCCGGCGGCTGGCAGCGTTTCTGGAAAGGCATCGGCGTCGGCCTGCTGCTCTACGGCGCAGCGCTGCTCGTCGGCCTTCTGGGCGGCGCGCGCGATCCGCTCCAGCCGCTCGATTTCCTGCGTGGCGGCGCGGCCGCCGCCGTCTCGCCCGCGCCGACTTTCGAGAAGGTGAAAACCGTCGCCGAACTCGACGCCCGCCTCGCCGCGGCCACGCGGCCCGTCATGCTCGACTTCTACGCCGACTGGTGCGTCTCGTGCAAGGAGATGGAGCGCTACACCTTCGCCGCTCCGTCAGTCGCCGCGAAGATGGGCGAGTTCCTTTTGCTCAAGGCCGACGTTACCGCCAATGATGCCGACGACAAGGCGCTCCTGAAACGCTTTGGTCTCTTCGGCCCGCCCGGCATCCTCTTCTTCAGAAACGGCGAGGAAATCGCCCATCTCCGCGTCGTCGGTTTCCTGCCGGCCGACAGATTCCTGCCGACGCTGGAAAAGGCGTTGCAATAAATCCGGGGAGTGACTCATGTTCACCGGCATCGTCGCAGCCACCGGCAAGATTGCCCACATCGAGCCCCTCGAACAGGGCCTGCGCCTCACTGTTCGGGCCCCCGGCCTCGACCTCGAGGACGTCGCGCTCGGCGATTCCATCGCGCACAGCGGCGTCTGTCTCACCGTCATCGCCAAGCAGAAAGGGGCCTACCAGGTCGATGTCTCGAAGGAAACGCTCGACTGCACCGTCGGCCTCGACGAACTCGGCGGGGAAGTGAATCTGGAGAAGGCGATGCGCCTGTCCGACTTCATCGGCGGCCATCTCGTCTCGGGTCACGTCGATGGCGTGGGCACGGTCGTCAGGTTCGAGCCGGTCGGCGAATCGCACCTGCTGGAAATCGAGGCGCCGAAGAAACTGGCGAAGTACATCGCGCGCAAGGGTTCGATCACCGTCGACGGCGTGTCGCTGACGACCAACAAGGTGAAGGGCCGCCGTTTCTCGATCAACCTGATCCCGCACACGGTGGCGGTGACGACGCTCAAGCGCCTCGCGCCCGGCGCGAAGGTGAATCTGGAGATCGACCTGATCGCCCGCTACGTCGAGCGCATGCTCAACCGCTGAGCCGTTGCCGTCCCGCCGGCGCCGACTTTCACTGTTCCGCCGCCTGCTGGTGACGATGGAAATACTGCCGCGCCACGGCGTCGTTGACCGCGCACAAATCGCTTTGCACCTGATCGAGGTATTCGTGCAGCACGACGGGCTTGAGATCGGCGAGCTTCATGCCCTCGACGCGCCGCCAAGCCTGGCGCACCGTTCTCATGGCCTCCCTGTGCTCGGGCAGCACCGACAGGCAGCCCTCGACTTCGGCGAGGCAATGCAGCACGGTGCGCGGGAAATGGGGATTCTTCATCAGAAAGTTGACGACTTCGTCCGGCCGCACATGGACATTCACATGGCGGCGGTACATCTGGTAGGCGGACAGGGCATTGAGCGTGCACATCCACATGCGCTCCATCGCCACCTCGGCCACCGCGCGGCAGGCGTACGGCGGAATTGACATCGATGATGCGCGTCGTCATGTCGGCGCGTTCGAGATAGCGGCCCATCCAGTAGAGGTTCTCGGCGGCACGGGAAAGCATCAATCGTCCTCGGTGTTGATGATCCAGGTGTCCTTGCTGCCGCCGCCCTGCGAGGAGTTGACCACCAGCGAGCCCTCGCGCAGGGCGACGCGCATGAGCCCGCCCGTCGTCGCGTAGAGCTTGTCGGCCTGCAGGACGAAGGGACGCAGGTCGAGGTGGCGCGGCGCGAGCGCATCGCCCACCAGGGTCGGCGCGGTGGAGATCGACAGCGTCGGTTGCGCCATGTAGTTGCGCGGGTTGGCGCGCACCAGGTCGGTGCCGCACACATGCGCCCAGACACCAAAACGGGGCGAGATTCCCCGGCATTGCGCGCGGAAGTTCTTCGAGCCTTCCAGCACTTCGAGGGGGAACACCTTGTCCTTGACGATGCGCTGGGCGTTGTAGAGGTCGTCGATGAAGAGATTCAATGCCGTCAGGCGTTGCTTGAGGCCGGCATCGATCCAGGTCCATTCGCTCGCCGCCATCGTGCGCGGAATGATGTCGAAGGGCCAAGCGCGGTCGATGTTGCCGGCATCGGAATACACGGTGAAGGTGATGCCCATCGCCATGATCGCCGCGTCGACGCTCTCGCGCCGCGCCACCAGCTCGGGAGCGCCCAGGCGGTTGAGGTAGTCGAACAGGGCGCGGGCGGCCGGGCGCGGCTGTCGGTGCGCGTCGAGCAGCTCGTCGTACATGCCCGCTTGCGGATAGTTCTGGAGTTCGATGCTCATGCGCGTTGCTGTGCAACAAACACGCCAGCCCGGGTTATGCTTCGGCATTGCCTTTGCTTGGGCCTACAATGTCCCCGACCCTCCACCGGCCCCCCCCATGACCTACTGTCTCGCCATCAACGTCAACGACGGCCTCGTCCTCTGCTCCGATTCCCGCACCAACGCCGGGGCGGACAACGTCAGCGTCTATTCAAAGATGCACTCCTTCTCCTGGCCGGGCGTACGCTTCTTCGCGCTGCTGTCGGCGGGCAACCTCGCCACCACGCAGGCGGTGCTCAAGAAGCTCAACGGCGACATCCCCGGCGGTCTGGCGCCGAACCTGTCGACGGTGGCGACGATGCAGGAAGCCGCCGACTATGTCGGCATGATCAGCGCGCAGGTGCAGAAGCTCCACGCCAGCCGCGACACGGCCGCCACCAACTTCGAGGCCTCCTTCATCCTCGCCGGACAGATCGTCGGGCAAGCGCCGGAAATCTTCATGATCTATCCGCAGGGCAACTACATCCACGAATCGCAGGAACATCCCTTCCTGCAGATCGGCGAATTCAAGTATGGCAAGCCCATCCTCGACCGCGTCATCAAACGCGAAGTCGGGCTGGAACGCGCCGCCCGCTGCGCGCTGGTGTCGATGAACTCGACGATCTGCTCCAACGTCACCGTCGGCCCCCCCGGTCGAACTGCTGATTTACAAGCGCGATGCCTTCGACGCCGGTCGCCGCCTGTTCTTCCGCGACGACGATCCCTTCGCGCGCCAGCTTTCGGAAAAGTGGAACGAGGGCCTGTTGATGGCTCTGGAAAACCTGCCGCGCTTCGACTGGGAAAGCTAGGCGCAACACCGGACAGCGGCGCCCCGTCACCCTGAGTTTCTGCGCCCGACCTGCGGCAGACGTGAATCAAACACGCAACAGCGACTTTAGGGCGAAAGACACGTTAGGGAAACGCTGAAGAAAGCAGCGAGCGGGATGAAGCGCAAGGCGCACGGAGCGCAGCGACCGAGACATAACAATGAGTTAGGCGAGGAAGCGAGCACCGCGCAACGCAGCGATTCGCCCGCGCAGCAATTTATTCAGCGTTTCCCTAACACCTTGTAAATTCAGCGGAAGATATATGCCAAAAGTGGTCCCCCCCCTTCGCCCTCCCCTTTTCCAGGCCGCGAAAAAGTCGACGCCGGCAGGACGGCGGCTAGCCGCGCAGGTGGTTCGCGTCAACCACCGACAGCGCGGTCATATTCACCAATCGCCGCACGGTTGCCGTCGAGGTGAGGATGTGCACCGGCTTCGCCGCGCCGAGCAGGATCGGGCCGACCGTGATGCCATCGCCGTTGGTCTCCTTGAGCAGATTGAAAGCAATGTTGGCGGCATCGAGGTTGGGCATGATGAGCAGGTTGGCCTCGCCCTTGAGGCGGCAGCCGGGGAAGAGCCGGTTGCGGATTTCCTCGTTGAGCGCGGCATCGCCGTGCATCTCGCCATCGACTTCGAGCCCCGGCGCGCGCGCATTGATGATCTCCAGTGCGCGGCGCATCTTGCGCGCGGCGTCGGTGGGCACGCTGCCGAAGTTCGAATGGGACAGGAGGGCGACCTTCGGCGTCAGCCCGAAACGGCGCACTTCCTCGGCGGCCATCAGGGTGATGTCGGCGACCAGCCCGGCATCCGGGTCTTCGTTGACGTAGGTGTCGCAGACGAAGAGGGTATGGCGCGGCAAGAGCAGCAGGTTCATCGCCGCGAGGCAGTGGGCGCGGGCCTTCAGGCCGATGACGTCCTCGACGTGCCTGAGATGCTGGGCATGGCGGCCGACCGTGCCGCACAGCATGGCATCCACGTCGCCGCGTCTGAGCAGCATCGCGCCGATCAGCGTGGTGTCGGAGCGAAGCAGCTGCTTGGCCATCTCGGGCGTGACGCCCTGGCGTCCCATGAGGGCGTGGTATTCGCTCCACAGGTCGCGGTAGCGCGCATCGGACAGCGGATTGACGATCTCGAAGTCCGCACCGGCGCGGATACGCAGGCCGGCGCGTTCGATCCGGCTGTCGATCACCTCGGGGCGGCCGATCAGCACCGGCTGGGCGAGTCCCTCGTCCAGCACGGCCTGCACGGCGCGCAGCACGCGCTCGTCCTCGCCCTCGCAGTAGATGACGCGCCGCGGCGCCTGTTTGGCGGCGGCGAACACCGGCTTCATGACGAAGCCGGAGTGATAGACGAAGTTGTTGAGCTGCTCGCGGTAGGCGGCCATGTCGGCGATCGGCCGCGTCGCCACGCCGGACTCGGCGGCGGCCTGCGCCACGGCCGGCGCGATTTTCACGATCAATCTCGGATCGAAGGGCTTGGGGATCAGGTATTCCGGGCCAAAGGCGAGCGCCTCGCCGCCGTAGGCCAGCGCCACGACGTCGGAAGTCTCGACCTGCGCCAGTTCGGCGAGCGCGCGCACGGCGGCGAGCTTCATCGGCTCGGTGATCGTCGTCGCGCCGGCATCGAGCGCGCCGCGGAAGATGAAGGGGAAGCACAGCACGTTGTTGACCTGGTTCGGGTAGTCCGAGCGGCCGGTGGCGATGATCGCGTCGTCGCGCACCGCCTTCACTTCTTCCGGCAGGATTTCCGGCGTCGGATTGGCCAGCGCGAGGATCAGCGGCTTGGCAGCCATCCTGGCCGCCATCTCTTTTTTCAGCACGCCGCCGGCTGAAAGGCCGAGAAATACGTCCGCCTCGGCAATGACCTCGCCGAGCGTGCGCAGGTCGGTCTTCTTGGCGTAGCGCGCCTTGATCGGGTCCATGTCTTCGGTGCGCCCTTCGTAGGCGAGGCCCTTGATGTCGGTGACCCAGATGTTCTCGATTTTTACGCCGAGCTGCACGAGCAGGTCGAGACAGGCCAGCGCGGCGGCGCCCGCGCCGGAAGTGACGAGCTTCACTTCCTCGATCTTCTTGCCGACGAGTTTCAGGCCGTTGAGGATGAAGGCGCCGACGACGATTGCGGTGCCATGCTGATCGTCGTGGAAGACCGGGATCTTCATGCGCTCCCTGAGCTTCGCCTCGATATAAAAGCACTCGGGCGCCTTGATGTCCTCGAGGTTGATGCCGCCGAAGGTCGGTTCCAGCGCGGCGATGATGTCGATCAGCCGGTCGGGGTCGTTTTCGGCGAGTTCGATGTCGAACACGTCGATGCCGGCGAACTTCTTGAACAGCACGCCCTTGCCCTCCATCACCGGCTTGGCGGCGAGCGGCCCGATGTTGCCCAGTCCCAGCACGGCCGTGCCGTTGGTGACGACGCCGACGAGGTTGGCGCGCGAGGTGAGGCGGCTGGCTGCGCGCGGGTCGGCGACGATGGCGTTGCAGGCGGCGGCGACGCCGGGGGAGTAGGCGAGCGCGAGGTCGCGCTGGTTGGTCAGCCCCTTGGTGGGAACGACGGAAATCTTGCCCGGCGTCGGGCTGGCATGGTATTCGAGGGCGGCGGCGGTCAGATCGGCAACCGCTTCGGCGGGCGATTGGCTCATGGCGGGAATGTCACGCATCTGCAAAGGCGGCATCTTACCCCTGTGCGAAAATGACACATCTTTCTTCGGAGCCCAGCGAACATGAAGCGTGTCGTTTTCAACCAGAAGGGCGGCGTCGGCAAGAGCACCATCGCCTGCAACCTCGCCGCCATCGCCGCTCACCGCGGGGCGCGCACGCTGGTGGTCGACCTCGATCCCCAAGCCAATTCCACCCGCTACCTGCTCGGCGCGGGCGCCGAGGCGCTGGAGAACACGGTCACCGAGTTCTTCGACCAGGTGCTCAATTTCAAGCTGCGGCCGAAGCCGACCGAGGACTTCATTCACGCCACGCCCTTCGAGAACCTTTCCGTCATGCCAGCCGACGCCGCGCTCGAAGAACTGCAAGCCAAGCTCGAATCGCGCTACAAGATCTACAAGCTCAAGGAAGCGCTCGACGCGCTCGATTTCGACCAGATCTGGATCGACACGCCGCCGGCGCTGCACTTTTACACCCGCTCGGCGCTGATCGCCGCCGACCGCTGCCTGATTCCCTTCGACTGCGACGAATTCGCGCGCCGCGCCCTTTACACGCTGCTCGACAACGTCGCCGAGATCCGCGCCGACCACAACCGCGATCTGGAAGTCGAGGGCATCGTCGTCAACCAGTTCCAGGCGCGCGCCACATTGCCGCAGAAGGTAGTGGACGAACTGCGCGCCGAGAACCTGCCGGTGCTGGAACCCTTCCTCTCCGCGTCGGTGAAGATCAAGGAGTCGCACCAGCTTGCCAGGCCCATGGTGCACCTCGACAGGGCGCACAAGCTGACAGACGAATTCAGCCGCCTGTTCGATGCGCTGGAAGCGGCACGCCAGCCGGCAAAGCAGAAAAAGCGCGCCTGAGTCCGTCATCCGTCGTCCTGCCAGCGCCGATCTGGGCAACTGACAGGGGCGATTAGCTTGATGTTCGCAGCTAGCCAGACTAGACTAAGCGCCAGCCAAGGAGAATCGCTGATGCAATCCGTCAACATGCTGCAAGCCAAGTCGTCGCTGTCTCGCCTGGTCGAGGCGATTGAGCAGGGGCGGGAACGCGAGATCGTCATCGCCCGTAACGGCCGCCCTGCCGCAAAGCTCGTGGCGGTGGATAGCCCTTCTGTGGGCAAGCGCATCGGCATCGCCAAAGGCAAGTTCAATGTGCCGGACAGTATTGACGCGCACAACGATGAAGTGGCGCGCCTGTTTTTGGGCGGTCAGTCTTGAACCTCCTGCTCGATACGCATGTCGCCCTGTGGGCGATCACGGATAGCCCAAAACTACCGAAGAAGACGCGCGAACTGATCGAGTCACCGAAATCTTCGGTATGGATCAGCGCCGCAACGATCTGGGAGATCGCGATCAAGCACAGCCTCGGGCGCGGCGACATGCCAGTATCCAGCCAGGATGCCTTGCGCTACTTCCGTGACTCCGGGTATGGCTTCCTCCCTATCGAGCCCGAGCATGCAGCCGCCGTCGAAGACTTGCCCGCGCATCATGCCGATCCGTTCGACCGCATCCTGGTCGCGCAAGCACTGGTCGAGCCCATGCGGCTGATAACCCGCGATGCAATCGTGGCACGCTACAGCGACACCATCATCGAGATTTAGGGAAACGCTGAAGAAAGCAGCGAGCGGGACGAAGCGCAAGGCGCACGGAGCGCAACGACCGGGACATAACAATGAGTTAGGCGAGGGAGCCAACACCGCGCAACGCAGCGATTCGCCCGCGCAGCAGTTTATGTTCAGCGTTTCGTTAGCCGAGGAAGTCCAGCAGCAGGCGGTTGAACGCCTCCGCCTGTTCGATGTTCGCCAGGTGGGCGGCGTTGTTGATCACTACGCAGCGTGCGCCGGGGATGCCGGCTGCCAGCGCCTCGGCCATCGCCGGCGGCGTGCCGGCATCCTGCTCGCCGACCAGCACCAGCGTCGGCGTCGCGATTTCCTTCAGGCGCGCTGCAAAATCCAGCGCGGCGATGGCGTGGCAGCAGCCGACGTAGCCGGCCGGCGGCGTGCGGCGAATCAGCTCGCCGATGCGCGCGACGACCTCGGGCTGCGCCGCGCGAAAGGCTGCGGTAAACCAGCGCTCCAGCGTGGGCTGCACCAATGGTTCCAGCCCGCTCGCTTCGATCTGACGGATGCGCTCCGGCCACGATGCCCGCGCCTCGGGCGGATAGGCGGCGGTCGTGTCGGCCAGCACCAGCTTTTCCAGCCGCCGCGGCGCCTTGAGCGCCAGCGCCTGGCCGATCATGCCGCCCAGCGAAATGCCGACGAAGCTGGCGCGCGCGATCCGCAATGCGTCCATCAGCGCCAGCGCGTCGTCCGCCAGCAGGTCGAAATCGTAGGCGCCGGGCGTGGCCGGCGTCTTGCCGTGGCCGCGGATATCGTAGGCGATGACGGTATGCCGTCCCGCCAGCGCCGACTTTTGCGCATCCCAGATCGAATGATCGCTGCCCAGCGAATGGGCGAACAGGACGGCAGGGCCGCTGCCGGAAATCTCGTAGTGGGTTTTCATGCTGCCTCCAGTTTGGCGACCGACAGGGCCAGCCACTTCATGCCGGCCTCGCCGAAGTTGATCTGCACGCGCGCATCGCTGCCGCTGCCCTCGGTATCGACGACGACCCCCAGGCCGAATTTCGCGTGCCTGACGTTCTGGCCGATGCGCAGGCCGGAATTTTCGCGCCGGCCCGAAAAAGTCGACGCCGGCGGGACGGCAAGACTCTTCTCCGGGCGCGCGCCGAGATGCTTGCGCAAGGCGGCGGGTATCTCGTCGATGAAGCGCGAGGGCGGGTTGCAGCGCATCTGGCCGTGCAGCATGCGCGTCTGCGCGTGGCACAGGTAGAGGCGCTGCCGCGCGCGCGTGACGGCGACATACATCAGCCGGCGTTCCTCCTCCAGCCCGCGCCCCTCGTTGAGCGAGTTCTCGTGCGGAAACAGCCCTTCCTCCAACCCGCAGAGGAAGACGACGTCGAACTCCAGCCCCTTGGCCGCATGCACGGTCATCAGTTGCAGCGCATCCTCGCCTTCGCCGGCCTGGTGCTCGCCAGCCTCGAGGGCAGCGTGGGCGAGGAAGGCGATCAGGTCGGCGCTCAACTCGCCCTCGGTGTTGGCCATGCCTTCCTCGGCGACGAAGCCGGCGGCGGCATTGACGAGTTCGTCGAGGTTGGCGAGCCGCTCCTGCCCCTCTTTCTCGTTCTTGTAGTGCTCGCGCAGCCCGGAGAGGTCGAGCACGTGCTCGACGAGTTCGGGCAGCGGCAGTTGCGCCGCCTCTTTCAGTTTCACGATCAGTTGCGCGAAGGCGGCGAGCTTGGCGCCGCCCGCGCCAGCAACGTGCGGAATCGCCGCGTGCAGGCTGCCGCCGCGCGCCTTGGCGGCATCGGCGAGCTGTTCGAGCGTTCTCGCCCCGATGCCGCGCGCCGGGAAATTGACGACGCGCGCGAAGGCGGTATCGTCGTCGGCATTGGCAATCAACCTTAAATAGGCCAGCGCGTGCTTGATCTCGGCGCGCTCGAAAAAGCGCAGGCCGCCATAGACGCGGTAGGGGGTGCCGGCGTTGAACAACGCATGTTCGAGCGCGCGGCTTTGCGCGTTGCTGCGGTAGAGCAGCGCGATCTCGCCGCGCAGATGGCCGTCGCGCACCAGCGCCTTGACCTCCTCGACGACGAAGCGCGCCTCGTCGCCGTCCGAATACGCTTCGAACACGCGGATCGGCTCGCCGGCGCCGGCCTCCGTCCACAGGTTCTTGCCGAGCCGCGCGGCATTGTTGGCGATGATCGCATTGGCGGCGTCGAGGATGTTGCCGTGCGAACGGTAGTTCTGCTCCAGCCGGATCAGGTTCTCGACCGCGAACTCGCGCTCGAAGTCACGCAGGTTGCCGACCTCGGCGCCGCGGAAGGCGTAGATGCTTTGGTCGTCGTCTCCCACGCAAAACAGTGCGGCCCCCTCTCCGGCGAGCAACTTCAGCCAGCGGTATTGCAGCTTGTTGGTGTCCTGGAACTCGTCGACGAGGATGTGGCGGAAACGCTCCCGGTAGTGGCGGCGCAGCGGTTCGTTGCGCTCCAGTAGCTCATAACATCGCAGCAGCAGTTCGGCGAAGTCGACGACGCCTTCCTTCTGGCATTGCACCTCGTAGGCCGCGTAGAGTTCGACGCGTTTCCGCGTCCACTCGTCCCAGGCATCGACCGCCGCCGGGCGCAGCCCTGCCTCCTTCTGGGCGTTGATGAACCAGGCGAGTTCGCGCGGCGGATACTTCTCGTCATCGACATCGAGCGACTTCAGCAGCCGTTTGACGGCCGCGAGCTGGTCGGCCGAGTCGAGGATCTGGAACAGCTGCGGCAGACCGGCGTCGCGGTGGTGGGCGCGCAGCAGGCGGTTGCACAGGCCGTGAAAGGTGCCGATCCACATGCCGCGCACATTGATCGGCAGCATCGCCGAGAGCCGCGCGAGCATCTCCTTCGCCGCCTTGTTGGTGAAAGTCACCGCCAGGATGCCCTGCGGGGAAACCTGGCCGGTCGAAATCAGCCAGGCGATGCGCGTGGTCAGCACGCGCGTCTTGCCCGAGCCGGCGCCGGCCAGGATCAGGGCGTGCTGTGGCGGCAATGTCACGGCCGCAAGTTGCGGCTTGTTGAGACCTTCCAGGAGATTCAACGGGTTAGCTTTCTCGCAAAGGATGCAGTCTACCCGATGGGACTTGAACTTTTCGGCAGTCCGCCCATCTTATGGTCTAATGTTGCAGCGCAACATAATTGCGCAAGAAAGGAATCGTCATGAAGACCAACCCCAAGATCCTGCCCTGGCTGGCCCACAAGGCCGGCATTACCGAACGCCGCGCCGAAATCCTCTGGCACGCCGCCTGCCGCCACGCCGCCCACGCGACGGGCGAAACCGAAACCCCGGCCTATTGGCAGGCGGCGATGGATCGCCTGCTCGAACTCGTGGCAGCGGAACGCCTGCGCGAGGATGCCGCCTCCTTCGGCTGGCGGCGCTGGGCGCGCGCCAACGAAAACTTCTGGCGGGCGCCGCTCGCGGTGCTCGACGCGCTGACCCTCAACAGCCAGCGCGGCTGGCGGAGTCTGCGGCCGTTTTCTTTCGGCTGAGGCTTTTCGGCAGCAGGGCGGCGCGTATAATGGCGGGCTTTAGGTTCGCCCCGCCGGCCATGCAGGAAAAATACGATCCGAAAGCCATCGAACCGGCCGCGCAGGCTCACTGGAACGCCACGCGCGCCTTCAACGTCGCCGTCGATCCCGCCAAGCCCAAGTATTACTGCCTGTCGATGTTCCCCTATCCGTCGGGGAAGCTGCACATGGGCCACGTGAGGAACTACACGATCGGCGACGTGCTCGCCCGCTGGCACAAGATGCGCGGCTTCAACGTCCTCCAGCCGATGGGCTGGGACGCCTTCGGCCTGCCGGCCGAGAACGCGGCGATCCAGAACAAGGCGCCGCCGGCCAAGTGGACCTGGGACAACATCGCCTACATGAAGCAGCAGCTCCAGTCTCTGGGCTTCGGCCTCGACTGGGAGCGGGAACTGGCGACCTGCCAGCCCGAGTATTACAAGTGGAACCAGTGGCTGTTCCTGCGCATGCTCGAAAAAGGCATCGCCTACAAGAAGACGCAAATCGTCAACTGGGATCCGGTCGATCAGACCGTCTTGGCCAACGAGCAGGTGATCGAGGGCCGCGGCTGGCGCACCGGCGCGCTGGTGGAAAAGCGCGAGATTCCCGGCTATTACCTTGCGATCACGCGATACGCCGACGAATTGCTTGCCGCCCTCGACGCGCTGCCCGGCTGGCCGGAGCGCGTGAAACTCATGCAGGCCAACTGGATCGGCAAGAGCGAAGGCGTGCGCTTCGCGTTTCCCTATACCCTCGATGACAGGGAGGAGAGGCTCTGGGTATTCACGACGCGCGCCGACACCATCATGGGCGTCACTTTCGTCGCGGTCGCCGCCGAACATCCGCTCGCCACGCATGCGGCGAAGACCAACCCGCAGCTCGCCGCCTTCATCGAGGAATGCAGGCACGGCTCGGTAATGGAAGCCGAGCTGGCGACGATGGAAAAGAAGGGCATGCCGACGGGCATCTTCGTCGCGCACCCGCTCACCGGCGCGAAGCTGGAAGTCTGGGTCGGCAACTATGTGCTGATGAGCTATGGCGACGGCGCGGTGATGGGCGTGCCAGCCCATGACGAGCGCGACTTCGCCTTCGCCAAGAAATATGGCCTGGAGATCAAACAGGTCATCGCCGTGCCCGGTCAGACCTTCTCGCTCGCCGGCTGGCAGGAGTGGTATGCCGACAAGCAAAACGGCGTCTGCATCCATTCCGGCAGCTATGACGGCATGAACTACCGGCAGGCCGTCGACGCCATCGCCGCCGATCTCGCCGCCCAGGGCCTGGGCGGGAAGAAGGTGCAGTTCCGCCTGCGCGACTGGGGCATTTCTCGGCAAAGATACTGGGGCTGCCCGATTCCGATCATCCATTGCGAAGGGGATGGAGCTACCGCAGGGTGCGGTTCGGTGCCCGTGCCCGACGACCAGCTGCCCGTCGTGCTGCCCGAGGACTGCGTGCCGGACGGCTCGGGTAACCCGCTCAACAAGCGCGCCGACTTCCTCGACTGCGCTTGCCCGAAGTGCGGCAAACCGGCCAGGCGCGAGACGGACACGATGGACACCTTCGTCGATTCGTCGTGGTATTACGCCCGCTATGCCGTCGATGCGGCGACGCGCAAGCAAAACGACAGGATGGTCGATGCCGGCACGCACTACTGGATGCCGGTCGACCAATACATCGGCGGCATCGAGCATGCGATCCTGCATCTGCTCTACTCGCGCTTCTGGACCAAGGTGATGCGCGATGTCGGCCTGGTGCAACAGGACGAACCCTTCGCCAACCTGCTGACGCAGGGCATGGTGTTGAACCACATCTTCAGCCGCCGCACCGACAAGGGCGGCATCGAATACTTCGCGCCGGAAGAGGTCGATCTCGTGCGCGACGAAGAAGGCCGCGTCACCGGCGCGACGCTCAAGGCCGACGGCTCGCCGGTCGATTACGGCGGCGTTGGCACGATGTCGAAATCCAAGCGCAACGGCGTCGATCCGCAGGCGCTGATCGAGCGCTACGGCGCCGACACGGCGCGCTTCTTCATGATGTTCGCAAGTCCGCCCGAGCAGACGCTGGAGTGGTCGGATTCCGGGGTCGAGGGCGCCTACCGCTTCATGAAGCGCGTCTGGGCCTTCGGCCATGCGCTGAAGTCGGCCATGCCGGCAGGCGAAGCCGGCGGCCTGCGCCGCGAAATCCATCTGCTGCTCAGGCAGGCCAACTACGACATGGCCAAGCTGCAGTTCAACACCGTCGCCTCGGCCTGCATGAAGATGTTGAACGCCCTGGAGAAGGCGCCGGCCGACCCGCATGCGCGCGAAGGGTTTTCGATCCTGCTGCGCGTCCTCTCGCCCATCGCGCCGCACATCGCGCATGCGCTGTGGATCGAACTGGGTTACGGCCCAGACATCCTGCAAGCCCCCTGGCCCGAGCCGCTCGAAGCAGCGCTGGCGCAGGACGAGGTCGAACTGGTTTTGCAGGTCAATGGCAAGCTGAGGGGCGCGATCCGCGTGAAAGTCGGCGCCGACAGGACGGCGATCGAGGCCACCGCGCTGGCTTCTCCGGACGCGCAGAAGTTCATGGCAGGCAAACCGGCGAAGAAGGTCGTCGTCGTGCCCGGGCGTTTGGTCAACATCGTCGTCTGATCATGCGCCTGCTCATTCTCGCCACCGCCCTGCTGCTCTCCGCCTGCGGCTTCCAGCTGCGCGGCAGCTACACCCTGCCCTGGGAAACCCTGCATCTGGGCATGAGCGAAAACTCGGCCATCTACCAGCAGATCAAGCGCAGCGTCGAAGCCTCGACGCCGACCAGGATCGTCCGCAGCGCCAAGGAGGCGCAGGCTTCGCTGATCGTCGTCAGCGACATCCCGGGCAAGAGCATCCTGTCGCTCACGGCCAAGGGCCGCGTGCGCGAGCTTCAGTTGTCGCGCAGCTTCACCTACCGCATCGTCGATGCCAACGGCGTCGAACTCGTCCCCGCCACCCCCATCGTGCTGCTGCGGGAAATGACCTTCGACGACGAACAACTCTTCGCCAAGGAGGCCGAGGAAGGCATGATCCAGAACGAGATGCAGAACGACCTCGTGCAGCAGTTGTTGCGCCGCCTCTCCGCCGCCAAACCCAAACGCTGAGTCGCCTGACGTGCAACTGCGCCCGGAACAACTGGCCGCCCACCTCGACAAACCGTTGCGACCGCTCTATGTGCTGCACGGCGACGACCCGCTGCTGACCATCGAAACCGGCGACGCGCTGCGCGCCGCCGCGCGCGCCCAGGGCTTCGACGAACGCAAGGTGCTGGTCGTCACGCCGGCGTTCAAGTGGGACGAGCTTTTCCACGCCGCCGGCAACCTCTCCCTCTTCGGCGGCCGCACGCTCGTCGATCTGCGCATCCCCAGCGGCAAGCCGGGCCGCGACGGGGGGGATGCCTTGCAGCGCTATGCCCGCGACCTGCCGGCCGACACGCTGACGCTCGTCACCTTGCCCGAGATGGACTGGAAGGCGAAGAAGGCGGCGTGGTTCGCCGCGCTTGCGGAAGCCGGCGTCGCCATCGAATGCAACGCGCCGCCGCTCGATAGGCTGCCGCAGTGGATCGCCCGGCGGCTGGCCTCGCAGGGACAGAACGCGCCGGCCGAGGCGCTGGAGTTCATCGCGCTGCACGTCGAGGGCAACCTGCTCGCCGCGCATCAGGAAATCCAGAAGCTCGGCCTGCTGTATCCGCCGGGAGCGCTCACGCTCCAGCAGGTGTCGACCGCCGTGCTCAACGTCGCGCGCTACGACATCGACGACCTGAAGAATGCCCTGCAAGCGAAGGACACGGCGCGCTGCGTGCGCACGCTCGAAGGGCTGAAGGCGGAAGAAGCCGCGCCGCCGCTGGTGCTCTGGGCGCTCGCCAACGAAGCCCGCCAGCGCATGCAGCGCGCCGCCCTCTTGCATGCTGCGAAGATCGACCGACTCGTCAAAGGGGTGGCGTCCGGCGATCTCTGGGACGAATTCCTGCAACTCGCGTTGCGTTTGACGAGAGCATGACAATGGACGTGAAGGACTACATGGAAACCCTCGGCCGCCAAGCGCGCGCCGCATCCCGGCAGATGGCGAAGGCCAGCACCGCCGCGAAGAACGCCGCGCTGCTGGCGATGGCCGCCGACATCCGCGCCAGGAGCGCCGAACTGCTCGCCGCCAACGCCGCCGACGTGGCCGAGGCGAAGGCCAACGGCCTCGACGCCGCGCTGCTCGACCGGCTGACGATCACGGCGAAAAGCGTCGAGGCGATGGCGCAGGGACTGGAACAGGTCGCCGCGCTGCCCGACCCCATCGGCGAGATTTCCGACATGAAATTCCGCCCGACCGGCATCCAGGTCGGCAAGATGCGCGTGCCGCTCGGCGTCGTCGGCATCATCTACGAAGCGCGGCCGAACGTCACGGCGGACGCGGCGGCGCTGTGCCTCAAATCCGGCAACGCCGCAATCCTCCGGGGCGGCAAGGAAGCGCTCCGCTGCAATCAGGCCATTGCCGCCAGCGTGCGCGCCGGCCTCGCCGCCGCCGGTCTGCCGGAAACGGCGGTGCAGGTGGTCGTAACCACCGACCGCGCGGCCGTCGGCCATCTCGTCGCCATGCCCGAGTTCGTGGACGTGATCGTGCCGCGCGGCGGCAAGGGGCTGATCGAGCGCATCGCGAAGGAAGCGCGCGTGCCGGTCATCAAGCACCTGGACGGCAACTGTCACGTTTATATCGACGTCTCGGCCGATCCGGCCAAGGCGCTGAAGATTCTGGAAAACGCCAAGTGCCAGCGGCTCGGCACCTGCAACACCGCCGAATCGCTGCTCGTCGCGCGTCCGGTCGCCGCGACCTTGCTGCCGCAACTGGCCGCGATGCTCACGGCCCGCGGCGTCGAGATGCGCGGCTGCGAGGAAACGAGGAAACTCGTGCCGCAGGCGAAGGCCGCGACCGAAGAAGACTATTACACCGAATACCTTGCGGCGATCATCTCCTGCAAGGTCGTGGCCGACGTCGATGAAGCGATCGCGCATATCAACAAATATTCCTCGGCGCACACCGAGGCGATCGTCACCGAGGACTACACGCGCGCGATGCGCTTTTTGCGCGAGGTCGATTCGAGCTCGGTGATGGTCAATGCCTCGACGCGCTTCGCCGACGGTTTCGAATACGGCCTCGGCGCCGAGATCGGCATCTCGACCGACAAGTTCCATGCGCGCGGCCCGGTCGGCCTCGAAGGGCTGACGTCGCAGAAGTGGATCGTCTTCGGCAACGGCGAGGTGCGCGCGTGACCTCCTTCAGTGCCGTCCTGCCAGCGCCGACTTTTTGCCCGCCCACCCCCAGCCCCGCCCTCGCGGGCGGGGAGACTGCGTGCGCCGCCATTCTGTCGGCGCCGACTTTCAGCATCGGCATCCGCTGCACGGACGACGGGCTCACCGAGATCGTCTATCTCGAACCGTGCGCCGGGATCGAGCCGAAAACGCCGCTGGCAAAGGAGGCGGTGCGCCAGTTACGCGCCTACCTGAAAGACCCGCGGTTTGTCTTTTCGCTGCCGCTCGCGCCCGCCGGCACGGCCTTCCAGCGCAAGGTGTGGCAAGGCATTGCCGCCATCGCGGTCGGCGAGACGCGCAGCTACGGCGCACTGGCGCAGGCCCTCGGCAGCGGCCCGCGCGCGGTCGGCAACGCCTGCGGCGCGAACCCGTATCCGCTCGTCGTGCCCTGCCATCGCGTCGTCGCGGCGAACCGGGGACTCGGCGGTTTCGCGCGCCGGCGCGGCGGCTTCCTGCTCGACGTGAAGCGTTGGCTGCTCGCGCATGAAGGCGCAAGACGCTGAGCTGATCGACGAATTCGTCGACGCGCTCTGGCTCGCCGACGGACTCGCCAAGAACACGCTCGCCGCCTACCGCTCCGATCTCGCCCTGTTCGCCGGTTGGCTGGGCGAGCGCGGCGTCGCGTTGCCCGACGCGCGCGAGGCCGACATCGACGCCTGGCTCGCCCACCTGCATCGACGCGCGGAAAGAGTGCGGCCGACGACGCTGCGGCGCTTTCAGGCCTCCTTGCGGCGCTTCTACCGCTGGCTGGTCGAGCAGGGCCGCATCGCCGCCGATCCGCTGCTCAACATCCAGCCGCCGGTCGTCGCCGAGCGCTTTCCCAAAACGCTCTCCGAACTCGATGTCGAATCCCTGCTTGCCGCACCGGACACGACCACCCCGCTCGGTTTGCGCGACCGCGCGCTGCTCGAAGTGCTCTACGCCACCGGCCTGCGCGTCTCGGAACTGGTCTGCCTCAAGCTCTTCCACGTCAGCCTCGACGACCGCGTGGTGCGCAGCTTCGGCAAGGGCGGCAAGGAGCGGCTCGTGCCGCTGGGCGAAATCGCGGCGGACTGGCTGCGACGCTGGCTGACGGAAGGGCGCCCGGCACTGCTCAAGGGCAGAAGTTCCGATTTCGTCTTCGTCACCCATCGCGCCGATGGCATGAGCCGTCAGATGGCCTGGATGCTGATCAAGAAGCACGCGATCGCGGCGGGAATTCCACGCGAGAAGATTTCCCCGCATGTGCTGCGCCACGCCTTCGCCACCCATCTGCTCAATCACGGCGCCGACCTGCGCGTGGTGCAGCTATTATTGGGCCATGCCGACATCTCGACGACGCAGATCTACACCCACGTTGCGCGCGCCCGTCTGAAAGAACTGCACGCACTGCACCACCCAAGAGGCTGACATGAGAACCCCCGACCGACCGCCGGTCGATGAAACTCCGGGGACGGCGGTCGGCACGCAAGGCGTTCCGCACTAGAATAGGCTCGCCATGAGAACCCTGCGCACGATCGAGTCGACCAGTCTCGCCAATCATTTCCTGATCGCCATGCCGGCGATGACCGACCCGAACTTCGCGCGCACGCTGACCCTCCTGTGCGAGCACAATGCCGAGGGGGCGCTTGGCATCATCGTGAACCGTCCGCTCGACATCAATCTCGGCACGCTGTTCGAGCGCGTCGCCGTGCCGCTCGCGCCGGGCGAGAACGAAGAAAAATACAAGGACCTGCCGGTGTTCTTCGGCGGCCCGGTGCAAACGGATCGCGGCTTCGTGCTGCACCGGCCGGTCGGCGCGTGGCAATCGACGCTGTGTGTCGGCAACGACATCGGCCTGACCAGCTCGCGCGACATCCTGCAGGCGATGAGCGACCATGGCGAGCCCACCGACGTGCTCGTCTCGCTCGGCTACGCCGGCTGGGCCGCCGGCCAGCTCGAATGGGAGCTCTCGCAAAACGCTTGGCTGACCGTGGAGGCCGACCCCGAGATCATCTTCGGCCTGCCGCCGGAGGAGCGCCTGCCCGCCGCGATGCAGCGCCTCGGCATCGATTTCCTCAGGCTTTCCGAAGTCGCCGGCCATGCCTGAAGCCAGCGAAACGGTGATGGCTTTCGATTTCGGCGAGAAACGGATCGGCGTCGCCATCGGCGAAACCCTGCTGGGCGAAGCGCGCGCGCTCGCCACGATCACCGAATCGTCCAACGACCGCCGTTTCGCGGCCATCGGCAAACTCGTCGCCGCGTGGCGACCGGCCCGCCTCGTCGTCGGCCTGCCTCGCCATGTCGACGACGCGGAACACGAATTCGCCGCACGCTGCGAGCGCTTCGCGCGCCAGCTCGAGGGCCGCTACAGGCTGCCGGTCGAGCTGGCCGACGAGCGCTACTCCTCCGCCGTCGCGGAATCGTCGCTCCCTGGCGACAAGCGCAAGAACAAGGCGCGCCTCGACGCCGCGGCGGCCGCCGTCATCCTGCAAGCCTGGTTCGATCAGCGCCATGCTCTCGCTTCCTCCTGTCACTGAACTCGTCGACCGGCTCGCGGCGCTGATGCGGCCGCGCGTCGCGCCGGGCGCCGTGCTGGTCGGCATCCACACCGGCGGCGTCTGGATCGCCGAGCGGCTGCACGTCCTGCTCGGCCTCGCCACGCCGCTCGCCGCGCTCGACGTCTCCTTCCACCGCGACGACCATCGTCTCGGCGCCGGCTTGCGCGCCGGCGGCCGCGCCACGCAGCTGCCGGACGTCGAGGGCGCGCACCTGATCCTGGTCGACGACGTGCTCCATACCGGCCGCACCATCCGCGCGGCGATGAACGAGATCTTCGACTACGGCCGGCCCGCGAAGGTGGAGCTGGCCGTACTCGTCGATCGCGGCGGCCGCGAGCTGCCGATCGCCGCCGACTACTGCCCGCAAGTCTTGTCGCTGCCGGCCGGCCAAAGCCTCGACCTGGAGCGCGCCGCCGACGGCGCGCTCGCATTCAGCCTGAGGGAAAAATGACCGCCGCCAACCCGCAACTGAATTCGCACGGCGAACTGATCCACCTGCTCAGCCTCGAAGGTCTCTCGCGCGAGATGCTCCACGGCATCCTCGACCGCGCCGCGCCCTTCACGGCGGTGGCCGAGCGCGAGGTGAAGAAGGTGCCGCTGCTGCGCGGCAAGAGCGTGTTCAACCTGTTCTTCGAAAACTCGACGCGCACGCGCACCACCTTCGAGATCGCCGCCAAGCGCCTCTCGGCCGACGTCATCAATCTCAACATCAACACCTCGTCGGCGGCGAAGGGCGAAAGCCTGCTCGACACGGTCGACAACCTCGCGGCGATGCAGGCCGACATGTTCGTCGTGCGCCACGCCTCCAGCGGCGCGCCTTATCTCATCGCCCGCCACCTCGCCGCGACGGGGCGCGACCACATCCACGTCGTCAATGCCGGCGACGGCCGCCACGCGCACCCGACGCAGGGTCTGCTCGACATGTACACGATCCGGCATTACAAGCAGGATTTCACGCGGCTTTCCGTCGCGGTGGTCGGCGACATCCTGCACTCGCGCGTGGCCAGGAGCCAGCTGCATGCGCTCGCCACGCTCGGCGTGCCGGACATCCGCCTCGTCGGCCCGAAGACGCTCCTGCCGGTCGCCGCCGCGCAGATGATTCCCAACGCGCCGCTCAGGGTCTGCTACGACCTCGCCGACGGCTTGCGCGGCGTCGACGTGGTCATGATGCTGCGCCTGCAAAACGAGCGCATGAACGGCGCGCTCTTGCCCAGCACGCAGGAATACTTCAAATCCTGGGGCCTCACGCCGGAAAAGCTGGCGCTCGCCAAGCCCGACGCGATCGTCATGCATCCGGGGCCGATGAACCGCGGCGTCGAGATCGACTCGGCCGTGGCCGACGGCAAGCAGGCGGTGATCCTGCCGCAGGTGACCTTTGGCATCGCCGTGCGCATGGCGGTGATGAGCATGCTGGCGGGGGGAGCGGGGTAGCCCAATGAGGCGCGACATGGATATCGATGGATCGAGAGTCCTGAGCCGGTTTTCGGCGACAGCCGAAGCGGTCGTTCATCCGGGAAGTTGCCTGGATCTGCTTGAACAAATACCCAACAAGACAATCCAGTTGGTCGTTACCTCTCCGCCTTACAACATTGGCAAAGCCTACGAAAAACGACTCGACCTGAATTCCTATGTCGAACAGCAGGCGAAAGTCGTTTCGGAGTGCGTCCGGGTTCTTTCGGAAACGGGCAGCATTTGCTGGCAAGTCGGAAACTATGTCGACAACGGCTCGATCATCCCGCTCGACACGCTGCTGTATCCCGTTTTTCGGGAGGCCGGCCTAGTTTTAAGGAATAGGATCGTTTGGCATTTCGAGCACGGACTGCATTGTTCCCGGAGATTCTCGGGCCGTTACGAAACGATCAATTGGTTCACGCGGGATACGAAAGATTTTTTGTTCAATCTCGATCCTGTTAGGGTTCCGCAAAAGTATCCCGGGAAAAAACATTTCAAGGGACCCAAGGCGGGTCAGTATTCCGGCAATCCTCTTGGTAAGAATCCCGGGGATGTTTGGGATATCCCAAATGTAAAAAGCAACCATGTCGAAAAAACCGAACACCCCTGCCAGTTTCCCGTTGAACTCGTGGAGCGTCTGGTTTTATCCATGACCAATGCGGGAGATTGGGTCTTGGACCCGTTTCTCGGTGCCGGGACTTCGATTGTCGCAGCAGTTCGTCATGGGAGGCGGGGGGCTGGCGCCGAAACGATAGAGCGATACGTCGACCTGGCTAAAGAACGGATAGGCGCAGCCATGGCCGGCAGCTTGCGCGTCAGACCCATGGGCAAACCCAAATACGACCCTCATACGGCAGGCAACCGTTTGACTCAGGCTCCGTGGTCTCGCCCGCAGGACTCTGTCAACGAGCAAGTTCAATATCGACTTCTCCAACCTGTCGCGAGATATGGCAAATGAAGATCGTCGAAACCTATTCCCATTTGAATGGACTTGAATTTTTGTTGGTTCACAAGCCCGCGCTGTGGAAGGAGTTGAAATCAGTCATCGCATCCGTCGACGCAGATGCCTGCAAGACGAAAATATCCAAGGAAAAAACAATGGCCGGCAAGGTTCTGTATAGCCCCGTGGCCATGAATCAATCGTTCAAAACTCTTCTTGGCGGCAAGAAGTGGAAGGAAAGCCGGGTGGGCTATTGGGTTACCAAAGATGCCAAGTTGATTCGAAAAACTTTGGCGCTGCCGCCGCAGGAGCAAAAAAAGGAGATCGAAGCGGCGGGGGAGTCTCCTATCTATAGCCACAACCAGACCGACTTCGTAAAAGATCGCGTAGCGGTGGAAGTGCAATTCGGCAAGTATTCCTTCGTGGCCTACGATTTGTTCGTCAAACACCTGGCTTTTTATGTTGGCGATCAGATCGATGTCGGTATCGAAATTCTTCCGATGAAGGCGATGCAGGCCCAGATGAGCTCCGGGGTCGCCTACTACGAGGGCGAGTTGTACAACGTCGTTCGCCAAGGGCGCGGAGTCCCCGCAGTTCCTCTGGTCATTCTGGGGGTCGCGGCATGAAGATCGAGATCAGGAACGGCCGCGTGATCGACCCGGCGAGCGGCTTCGACGGCGCGGCGGGCGTCTTCGTCGCCAACGGCAAGATAGTCGGCGTTGGCGGGACGGCGCCGGGCGGCTTCCGCCCTGACGCGGTACTCGATGCCAGCGGCTGCGTCGTCTGCCCCGGCCTGATCGACCTCTCCGCCCGGCTCAGGGAGCCGGGTCTCGAATACAAGGCCACGCTCGAATCGGAAATGGCGGCGGCGGCAGCCGGCGGCGTGACGCGCCTCGTCTGTCCGCCGGACACCGACCCGCCGCTCGACGAACCGGGCCTCGTCGAGATGCTCAAGCACCGTGCGCGCCAGCCGGGCTTCTCGCATGTGCATCCGATGGGCGCGCTGACCGTCGGGCTGGCCGGCAAGCGCCTGACCGAGATGGCGGAGCTCGCCGAGGCCGGCTGCATCGCCTTCGGCCAGGCAAACCACAGCATCGTCGATACGCAGGTGCTGCTGCGCGCGATGCAGTATGCCGCCACCTTCGGTTTTCCCGTCTGGCTCCAGGCGCAGGATCCGCATCTGGCCAAGGGCGGCGTCGCCCACGACGGCGCGGTCGCCGCGCGGCTGGGCCTGCCCGGCATTCCGGTCGTCGCCGAGACCGCGGCGCTCTCCACCTACCTGCAATTGGCGCGCGCCACCGGCGCGCGGCTGCACGTCCGCCGCGTATCCTCGGCCGCCGCGCTCGGCCTGATCCGCGCCGCGCGCGCCGAGGGCCTGCCCGTCACCTGCGACGTGACGATCAACCACCTGCATTTGTCCGAGGAAGACATCGGCTTCTTCGACCCGATGGCCCGCCTCGACCCTCCGCTGCGCACGGCGGTCGACCGCGACGCGCTCGCCGCCGGACTGGCCGACGGCAGCGTGGACGTGCTCGTGTCCGACCACACGCCGGTGGATGACGACGCGAAGCAATTGCCCTTCGCCGAGGCGGAAGCCGGCGCGACCGGCCTCGAACTGCTGCTGCCGCTCGCGCTCAAGTGGGCGGCCGACCGCGACGTGCCGCTCCTCAAGGCGCTGTCGCGCGTCACCGTCGATCCGGCGCGCATCCTCGGTATCGACCGCGGCTGCCTGAAGCCCGGCGTGCCTGCCGACATCTGCGTCTTCGACCCTGCCGCGACATTCGTCGTCAGCCGCGAACGGCTCAGAAGCCAGGGCAAGAACTCGCCCTTCCTCGGCCGCTCCCTTTCCGGCGAGGTACGCTACACGCTGATCGACGGCCATCTCGCCTACGCGGCCGATCGCCTGCTGTGAGCCTCGTCACCTTCAAGTCGCGGGCTTCGGCCGACGTGATCTACTTCGGCGACGTGGCACGGCGCCTGCTGGCGCTGATGGGCAAAGAGCCGGCGGATCAGGGCATCGTCACCGTCGAGCAGCTGCCGAAGGCCATTGCGCACCTGAAGGCCGCGATCGAGGAAGACCGCGAGCGCCATCGGCAGCAGGCGCTCGATGAGGAACCGGGCAGCGAACGCGCCGAAGACGGCGGCAGCCGGCCCCGCGTCAGCCTCACGCAACGCGCCCTGCCGCTCCTGGCGATGCTGGAAGAATCCCTGGCGGAAAAGACGCCCGTCGTCTGGGGTGTCTAGAACAGCTCGACTTCGCCACCGCTGGCGGCGATTTCGCGCAGCCGCGCCTTCATGTAGGTCTCGAGCGCTTTCTTGACCGGCATACCGTTGAGCACCGACTCGAACATGGCGCGCTCCTCGGCCATCGTATATTTGGCGAGGATTTCGTCTTGCAGCCTTTTCCACTCGCTCGGCTCGCAAAGGCGCTGCCGGTCGGCGATCAGCTTCGCCAGGCCTTCCAGCCCGGTGCAGACGTGATCGAGACGCTGCACCAGTTTGTCGTAGAACTGGAAGGCGATGATCGCGCGGCGAATCTTTCCCGCAACCAGGCGGGTATTGTCCCGAATCTCGGCCTTGACCAGCCCGTTGCCGATCGTGTCCGGCAGCGTGTCGATGGCAGCATCGATCAGTTGCAGGGTATCGACCAGCGAAGTGAAGGTATCGGCGAGCACCTCGACCGAGCTGTTCGAATCTTTCATCGCCATCCCGACCTGACCGACGGCCAACTCGAGCATCAGCACGGTTTCGCGGATCTGGCTCCAGTCCAGATCAGGGGCGTGCGTGCGCGTTCCCTCGGCGAAAATTTCCCTGTCCATGTCTTTCGGCTCCCTGCTTTGCACGTCGTCATGATAACGCTTGCGCGCCCTCAGTGCGGCTTGCTCCCGCCGCCGATGAAGGACACGGGAAATACCGCCTCCGGGCCGGCGCCGTGCCGCGGCGCGTTTTCATAGTCGGGCATTTGCGCGGCCTCGATGCCGGCCGCCTTGACGAGTTTCTGGATCAGGGTCTGGATCTGTTCGTCGAGCCAGCTTTCCTGCCAGCGCGTCGGAATGAAGCGCAAGGCGCGCACGCTGTCCGGCGCCTCGGCCGCCGGGAGAAGCTCGTTGGCGGCATAGGCGTTGGAAAAGAAAGGACCAGCGACGAAGCGCAGCCTGACGCCGCCCGCACCGTCGCCTTCGAGCAGGAAGATGCGCGCGCCTTCGGCGGCCTCGTCGTCATCGCCGAACACCGGCACGGCGGCAAAAGCCGCCTGGCCGCTCCTTTCGACATGCGCCACCGCCTCGGCGAAAGACAAGCGGCCGTCGTTTTCCTGGGTCATCGGGGGTCTCCTCGGGGTCAGAGTAGCGGCGCGAGCCATTTTTCAGCTTCCGGAATCGTGTAACCGGAGCGCTGCGCCCAATCTTCAAGCTGGTCGCGACCGATTTTCGTGATGGCAAAGTATTTTGCCTGCGGGTGGGCGAAATAGAAGCCGCAAACCGAGGCGGCCGGCGTCATCGCGAAATTCTCGGTGAGGGCGATGCCGGCGTTGCCCGGCGCGTCGAGCAAGTCGAACAGGGCTTTTTTCACCGTGTGATCCGGACAGGCCGGATAGCCGGGCGCCGGGCGGATGCCCTGATACTTTTCGGCGATCAGGTCGTCCACCCCGAGCTTGCCGTGTTCGCTGTCGCGGGCATAGCCCCAGTCGTCGATGCGCACGCGTTCGTGCAGCCACTCGGCGGCCGCCTCGGCGAGGCGGTCGGCCAGCGCCTTGAGCAGGATCGCGTGGTAGTCGTCGTGCCGTTTCTCGAATTCCCGCAACTTGGCTTCGATGCCGATGCCGGCGGTGACGGCGAAGGCGCCAATCCAGTCCGGCGTGCCTTGCGGGGCGATGAAATCGGCGAGGCAGAGGTTGGCCTGATCGCTTGGCCGCTCGTGCTGCTGGCGCAGTCCATGCCAGCTCATCAGCGCCTTCTCGCGATTCTCGTCGGCGTAGATTTCGATGTCGTCGCCGACGCGGTTGGCGGGGAACAATCCGAATACTGCATTGCTGACGAGCCATTGCTCGTCGATGATCTGCTTGAGCATCGCCTGCGCGTCGGCGAATACGGCGCGCGCCTCTTCGCCGACCCTGGCATCGTCGAGGATCTGCGGATAGCGCCCGGAAAGATCCCAGGTCTGGAAGAAGGGGGTCCAGTCGATGTAGCGCGCGAGCGTCGCCAAGTCGATTCTGCACAGCGACCGGATACCCGGCCGGCGCGGCGGGAAAGGCGCGTAATCGAGTTTCAGGCTGTTGGCTTGCGCGGCAGCGAGGGTCAGCAGCTTCACGCCCTGTTTGCTCGCGTGCTGCGCGCGCAGCTTTTCGTAGTCGGCGGCGATCTCGGCACGGTAGGCGTCGCGCTCTTGCGAGAGCAGCTTGGTGACGACGCCGACGGCGCGCGAAGCGTCGGGCACGTAAACCACCGTGCCCTGGTAGTTCGGCGCGATCTTGATCGCGGTATGGGCGCGGCTGGTCGTCGCCCCGCCGATCAAAAGCGGCGCCGTGAGGCCCTGGCGCTGCATCTCGCTGGCGACGTGCGCCATCTCCTCCAATGATGGCGTAATCAGGCCGGAGAGGCCGACCGCGTCGGCGTCGTGTTCCCGCGCCGCGCGGAGGATCTTGTCGGCGGCGACCATCACGCCCAGATCGACGATCTCGTAGCCGTTGCAGGCGAGCACCACGCCGACGATGTTCTTGCCGATGTCGTGCACGTCGCCTTTGACGGTGGCGAGCACGATCTTGCCCTTCGTCGCCGCGCCGGTCTTCTTCTTTTCTTCCTCGATGAAGGGCACGAGGTAAGCGACGGCCTGCTTCATGACGCGCGCCGATTTCACCACCTGCGGCAGGAACATCTTGCCGGCGCCAAAGAGATCGCCGACGGTGTTCATGCCGGCCATCAGCGGCCCTTCGATGACGGCCAGCGGCGGTTTGCCCTGCGCGGCGAAGGCGGCGCGGCACGCTTCGGTGTCGGCCACGACGTGCTCGGCGATGCCGCGCACCATGGCGTGTTCGAGGCGCTTTTCCACCGGCCAGGCGCGCCACGCCAGGTCCTGCGTCTGCTCCTTCGCCTGTCCCTTCACGCCCTGCGCGAACTCGACCAGCGCCTCCCCGGCGCCGGGCTTGCGGTTGAGCACCACATCCTCGACCAGCTCGCGCAATTTCGGATCGAGCTGGTCATAGACGCCCAGCTGGCCGGCATTGACGATGCCCATGGTCAGGCCAGCCTTGATGGCGTGGTAGAGGAAGACGGTGTGGATGGCTTCTCTCACCGGCTCGTTGCCGCGGAAGGAGAACGAGACGTTCGAGATGCCGCCGGAGACGTGGGCGTGCGGCAGGTTCCGGCGGATCCAGCGCGTCGCCTCGATGAAATCGACCGCGTAGTTGTCGTGTTCGGCAATGCCGGTGGCGATGGCGAAGACGTTCGGGTCGAAGATGATGTCCTCGGCGGGGAAACCATCCGCCGTGAGCAGGTCATGAGCGCGCTGGCAGATTTCGATCTTGCGCGCGCAGGTGTCGGCCTGGCCCTGCTCGTCGAAGGCCATGACGATGACGGCCGCGCCGAGACGCCGCGCTTCGCGGGCCTGGGCGAGGAACTTTTCCTCGCCTTCCTTCAACGAGATCGAATTGACGATGCCCTTGCCCTGCGAACATTTCAGGCCGGCTTCGATCACTTCCCATTTGGAGGAATCGAACATCAGCGGCACTTTGGAGATGTCCGGCTCGCTGGCGACGAGGTTGGCGAAACGCACCATCGCGGCCTGGCCGTCGAGCATCGCCTCGTCCATGTTGATGTCGATGATCTGCGCGCCGTTCTCCACCTGCTGGCGGGCGACGGCGAGCGCATCGTCATAACGGCCCTCGAGAATCATCCTGGCGAAGGCGCGCGAGCCGGTGACGTTGGTGCGTTCGCCGACATTGACGAACAAGGCGTCCGGGCCGATGTTGCAGGGCTCCAGGCCGGACAGTCGCAAGGAAAAGTCGACGCTCGCCGGACGGCGGGGAGAGATGCCTTCCAGCGCCGTCGCGAGCGCACGGATGTGCTCGGGCGTGGTGCCGCAGCAACCACCGGCGATGTTGAGCAGGCCGTCCCTGGCCCACTGCGCCATCTCGTCGGCGAGCATCGCCGGCGTTTCGTCGTAACCGCCGAAGGCATTGGGCAATCCGGCGTTCGGGTGCGCCGAAACGAAGCAATCGGCCACACGGCCGATCTCCTCGACGTATTGGCGCAGTTCCTTCGCACCGAGCGCACAGTTGAGGCCGAACGAGAGCGGCCGCGCGTGACGCAGCGAATTCCAGAAGGCTTCGGTCGTCTGGCCCGACAGCGTGCGGCCCGAGGCGTCGGTAATGGTGCCGGAGATCATGACCGGCCAGCGCCGGCCTACTTGGTCGAAGAAGGCTTCGATGGCGTAGAGCGCGGCCTTGGCATTGAGCGTGTCGAAGATCGTCTCGACCAGCAGGATGTCGGCGCCGCCTTCGACGAGGCCGCGTACCGATTCCGTGTAGTCGGCCGCCAATGCGTCGAATGTGATGTTGCGAAAGCCCGGGTCGTTGACGTCCGGCGAGATCGAGCAGGTACGCGAGGTCGGGCCGAGCACGCCGGCGACGAAGCGCGGTTTTTCCGGCGTCGCATACCGGTCGGCCGCTTCGCGCGCGAGCTTGGCGCTGGCGACATTCAGTTCATACGCCAGGCCCTCCAGGCCGTACTCGGCCTGCGAGACGCGCGTGGCGTTGAAGCTGTTGGTTTCGAGAATGTCGGCGCCGGCTTCCAGATACTGCACGTGGATGTCGGCGATCACATCCGGTCGCGTCAGGCACAGCAGATCGTTGTTGCCTTTGAGGTCTTTGGGATGCCCGACGAAGCGCGTTCCGCGATAATCGGCTTCGGCGAGCTGGCGACGCTGCACCATCGTGCCCATGGCGCCATCGAGGATGAGGATGCGCCGCGCGAGCAGGTCACGCAGTTCGCGGGTACGATCTGGCTGCATGGGAAGGTTTGTGCGGAAACGGCAAAGCCGCAGAAATGGCGACGTCGGCGCAGATTCTAGCATCTGCAAACATTTGCTTGCTTTATGGACTGATTAGTTTTACTATTGCACCCCGTCTTCAAGGAGATTCCCGACATGGAACACCTCGTCCCCAAAGAAGCCGCCCAATTCCTTCACGACAACCCCAAGGCGCTGTTCATCGACTGCCGCAGCGAAATGGAATTCCTTTTCGTCGGCCATCCGGTCGGCGCGCTGCACGTCGCCTGGAACGACGGCCCGGACTGGGAAATCAACCCGCACTTCGTCGGCGAGGTGAAGAAACTCGCCGGTCACGTGCATGATCGCCCGGTCGTGCTGATCTGCCGTTCCGGCAACCGCTCGGTCGATGCCGGCATCGCCCTCGAAAAAGCCGGCTTCACGCGCGTCTATAACGTGTTGCATGGCTTCGAAGGCGAACTCGACGAGCATCACCACCGCGGCGCCCAAAACGGCTGGCGCTTCGACGGTCTGCCCTGGGAGCAGTGCTGATCGCCGACCGATCAGGCCACAGCCGGCCGGCGACAAGAATCAGCCGCGCCTCTTCCTGCGCCTCGATGACAACGCCGTCGCCCTCGTTGGCCGGAATCGCCATCTGCTCCGCCGGCACGATTTCGCCACCGATGCGCGCCGCGCCGCGATAGACGCGAACGAAGGCGTTGTGCTCCGTCGGCAGGGGGCCGGGCGAAAGCCTCGCCGTCCCGCCAGCGCCGACTTTTGCAGCAGCTCGCCCCGCCACAACCTCTTGCGAGAGCCGGTTGAATTACAATAAAGGCGATTTTGTAATTCAAGGAGGGATTCATGCTCAGCACGATCACCTCGCGGGGACAGACCGTGATCCCCGCTGAAATCCGCAACCGGTTTCATCTCAGCGCTTCAGAACGCCTGGAGTGGGTCGTCGAAGGCGATGCCATCCGTGTGTATCCCGTCAAGAAAGACGCGGTGGCCGCCTTTCGGGGCCGCGGCAAAGGGGGAGCAACCGCGCGCCTGGTCGCCGAGCGCCAGAAAGACAGCCGGCAACCATGACCGATTTTGTGCTCGATACCTCGGCGTTGTTGACGCTTCGTGACGATGAACCCGGCGCGGATCGTGTGGCCGACATTCTCGCGGGAGCCGTGGCGGGCCGGCATCGTTGCTACGGTTCATTCATGACACGTATGGAGGTGCTTTACCGGGTCTGGAAGGATGAGGGCGAGGCCGAAGGGCGTCTGGCCTACGAGCAATGCGGCTCTTTACCCATCGTCTGGCTCGGGCAGGATGAGGCCATGCTTTTCGAAGCTGCCGCCATCAAGGCGCGGCACGCCCTGTCCATTGCAGATGCCTGGATCGCCGCTGCCGCACATTTGCACGATGCCATCCTCGTTCACAAAGATCCTGAATTCGCGCCGCTGTCGCTGCGCCAGGAAATGCTGCCGCTCAAGCCCGCAGCAAAGGCATGAGCCCCCCATTTGATGCGTACCTGGAGAACCTGGCCCTGGGGCAAGCGGGCCATCGAAGCGGCGATTCTCGTCGCCGTCGTCGTCGCCATCACGCTCTGGCAGAACCGGGGACTGCGCGCCCGGCTGTGGTGGGCGCAACACATCGCGGCGTAAGCCCCGCGACGTAAAGCTTTCCCAGCGGCGCTTTGCGTTGGGGCGCTCAGCGCGGATGGCCGGGCTTGCCGGCCCTTCAGCCCAATCCGCGCCGGTACTGGATCGCCTCGGCGACATGCGGCCCGCGGATGAGCGCCTCGCCGGCGAGATCGGCGACGGTGCGCGCCACCTTGAGAATGCGGTGATAGGCGCGCGCCGAGAGTTCGAGGCGCTGCATCGCCTGCTTGAGCAATGCGGCGCCGGCGCAATCGGGCAGGCAATGGGCATCGATGTCTTCCGGCGACAACTGCGCGTTTTCCTTGCCCTGCCGCGCCAGCTGACGTTCGCGCGCGGCCACCACGCGCTGCCGGACGACGGCGGAAGGCTCGCCGCCGCCGCGCGCCGCCAGATCGGTTTCGGGCACGGCCGGCACCTCGATCATCAGGTCGATGCGGTCGAGCAGCGGGCCGGAGAGCTTGCCCCGGTAGCGCGCGATCTGCTCCGGCGTGCAGCGGCAGCGGGCATCGCCAAGGAAACCGCAGGGGCAGGGGTTCATCGCCGCGACGAGCTGGAAACGCGCGGGAAACTCGGCGCGCCGCGCCGCGCGCGCGACGCGGATGTGGCCGGTTTCCAGCGGCTCGCGCAGGGCTTCGAGCACACGGCGTTCGAATTCGGGCAACTCGTCGAGGAACAGCACGCCCCGGTGGGCCAGCGAGATTTCGCCGGGGCGCGGCACGCCGCCGCCGCCGACCAGCGCCGGGGCGGAAGCCGAGTGATGCGGCGCCTGAAACGGCCGCTGCCCCCAGCGGGCGACATCGAAGCTGCCGGCCAGCGAATGGATCGCCGCCGACTCCATCGCCTCGGTTTCCGTCATCGGCGGCAGGATGCCGGCCAGACGCTGGGCGAGCATCGATTTCCCCGAGCCCGGCGGGCCCGACATCAGCAGGCTGTGGCCGCCGGCCGCGGCGACTTCCAGCGCCCGCTTGGCGGGCAACTGGCCCTTGACCTCGGCGAGGTCGGGCCAAAAAGTCGACGCCGGCGAGACGGCGGCCGCATGCGGCGCCAGCGGCGCGGCGCCCGACAAATGCGCGCAGACATCGAGCAGCGAGCGCGCCGGCAGGATGACGGCGGTGCGCACCAGCGCGGCCTCGTCGGCGCAACTGGCCGGCAACACGAAAGCGCGTCCCGCCCCGGCGGCCGACAGGCACATCGCGAGCGCGCCGCGCACCGGCCGCAACTCGCCCGAAAGCGACAGTTCGCCAGCGAATTCATGCGTATCGAGATCGCGGGCGTCGAGCTGCTGCGAGGCGATGAGGATACCCAACGCGATGGGTAGGTCGAAACGGCCGGATTCCTTGGGAAGATCGGCCGGCGCGAGATTGACGGTCATCCGCTTGGCGGGAAACTCGTAGCCGCTGTTCTGGATCGCGGCGCGCACGCGGTCGCGCGCTTCCTTCACCTCGGTTTCGGGCAGCCCCACCAGCGTGAAGGATGGCAGGCCATTGGCCAGATGCACCTCGACCGCGACCTCCGGCGCGGACAAGCCGGCCAGCGCGCGGCTTCTCAGGACGGCGAGCGCCATCGCGGCTAGCGCTTGCCTTCGATTTCCGCCAGCCGCCGTTCGAGCGCCGCGAGACGGGCCTGCGCCTGGGCCAACAGGCTTTTCTGGATCTCGAAATCTTCCCGGGAGACCAGATCGAGTTTGGCGAACTGCGCGACGAGCAGGGCGCGCAGGTTTTTCTCGATGTCGGCAGCGGGAGTGGCGGCCAGCGCGGCGGAAATCTTCGCGCTGATTTCTTCGAAGCGTTTCGGATCAAGCATGCGAGCCTCGGCGAGTCGGTGACGCGGCGAGTGTAGCACCGCCGGCCATGCCATCCGCAATTGCTGCGCGGCATCAGGTCGCGCACCGCCATGGTGCAGAGCACGGCTTCAATGAAACAAAGCGGTGCATGTTTTCTTGCCATGCATTCTTGCATAACTCTACTAACCAGTTGTTTTAATTATTAATCTATCTCTGGCACACAAAGTGCAGAGGTATCCCTGTCGTATTTCCTCGATCACTTTGGAGAGCCTGATGAAAACCAAACTCGTCGCCCTCGCCGTTGCCGGCGCCCTCGCTTCCCCCCTGTTCGTCGGCAAGGCCGTCGCTGCCGACAAATCCCCGCACAGCTTCACGGGCAACGTCACCCTCGCTTCGCAATACATTTATCGTGGCATCGCCCAGACGCGCGGCAAGCCCGCCTTGCAGGGCGGCTTCGACTACGCGCACAGCAGCGGCTTCTACGCCGGCGTCTGGGCATCGAACATTTCCTGGATCAGCGACGCCATCGCCGGAGCCAGCTCCAGCCTGGAAGTGGACGTCTACGGCGGTTACAAAGGTGCGATTACCGACGATTTCGGCTTCGACGTAGGCGTGCTGACCTACAACTACCCCGGGTCAGGGAAAACGCTTGCGGGCACGCAAGAACTGAAGCAGGACACGACCGAAGTTTATGGCGCCATCTCTTGGAAGTGGCTCACCCTCAAGTATTCGCATAGCACCACTGCTCTATTCGGCTGGCCGAAAAATCCTGGCGCCCTGACCGACAAGACATCGGGTTCCGGCTACCTGGAACTGAACGCCGCCTACGACCTCGGCAACGGCTGGGGTATCAACGGCCATGTCGGGCGGCAAAAGGTCAAGGGCAACGCTGACGCTTCCTACACGGACTACAGGGTCGGTGTCACGAAGGACTTGGGATTTGGCGTGATTGGCGCGACTTATTCGACCACCAACGCCAAGGACAGCTGCTCCGGAAACGCCGCCGCGACAGCGCAGGATGTTTATTGCTTCGTGAAGCACGACGGCAGCAGCGCTTATTCCGCCGGCAAAGGCGCCCTGGTGGTGACCTTCGGGAAGACCTTCTAACGCCGCATCGCCGACCTCGGCCACCCGCCGGTCAATGAAACTTCGGCGGTCGCGGTCGGCATGTAAGGCGTTTCACGCCAATTACGCCCATTCCTGTTCATAAGGAGTCACTCATGAAACTCGTTACCGCCATCATCAAGCCGTTCAAGCTTGACGAGGTGCGTGAGGCCCTCGCCGCCGTCGGCGTGCAGGGCATCACCGTCACCGAGGTCAAGGGTTTCGGCCGGCAGAAGGGCCACACCGAGCTGTATCGCGGCGCGGAATACGTCGTCGATTTCCTGCCCAAGGTGAAGCTCGAAGCCGCCGTCAAAGACGAACTGGTCGAGCAGACCATCGAAGCGATCGAGAAGTCGGCCAGCACCGGCAAGATCGGCGACGGCAAGATCTTCGTCTTCGATCTCGAACAGGTCATCCGCATCCGCACCGGCGAAACCGGTCCGGACGCCCTCTGAGGAGAACCGTCATGAAGAAACCGTTTGCAATTTTGCTGATGGCCCTGGGCCTCGGCTTCGCGGGCATCGGCATCGCACAGGAAGCGGCGCCAGCTGCCGCCGACGCCGTCGCCGTCGCCGCAGCGGCCGAAGCCGCGCCGGCCGAAGCGGCCCCGCAGGTGCATAAGGGCGATGTCGCCTGGATGCTCACGGCGACGTTGCTGGTGCTGTTCATGGTCCTGCCCGGCCTCGCGTTGTTCTACGGCGGCCTGGTGCGCGCCAAGAACATGCTTTCGGTGCTGATGCAGGTGATGGTCGTCTTCTCGCTGATCAGCGTGCTGTGGGCCATCTACGGCTACAGCCTCGCCTTCGGCGGAGAGGGCCTGATCATCGCCGGCTTCGACAAGTTGTTCCTCTCCGGCGTGACGATGGACAGCCTGGCCGACACCTTCACCGACAACGTGAAGCTGCCCGAGTATGTGTTCGTCGCCTTCCAGGCCACCTTCGCCGGTATCACCTGTGCGCTGATCGTCGGCTCCTTCGCCGAACGCATCAAGTTTTCCGCGGTGCTGCTGTTCTCGGCGATCTGGTTCACGTTCTGCTACCTGCCGATCGCCCACATGGTCTGGGGCGCAGGCGGCTATCTGCTCGACAAGGGTGCGCTCGACTTCGCGGGTGGCACGGTGGTGCACATCAACGCCGGCGTGGCCGGTCTGGTGGGCGCCTATCTCGTCGGCAAGCGCATCGGCTACGGCAAGGAGGCGATGACCCCGCACAGCCTGACGCTGACCATGGTGGGCGCCTCGCTGCTGTGGGTGGGCTGGTTCGGCTTCAACGCCGGCTCCAACCTCGAAGCGACCTCCGGCGCAGCACTCGCCTTCATCAACACCCTGGTCGCCACGGCGGCGGCGGTACTGGCCTGGAGTCTCGGCGAGGCGATCTTCAAGGGCAAGCCCTCGATGCTCGGCGCCGCTTCGGGCGCCGTCGCCGGCTTGGTCGCGATCACCCCGGCCTGTGGCTCGGTGGGTCCGATGGGCGCCATCATCATCGGCTTCGCTTCGGGCTTCGTCTGCCTGTGGGGCGTCAATGGCCTCAAGAAGATGCTCGGCGCGGACGACTCGCTCGACGTGTTCGGCGTGCATGGCGTCGGCGGCATCCTCGGCGCGCTCCTGACTGGCGTGTTCACCGCGCCGAGCCTGGGCGGCACCGGCGGCGCGGAGCCCGACGCGTTCTCGATCGCCCGCCAGGTAATGATCCAGGCCGAAGGCGTGGTCATCACCATCGTCTGGTCCGCCGTGGTCGCCTTCATCGCCTACAAGATCGCCGATGTGCTGGTCGGCCTGCGCGTGCCGGAAGACGAGGAACGCGAGGGGCTTGACATCGCGGCCCACGGCGAATCGGCCTACCACTACTGATCCGTCCCGCCTGCCCCCGCCCGGTGCGGGGGCGTCCTCCGCGGGCGGCCGGATTTCCGAAAGAGCGCGCCGCCGGTGCTGTGCGGCGACATCGCCTGGGATGGCGGTCAGCAAATCGCCAGCATGTAGAGGATGCCGCCCAGTCCGCAGACGATCATCATCGCCGCGGAAACGATCAACTCGCGCGGCTCGCGCGGCAGGCCGCTGCGCACCCGCGTCGCCATGCGCGCCACGTTGCCGAAGGTGATCACCGTCAGGAAGAGCACCAGGAACATGTCGACGATGATGATGACGCCGGCGAAATTGCTGATCGGCGCACAGGGGCGCATGCCGAGACGGTGAATCCAGGCGGTGACGTGGTCGTTCGGCGGGCTGAAGCCCAGACTGACGACCACCCAGGCCACGGCGATGATCGCCGCGACGACGACCAGCGCCAGCGCGATGATGCCTTCCGCGCTTCTGAGGCTGTCCCTCAGGTCGCGCAGGTCGGCGAGATATTCGCGCGCTTCGCGGCGTAGCCGTTCGCCGAGGGTTTCTTTTCTCATCGAAACACCACCGTCTTGTTGCCGTGCACCAGCACCCGATCCTCGAGATGGTAGCGCAAGCCGCGCGCCAGCACGGTCTTTTCGATGTCCTTGCCGTAGCGCACCATGTCGTCAGGCGAATCGGAGTGGTCGATACGGATCACATCCTGCTCGATGATCGGCCCCTGATCCAGCTCCGAGGTCACGTAGTGGCAGGTGGCGCCGATCAGCTTGACGCCGCGCGCGTAGGCCTGATGATAGGGCTTGGCGCCGACGAAGCTGGGCAGAAAGCTGTGGTGGATATTGAGAATCTGGCCCGGATAGGCGGCGCACATCTCGGGCGGGAGAATCTGCATGTAGCGCGCCAGCACCATCGTGTCGCCGCGCGACTCCTCGAACAGGCGCTGCACTTCGGCAAAGGCCTGCGGCTTGTTCTCCGGCGTGACCGGCACGTGGTGGAAGGGAATGCCATGCCACTCGACGAAGCCGCGGAGGGCGTCGTGGTTCGAGATCACGCAGGGAATCTCGATGTCGAGCTCCTTCGACTGCCAGCGCGCGAGAAGATCGTAGAGGCAGTGTTCCTGCTTGCTGACGAGGATGACGACGCGCTTTTTCACCGCGCTGTCGGTGATCTTCCAGTCCATGTCGAGCTCGGCGGCAACCGGCGCGAAGCGCTGGCGAAACTCGCTCAGCATGAAGGGCAGGGAATCGGCCTTGACCTCGATGCGCATGAAGTAACGTTGTGCGACGTCGTCGGCGTGGAAGCTCGATTCGAGGATCCAGCCGCGGTGTTCGGCGATGAAGCCGGTAACCTTCGCGATGATGCCGGTACGGTCGGGGCAGGAGGCGGCGAGGGTGTAAAAGCGGTCGCGATGCATCAGAGCGCGGCGGCGGCCTTGTCGATCGCAGCGCGCAGCCCCGCGTAACTCAGCGTGACGGGAAACTGCGGAAACTCGTCGATGACGTTCTGTGGCGGCTGAAAGAGGATGCCGGCATGGGCTTCGGCGAGCATCGCCGTGTCATTGTAGGAATCGCCGGCGGCGATGACTTGGAAATTCAGTTCCTTGAATCGCCTGACGGCTTCGCGCTTCTGGTTGGGCATGCGCAGGCGGTAATTCGTCACCCAACCCTCGGCGTCGCTCTCCAGCTTGTGGCAGAACAGGGTCGGGTAACCCAGCTGCGCCATCAGCGGCATGGCGAATTCATAGAAGGTGTCGGACAGGATGATGACCTGGAAGTCGCGCCGCAGGGCGTCGAGAAACTCTTTCGCCCCTTCCAGCGGCCCCATCGCGGCGATCACCTTCTGGATGTCGGGCAGGCCCAGCCTGTGCTGCTTGAGCAGGGCCAGGCGATATTGCATCAGCCTGTCGTAATCGGGTTCGTCACGCGTGGTGCGGCGCAATTCGGGTATGCCGGTGCGCTCGGCAACTTCGATCCAGATTTCGGGGACGAGGACCCCTTCGAGGTCGAGACAGACGAGTTGCACGGCGGGCTCCTGGGAAAAGCCCGCATTCTAATGCAGCGGGGCGATCAAGCGCCCTCGGTGCACAGGACGCCCGGATCGCGCTCGCCGGAACTCGCCATGGTTTCGAGATGATCCAGCACTTCCGCGCTGGCACGCTCCATTGCGCCGAGCTCCTGCAGGCCCCTGGCGAAGTCGCCGGCGCGGTAGGCCGCGACGGCCGCCTTGCCGTGTTGATGGACGCGGATGTGCGCCGGCTCGACGGCGGAGTAGCCGGGCAGGCGCGAGAAGCAGCTCTTGCCGTCGCCCTCGTAGTACCACTTGCCGAAGCGACAGGCGGTATGGCTGGCGAAATCTTCCGGTCCCTTGTCGGAGACGCCGAGAAAGACGCGATAGATGTCCATCTTGAAGACGAGATGATCCTTCTTCGCCGTCTCGACGAAGCTGCGCAGGGCCGTGGCGGCGATGGTCTTCGTCATGTGCTGTGACATCGCCAGCAAGCCGTCGATGCTGGCAAAGGCCTCGTCGCCGTCCTGACGGATGCGCCCCATCTCCTCCGGGTTTACCTCCGACTGCGCCTTCAATTGCGAGGCCTGCTCCTGCACCCGTCCGACCAGCTGGGAAATCTCCGCGGTCGACGAGGCCGTGCGTTCCGCGAGCTTGCGCACCTCGTCGGCGACCACCGCGAAGCCGCGTCCCTGCTCGCCCGCCCGCGCCGCCTCGATGGCGGCATTGAGCGCCAGCAGGTTGGTCTGATCGGCGATTTCCTTGATGAGCTGGACGATGCCGTTGATGCGCCCGGTGCGCTCGTGCAGCTTGTCGATGGAGGCCGCGCTGGCCTGGGCGCGCTCGGTCAGCCCCGTGATGTGCTCGGTCAGGCGTCGCACGGTCTCCTGGCTTTGCGCCATTTCGCTGGCCGCCCGCACGGAGGTGCGGGTCTCTTCCCGCAGCGTCTGGGCCATGGCCGCCATGCTGGTCTGCACCGACTTGGTCGATTCGCCGAATTCATGCAGGTGTTCCACCAGCGCATGAAAGAACTCCACCTGCCGGCGCGCTTCCGCCGCTTCCGCTTCCAGCCGGGTCAACCGCGACTCGGCCTCCTCGGCGCGTTGTTGCGCTGCTGTCTCTCCCGCGCGCGCCGCGGCGAGCTGGCGTTGCAATTCCTCGATTTCCCTGCGCGATGCGCCAAACATGGCATATCCTCCCGATAAGTCCGACCGCGCATAGCATACCCGAGGCGGGCTTTGGGGTGATGCCCGGACAGGCGGGTTTTTCAGCCCGTTTCCAAAGCTGTCAGTACCTCCAACCAGCGGAACGCCGGCGCGCGAAGGTGAGTTTCCTGAGGAATCATTAGAATGCGACGGCACGTGACGAAGCGGGCGGGGCGGACATTCTAGGGGCTGGCATGAAACGACTGACGACGATTGTGCTGTGTGCGGCGGCCTGTTCCGCGCTGGCGCAGGAAGCGCCGCCGGAAAAACCGGAAGCGCTGCAAGCGCGCGCCAAGGAAATGCGCGCGGAAGCCGCCAGGCTGCGCGACGCGGCCGAAGCCGCGCACAGCGCCGCCCAGACCGCCTGCTGGAAGAAATTTCTCGTTTCCGCCTGCCTGGAAGAGGCCAAGGAACGCTGGCGCGACAGCCGGCGCGAAGCCAAACAGCTCGAAGTCGAGGCAGGCCGCCTCGAGCGGCGCGCGCGCGCCATCGAGCGCGAGGAGAGGATGCGCCGCTACGCCGAGGAAGCCCCGCAGCGCGAGGCGGAAGCCGCGCGCCGCGCCGAGGACATTCGCCGTCGCCAGGAAGAGGCCATGCGACGCATGGAGGAAAAACAGGGGGCCCGGCAGTAATCAGCCGCGCTGCATCGAGGCGATGAACTCCCGCCAGCGCTCCCATTCCGCGCGGCAGGCGTCCGGCACCGGGATGGTGGTCGGAATCGCTAGACAATCGAAGGGCGAGAGTCCCTGGGCGACGCGCACCGAGCGCGCCAGCACGTCATACCATTGGCGATCGACATCGGTGCGGCCGGCCACGGCGGCATGTACGACTTCGGGAAACTCAAAGCGCTGGAGGTAACGCTCCGACACCTTGCAGATTTCGCACGGAAAGATCTCGCGCTGGGCGCGCGCCTTGGTGATCGGGTCGGCGTCCTGGATGCGTTCGAGATAGCGCGCCATCAGTGCCGGGAAAGTCTCGGCCACCGCGAGCCAGCCGATCCCGGCCACCAGCCCGGTGGTGAAGGCCTCGTCGGCGCGCCGTTCGGGAATCTCGTATTCGGGCAGCAGCGCGCGCATCGTCGCGCCGGTGGCAATGGCGTTGAGCCAGAAGCCGCGATAGTCGAAACCGGGACACTGCCCCTTCTGGTAACGCGCCATCATTTCGGCGACGAAGACCACGCGTTTCACGAAACTGGTGCCCAGGCGCGCCACGGCCTGCGGCACCGAAGCGGTCTTGCCGCCGGCGGCGAAGCGCGCCGCGTTGGCGTAATTGATCAGCGACGAGGAGATCACCGGGTCGGGCTGGATGGCGTGGGCCATTTCGCGCGCATCGCCCTCTTCGGCGGCGACGCTGACCTTCTGGAAAATCACCCCGGGCGCGGGCAGGCTGCCGTGCGCCTCCACCGCGTCGAGAAACTCCGTCACCGAGGGCGTCGTCGGGTCCTGGCTGGGCCCTTCGATCACCGCGGAAAGCAGTTCGATCACCGCCTCGGCTGCCGCGCCGACATCCTTGTAAAAGGCATCGATGCTGATGCCGCTGGGAAAGCGGCGGAACTCCACCGTCCCGCCGGCGCCGACTTTTGTCGGGATCGCCTCGTTGAAGCGGCCGAAGTTGTCGATCGTCGTCCAGCAGGCATCGGCGACGGCCTCGCCCAGCCGTTTCCGCAGCCAGCCGATGGCGGCCGGCGCAAGTTCCTGGATCGGCCGGCCCGGATCGTGGCGCGGGTCGCAACCCATCGCCACCACGGCGCGTTCGCCATTCGTCGCCGGGACGAAGGCGGCCAGCACGCCGTGGCCGGAAGACACGGCATTGTCGGAATCGACGGCGATTTCAAAGGTCTGCGGATCCATGACGGGGCGGCAAAATGCGAAAATGGACGTTGCATTATTCCAGAAGCCCACGCCTTCCGCATGGTTCCCCATCTCGCCACCGCGCTGACCGGCCCCCTGCTCACCCTCGAACAGCGCATTCTCGACGCTGAAACCGCCATCGAGCGCTGGCTGCGCAGCCAGTGGCAGGAGCACAACCCGCCCTTCTACGCTTCGGTCGATCTGCGCAACAGCTGCTTCAAGCTCGCGCCGGTGGACACCAATCTGTTCCCCGGCGGCTTCAACAATCTCACCCCCGACTTTCTGCCGCTGGCCGTGCAGGCGGCCATGGCCGCAGTGGAAAGGATCTGTCCCGAAGCGAAGAATCTGCTGATCGTTCCCGAGAACCACACGCGCAACCAGTTCTATCTCAGCAATGTCGCGCGGCTGGCGGAAATCCTGCGCCACACCGGCCTGGAGGTCCGCATCGGTTCGCTGCTGCCGGAAATCGAAGCGCCGACGACCCTCTCGCTCGCCGACGGCCAATACCTGACGCTCGAACCACTTCGCCGGCTGGGCCCCACGGGCCGGCGGCTCGGCTTGGACGGTTTCGACCCGTGCGCGATTTTGCTGAATAACGATCTGTCGGCCGGCGTGCCCCCCATGCTCGCAAACCTTCACGAACAGTTCGTGTTGCCGCCCCTGCACGCCGGCTGGCACGCACGCCGCAAGTCGCGCCATTTCGCCGCTTACCGCGAGGTGGCGCGCGAATTCGCCGCCTTGCTCGACCTCGATCCCTGGCTGCTCGACCCGGAGTTCGAGGTCTGCGGCGCCATCGATTTCCACGAGAAGAGCGGCATGGACTGCCTGGCCGCCAACGTCGACACCCTGATCTACCGCATCCGCGCCAAATACCGCGAATACGGCATCGACGCGACGCCCTTCGTCGTCGTCAAGGCCGACGCCGGTACCTACGGCATGGGCATCATGACGGTGAAGGATGCCGGCGAGGTCCGGGAACTCAACCGCCGCCAGCGCAACAAAATGGCGGTTGGCAAGGAAGGGCTCAAGGTGCAGGAAGTGATCATCCAGGAAGGCGTGCCCACCTGCGAGCGCGTCGATGAGGGCGTGGCCGAGCCGGTGGTGTACATGATCGACCGTTACGTGGTCGGCGGCTTTTACCGCGTCCATACCCAGCGCGGCGTCGATGAAAACCTCAACGCACCGGGCATGCATTTCAAGCCGCTCGCCTTCGAGACCGGCTGCAGCCTGCCCGACTCGGCGAAGGGCCCGGACGCGCCGCCCAACCGCTTCTACGCCTATGGCGTGGTGGCGCGGCTCGCGCTTCTCGCCGCGGCGCGCGAACTGGAACGGGACGCGCAGCAACCATGAGACTCTGGCTCGCCTGTTGTTGCGTCGCGGTTTTCCTGACGGCCTGCGGCAAGCCGCCGCCGCTCAAGCAGGAAGCGTTCGTGTTCGGCACGCGCGTCGAACTGCTCGTCTGGGGGGCGCCCGACGTGCGCGCGCAGACGGCGATGAGCGAGGTGCTGCGCGAATTCGACCGCCTGCACCGCGCCTATCACGCCTGGCAGCCATCCGAGCTGACGGCGCTCAACGAGGCCATCGCCGCCGGTCGGCCGCACGAGGTTTCGGAGGAGCTCGCCCAGCTGATCCGCACTGCGCAGCGACTGGCGGCGGACGGGGAATACCTGTTCGATCCGGGCATCGGGCGCATCGTCGCGCTGTGGGGCTTTCATGCCGACGAATTCGTGCCGATGCGCCCCGCTGCGGAAGCGCTCGCCCGTCTCGTCGCCGCCAGGCCCTCCGTGGCCAAACTGAAGCTCGATGGTCGCCGTCTCACCAGCGTCGACTTTTCGGTGGCGCTCGACTTCGGTGGCTACCTCAAGGGCGTGGCGCTCGATCACGCCGCCGCCATTCTCAAGACGCGCAACATCGACAACGCCCTGATCAACATCGGCGGCAACGTGCTCGCCCTGGGCAGCAAGGGCGGCACGCCCTGGCGCATCGGCATCCAGCATCCGCGTGCCGAAAAGCACGGCGGCGCGCCGCTGGCGATCCTCGAGCTGCGGGACGGCGAGGCGATCGGCACCTCGGGCGACTACCAGCGCTTTTTCGAGATCGGCGGTCGGCGCTACAGCCATTTGATCGATCCGCGCAGCGGAGAGCCCGCCGTCGGCACGCAGGCCCTCACCCTTCTCATCCCGTCCGGCGCCTCCGCCGGCATGCTGTCCGACGTGCTGTCGAAGCCGCTCTTCGTCGCCGGTGACGACTGGCCGCGCCTGGCGGAGAAGCTCGGCGTCACCCAGGTGCTGCGCGTCGACGCGGCGGGCCGCGTGAGCGTCACTTCGGCTTTCGCCGGGCGGCTCCAGTTCGTCGCCGAAAAGCCGGCGGATCTGCGCGTGCTGCCCTGACCTACTCGCCGAGCGTGAGCCGGCGCTGCGGGTCGACGAGGAGCGTATGCACGCGCCGGCTGTCGGCGCGCAGCACCTGGAAGCGGATGCCGTCGACGACGATCACTTCGTTGCGCTTGGGCAGCCGGCCGAGCCGGTGAATCACCAGTCCGCCCACCGTGTCGTAGTCCTCGTCCGGAAAGCGCGTACCGAAGGCGGCGTTGAAATCCTCGATCTCGGTGGTCGCCTTGACGCGGTAACGACCGGCGTTGTCGAGCACGATGCTGCCGACCGTCTCGTCGAAGTCGTATTCGTCCTCGATGTCGCCGACGATCTGTTCCAGCACGTCCTCGATGGTGACGAGACCGGCGACGCCGCCGTATTCGTCCACGACGATGGCCATGTGGTTGCGCGAGGCGCGGAATTCGCGCAACAGGACGTTGAGGCGCTTCGACTCGGGAATGAATACCGCCGGCCGGAGGCTATCGCGCAGGTCGAACTCGCGGCCGGCGAAATGGCGCAGCAGATCCTTGGCGAGCAGGATCCCGACGACGTCGTCCTTGCTCTCGCCGACGGCGGGAAAGCGGGAGTGGGCCGTCTCCAGCACGAAATCGACGAACTTTTCCGGCGGTTCGCCGATGGCGATCACGTCCATCTGCGCGCGCGGCACCATGACGTCGCGCACCTGCATCTCGGAGACCGACAACGCGCCCTCGATGATCGAAAGCGCATCGGCATCCATCAGGTTGCGTTCGTGGGCGCTCCTCAGGATGCGCAACAGCTGTTCGCGGTCTCCAGGCTCGCCGGCCAACAGCAGCGAGAGACGTTCGAAGAGCGACGGTCGACTGGAAGGGTCCATGTGTCGTCAGCGGTACGGATTGGGGATGCCGAAGCGGGCGAGCACCTCGCGCTCGCGCGCCTCCATGCGGAGGGCGGCGCGCCGGCCGCGCTCGTGATCGTATCCCTGCAGGTGAAGCATACCATGCACGATCATGTGCGCCAGATGGTGCCTGAACGGCTTGCCCTGCGCGCGCGCCTCGGCCGCTACCACCGGCAGGCAGACCACCAGGTCGCCGACGGCCGTCGCCCCGCCCTCCTCATAGACGAAGCTCAGGACGTTGGTGGCGCAATCCTTGCCGCGAAAATCGCGGTTCAGTCGCCGGCCTTCCGCCGCGCCGACGAAGCGCACCGTGGCGACGAGCGGCTTCTCCTGCGCCGCCGCCGTCCAGCGCCGGATCTGCGGACGGTCAGGCAGTCGGGCATCCCGGCAGGCGTACTGCACCGCCAGCGACAGTTCAATCCCTGCCGGCATGCGTTTCGTAGGCGGCGACGATGCGCGCCACCAGCGGATGGCGCACCACGTCGGAGGCGTCGAAATCGGTGAAGGCCAGACCGCGCACCTCCGCGAGTATCCGGCGCGCCTCGACGAGACCGGATTTCTGACCCTTGGGCAGATCCACCTGCGTCACATCGCCGGTGATGACGGCCTTCGCGCCAATGCCGATGCGCGTGAGGAACATCTTCATCTGCTCGGGCGTGGTGTTCTGCGCTTCATCGAGGATGATGAAGGCGTGGTTGAGGGTGCGGCCGCGCATGTAGGCCAGGGGGGCCACCTCGATGGCCTGCTTCTCGAAGAGGCGCGCCACCTTGTCGAAGCCCATCAGGTCGTACAGCGCGTCGTAAAGCGGCCGCAGGTAAGGATCGACCTTCTGTGTCAGATCGCCGGGCAGGAAACCGAGCCGCTCGCCGGCCTCGACGGCCGGGCGCGTCAGCACGATGCGCTGCACCTGATCGCGCTCGAAGGCGTCGACGGCGCTGGCGACGGCCAGATAGGTCTTGCCGGTGCCGGCCGGGCCGATGCCGAACGTGATGTCGTGTTCCTGGATGGCCTTCAGATACTCCACCTGGTGCGGCGTGCGACCGTGCAAATCGCTCTTTTTCGTCAGAAGACCGGCGCCCTCCTGCGTCGTCGGCGTGCGGCCGCTGTTGCGCAGCTCGATCAGGCCCAGCTGGATGTCATCGACCGACAGCGGCGTCCGGGCGAGTTCGTAAAAATGGCGCAGCGCTGCTGCCGCCAGGCGTGCCTGGGCGAGTGCGCCATCGATGCGGAAGTGCTCGCCGCGCCGCGTGATCGTCACGTCGTAAGCCGTCTCGATCTGACGCAGGTTCTCGTCGAGCGCGCCGCACAGGCCGGCGAGGCGTGCGTTGTCGAGCGGTTCGTCGAGCGCGAGCGTGACGGAACGCGTTCTCAACGGTTCTCCGGCAGGCGCGCCTCGGCGGCGGAAAGCATCCAAACCCGATATACCGCACCCATCGAATCCGTCAGATAACGCACGCGCGCCGGCTGCTGGATCATCGACGGCATGACGATCATGTTCATCTCGTTGCGGAACTGCGCGCCGGGAGAAAGCGGATAGGGCTTGCCGTCGATCTCCACCTGCCAGTGCGACTGGGCGAGCACAGGCGGCGACATCTGCCCGACGCGCGCCTCCGTCGGCATCGTGCGCACGATGGCGGACGCCGGCGGAGGTTCCGGCGCCGGCGTCTGCATAGTGTCGATGATCGAACCGACGATGGAGGAGACAATGGCGGTGGTCAGCGGGTCCATACTCGGCCAATCATAGCCTGATCCGCCGATGAATCAATGAAAATCATGCACCTATCCTGTTTTCATGAGGCGGCGCCACAACAATCCTTCGATCATTGCCGTCGCATCGTCATGAACGCGCCTTCCGTCTCGTTCAGGGACGCGAGCGAGGGCGCGGACATCGACCGAGCCCCCGGATAGGGTCGCTGCCTTTCTCTGGCTTGTCCGTGTATTCCATCCTCCCCCTCCTCATTGGCCGTGTTTCGGCAGCACCCCCTCCCGGGCGAAGCTGTACACCCGCTCGCCGGCCACGATGATGTGATCCAGCACCGGTATGCCGATGGCGCCGAGCGCCGTCACCAGCACGGCGGTCAGATGGTGGTCGGCAGTGGACGGCCTGGCCGTGCCGCCCGGGTGGTTGTGGGCGAGGATGACGCTTGCCGCACGATGGCGCAGCGCTTCCTCCACCACGTGGCGCGGATGGACGTGGGCTTCCTTGACCGTCCCCTCGCCGATCAGCGCCGGATAGAGCACCCGGCACTGGCTATCCAGGCACAGCACGTAGAAGACCTCCTCGGGGCGTCCGGCCATGAGCGGGACGAGGTATTCCGATACCACCTCGGAACTGGTGAGCCGGGGAGCATCCCGGTCGACCCGGTCGCGGAAGTAGCGGCGCGTGATCTGCGGGATCAGGCTCAGGAAGGCGGCCGCCTTCTCGCCCACGCCCTCGATGCCGGCGATGTCCTTCGGGTCGGCTTCCAGCACCGCCGACAGGGAACCGAAGCGGCGCATCAACCGGTGCGCGATGGGGTTCGTGTCGGCGCGCGGGATGGCGTGGAAAAGGAGCAGTTCGAGGACCTGATGATCCTCGAACCCGTCCAGGCCATCCGCCAGGAAGCGGGCGCGCAGACGCTCACGGTGTCCCTGGTGAATGCCCGTCGATGCTTTCCTCCCTGCCATCGTTTTCTTTCGTCCTTTCTGTCGCGGCCGCCCTATCGCACCTCACCCCTCGACTCGGGGCATTATGTGCGAATGGATCACGCCGCGGCCCGATAACGGCGCCAGCGTGGATCCACGCAGGAATGTCACGCTGGCCGTGCAGTACACGCCAGACATCGATGGAGTCCGGACGCTCGACGTAACAGAGCGTCGAAGCGGCTGGCATCAGTGGCGGTTGCTTGACCGAGGTTGCACCGGCCAAGAGCAGGTCGCGCAGTTGCAGGCGGCCTCGATCCTTACGGATCGACTCGCGCACATCCCGCTGCTCGTGCCGTCACCGCACTGGCTGACCTGTTCATCCACGAAAACCTTGAGGCTGTCGGGCAAGGAAATCTTCATCGCGCCCCTGGCGGCAGCCTAGTTCATTTGGCAAATTTTGGCAAGGATGGCAGGATGACGCTGCCCGCTGCTTATCTGTGGCGTTTTCTCTGCGCCAAGCACGGCGCTTTGCGCCCGATTTTTGATTAAACTTGCGACCATCCGCCACACCCCTTCGCAGGAGGAATCCCGACATGTCCGCCCCCAAGTACCGCTTGGTGACCCGCAGCGACTTCGACGGCCTGGTCTGCGCCGTGCTCTTGAACGAACTCGATCTGATCGACGAGATCAAGTTCGTCCATCCGAAGGACATGCAGGACGGCAAGGTGGAGATCACCGGCCGCGACATCACGACCAACCTGCCCTACGTGCCGGGCGTGCATCTGGCCTTCGACCATCACCTGTCCGAGACCTTCCGCAATCCCGGCGAGCGGCCCGAGCACATCATCTATCCCGACGCGCCTTCCGCCGCGCGCGTGGTCTATGAGCACTACGGCGGCAAGAACCGCTTTCCGGCGAGCTTCGACGAGATGATGGCGGCGGTGGACAAGGGCGATTCGGCGCAGTTCTCGCGCGACGAAATCCTGAACCCCTCCGGCTGGGTGCTGCTCAACTACCTGATGGATGCGCGCACTGGACTGGGCCGCTTCCGCGAGTTCCGCATCAGCAACTACCAGCTGATGATGGATCTGATCAAGTACTGCCGCGACCACGGCATCGACGACATTCTCAAGCTGCCGGACGTCAAGGAGCGCGTCGATCTCTATTTCGAGCACGCCGAAAAGGCCAAGGAACAGATCAAGCGCTGCGCCACGGTGCACAAGAACCTCGTCGTGCTCGACTTGCGCAACGAAGAAACGATCTGGGCGACCAACCGTTTCATGGTCTACGCCCTGTTCCCCGAGCAGAACATCTCGATCCACGTCATGTGGGGCGTGCAGAAGCAGAACACCGTGTTCGCCACCGGCAAGTCGATCCTGAATCGCACGTCGAAGACCAGCATCGGCGAGCTGATGCTGCACTACGGCGGCGGCGGGCACGAAAACGCCGGCACCTGCCAAGTCGCCAACGACCAGGCCGACGTGGTGCTGCAGAAACTGATCGCGCGCATCACGACCGACGGTTGATTCCCCGCGTTTCCAACCGCGCCATCGCGGTCTGGCGGCGCAACTTCCTCGTCTGGCGGAAGCTGGCGCTGCCCTCGCTGCTCGGCAATCTGGCCGATCCGATGATCTATCTTTTCGGGCTCGGCTACGGCCTCGGCAGCCTGCTGCCGGAAATCCAGGGACAAAGCTACATCGCCTTCCTCGCCGCCGGCACGGTGTGCGCCTCGACGCTCAACGCCGCCTCTTTCGAGGCCCTGTATTCCGCCTTCGCGCGCATGCACGTCCAGCGCACCTGGGAAGCGATCATGAACGCGCCGGTGGGGCTCGACGACGTGGTGGCCGGCGAAGCCTTATGGGCCGCCACCAAGGCGAGCATCTCCGGCGCGGCGATCCTCGGCGTGATGGCGCTGCTCGGCTTCGTGGACGGCTGGCTGGCGCTTTGGGCGTTGCCGGTGATCTTCCTCGCGGGGCTCGCCTTCGCCGCGCTCGGCCTCGTCATGACGGCGCTGGCGCCGTCCTACGATTTCTTCATGTATTACTTCACGCTGTTCATCACGCCGATGATCCTGCTGTGCGGGGTGTTTTTCCCGGTCGACCAGTTGCCGGCGGCGGCGCGCGCCGTCTCGGACTGGCTGCCGCTCGCACACATGGTGCAATTGGTGCGGCCGCTCGCCAACGGAGAAATTCCGGCCAATGCGCTGCTCAATATCGGCGTACTGGCCGCCGTCGCGGTGGCGGCTTTCTGGCTGGCGCTGGGACTGACGCGCCGGCGCCTGCTGCGCTGATGCGGTGGCGCCGCGAAAGACCGCGGCGCGAACCATCGGAACGGGGTCATTTTCCGGGGGAGAGCCGGTAATCGAGCTGGAGGCTGGGGGGATTGGCCGCCTTTGTCGGCGTCGGCGGCGGGGATAGCCGGAAGCCAATGGCGATTCCGGCGGCCAGGCAGAAAGCCGCCCACAGGATGCTCCTCCACGGCGCGGCTTTTTTTCCGGGCGCGGGCGGGCGGGCTTCCGGCGGCGGGCTGGCCGTCCGCTCGGGCGCCGGCGAGGCCGCCAGCCCGGCGAGCGCCGCTTCGGCCTCGGCCCGCTCGCGGCGGGCTGCCTCCAGTTCGGCTTCGACCTGGCGCCGCGAGGTTGCGGCGGCGGCGGCCTCGCGCTCGGCCGCCAGCCGCTCGGCCAAGACGCGCGCGGTTTCCTGCTCGGCGGCGAGCTTTGCCAGCGCGAGGGTCTCGGCTGCCTGCTCGGACCGGATGCGCTCCTGCGCCGCCTTGAGCGCCGCTTCGGCGGCCTGCTCGGCGCGCGCCTTCTCGATGGCGAGCCGGCGCACCTGCGCCTCGTTCGCCGCCCGGGCCTGCGCCTGCTCGGCGGCGAGCCGTTCGGCCTGGGCGCGGTTCTCCGCCGCGTCGATCAGCGCCGCCAACTCGGCTTCGCGCTGCACCGCCGTCTCGCACGCCTGCTGGTCGGCGCCGGCGCGCGCGAGGGCTTCGGCCCGCGCGGTGCGATGTTCGTCGAGGACGAGAGAGGGGTTCATGTCCGTCAGGGTAAATCATGCCGATACGGACCGGAGGCTAGAATAGGTGCCGAAACCCCGCCTGTTCGGGCAAAAAACAAACACGGAGGAGAGCATGCCCCACCCCCTCGCCGGCCAGCCTGCGCCGACCGAACTGCTGACCGACATTCCCGCCCTGCTCGCCGCCTACGCCAACCCCGCCACGCAGCCCGTCGCTTTCGGCACCAGCGGCCATCGCGGCTCCGCCCTCGACGGCGGCTTCAACGAGGCGCACATCCTCGCCATCGCCCAGGCGGTCGCCGACTACCGGCGCGAAGCAGGCATCGACGGCCCGCTGTTTCTCGGCATGGACACCCATGCCCTGTCTGCGCCGGCACAGCGCACCGTGATCGAGGTGCTGGCGGCGAACGCGGTGCTCCTGCATCCCCAGGTCGGCGACGGCTACACGCCGACACCGGTGATCTCGCGCGCCATTCTCGCCCACAACGCCCGGGAGCGCGTGCCCCGCCAAGAGGGCCTCGCCGACGGCATCGTCATCACGCCCTCGCACAATCCCCCCCGGGACGGCGGCATCAAATACAACCCGCCGCACGGCGGCCCGGCCGACACCGACGTCACCGGCTGGATCGAGCAGCGCGCCAATGCGCTGATGGCCGACGGCAACCGCGCAGTCCGGCGCCTGCCGTACGCGCAGGCGCTCGCCGCGCCGACGACGCGCCCGATCGACCTGATGACCCCCTACATCGAGGCGCTCGACACGGTGATCGACATGGCGGCGATCCGCAAGGCCGGGCTTGTCATCGGCGTCGACCCGATGGGGGGCGCAGCGGTGGCCTACTGGCGGCCGATCGCGCTGCGTTATGGCCTCGACATCGAGATCGTCAACCCGCACGTCGACCCCGCCTTCTCCTTCATGACGCTGGATCACGACGGCAAGATCCGCATGGACTGTTCCAGTCCCTACGCGATGGCCGGTCTGGTGGGCCTCAAGGACGAGTTCACCATCGCCTGGGGCAACGACGCCGACGTCGACCGCCACGGCATCGTCGCGCCCTCGGCGGGCCTCATGAATCCGAACCACTATCTCGCCGTCGCGATCCGCTACCTGCTCGCGCACCGCCCCGACTGGCCGCGCGAGGCCGCCGTCGGCAAGACGCTGGTATCCTCCGGTCTCATCGACCGCGTGGTGACCGGGCTCGGTCGCCGCGTCACCGAAGTGCCGGTCGGCTTCAAATGGTTCTCGCAGGGCCTGCTCTCCGGCGACCTGTGCTTCGGCGGCGAAGAGTCCGCCGGGGCGAGCTTCCTGTGCCGCGACGGCAGCGTGTGGACCACCGACAAGGACGGCATCGTCCTTGGCCTCTTGGCCGCCGAGATCACCGCCGTGACCGGCAAGGACCCGGGCCGACATTATCAGGAACTCGCCGCGCAATACGGCGCGCCGCACTACCTGCGCATCGACACGCCGGTCAGCGCCGCGCAGAAGGCCGCCTTCAAGCGACTCACCCCCGAGCGCGTCGCCGCCGCCACGCTGGCGGGCGAACCGATCACGGCGAAGCTTACCCACGCCCCCGGCAACGGCGCGCCGATCGGCGGCCTCAAGGTGACGACGGAAAACGGCTGGTTCGCCGCACGCCCCTCCGGCACCGAAGACGTCTACAAGCTCTACGCCGAGAGCTTCAGGAGCGCCGAACACCTGCAACAGATCGTCGCCGAGGCGCAGGCCATCGTCTCGGCCGCGCTTGGCTGACGCCGCCGTCATGAACGTCCTCTTCGAAGAGGATGGCGCCTTCAAGACCGGCGCCATCGTCGCGGACAACGACAGCTCGCTGCAAGTCGACACCGCCGCTGGCCGCCGCATCAAGCTGAAGGCCGCCAACGTGCTGCTGCGCTTCGCCGCGCCCTCGCCCGGCGAGCTGCTCGCGCAGGCGGAAGCGGAGATGGCGGGCATCGACGCCGAGTTCCTCTGGGAAGTCTGCGGCGAAGGGGAATTCGGCTTCGAGGAACTGGCGGCCGAATACGCCGGCCGCACGCCGACGGCGGTCGAGGCGGCGGCCGTGCTGCTGCGCCTGCACGCCGCGCCGGTGTATTTCCATCGCAAGGGCAAGGGCCGCTTCCGCAGGGCGCCGCCCGAGATCTTGCAGGCCGCCCTGGCCGGGCTGGAGAAGAAGCGCCAGCAGGCGCTCGCTATCGAACGCATGGCCGAGGAGCTGAAGGCCGGCCGCCTGCCGACCGAGTTCCCGCCGCTCGTCAAGGAGCTGCTCTACAAGCCCGAGCGCAACAAGCCGGAGACCAAGGCGCTGGAAGCCGCCTGCGCAGAAACCCGCGAAACCGCCGAGCGCCTGCTGTTCCGTTGCGGCGCCATTGCCGACACGCACGACTACCATCTCGGCCGCTTCCTGTTCGAACACTTCAAGGCGGGCACGGACTTCCCCGCCTTCGCGCCGGCGGTCGATCCGGTCGATTTGCCCTGCGCCGAGGTGCGCGCCTTCTCGATCGACGACGCGCACACCACCGAGATCGACGATGCCTTTTCCGTCACGCCGACAGCGGACGGCGGCATGCGGGTCGGCATCCACATCGCCGCGCCGGGGCTCGGCTTCGGCCTCGACTCCGACCTCGGTCGCATCGCGCGCGCCCGGCTCTCCACCGTCTACATGCCGGGCCGCAAGATCACGATGCTGCCCGAGGACGTCATCGACAGCCACACGCTCGCCGCCGGGCAGGACGTGCCGGCGCTCTCGCTCTACCTCGACATCGCGCCGGATTTGCGCGTGCTCGGGCACGAGACGCGGATCGAGCACGTGCCGGTCGTCGCCAACCTGCGCCACCACGACATCGAGCCGCTGTTCAACGCGGAAACGTTGGCGGCGGGTTGCCTGCCCGACTTTCCGTTCCGCGACGAACTCGAGCGCCTCTGGGAACTGGCGACGGTGCTGGAGGCCGGGCGCGGCAAGCCCGCGACGAACCAGAACCGCAAGGACTACCACTTCCGCGTCGATTGGGACGTCGAGACGCCGCAGGGGAAAGGCCGCGTCGCCATCGAGGAGCGTCCGCGCGGCAGCCCGCTCGATACCCTCGTCGCCGAGCTGATGATCGTCGCCAACAGCACCTGGGGCGCGCTCTTGCGCGACGCGAAGATCCCCGCCATGTATCGCGCGCAGACCGCCGGCAAGGTGCGCATGACCACCGTCGCCGCGCCGCACGAGGGCCTGGGCGTCGACTGCTACGCCTGGTGCACTTCGCCCTTGCGGCGCTTCGCCGATCTCGCCAACCAGTGGCAGCTCGTCGCCCTGCTGCGCGGCGAGAAACCGCCCTATCCGCCGAAATCCGCCGAGCTGATGGCGGCGCTGCGCGACTTCGAGCTCACCTACGCGAGCTACGCCGAATTCCAGCGGCAGATGGAACGCTACTGGTGCCTGCGCTGGCTCTTGCAGGAAGGCGTGACGGAAACGACTGCGCAGGTGCTCAAGGAAAACATCGTGCGCCTCGAAGACATTCCGCTCGTCGCCCGGGCGACCGGCATGCCGACGCTGGAGCGCGGCGCGCGGGTGAGGCTGTCGGTCGGCGCGATCGACCTGCTGGCCGCCGAAACGGGGTTCGGATTCATCGAATTGCTGGCGGCACAGGCTCCTGATGCGGCTTTAGGCGAGGACGGCGCGGAGGAGGGCGGGGAGTAGAATTTCCCCCCATGCCCGTCACACTGAACTGGCCCGCTCCCCTGGCGGCGATGGACCCGCCGCAGCGCCGCCTGACCTTGGCGTTGGGCGTCTCGTTGCTTCTGCACGCCATCCTGCTGTCGATCCACTTCGAGCTGCCACAGAAGCTCGACCGCGCGACCCAGCAGGCACTGGACGTCATTCTCGTCAATGCGCGCCACGCCGAAAAGCCCGTCAAGGCACAGGCCAAGGCGCAGGCGAACCTCGACGGCGGCGGCAACGTGGCGGAAGACCGTCGCGCCAGAACGCCCCTGCCCCCGTTGCCGAACGCGCAGACCGGCGACGCGCTGATGGACGCGCAGCGGCGCGTCGCCGAACTCGAAGCGCGCCAGCAGGAGATTCTCGCCCACACCCGGTCGGAGCACACCGCCCGCGTCGATGCCGACAGGCCCGTGCCGGCAGAGGCCAGCCGGCTCTCCGGCCGCGATCTGGCCAGCCTGGCGCGCGAGATGCTGCGCCTCGAAGCCGAGATCGCGCGCGATACCGACGCCTACAACCAGCGCCCGCGCCGCAAGTTTCTCGGCGCACGTGTCGAGGAATACCGTTTCGCGCAATACGTCGAGGACTGGCGCCAGAAGGTCGAGCGCATCGGCAACCTCAATTACCCGGAGGCGGCGCGCGGCAAACTCTACGGCAGCCTGATCCTCACCGTGGCGATCAAGAAGGACGGCGAACTGGAGCGCGTCGAGATCAACCGCTCCTCCGGCCATAAAGTGCTCGACGAGGCGGCCGTGCGCATCGTGCGGCTTGCCGCGCCCTACGCGGCCTTCCCCGCGACGGTGAGCCGCGACACCGACATCCTCGAAATCACCCGCACCTGGACATTCACCGGCGCCGACCAACTGCGCGCCAACTGAAGAAGACCGCGCCTGCCGCCGCATGACCGACCGCTACGCCGTTTTCGGCAATCCGATCTCTCATAGCCAAAGTCCGCGCATCCACGCACTGTTCGCCGCGCAGACCGGGCAGGACATGAGCTATGAGGCGATCCTCGCGCCGCTCGACGGCTTTGCCGCGGCGCTGCGCCAGTTCGCCGAGGCGGGCGGCAAGGGGGCGAACGTCACCGTGCCGTTCAAGGAAGAAGCGTTCCGGCTCGCGACGACACGCACGCCCCGCGCGCAGGCGGCGGGGGCGGTCAACACGCTGTCCTTCGACGGCGAAACCGTCGAAGGCGACAACACCGACGGCGCGGGACTGGTGCGCGACCTGAAAGCCAACCTCGGCTGCGACATCGCGGGCCGCCGCGTACTGCTGCTCGGCGCCGGCGGCGCGGCGCGCGGCGTCATCCTCCCGCTGCTCGAAGAAAAGCCCGCCGAACTGGTCATCGCCAACCGCACCGAGGAGAAAGCCTTCCGCCTCGCGCTCGAATTCGCCGGCAGGGCGGATATCCTGCCCGAGGGTTGCGGCTTCGCCCACCTCGCCGGGCGCGCGTTCGACCTCGTCATCAACGCCACCTCGGCGGGCCTGTCGGATAGCGCCTTGCCGTTGCCGCCGCGCCTCTTCGCGCCGAAGAGCCTCGCCTACGAGATGGTCTATGGACGCGAGACGCCCTTCATGAAACAGGCGAGGGCGGAGGGCGCCCCCGGCCTGCGAGTGGCCGATGGGCTGGGGATGCTCGTCGAACAAGCGGCGGAAGCCTTCCGGCTCTGGCGCGGTCGACGGCCGGCCACCGGGCCGGTGCTCGTCGCGCTGCGCAATCCTCAATAGCGCCGCGGTCGGCGCCGGCGCGACAAGCCGTGATTTGATCAAGATTATCCGATTTATTTTGTATATATAAATTCGCAAAACTTGGTATAACATAGCGCGATGAATCCGATCAGCAACCCCTACGCGCCCGGGGCGGGCACGCCCCCGCCAGAGCTTGCAGGGCGCGACGAGTTGCGCGAAACGGTCCATATCGCGCTGGAGCGAGTGCGGGCCGGTCGCCCCACGAAGAGCATCCTGATGGTGGGATTGCGAGGCGTCGGGAAAACGGTATTACTGGACCGTCTGCGCGACGACGCCGAGGCGGCGGGAATCCAGACCCTCCGCGTGGAGGCCCCCGAGAGCAGATCTCTGCCGGCCATCATGGCTCCGCAGTTAAGGCAGGCCTTGCTGCGGCTATCCCGGAACGAGCAGGCGAAGGCGTTCGCCCAGCGTGCCCTGCGCGGGTTGGCCGGTTTCGCCAAAGCGCTCAAGCTCAAATATCAGGACATCGAGGTGGGGTTGGACTTTGACCCAGAACCTGGGTTGGCAGACAACGGCGATCTCGAACACGACTTGCAGGCGTTGCTGGAAGTCACCGGCGATGCGGCAAGGAAGGCCGCTACGGCGTTGGCGATGTTCGTGGACGAACTCCAATACGTGGCCGAGGAGGAACTAGCGGCCTTGGTTACCGCGTTGCACCGTACTGCCCAGCGCAGCCTGCCCGTTGTTCTTGTCGGCGCCGGCCTGCCCCAGTTGCCCGGGAAAATGGGTCGGGCCAAGTCCTACGCAGAGCGACTGTTCGATTTTCCGCAAATCGGACCGCTGCCCCGCGATGCAGCACGTTTGGCGATCACCAAACCGGCACTGGACCAGGGTGTCGTTGTGGAAGAAGACGCGCTCGATCGAATCATTCAAGAGACACGCGGTTATCCCTACTTCCTGCAGGAATGGGGCAAGCATGCCTGGGACGCGGCTGACGCTTCGCCGATCACACTACAGGATGTCGAGCGGGCCACCGCAAGCGCAATCGCCGCGCTCGACGAAAGCTTTTTCCGGGTTCGATTCGACCGATTGACTCCGTTGGAAAAGAAATACCTGCGCGCGATGGCCGAGCTCGGTGCTGGTCCGCATCGTTCCGGCGACATTGCCGAACAATTGCACCGCGAAGTCACTTCGCTCGGCCCGACCCGGAGCCAGTTGATCGTCAAAGGCATGATCTGGAGTCCGAGTCATGGCGATACGGCATTCACAGTGCCTTTGTTTGATGAGTTCATGAAGCGCATCATTCCGGGTGATGACTGGAATCGCTGAGCCAGATCATCCTCAGTAACGATCCTCCGGCGGCGGCGCCAGCGAATGCAGCCGGCGGTGCAGCGCCGCCTTGGCCAGCAGGTGCGCCGAGATCGGCGCGGTGATGAAAAGAAAGAGCGTGACGAGAATCTCGTGCAGGCTCACGCCCTCGCCGTTCAGGCTGAAGAAGGTTGCCGAGGCCGCCAGCAGGCAGCCGACGCCGAGCGTGGAAGCCTTGGTCGGGCCGTGCAGACGCGTGTAGAAGTCGCGCAGGCGCCAGAGCCCCAGCGAACCGACGAAGGTGAAGAAGGCCCCGGCGAGGACGAGGACGGATAGCAGGATTTCGGCGACCGGGTTCATGCGTTCCTCACTCGATGATGTCGCCGCGCTGGAGATACTTCGCCACCGCCACCGTGCCGACGAAGCCCATCAGGGCGATCAGCAGGGCGGCTTCGAAATAGAGCGGACTGGCCAGATGAATGCCGAGCAGCACCAGGAGGGCGATGGCGTTGACGTAGAGCGTGTCGAGCGCGAGGATGCGGTCTGTGGCGTCCGGCCCCTTCATCAGGCGCAGGAAGGACAGCGCACAGGCGGCGGCGACGAGGGCGAAGGCGATGGTCAGGGCGATGCTCAGCATGACGAAGTCTCCTCGCTGGCTTCGAAGATTTCCTTGAGCGGCGCCTCGAAACGCGACTTGATCTCGGCGACCAGCGCCGCCGGATCGCCGGTGTCGAGGGTGTGCACCAGCAGGCGCGTGCGGTCGGGGGCAAGGCTGGCCGACACCGTGCCGGGCGTGAGGCAAATGCAATTGGCGAGGATGCTGATGGCGAAGTCGTTCTTGAGGTCGAGCGGCACATCCACGAAAGCCGGCCGCAGCTTGTCGGGGCCGGCGAGGATCATGCGCGCCACGGCGATGTTGGCGACCAGCACGTCGTAGAGGAAGATGCCGGTGAAGCGCAGCAGCGTGCGGGGCGCATGAATACGCACTTCCTCCGGCCAGAAGGCCAGCGTGAAACGCGGAATCGCCCAGCCGAGCAGCAGGCCGAGCAGGATGTGGCCCGGCGAGAGCGTGTCGTTGAGCAGCAGCCAGATGACGGCGAGGATCGGAGTGAGCAGCGGGTGCGGCAGCCAGCGCTTCATCGCGTGCTCCCCATGTCGCCGAGCACGGCAGCGATGTAGGCGACCGGATCGGCGAGCTGCTCGGCGATGCTGCGCGCATGGTCGAAGGCCGGGCCGGCGGCGACCGTGAGGGCGACGAGTAGCGTCAACAGGCCGGCGATGGCGGCGAGCTCGCGCGCGGCGCTATCCGGTTCGGCCACCGCGGCTTCGCCGGTGCGGGTGCTGAAGAACAGGCGGCTGCCCGCGCGCGCGAGGGCGACGATGCCGAGGAAGGCGGCGATGAGCACCGCGGCCCACACCAGCGGCAGGTGGGGCGCGGCGCGCAGGACGAAGAACTTGCCGAGGAAGCCCGAGAGCGGCGGCAGGCCGGCGAGGGCGATGGCGGCGGCGAAGAACAGGGCGCCCCACAGCGCGGGGCGCGGCAGGTCGGCATCCGGCCTGAAAAAGTCGACGCCGGCAGGACGGCGGCGCGCCACGGCTTCGGCGATCAGGAACATCAGCGCGGCGGCGAAGGTGCTGTGCGGCAGGTAGTAAAGGCCGGCGGCGACACCCTGCGTGCCGAGGCTGAAGGCGGTGAGCAGCATGCCGACCGAGGCGATCACCAGCCAGGCCGTCAGACGCTTGAGACGCTCGGCGGCGAGCGCGCCGAGCGCGCCGATGCCGAGGGTGACGATGGCGAGCGGCAGCAGCCAGGGCGCGAACAGGCCGGCCAGGCCGCCCGAAGCGGGGCCGAAGATCAGCGTGTCGGCGCGCAAGAGCGCGTAGGCGCCCACCTTGGTCATGATGGCGAAGAGTGCGGCGACGGGTGCGGAGGTACTGGCGTAGGCGGCTGGCAGCCAGAGCAGCAGCGGCGCTGCCGCCGCCTTGAGGGCGAACACGCCGAACAGCAGCAGCCCGCCGGCACGGGCGAGGCCGAGGTTTTCGGGCGGGGCGACGGCGGCCTGCGCGGCCAGATGCGCCATGTTGAGCGTGCCGAGCGAGGCGTAGAGGAGTCCCGCCGCGAACAGGAAGACCGTCGAGCCGATGAGATTGAGCACCACGTAATGCAGGCCGGCGCGCGCGCGTTCCAGCCCGTGACCGTGCAGCAGCAGGCCGTAGGAAGCGATCAGCAGGATCTCGAAGAACACGAAGAGGTTGAACAGGTCGCCGGTGAGAAAGGCGCCCGTCAGGCCGAACAGCTGCATCTGGAACAGCACATGGAAATGGCGGCCCCTGCGGTCGGTGCCGTCGCCGGCGTGGATGAGCGCGAACAGCGCCAGGATCAGGGTGATCGCCACCATCCAGGCCGCCAGCCGGTCGGCCATCAGCACGATGCCCCAGGGCGCCGGCCAGTCGCCGAGACGATAGACGAGGATCTCGCCGCCGCTCGTCGCGGCGAGCAGCGCGAGGGCGCTCGCCAGTTGCAGGCCGAGGGCGGCGAGGGCGATGACCCGGCGCAGCGGCATCGGCAGGTCGCGCAGGGCGAGCAACAGCACGCCGGAGGCGAAGGGCAGCAGGATGGGCAGGATGGGCAGGTGAGCTTCCATCAGCCGCGCCCGTCCACGTGGTCGTTGCCCAGCTCGGCGCGCGCGCGCAGGGCGAGCACGATGACGAAGGCGGTCATCGCGAAGCCGATGACGATGGCGGTGAGCACCAGCGCCTGCGGCAGCGGGTCGGTGTAAGTCGGGCCGCTGCCGATCACCGGCGGCTGGCCGATGGCGAGCCGGCCGGTGACGAAGAGAAAGACATTCACCGCATAGGAGAGCAGGGTGAGGCCGAGCACCACCGGGAAGGTGCGCGCGCGCAAAACGAGATAGACCCCGCAACCGGTGAGCACGCCGACGATGAGGGCGATGAGCGCTTCCATCAGCGCTTCTCTTCCTCGTGGGAGGCTTGATGCACGATGGCCATGTTGACGAGCATCAGCAGCGTGCCGGCGACCACCACCAGATAGACGCCGAGATCGAAAGCGATGGCGGAGGCCAGATGAAGCTCGCCGATCAGGGGCGGATGCACATGGCCGTGCGCCGAAGTGAGGAAGGGGCGGCCGAAGGCCCAGCTGCCGACGCCGGAGAGGAGGGCGACGGCGAGGCCGGCTGCCAGCCAGGCATGGCTGCGTTCGGGCAGGCGCGCCTGCGTCCAGGCCACGCCGTTGGCCAGATACTGCATGATGAGGGCGATGGCGGTGACGAGGCCGGCGATGAAGCCGCCGCCGGGCAGGTTATGGCCGCGCAGGAAGATGAAGGCCGAGACCAGGAGCGCGAGCGGCAGCAACAGGCGCGCGAAGGTGGCCATGATGAGCGGATGCCTGTCGGCGCTCCAGGGCCGGCCGAATTCGTCGCGGTACGGCGCGGGCAGGCGCAGGTTTTCCAGCAGCGCGAAAATGCCCAGCGCGGCGATGGCCAGCACGGTGATTTCGCCGAAGGTGTCGAAACCGCGGAAGTCGACGAGGATCACATTGACGACGTTGGCGCCGCCGCCGCCCGGCACGCTGTTTTCGAGGAACCACGGGGCGATCGAATCGGTCGGGCGTGACACGACCGCCCAAGTGAGCACGGTCGCGCCGACGCCGGCCGCCACGGCCAGGGTGCCGTCCCGCCAGCGCCGACTTTGCGTCGATTCCGTGCAGCTTTCCTGCGGCAGGAAGTAGAGCGCCAACAGCAGCAGCACGATGGTCGCCACTTCCACCGAAAGCTGGGTGAGCGCGAGATCGGGCGCGGAGAACTTGACGAAGATCAGCGCGACGACGAGGCCGACGGCGCCGACGAGGATCAGCGCGGTGAGCCGCTGGCGGTGCAGCGCGGTGGCGGCCAGCGTGGCGACGACGAGCGCCGCGGCGGCCAGCAGGCTGATGCCGTCGACCGGCAACGGCGCGCGCGTGCCGCCCAGCGGCGCATTGCTCATGCCGATGCCGACGAAGCCGAGCAGCAGGATGGCGCCGACGAGGATGGCGGCCTGGCGTTGCAGCGAACCGGTATCGATCCAGCGCAGCAGGCTTTCGGACGCAGCGATCAGTCGCGCCAGGAGCGCCTCGTAGATGGCGCGCGCGTCGAGGCGGCCCTCGATGCGGCCGTGCAGGGCGAACAGGGGGGCGCGCCGCCAGTAGAGCAGGCCGCCGCCGATCAGCGCGATCGCGCTCATGAGAAGCGCCGGGCTGAGGCCGTGCCAGATCGCCAGACTGTAGTCGGGCGGCGGTCCGTTCAGCACCGCGCCGGCCGCCACGCCGAGCAGAGGCCCGACCGTCTGGGCCGGAAAGATGCCGACCAGCAGGCACAGCACGACCAGAACCTCGACCGGCGCCTTCATCCAGCGCGGCGGCTCGTGCGGCTTTCTCGGCAGGTCTTTCGGTTCGCCGTTGAAGAACACGTCGTGGATGAAGCGCAGCGAATAAGCCACCGCGAAGATGCCGGCGCAAGTGACGGCCGTCGGCAGCAGCCAGCCGAAGTCGCTTGCGCTGCCGGCGACGACCGCCTCGGCGAAAAACATCTCCTTGGAGAGGAAGCCGTTGAGCAGGGGGACGCCCGCCATCGCCGCCGAGGCGACCATCGCCAGCGCGGCCGTGTGAGGCATGTATTTCCACAAACCGTTCAGGCGGCGCATGTCGCGCGTGCCACACTCGTGGTCGATGATGCCGGCGGCCATGAAGAGGCCGGCCTTGAAGGTGGCGTGGTTGATGATGTGGAACACGCCGGCCACCGCCGCCAGCGGCGTGCCGATGCCGAACAGCGCGGTGATGAGGCCCAGATGGCTGACCGTCGAATAGGCCAGGAGGCCCTTGAGGTCGTGCTTGAACAGCGCGATCACCGCGCCGACGAGCAGCGTGGCGATGCCGACGCCGCCGACCAGCAGCGTCCATTCCGGCGTGCCGGACAGCGCCGGGAACAGGCGCGCGAGCAGGAACACGCCCGCTTTCACCATGGTGGCCGAATGCAGGTAGGCCGACACCGGCGTCGGCGCCGCCATCGCATGCGGCAGCCAGAAGTGGAAGGGGAACTGCGCCGATTTGGTGAAGGCGCCCAGGAGGATCAGCACCAGCGTCGGCACGTAGAGCGGATGGGCGCGGATCGCGTCGCCGCTCGCCAGTACGGCGGACAGTTCGTAACTGCCGACGATTTCGCCCAGCAGCAGGAAGCCGGCCAGCATCGCCAGCCCGCCCGAGCCGGTGATCGCCAGCGCCATGCGCGCGCCGCGCCGTGCCGCCTGGTGACGTCGCCAGTAGGCGATCAGCAGGAAGGACGACAGGCTGGTCAGCTCCCAGAACACCAGCAGCTGGATCAGGTTCTCGGAGAGCACCACGCCGAGCATCGAGCCCATGAACATCAGGAGGTAAGCGTAGAGCCGGCCGAGCGAATCTTCGGGCGCGAGGTAGTAGTGGGCGTAGAGGATGATCAGCAGGCCGATGCCGAGGATCAGCAGGGCGAACAGCATGGCCAGCCCGTCGAGGCGGAAGGCGAGATTCAGCCCGGCGGCCGGCGCCCAGGCGATGCTTTGCACCACGGTCTCGCCGGCGAATCCGGCGGGCAGCAGCGGGGCGAGGAAGAGCAGCGAAAGGCCCGCGACCGCAGCGGCCGCCCAGGCGCCGGCCGCACGGCTGCCGCGCGCGAAATACGCCGCCGCGCCCGCGCCGAGGAACGGGATGAGAACGACCCAGGGGAGATTCATGCCGCTATTGTGCCAAAGTTTATTGGCGCGGGCCGTCGGCGCGCTTTTTGGCGGGGGGCAGGAAAAATTCGCGCGGCCGGGTCCTCAGCCGCCGGAGGATGGCGCGGCCCAGGCGCAGCCGCTGGCCCGAATCCACGCCGCGCGCCTTGAGGCCGATCCACATGGCGAGATAAAAGCTGACGGCGAGATTGGTCAGGCCGATCAGCAGCACGCCAAACGCGGCGAGCGCGGCCGGTTGCCATGTCACGGAGAACTCCAGCCCGACCAGCGCGTAACCCCAGTAGGCCGAAGAAAACGCGATATGGCGGATGTCGAGCGGCAAGCCGAGCAGCGCGCCCAGCCCCGCCGTGCCGCCGAGCAGGAAGCCGAAGAAGAAGTTGCCGGCGAGCGCGCCGAGGTTGGCGCCGATGTAATCGGTGATGCGCCGCCAGCGCTGCGCACCGAACAGCCGGCGCGGCCAGCCGAGCTGGAGCAGGCGTTGCGGGATGCGGTTGTAGACGCACAGGTTGTCGTAATAGCCCGCGATCAGGCCGGCGAGGAACAGGCAGACGCCGGCCACGGCGGCAAAGAACACCGCGCCGCTGGCCACCGGGTTGATCTCGGCGAGGAGGCTGATCGCTTTTTCGGGCGTCACGAAATGCCTGCCGGAAACGAAGAAGATCAAGGTGCCGAACAGCATCGCCACGGGCGCCGCCAGCCCGACGTTGCCGAGGATCGCCGCGAGCTGGGTGCGCACCGTGCGGGCGACGAGCTCGACCACCGGCGCGGGATCGCGCTGGCGGTCGCGCCCGCCGGCCTGCATCTCGCCGATGGCGGCGGCGATGGTGTTGGCGGTCATCGCCGGTTGCTTGGTGGCCACCGTGAAGCCGAGCATGTGGATCAGCATGAAGCCGAGGCCGTAGTTGAGACAAAACGCCAACACCTCGACCAGCGGGGCGAGCCCCAGTGTGCCCAGATGCACTTTGTGGGCGGCCATCAGCGCGATGATGCAGCCGCCGCCCGCGGCGGAACGCAGCATGGCGAACCAGTCCGTGCGCGTTTCGCCGATATAACGCTCGCCGCTTTGGCCGGCATTTTCAGTGACACGCAGGGCCACCAGCTCGGTGTTCTCGCGCCAGAAGCCCGCCAGCTCGTTGCGCCGGCAGGCGGCCAGCGCCAGTTCGCTCCAGAGCATCGCTCCTTGCCGCACGGCCGGCTCGCGCTCGGCGTGACCGATGGCAACCGCCAGATCGGCAAGGTGCAGGAGCCGATCCATGTGCTGACTCAGGCGCCGCAGCCGGAAGGTGAGATGAAAGCTCGCGCCGAGCTGCTGGGCGCGGCGGCGCACGCGTTCGATGGCTTCCTTGGCCTGATCGTGCAGCACGTGCAGATGGCGTGCATCGGGGATCGCCGTTTCGCCAGCGCCGACTTTTGCTTCGAGCGTCTGCGCAAGGCCGAGCGCCTCTTCGCACAGGGCGAGGAAGGGCGAGACATGGTTTTCCAGTTTCGGATCGAGGCGCAACATTTCCGGTTCGAGACCCGCCGCCGCGATGCGGTGGGCGACGATGCGCAAGGCTTCGAGCAGGTCCTCGACGAAGCGCACCGCGCCAGCCGGCCCGGCTTCCTCGAAGCGCAGGGCGGCGATCAGGGCCTGCCAGGCGGCGGCGGGCGTTTGGGCGAGCCATTCGGCATCGCGCGGCTGGAAGATCCGTTGCAGGGAATCCTTGAGCTGGGCCTCGTCTTCCGCTTCCGGCAACAGGCGATGGATGATGCGACGCCAGGTTTCGGCGAACAGCCCGGTTTCCGGGTAGATGCCGGCCGTGGCCAGCAGCAGGACGCTGTGGCGCCGCCGGGTCAGGCCGAGCAGGGCGCCGCGCAAGGCTTCGCGCAGGTCGGCGCGACCGTCGAGCAGGGTCGCGAGGGCGCGCACGTTCCCTTCCGCGGTTTCGTCGCGCGCGGGGCGCAGTGTTGCCGCGAGCGCGGCCAGCCCCGCGACCGGCTCGGTGCGCGCGTCGAGAAAGGTGCACAGGACGTCGAGCAGGCGGCTCATGCGCCTTCCCGGCCGGCGGGCGTGTCGCGGCCGGCAGCCTGCGCGAGCAGTTGCGCGGCCTTGGCCGCCTGTTCCACCGCCCGCCGCAAGGCGCTGGCGCCGCGCAGCGAGGCATCCATGGTCGCCACCGGCAGGCGCGCGCCGGCGCCCGCTTCGAGCAGGGCGGCCTTGAGGCGCTGGTAGGCGTCCTCGAAGGCGTCGATGTCGCCGCCGGCGCAATCGGCCACGGCCGGATCGATGCAGGCGAGCAGCGCCTCGCCCCGGGCGCGGAATTCCGCCATGCCGGGCAGTTGCGGCACCGTCGCGCCATCGGCCTCGCGCAGAGCCGCCGCCCCCTCGGTGGCCAGCTCGGTCGCCGCTTCGTAATAGCGCGCCACGCGCAGCAGTTGCGGCAGGCGCTGCGCCGAATCGGCCGCCATGCCGCGGCGGTTCAGCTCGGCGATGAAGTCGGCGATGGCGTTGCCGAGGCGGTCGGCGACGAGCTGGTTCTTCTCCAGTTGCGGCGGGGCGGCATCGAAGGCCGTGCGCACCGTGGCGAGCGCGATGCCGCCCAAGCGGCGCAGCTCGCGCTCCAGCGCGTCGAGCGCCAGCGCCGGCACGGCCAGCACGGTCTTGTCGATGAAGCGCGGCTTCGCCTCGTCCTCCTCGGCGCTCCTGAAGCGGTTGAGGAGAAACGCCGTCAGCCGGTCGGCGAGCGGCCAGATCAGGATCACGCCCAAGATGTTGAAAGCAGTATGAAAGAGTGCCAGCTTCGCGGCCGGCGCGGAATCGAGTTCGAGCAATTCGCGCACGAAACCGAGGAAACCCAGCAGCCAGGGCAAGAGCAGCAAGGCGACGATGCCGGTGAGCACATTGAAGAGAATGTGCGCGGCGGCGGCGCGCTTGGCGTTCGAGGTGGCGCCGATGGCGGCCAACAGCGCGGTGACCGTCGTGCCGACGTTGGCGCCGATCACCACGGCCGCGGCGGCTTCGAGGCTCACCAGCCCGCTTTGCGCCGCGGAAAAGACGATCACCAGCGCGGCGGCCGAGGCCTGCATCAGCACCGTCATCAGGATGCCGACCAGCACCATGGCGATGACGCCGACGAAGCCTTCCCAGTGCGGCAGCTGGAAGTCGGCCGCGACGCCGGCGAAGGCGCCCTTGAGCAGATCGATGCCGAGAAAGAGCACGCCAAACCCCGCCATCGCCGTGCCCAACGCACCGCGCCGCTGGCCCTCGCCGGTGAGCCTGAACAGCATGCCGATGCCGATGAGCGGCAGCGCGAAGGCATCGATCTTGAACTTCATGCCCACCAGCGCGACCAACCAGCCGGTCATCGTCGTGCCGACGTTGGCGCCGAACAGCACCCACAGCGCCTGACCGAGCGAGAGCAGTCCCGCATTCACGAAACCGATCGTCGCCACCGTGACGGCACTCGACGACTGCACGGCGATCGTCACCATCGCCCCCGACACCAGCCCGCGCAAGCGGGTCTGCGTCGATTTCGCGAGGATGCGTTCCAGCGAGGGCCCCGCCGCGAGCCGCAGGCCGTCGGTCATCAGCCCCATGCCGAGAAGGAAAAGGCCGACGCCACCGGCCAGGCCGCCGATCAGCGAAAAGAGGTCCATGTGGCGGATTGTGCCCGATAAACGTTCACCCCGGCGCCATCCCGCTGGCGCCGACTTTCGCGGCGCGTTCACGGCGCCGCCACCAGACCTTCTCGGCTTCCACCGCCAGCATCACCGCGACACCGGCCAGCGTGGCCAGCAGCCAGGCCGTCGCGTCGATGTCGGCGGAATGGAACAGCGTTTGCATCAGCGGCAGATGGGTGAACATCGCCTGCACGACGAGCAGCACGACAATGGCGCGCAGCGCGACGGCGTTGCCGAAGAAGCCTTCGCGCGAAAGGATGGCGCCGGTCAGGCGCCGGCAGTTGAAGAGGTAGAAGATCTCGCCCATCACCAGCGTGTTGACCGCCGTCGTGCGCGCCGCCTCGACGCTCATGCCGCGCTCGATCTGCCACAGGAACAGGGCGAACGACGTGGCGGCCAGCAGCGTCATCACGAAACCGATGCGCCAGAGCATGAAGCCGTTGATGAGACCCTCCTTCGGATCGCGCGGCGGCCGCGCCATGATGCCCGATTCGGGCCGCTCGAAGGCGATGGCGAGCGACAGCGTCACGGCGGTGACCATGTTGACCCAGAGGATCTGCACCGGGGTGATCGGCAGCGTCATGCCGAACAGCACCGCGAAGAGCACCATCGCGCCTTGGCCGAAGCTGGTGGGCAATACATAGACGACCGCCTTTCTCAGGCTGTCGTAGACCGCACGCCCTTCTTCGACGGCCGCGGCGATGGAGGCGAAGTTGTCGTCGGCCAGCACCATCTCGGCGGCTTCCTTCGCCGCCTCGGTGCCCTTGCGGCCCATCGCCACGCCGACGTCGGCGCGCTTCAAGGCCGGGGCGTCGTTGACGCCATCGCCGGTCATCGCCGTCACCTCGCCCTCGGCCTGCAGGGCTTCCACCAAACGCAGCTTGTGCTCGGGGCTGGCGCGCGCAAAGACGTCGATCTCGCGCACCGCGGCGCGCAGCGCCATCCCGTCGAGGGTTTCGATTTCGTTGCCGGTGAGGGCGCGACCGCTGCTTGCGATTCCCATCGACGCCGCGATGGCGGAAGCGGTGACGGCATGGTCGCCGGTGATCATCTTGACGCGCACACCGGCCGCCTGGCAGGCAGCGACGGCGCGGATCGCCTCCTCGCGCGGCGGATCCATGATGCCGGCCAGCGCCAGGAGCGTCAGCCCGCCGTCGACATCCTCGAAGTCGAGCGTGCGCTTGCCGGCCGGCAGCGGGGCGAAAGCCAGCGCCAGCACGCGCATGCCCTGGGCGGCGAGCGCCTCGATGCCCTTGTGCCAGTAGTCGATGTCGAGCGGGCGGTCCTCGCCGCCCTGGCGCTGGCGGCGGCAGCGCAGGAGCAGCGCCTCCGGCGCGCCCTTGAGGAAAGCGAAGGTGTGCGCGCCGCCGTTGTTGCCGGCATGGTCGTGGTGCAGCGTCGCCATGAAGCGGTGTTCGGATTCGAAGGGGATGACGTCGAGGCGCGGCAGGGCCTCGGCCTCGAAGTGCGGATCGAGGCCGGCCTTGAGCGCGAACGTCAGCAAGGCGCCCTCGGTCGGATCGCCCTCCAGCACCCAATCTCCATTCTTCTCGCGCAGCACCGCGTCGTTGCACAGCAGCGCGGCGCGCGCGATGTCCGGCAGTTCGGTCAGCGCGTCGAGGGCCAGATCGCGTCCGTCGACCGCGAATCCCCCGTGGGGCGCGTAGCCGGCGCCGCTCACCTCGATCAGCCGCTCGGCGGTCAGAAGGCGCTGCACGGTCATTTCGTTCTTGGTGAGCGTGCCGGTCTTGTCGGAACACACCGTCGTGACCGCGCCGAGCGTCTCCACCGCCGGCATGCGGCGGATGATCGCGTTGCGCCCGGCCATGCGCTGCACGCCGATGGCGAGCGTGATGGTCATGATCGCCGGCAGACCCTCGGGAATCGAGGCCACCGCGAGCCCCACTGCGGCGAGGAACATCTCGCCGGCCGGCTGGCCATGCACAAGCATGCCAAAGGCGAGAGTGAACACCGCCAGGCCGAGAATGCCCGCGGCCAGCCAGCGGCCGAAACCGGCCATCTGCCGCACCAGGGGCGTCTCGACCGATTCCACTTCGGCGAGCATGCGGCCGATACGGCCGATCTCGGTGGCATCGCCGGTGGCAACGACGACCCCGCGGCCCTGGCCGAAGACGACCAGCGTGCCCGAATAGGCCATGCCGGTGCGATCGCCGATGGGCGCGTCTTCGGCGACCGCTTCGGGAGATTTTTCCACCGGCTCCGATTCGCCGGTGAGCGCCGCCTCCTCGATGCGCAGGTTGCGCGTTTCGATCAGCCGTAGGTCGGCTGGCACCTTGTCGCCGGAGGCCAAGAGCACGATGTCGCCAGGCGCCAGATCGGCTGCGTCGATTTCCTGGCGGTGACCGTCGCGCACCACCACGGCGTGCAGCGAGAGCATCTTGCGGATCGCGTCGAGCGACTTTTCGGCCTTGCCTTCCTGGATGAAGCCGATCAGCGCATTGATGACCACCACGCCGAGGATGACGCCGGTATCCACCCAGTGTCCGAGAAAAGCCGTCACCACCGCCGCGCCGAGCAGCACGTAGATCAGCACGTTGTGGAACTGGAGCAGGAAGCGCACCAGGGGGCCGCGCTTCTTCGGTGGCGTGAGCCGGTTGGGGCCATATTCGGCAAGCCGCCGAGCGGCCTCGGCGGCGGACAGTCCAGCGGGACCGGATTCGCGGGCCTTCACGGCATCGGCGGAAGGTAGGGCATGCCAGTTCGGGTGGCTCATGATCGGTTTCTCTTGACGACCTCGGCAAACGGCAGGAGTCGGCCTTCCCTGCGGGGATGATAGCAAGCGTGTCGAAGCCGCCGCGTGACAGGATAGTTTCAGTGCGCCTCGTCCCAGTTCGCCCCGACGCCGACTTCGGCGAGGAGCGGCACGGCAAGTTGCGCCACGCCGGCCATCAAGGGCGGCAGGGCGGCTTTCACGGCGGCGAGTTCGCTTTCCGGCGCTTCGAGCACCAGCTCGTCATGCACTTGCAGGATCAGCTTCGTTTGCAGCCTCTCGCGGTCGAGCCAGCCTTGCACGGCGATCATCGCCATCTTCACGAGGTCGGCGGCCGTGCCCTGCATCGGCGCGTTGATCGCCGCGCGCTCGGCGGCCTGGCGGCGAGCGACGTTGCCGGAGCGGATGTCGGGCAGCCACAGGCGGCGACCGAAGACGGTCTCGACGTAGCCTTGCTCGCGCGCCGCGGCGCGCGTCTCCTCCATGTAGCGCGCGACGCCGGGGTAGCGGGCGAAGTAGCGATCCATGTAGGTCTGCGCGGCGCTGCGGTCGACGTCGATCTGTTTGGCAAGACCAAAGGCGCTCATGCCGTAGATCAGGCCGAAGTTGATCGCCTTCGCGGCGCGGCGCTGTTCGTTCGTCACTTCGAGCGGCGCGATGCCGAACACTTCGGCGGCGGTGGCGCGGTGGATGTCGCAGCCAGCGGCGAAGGCGTCGAGCAGGCCTTTGTCGCCGGACAGATGCGCCATGATCCGAAGCTCGATCTGCGAATAGTCGGCGCTGACGAGACGGCAGCCCGGCGGGGCGATGAAGGCGGCGCGGATGCGGCGGCCTTCCTCGGTGCGGATCGGGATGTTCTGGAGATTGGGGTCGGCGGAAGCGAGCCGGCCCGTCACCGCGACGGCCTGCGAAAAGCTCGTATGCACGCGGCCGGTAAGCGGGTTCGCCATCTTCGGCAGCTTGTCGGCGTAGGCGCCCTTGAGTTTCGCCAGCGTGCGGTGTTCGAGCAGGCGCTTGGGCAGCGGGTAGTCCTCGGCGAGTTTGGCGAGCACTTCCTCGTCGGTCGAGGGCGCGCCCGAGGGCGTCTTCTTGACGACCGGCAGGCCGAGATTCGTGAACAGGATTTCGGCGAGCTGCTTGGGCGAATTGAGGTTGAAGGGCTGGCCGGCGAGGGCGTGCGCTTCCCGTTCGATTTCCATCAAGCGCTTGCCGAGCGCCTCGCTCTGCCTTGAGAGCGCATGGCGGTCGATCAGCACGCCGTGGCGTTCCATGCGGAAGAGGATTTCGGCCACCGGCAGTTCGATGTCGCGGTAGAGGCGTTCGAGTTTTGCTTCGGCGGCGAGGCGCGGCGCGAGCACGCGATGAACCCGCAGTGTCACGTCGGCGTCCTCGGCGGCGTATTCGGTCGCGCGTTCGACGGTCACCTGCGCGAAGGAGATGCGGTGCGCGCCCTTGCCGGTCACGTCGTCGTAGGCGAGGGTGGCGAGCCCGCAGTGGCGCCGGGCCAGGGCGCCCAGTTCGTGCGGCTGGTCCGCTTCGAGCACGTAGGATTCGAGCAGCGTGTCCTCGGCGATGCCGGCCAGACGGATGCCGTGGTTGGCGAAGACGTGACGGTCGAATTTGAGGTGCTGGCCGAGTTTTTTGTGCGCAGGGGATTCCAGCCAGGGCTTGAGCCTGTGCAGCGCGGTGTCGAGCGGCAACTGCTGCGGCGCGCCGGCATAGACATGGCCGAGCGGCAGGTAAGCGGCCTGGCCGGGCGCGATGCAAAACGAGATGCCGACGAGCCGCGCCTGCATCGGCTCCAGCGCGGTGGTCTCGGTATCGAGGGCGACGAGTTCGGCGGCGTTCAGGCGGCGCAGCCAGTCGTCGAGCTGCGCGGCGGCGAGAATGCAGGTGTAGTCGCTTCGATCAGGCTCCGAATGTTGCGCCGTCTCGCCAGCGTCGACTTTTGCGTCTTCGAGTTCGCGTAGCCAGGTCATGAAGTCCAGCTCCGCATAGAGCGCCTTGAGTTTTTCCGTGTCTGGTTGCGCCGGCGTCAGTTCGACCTCGCCCAGGTCGATGTCGCGGGCGACGGTGACGAGCTTTTTCCCCAGCGGCAGGAAGTCGAGATGTTTCCTGAGATTCTCGCCGACGGCGCCCTCGATCTCGCCGGCGCGGGCGACGATCTCGTCCAGCGAACCGTATTGCGCGAGCCATTTGGCGGCGGTCTTCGGCCCGACCTTGGGCACGCCCGGCACGTTGTCGACCGCATCGCCGATCAGCGCGAGGTAATCGACGATGCGTTCCGGCGGCACGCCGAATTTCGCCGTCACGCCGGCGGGATCGAGCGTTTCCTCGCTCATCGTGTTGACCAGCGTGACATGAGGATTCACCAACTGCGCGAGATCTTTGTCGCCGGTCGAGATCACGCAATCTTCGCCGCGCGCGGCGGCTTGCGCGGCCAGCGTGCCGATCACGTCGTCGGCCTCGACGCCGGGAACGCACAGAAGCGGCCAGCCGAGCGCGCGGATGCACTCGTGCAGCGGTTCGATCTGGGCGGCCAGCTCCTCGGGCATCGGCGGGCGGTGCGCCTTGTAGGCGGGATACCAGTCGTCGCGGAAGGTCTTGCCCTTGGCGTCGAAGACGACGGCGCGGCGGTCGGCGGCCGGATAGTCGGCCAGCAGGCGGCGCAGCATGGAGAGCACGCCCTTGATCGCGCCGGTGGGCCGGTTCGCGCGGTTGCGCAGATCGGGCAGCGCGTGAAAAGCGCGGTATAAATACGAAGACCCGTCGACAAGAAGCAGCATGAGGAGTGAGCAGGAATGAGCGCGAAGGACAAACTGCCGCAGATCGCCGATCCCCGGCTGGCGGCGCCGGCCTCGACGGCGCGCGAGGCCTGGCGGGTGTTCGGCATTATGTCAGAGTTCGTCGAGGCGACCGAGCGCCTGGCCGGCGTGCGGCCGGCGGTGTCGATCTTCGGCAGCGCGCGCATCAAGCCCGACTCCGCCTACTACCGGCTCACGGAACGCATCGCGCGGCTCCTTTCCGACGCCGGCTTCTCGGTGATCTCGGGCGGCGGCCCCGGCGTGATGGAGGCGGCCAACAAGGGCGCCTTCTACGGCAAGAGTCCCAGCATCGGTCTGAACATCCAGCTGCCGATGGAGCAGCAGGCCAACCCTTACCAGGACATCTCGCAGAGCTTCCGCCACTTCTTCGCGCGCAAATACATGTTCGTGCGCTTCGCCGCCGCCTACGTGGTGATGCCCGGCGGCTTCGGCACGCTCGACGAACTGCTCGAAGCGCTGACCTTGATCCAGACCGGCAAGACGCCGAAGATTCCGCTGATCCTCGTCGGCGACGGCTTCTGGAACGGGCTCATCGACTGGTTCCGCGAGCGGCTCGTCGCCGAGGGCATGATCCATCCCGAAGACATGGAGCTGATCCAGATCATCGACGAGCCGGAGGCCATCGTCACGGCGATCTTCCGGCATTACGAGACGCGCGGCTTCGACCACCTGCCGGCCGAACACGATCTGCTGCTCAATTTGTAGTTAGAATCGCGCATCCCCACCTGCCGTTTCGCTGACGCCATGCGTACGATCCTTCCTGCCCTGCTGCTTGTCCTTGCCCTGCCGGTTGCCGCGCAGAACCGTCCCGCCGACCTGCAACCGCTGCCGGAGCCGCCCCCGCCGCCGCCCGGCTTTATCGACGCGCCCGACGAACCGCAGGTCACCATCCGGAAGCGCGGCGAAGATCGGGTCGAGGAATATCGCATGAACGGCAAGCTCTACATGATCAAGGTCACCCCGCCGCACGGCACGCCCTACTACCTCGTCGACCCGAAGGGCGACGGCGGCTTCGTGCGCGAGGAGGTCGTTCCGGGCGAGAAGGCGCTCTCCGTGCCGATGTGGGTCATCAAGACCTTCTGACCTCTCCGCCATGCAGGCGCGCCGCTTGTCCGCCGAACGCGGCACTTACTGGCTGCTCGAAGGCTTTCGCCTGTTCCGCCGCAATCCGCCGCTGATCACGGCGCTGACGCTCACCTATCTGCTCGTCATCCAGTTGCTCGTCGTGCTGCTGCCCGGCATCGGCCCGATGCTGCTGCCGCTGTTGCTGCCCGCCCTGACGCTGATCGTCGCCAACGGCGTGCGCCTCGTGGACGAAGGCCGCGTGCCGGGCAAGGCCATGCTGCTCAAAGGCGTGACCGGCAACGGCCCGGCCATGCTGCGCCTGGGCGCCCTGCAGCTCGCCGGCGCAATCCTGCTCGTGCTGCTCAACCTGCTCTTCAACGCCGGCGCCGATCCCCTTTCCGGCCTCGAACCGGCGCCACTTTCGCCCAACATGGGCGAAATGGCTCCCCCCGACGCCCCGCCGGGCGCCGAAGCCGCCGCCCTGGGTGCGCTCGCGCGCATGATGCTGCTGGCGCTGCCCATCGTGCTGGCCTTCTGGTTCGCGCCCTTTTTGGTCGGCTGGGATCGCGTACCGCCTGCCAAGGCGCTGTTCTTCAGCACGGTGGCGAGCTTTCGCAACTGGCGCGCCTTCGGCATGTTCGGGCTGGGCGCCATCGTGCTGGCCGGCATCATTCCTGGCGTGCTGCTGATCCTCGTCGGCCAGATCGCCGGCATGGCGCTTTCGGCGGCCTTCATCGCGATGCGGCTGATCCTCGTCTTCCTCGTCGCCCCGGTGCTCACCGCGAGCGTCTACGTCAGCTACCGCGACATCTTCCATTCCGGCATCGCCGAGAATGCCTGACGCGGCCAGCACGGCTCGCCATGCCCCCCTCGGCGTCCTGGGCGGCACCTTCGATCCGGTTCACAACGCCCACCTGGCGCTGGCACGCGCCGCGCGCGCGCGCTTCGGCTTGGGCGGCGTGCGCTGGATTCCCGCCGGCCAGCCACCCCACCGTGCCGCCCCCCATGCCGCACCGGCCCATCGGCTCGCCATGGTGCAGGCCGCCATCGCCGGCGAGGCGGCTTTCGAACTCGACGGCAGCGAAGTCGCCCGCACCGAGCCGAGCTACACCGTGCATACCCTGCACCGGCTACGGGCAGAGCTCGGCGAAGGGCGTCCGCTGGTCCTGCTGATGGGCGCCGACGCTTTTCTGGGGCTGCCCGGCTGGCATCGCTGGCGCGAAATCTTCGATCTCGCCCACCTCGCCGTCGCCACTCGCCCCGGCTTTCCGCTCGATGTCCTCGACCCGCCGCTCGGCGACATCCTTGCCGCCCGCCGTCTCGCCGGCGTCGACTTTTCCGGGGCGGCCGGCGCCATCGCCACCTTCGAACTCATCGCCGGCACGGTGTCGGCCACCGAGGTGCGCACGCTGCTCGCCGCCGGCGCGCCGCGCGAGCGGCTGCTCGCATTGCTGCCCGCGCCGGTTCTCGATTACATCCGTCGGCGCCGTCTCTACCGTTGATGCGCCAACCGCTGCGATTTTGGGTCATCATCGAGACTGATGTATCATCGCATCGATTCCGATGCCTGAGACTTCCATGAGAACGACCGTCACGATCGACGACGCCCTGTACGAGCATGCCCTCGAAGTGGCCGATCCCGGCATGGACAAGGCCGATCTGTTTCGCGAAGCCGTCAAGACCTTCGTGCGCGTTCAGGCCGCCAAGCGGCTGGCCGCGCTCGGCGGCGCTGCCCCGAAGATGAAGGGCGTTCCGCGGCGCCGGGCGGCGGCGCGGCAATGAAGGGGGTGCTCGTCGATACCTCGGTATGGGTCGATCACTTCCGCCGGCGCAATGCCTCGTTGATGCATTTGCTTGAGCAAGACCTCGTCATGACGCATCCGCTGGTGGTGGGCGAGATCGCCTGCGGAACGCCGCCGGATCGCAAGCGCACGCTGGCCGACCTGGGCGTTCTCCAGCAGACCCGCCAGGCAAGCCTTCGGGAAGTGATCGACTTCATCGAGAAGGAACGTCTGTTCGGTCGTGGCTGCGGCCTGGTCGACATGACCTTGCTGGTTTCCACGCTCATGACGCCGGGGGTCGCACTATGGTCGCTGGACAGGCCGCTTGCCGCCCTCGCGCGGCATTTCGGCGTCATACACCGGCCTTCACCGCATTGATTTTTTCGAACCACAGGAGCCGGGAACGCCCCATGGACATCCGCAAACTGCAACGCATCGTCGTTGCCGCCCTCGAAGACGTCAAGGGCAAGGACATCGCCGTCATCAACACGCGCAAGCTCTCCGACCTGTTCGGCCGCATCGTCGTCGCCAGCGGCGATTCCAACCGCCAGGTGCGCGCGCTGGCCAACCATGTCGCGGTCAAGGTGAAGGAAGCCGGCGGCGAGGTGCTCGGCGTCGAGGGCGAGGAGGTCGGCGAGTGGGTGCTGGTCGATTGCGGCGATCTGGTCTGCCATGTCATGCAGCCGAAGGTGCGCGCCTATTACGATCTCGAATCGCTTTGGCAGACGAAGCCCAAGCGCGCCGCCGGTTCGTGAAGCTGCCGGCGTGAGACTGCTCGTGGTTGCCGTGGGGACGCGCCTGCCGGAGTGGATGAACGCGGGCTTCGCCGAATACGCCAAACGCATGCCGCGCGATCTGCCGCTCGAACTCGTCGAGATCAAGCCCGAGCCGCGCACGAGCGGCAAGACCGTCGCGGCGCTGATGGCCGCCGAGGCGAAACGCATCGAGGCGGCGCTGCCGGCCCGCTGCCGGCGCGTCGTCCTCGACGAGCGCGGCGACGCGCCCGACACGCGCGCGCTCGCCGACCGCCTCGGTCGGTGGCAGGCGGCGGGCGACGACGTCGCCTGTCTGATCGGCGGGCCGGACGGCCTCGACCCCGCGCTCAAGCAAACGGCGCAGGAAAGCTTGCGCCTGTCCTCGCTCACCCTGCCGCACGGTCTGGCGCGCGTCGTGCTCGCCGAGGCGCTCTACCGCGCTCACAGCCTGCGTTGCGGCCATCCCTACCATCGCGATTGAGCCGACATGGCTGCCTTCGAGCCGCGCATCTACCTCGCCTCGCAAAGCCCGCGCCGTCGCGAACTGCTCGCCCAGATCGACGTGCGCTTCGATCTGCTGCTCTTCCGCGGCGGCCCGCGCGCCGACCCGGAAACCGACGAAACGCCGCTGCCCGGCGAGGCGCCCGCTGCCTATGCCCGACGCGTGGCTGCCGCCAAGGCGCGCCATGGCGCCCATCTGCTGCAACTGCGCCGCCTGCCGCCGCGCCCGGTACTGGCGGCCGATACCACGCTCGATGTCGATGGCGCGATCATCGGCAAGCCGGTGGATGACGCCGACGCGGCGGCGATTCTGCAGCGCCTCTCCGGTCGCGCCCACCGCGTGCTGACCGCCATCGCCATGGCCGATGGCGCGCGCTGCGAAACACGATTGTCGGTCAGCGAGGTGCGCTTTCGCCCGCTCACGGACGACGAACTCCGCCGCTACGTCGCCAGCGGCGAGCCACGCGACAAGGCCGGCGCCTACGGCCTGCAAGGCCGCGCGGCGATGTTCGTCGCATCCGTCGTCGGCAGCCCCTCGGGCATCGTCGGTCTGCCGCTGTGTGAAACCGCGCTGCTGCTGCGCGAATTTGGCTACCCGATATGAACGAAGAGTTCCTGGTCAACTTCACCCCGCAGGAAACCCGCGTCGCCCTGATGCAGCAAGGCGCGGTGCAGGAGCTGCACATCGAGCGCACCGGCGGGCGCGGCATCGTCGGCAACATCTATCTGGGTCGCGTGGCGCGCGTGCTGCCGGGCATGCAGTCCGCCTTCATCGAGGCCGGGCTCGAGCGCACCGCCTTCCTGCATGTGGCCGACATCTGGGGCGAGAAGAACGGCCACGGCGCGTCGCGGCCGATCGAACGCCTGATCGCCGAGGGCGAGACGCTGATGGTGCAAGTGCTCAAGGACCCGATCGGCGCCAAGGGCGCGCGCCTCACCACGCAGATTTCGCTCGCCGGCCGCCTGCTCGTCTATCTGCCGCAGGAACGCCACATCGGCATCTCGCAGAAAATCGACGACGAAGAGGGCCGCGAAGCCCTGCGCGAGCGCATCCAGTGCCTGCTCGCCCCGGACGAGGCGGGCGGCTTCATCGTGCGGACGATGGCCGAGAACGCCTCCGATGCCGAGCTCGCCGCCGACATCGCCTATCTGTGCCGGCTCTGGCAGGAAATCCGCAGCCGGGCGCAAACGGCCAGCGCCCCCGCCCTGCTCCATCACGACCTGACGCTGGCCGAGCGCGTGCTGCGCGATCTCGCCGGGCCGGAAACTTCGCGCATCCTCGTCGATTCGCGGGAGAACTTCCAGAAACTCGTCGCCTTCGCGCAGGAATACATGCCGCAGCTCGCCCCCCTGCTCTCCCATTACACCGGCGAGCGGCCGCTGTTCGATCTGTATGGCGTCGAGGACGAGCTGCAAAAGGCGCTGGCGCGCCGCGTCGAGCTCAAGTCCGGCGGCTATCTCATCATCGACCAGACCGAGGCGATGACCACCATCGACGTCAATACCGGCGCCTTCGTCGGCGCGCGCCATGCCGGCAACCCGGCCAATTTCAGCGACACCATCTTCAAGACCAACCTCGAAGCCGCCCAGACCATCGCCCGCCAGCTGCGCCTCAGGAACCTCGGCGGCATCGTCATCGTCGATTTCATCGACATGGAATCGTCCGGGCACCGGGATGCCGTGCTCGCCGAACTCGACCGCGCGCTGGCGCGCGACCACACGCGCATCACCGTCAACGGTTTCACCCAGCTCGGCCTCGTCGAGCTGACCCGAAAGCGCACGCGCGAATCGCTCGCCCAGATCCTCTGCGAGCCCTGTCCCACCTGCGGCGGGCGCGGCATCGTCAAGACCGCGCAAACCGTCGCCTACGAGATCCTGCGCGAACTGCTGCGCGAGGCGCGCCAGTTCGCGGCGCGCGAGATGCGCGTGCTGGCCTCCCCCGCCGTCATCGACCTCTTCCTCGACGAGGAATCTCCCGCGCTGGCGATGCTCTCCGACTTCGTCGGCCGGCCGATTTCCCTGCAGGCCGAACCGAGCTACCACCAGGAGCAATACGACATCGTGCTTCTGTGATGTTGCGGGCGGGCACGCCGGCCCGAACCTGCGGGGGGGGGCAGGCTCAATTTTCTCCACAATCCGGCCGTAATTTGCTAGTCTGATCCGTCATCCGCGTGTGACCGATCCAAGGGGATCCCATGAAGCCATCTCTGTGGGCCGCCTGTGTCGCGGTCGTCATTCTTGCCTGGGGCGCCGGCGCGCAGGCCCAGGACACGCGTTTCGACATCGTTCGCTTCGACATCGTCGGCAACAGCCTCCTGCCCCAGTCACAGATCGAGGCGCTGGTCGCCCCCTTCACCGGCCGGGGCAAGGTCTATGGCGATATCCAGAAGGCGCTCGAAGCGCTGGAGAACGCCTACCGGGCGCGCGGTTTCGGTGCGGTGAACGTCCATGTGCCGGAGCAGGAAATCACCGGCGGGGTAGTCCGTCTTGAAATCAGCGAGGCTGTGCTCGGGCAGGTGCGCATCACCGGCAACCGGCATTTCGATGAAGCCAACATCCGCGCCTCGCTGCCCAGTCTGCGGGAAGGCGAGTCGCCCAACCTGCGGCGCATCTCCGAAAACGTCCAGCTCGTCAACGAAAACCCGGCCAAGCAGGTGGAGGTCACCCTCGGCGTCGGCGACGCGCCGGGCAGGGTCGATGCCCGCGTGCGGCTGACCGAGGAGGATCCGCAGCGCTATATCTTCACGCTCGACAACAGCGGCACGGTAGCCACGGGCCGGCATCGGGCCAGCGCGGCCTACCAGCACGCCAACCTGCTCGGCAACGACGAGATGCTCACGCTGGCCTACACGACATCGCCCGATCTGTGGGTCGACCATCCGCCCGGGGTCAAGCTCGACGTTTTCAGCCTCGCCTTCCGCAAGCCGTTTTACGCCCTGGGCGACAGCCTCGATGTGATCTACGGCAACTCCAACCTGAACGTGCCGAGTTCCACCTCGGCGCTCGGCAGTCCCTTCGCGATCAACGGCAAGGGCGAGGTGCTCGCCGTCCGCTGGAACCACCTCTTCCCGCGTCGCGGCGAATACACTTCGCGACTGGTGTTCGGCCTCGACGTCAAGCACATCAACGCGACCTGCACGCCCGACCAGCGCGGTGTCACCTCGACTTGCACGCCCTACACGGTGCGCCCCCTGTCCGCGACCTACAGCGGCCAGCGTCAGGGCGTCGCCGCGCAGTGGAACTACACCCTGGGCCTTGCCTGGAATGCCCTGTCCACCGGCTCGCGCTACAATCATGTCGCTTCGGGCAAGACCGACCGCTACAGCTTCGTCGCCGGCCGCCCGGTGTCGGATGAATTCATGATCTGGCGCTACGGCGGCAGTTACGCGCGCATCGTGCAAGGCTGGCAGCTGCGCGCGGCCTTGAGCGGCCAGTATGCACACAGCGCCCTGCCCCCGGTCGAGCAGTTCGGCCTGACCGGATCGACCACGGTGCGCGGCTTCGACGAGCGTGTCGTGGCGGCCGACAGCGGTTACGTCGTGAATCTGGAGGCATACACTCCGAACCTCTCCGGGTTTTTCGGTCTTCCCGGCAATCTCCATGGCGTGTTTTTCTTCGACATGGGACAGGGGCGTAACGTCGGCGCCATCCCCCCGACGTTCGTGCAGACGGGCGTCTCTTCGTTGGGCGTTGGCTTGCGCTATGCGATGGACAAGCGGTTCAGCCTCAGTCTCGATCTGGCCGATGTGCATGACAAAGGGCCAGGCGACCTAGATCGTCGCAATCGCTGGGGCGGCCACTTCAAGATGATGCTGGCCTTCTGAAGCTGCGGGAGGATGCCATGAAAAGACTGCCACCGAAACTGCGCCGCGCGCTGCTGGCGCTTTCCGTGTCCTGTTGTTTTGCCGGGGGAGCGTGGGCGCTGCCGAGCGACCCGGTGGTCGTGAGCGGCACGGCCAGCTTCGACACGACGGGTAACGTCCTCACCGTCACCAACAGTGCGGGCGCCATCATCCACTGGCAAAGCTTCAACATCGGTGCAGGCGAAACCACCCACTTCCTGCAACCCTCCGCCAGCTCCAGCGTCCTCAACCAGGTCCTCACCAACGACCCCTCGGCCCTCTATGGCACACTCAGTTCCAACGGCCAGGTCTGGCTCATCAACCCGGCCGGCATCGTCGTCGGCCCTGGCGCCGTCATCGACACGGCGGGCTTCGTCGCCTCCGCCCTCACCGTGCGCGCCGAAGATTTCCTCGCCGGCAAACTCCACTTCCAGGCCACCCCGGGCGCCGGCAACGTCGTCAACCAGGGCGAGATTCGCACCCCCAGCGGCGGCTACGCCTACCTGATCGGTACTAACGTCAGCAACGAAGGCATCATCCGCACCCCCAACGGGGAGACGATCCTCGCCGCCGGCCACACCGTCAGCCTCATCGACACCGGCACCCCGGGCGTCAGGGTCGACATCACCGGCGACAGCCACAACGCCACCAACCTCGGCCAGATCGTCGCCGAGGCGGGCCGCATCGGCATCGCCGGCAGCCTCGTCAAGAACAGCGGCACGCTGGATGCCTCCAGCGTCGTCGAGGAAGGCGGGCGCATCTTCCTCAAGGCGAGCCAGGACACCTACGTCGATGGCAATGGCCGCATCGTCGCCACCGGCACACAAGGCGGGCGGATCGAAATCCTCGGCCACCGCGTCGCCGTCACCGACCACGCCGAGATCGACGCCTCGGGCGCGAACGGCGGCGGCACGATCCTCGTCGGCGGGGACTACCTGGGCGGCAACCCCGGGATACAGAACGCCTGGATCACCTGGTTCGGCCCGAACGCCAAGTTGAAAGCCAATGCCACCGACACCGGCAAAGGCGGCAAGGTCATCGTCTGGGCGGACGACACCACACGGGCCTACGGCACCATCGAAGCCAAGGGCGGCCCGAATGGCGGCAACGGCGGATTCGTCGAGACGTCAGGAAAACGCTACCTCGACGTCAATGGCATCCGGGTCAATACCGGCGGCGGGACGTGGTTGCTCGATCCTGGCAGTATCACGGTCACGGCCAGTGGTTCCTCCAGCGGCGGCAGCTGGCCTGGTGGGGTTTTCGATAGTGGGAACGATGTGAGCTCCCTGGACTGGTCTACGATTCTCTCAAACTGGGCATCAGGTGGCGTAACGCTCAGAACCAGCGGCGACATAGGTTTTGAGGCAGGGGAATATTCCGCCGCAGTTACCTCCTACGGTGGATCACTTTCCTTGGAGGCCGGCGGGAACATCGACATCGCCTCTGGGGTTACCCTCAGCCTGACGGATGCCGAGCTTGAAATGTATGCCGGCAACGACATATACATCGCCGGCAGTATCTACGCCAAGGGGGTTTACGCTTTGGCCGGTGGCAACATCAACAGTAGTGGCTCGATCAGCGTTCGTTCACCACATGATTGGTCGCCCATCTTGCTCGTTGCCGGTAGAGACATCAACATAACGGGCGGCTCTTTGAGCGCAAGCGGAACCTATGGAGGATCCGGGGATGTTCTCATGGTTGCCGGCGTTGGCGGCGCCACGGAGTCGCAATTGGAGCAGCTGGGGGATGCGACGGAGGTTGACCAAGGGCTGCAAATGCTGCAAAACATGTTCCGAGCCTCTTCCGGCAACATCAACATAAGCGGGGGAGCGACGGTTTCCGCGGGCGGGCCGGAGGGTACGGTCGCGATGCTGGCAAACCAGATCAACCTGGGCAAGCCGCCGGCCGGGACGAGCTCCCGGAATTCTGGCAAAGCTGCTGCGCAGGGGGGCATCCACCTGATATTCCCGACCCTTTCCTCGGGAGGCGTGACCATCGACGGCGTGCAGACACTCG
>OGCL01000095.1_pt1 | contig 99062 bp, 78 predicted proteins | sample 1570041 | NCBI WGS metagenome assembly OGCL01 (sample SAMN06266162, study PRJEB24511) | hot springs metagenome | isolation source: Hot spring water | place: South Africa: Limpopo | collected 2015-06-22
GTTTCCCCACCTGCGGTGAGCCTGTCGAACCGCACCCCTGCCTGTGGGGGCGCCAGCCGCTCCCAACAGCGGTTGGGAAATGGGGAAACCGGGTTTCCCCACCCCCCTCCCTCTGGGGACGAGTTGGAAGGGTGCAGCCCTCCCAGGAACAAGTTGGGGAAGCCGGGTTTCCCCACACCCCTCCTTCTGGGAAAGGGTTGGGAGGGTGCAACCCTCCCAGGAACAAGTATGCTCATTCTGGTGTCGTGCGGCTGCGCCGCACAGGCGCCTGCTGTGAGCGAGCAAAAAAACCCCACCTCTCCTTGAGAGGTGGGAACAACACACCCTGGACAACCCGCGCCGGCCGTAGCTTGAGCGAAGTGGCCGGGCTTCGGTTCGGTCGTGGAACCCGGCGCCAGTGGCTGACGTGCCGCTGCCGGTCTAGCGCACCCTGACGATGGTCAGCTTCATAACGCCAGAGGGGGTCTGGACTGTCACCTTTTGACGGGGACGCTTGCCGAGAATGGCGGCGCCGATGGGCGACTCGTTGGAGATGCGGCCCTGCCGGGGGTTGGCCTCGGCGCTGCCGACGATCATCCAGGTCTCCTCTTCACCGTCTTCCTCAAAGCGCACGGTTACCGACGAGCCGACCCGCACCTCGCCATTGCCCGTCTGCTCATCATCGATGGTCTGGGCACGCGAGAGGAGGCTCTTCAATTCGCGGATACGACCTTCCAGCAGAGCCTGGGCTTTCTTGGCGTCTTCGTATTCGCCACTCTCGGAGATATCGCCCAGCTCCTTGGCCGCGGCAATGCGCTCGGCAACATGTTTACGCTCAACCGTCTGGAGGTGCTCGAGTTCGGCCTCGAGCTTGGCGCGGCCCTCACGTGTGAGGTACGTTGTCTTGTCTGTCATTGTGTGGCTGCCTCTGTGCTGTCCAATCGCCGTAGGAGCTACAGCGTGGAAGGGCCGCAGAGGGTGCGAGCCCTGCTCCAGGCGACGAAAAGAAGAAACCGAGAGCGTTGCTCTCAGTCTGATCAACGGTCGCAGGCCCCGATGACTGCGCTAGTGTTTACCGTTGATACAACGATTATAGCGGATGACATCGGGCTTGTAAAGAACCTTGACGGATGCGCTTCAATACGTTAGGATCACCCTCAGTCAGCAGCTCTCGGGAGCGCGCCATGGGTGTAACGCTCAACCCCACTATCTTTCGCGCCTACGACATCCGCGGCGTGGTTGGCAGCGACCTTGACGAGGCGGTCTATGTCCGTCTTGGGCAGGCGGTGGGCGCCTATTTTGGCGGCCAGGGCCTGCGGCGTGTTGTCGTGGCGCGCGATGCGCGGCTGAGTTCGCCGCAGTTTCAGGCGGCGTTGATCCAGGGCCTGCGCGCGACGGGCTGCGACGTGATCGACATTGGTCAGGCGCCAACCCCGGTGATGTATTTTGCTGTCGAGCACCTTGGCGCCGATGGGGGCGCGATTGTTTCCGCCAGTCATAATCCTCCGGAGTTCAACGGCCTCAAGCTGCGCCGGGCGCATCCACGCTATGGCAGCGAGCCGTTGAGCAGCGCGGAGATCCAGACGCTCGGCCGCATTGCCCTGGACGGCGCGTTTCCCACCGGCGCGGGGAGCCTGAGTCAGGCTGATGTGAGCGCGGCCTACGTGGCGAGTGTCGCCAGCCTGCTGCCCTTCAGCGGGCGACGCCCCCGGGTGGTGCTCGACGCGGGCAACGGGGTGGCCGGGCCGATTGCGCTGCGCCTGTACCAGGCCCTCGGGCTGGACGTGGTGCCGTTGTTCATCGAACCTGACGGCAGGTTCCCTAACCATCATCCCGATCCGCTCAAGGCTGAGAATCTCCAGCATCTGATCGCCGCCGTGCGCGCGCACCGGGCCGATCTCGGCGTCGGTCTTGATGGTGACGGTGACCGCCTCGGCGTCGTGGATCGCGATGGCACGATCGTGTTTGCCGACCGCTACCTGATCGCCCTGGCAACCTACCTGCTGGGCCAGCGACGCGGGCCGGTCGTCTTCGATGTGAAGTGCAGCGCCGTGCTCCCCCGCGCCATTGAGAACCTCGGCGGCACGCCGGTGATGTGGAAGACCGGCTACCCTCATCTCTCGGCCAGGATGCGCGAAACCGACGCCGTTCTGGGCGGGGAACTCAGCGGGCACATCATCTTTCCCATCCCACGCCATTATTATGATGACGGCGCCCTCGCCGGCGCTTACCTCCTCTATGCCCTGACGCAGTTGGGCACGACGCTCACCGAGGTGCTGGCGCCCTACCCGCAGTTGCCCTCCCTCGATGAGGGCCGCATCCCCTTTCCGGAGGAGCTCAAGTTCCAGGCCATCGAGTATGTGCGTGAACGGTTCAGCACTGCGTATCGCGTGATTGATGTGGACGGCGTCCGCGTTGATTTCGGCGACGGCTGGGGGCTGCTCCGCGCGTCGAATACCGAGCCTGCGCTCACCAACCGCTTCGAAGCACAAACGATGGAGCGCGCTCTAGCTATTCGTGACCTGATGATGGGCGCGGTGGAAGAGTTCCGAAGGCGTCTATGAGTGTTCGCTATCGGCCCTACGCCCAGGTCTGGGAGGCGGTGGTTGCTGCCGATTTTACCCTCGATCAGGTGCGCCGGCGCGGCGTGGCCATTGCGGGCCAGCTCGTCGAGCGGGGCCTGAGCTGCCTGGTTGCCTACGATACCCGCTTTATGGGCAGCCTCTTCGCCCGTGACCTGGTAACTCTGCTGCAGATGCAGGGTGTCCGCGCCTGGGTAGCCGCGGCCCCCGCGCCGCTGCCGGCTGTGTACCACGCCCTTGATCAGCGGGTTGCCGATACGGCTCTGTGCGTCTCAGCCGGGAACCGGACCTACTACGTGAACGGGCTGGTGCTCCTCGCTGATGCATCCGGCCTCTCGCTCGAGCCGGCCGGGGTCGCGCCGCCATCTCTGCCCTTCCCGCCCGCTGGCGACCCGCCCGCCGAACAGGTGGTGGATGTGCGCGAGTTGTACCTGAAAGCGCTGCGCGATGTGGTTGAGATCGATCTCATTCGGCGGACGTCCATGACAATCTTTGTTGATGCGATGAACGGCGCCGGGGCGGGGATCTTTCCGGCCCTGCTCGGCGAGAGTGGGCAGACCCGCGCCATCGAGATCAACCGTGAACACGACCCGCTGTTCGCCCGTGTGCCTCCAGCGCCGCTCGAGAACAGTCTGAATCGCCTGAAAAAGCTGGTGCGCGAGAGCGACTCGCACCTGGGTCTGGCCATCTCTGCCGATGGCACTGCCATGGCCCTGATCGACAAGCACGGCGAGCAACTCGACCCGGCCGAAACGGGGATGCTGCTGGCGGCCTACCTGGCGCGCCAGCATCGGCAGCGTGGAACCGTCGTCGTCCCGGCGCCCGCCGCCGGCACGCCGCTCGCCGGCCCGGCGCACCTGACCGCCTGGGAGGACGCGACCGGCCTGAAGATTGAGGTCGCCGCCGATCCAGAAGCGCGCTTGACAAAGCTGGTGGAACGCGATCGCCTCCTGCCGGTCCTGGCCGCAACCGCCGATGGGCAATTTATGCTGGGACGCTACGCCCGATATCCCGATGGGATTCTGGCCGGCTTGCTCTGCGCCGAGATGGTCGCCCGCAGCGGCGGCAATCTGCGGGACCTGATTGACGCGCAGCGGAAGCAGTTGCTCCGAACCTGAGCCATCACTCACCGCTCCTCCGGCGCATAACCCTCAATTCCTTCTCCAAACTCTATGCAATCAGTCACCCGTCGCCTCTCGTCGCTGAGTCATCTTACCTGGCCGCTCGCGCTAACGTTTGTAGGCGTCGTGCTGCTGTCACTGGGAGTGGCGTACCTGTTCATCCATGTGTACAGAACCGTCGAAGGATTGCCCCCCTTCGTCTCGCTGCTGACCTTGCAGTTCCTCCCTCGTCCCCTGCGCGGCGTGCTGCTGATGCTCGTGGGGATGGCCGTGCTGGCATTCGGGATCTGGCGCCTGAGCGGAGTGGTGGTCATCCCCATACCCAATCCGCAGGCCGAGGGGAGCGATGACCTGGTGCTCGGCTATCGGCGCGACGCGCCCCCGGCGATCACCGTGCTCTCGGGTGGGCCGGGGTTGCTGGTGCTCAGCGCCATGGGCGAGCAGGTGCGCCGGCTTACCTGTATCGTGCCGGTACAGGACCCGGTTGAGTATTACTACCGGGCCGCTGGCCTCTTCAACATGCAGAATGTCTACTACGTGGTGCCCACACCCGAACCAATCGGCGTTGTGGCCGAACTCGACGACGGGACGCGCATGGACGTGCGACGGCTCAACCTCGACCCGACGATCGCCGAGCGCCACGTGGAGCGGCTGTTTCTTGAGCACCACGGCCCTGAACCGCCCCGGCTTACCCGCCTGGCCGCCGAGTCTATTCGCGATGCCGACGCGATTGTGCTGGGGCCGGGCAGCCTGTTCGAGAGCATTCTGCCCAACCTGTTGATCGATGAACTGCGCGAGGCTATCGCCAACAGCCCGGCGCGGAAGATCTACGTCTGTAACCTTATGACTGAGCCTGGACGCACCACCGGTTTCGGCGTCGCCGAGCATATTGCGGCAATTAAACGCTTCGGAGGCTTCACCCCGGACTACGTGCTGGTGAATGCCCAGCGCATTGATCCTGAGATCTACCAGCTTTACGCGGCGGCCAATCAGTCACCCGTCTACCTCGACCCTGAGGAGTACGAGGAGACCACCCTGCTGCCCGGCGGTAAGGTGACGCAACAGCAGGTTATGATCGAGGGCAGCGTGGTGATCGAGGCCGACCTGGCCTCATCGGTCATTCAGTACACCGCGTCGCTCAACAACCCGACGGAGAGTCGCGCTGTGCGCGTGCTGCGCCACGATAGCCAGAAACTCGGCCATGCTATTCTTGAATTGATCCGGCGAACGTAGGTCCGACTGGCTTCTCCGTAAATGGTAATCCCTATAACCTATGACCATCATTGTTTTTGAAGACGAACTGTGGCGCAACTTCGCCTCGCTGACCCAGGCTCGTCCGGTGTTTGAGATGCGCTGCGGCGCATTTTCTACGCGTGAGCGGGCCGCCGCGGTCGCGGGTATGGCGCAGGCCAACCGGTGTGAGGCCCTGGGCCTGGGCCGGTCGTACCTGATGGGGTTCTACGGGCCGAAGGAAGGAATGGCGGCATTCCTCCGCGTCGGGGAGGCGATTGTGCTGGTCAATGGCCGCGCGCTCGACCTGAGCTGGCTGGGGCAACTGCTTGCCGAGCCGCTCAATACGGTCTACCTCGCTGGCGCAACGCTCCTCGGCGCGCGCCTGTCGCCAGGGCTGGCCTCGGCGGTGCTCTACTTCCTGCGCGACCAGGCCGCGACCGATGCTCGCGACGAACTGCTGCGCTTCGCCCGCGCGCGCGAGGTCGGTCCCGATGAGCCGCCCTTGCTGGTGCGCTACCCGTGGGATATGATCGCCCACTGTGGCGAGCAGTTGGTGCGCGACCTGCCCACCCTGCAACAGCGCCTGCCGCTCTACAGCGGCGACGACCGGGAGGTTGTGGTGCGTGGCGAGCACATCTATGTGGCGCCTGACGCGCGTCTCGACGGGCCGCTGGTGCTCGATGCGCGTGATGGGCCGGTCTTTATTGATAGTGGCGCGCACATCGAGCCGTTCAGCTTCATCCAGGGGCCGGTGTACATTGGCGCGGGCAGCCTGATCGCCAGCGCCCGCATCCGCGGCGAAACGGCCATCGGCCCGGTCTGCCGGGTCGGTGGCGAGGTGGAGGCTAGTATTATCCACGGCTACAGCAACAAGCACCACGATGGCTTCCTGGGCCACTCCTGGCTGGGCGAGTGGGTCAACATCGGCGCGATGACCACGAATAGCGACCTGAAGAACAACTACGGTCACATCCGCGTGGTGCTCGAGGGTCTGGGGCAGTTCGACAGCGGGCTGATCAAGCTGGGATGCTTTCTGGCCGACCATGTCAAACTCGGGATCGGGTTGCACCTCACCGGTGGGACGGTTATTGGCACCGGCAGCAATGTCTTTGGATTGCACAGCGCGCCCAAGAACGTGCCGCACTTCACCTGGGGCGGTGAGGTCTTCCGCGAGTACCGCATTGACAGTATGATCAGCGTGGCGCGCACGGTGATGGGCCGGCGGAAGCGGCACCTGGCCCCGGAATACGAAGCCGTGCTGCGCGCGGCGTTCGAGCGCACCCGCCCGGGCCGCGGCGCCACCCCTCCCCCAACGCCAGAGAGCGAAGCCGCCCTGGCCCGCGCCGAGGCCGAGGCGGTGCGGGTGTAGGGCGCAGCCATGACGAGCCTGCGCGATCTGCCCAGCGTTGATCGGCTCATCCTGGCCGCGCGCGCCGGACTGGACGACGCGGCGCCGCATGCTCTGGTGCGCGCAGCCGCCCGCGCCGAACTCGATGCGGCCCGCCGCACCCTCCAGGAAGGCGGGGCGTCCACCCCGGAGAGCCTGTCCCTCGAGGCCCTGGCGCGCAGGGTGCGCAGCAGAGTAGAACAGTTGCTCACACCCAGCCTGCGCCCGGTGATCAATGCGACCGGTGTGATTATCCAGACCAATCTGGGCCGCGCGCCCCTCAGCGCCGCTGCTCTGGCGGCCATGGCGGCTGTGGGATCGGGCTACTCGAACCTGGAGTACGATCTGGAGCACGGCGAACGCGGCAGCCGCGCCGTGCACCTGGAACGCCTGCTGATCCACCTGAGCGGCGCCGAGGCAGCCATGGCGGTGAACAACAATGCCGCTGCCGTCTATCTGGCGCTGATCGCCCTGGCCTCCGGGCGCGAGGTGATCGTCTCACGCGGGGAGGCGGTGGAGATCGGCGGCGGGTTTCGCATCCCCGATGTGCTGCGCCAGAGCGGCGCCACGCTGGTCGAGGTCGGCACCACCAACCGCACCTACGCCCGCGATTATGTGGCCGCAATCAGCGAGCGCACCGCCCTGCTGCTGCGGGTCCACAGTAGCAACTTTCGCCTGATCGGCTTCGTTCACCAGCCGACGCTGAGTGAACTGGCGGAGGTGGGCCGCGCCCACGGCTTGCCTCTGCTCGATGACCTGGGCAGCGGCACGCTCCTCCCCACTACCCCCTACGGCCTCGCGCCGGAACCGACGGTCCAGGAGAGTGTGGCCGCGGGGGCGGATCTGGTAACGTTCAGCGGCGATAAGCTGCTCGGCGGGCCGCAGGCCGGCCTGATCGTGGGCCGACGCGATCTGGTCGAGCGGCTGCGCCGGCACCCCCTGGCCCGGGCGCTGCGGGTAGACAAGACCACCATCGCCGGCCTGGAGGCGACGCTGCAGAGCTACCTGCGGGGTCGCGCGATTGACGAGATTCCGGTGTGGCGCATGATCGCCGCGCCCCTGGAGCAGCTCCAGGCGCGCGCCACAGCCGTGGCGGCGGCGTTGCGAGCCGGGGGCCTCCAGGCCGAAGTCGTAGCCTGCCAGAGCGCCGTGGGCGGCGGTTCGCTGCCGGGGGAAACCCTGCCCGGCGCGGGGGTGGCTATACTCCCCGGGCCACAAGGCGCCGAACGTTACGCGGCGCGCCTGCGCCGCGTCACGCCGGCCATTGTGGCGCGTATCGTTGACGAACAACTGCTGTTCGACCTGCGCACGGTCCTTGCCGAAGACGAACCGACGCTCATCCAGCGGGTGATCGAGGTTGCGCGGGAAGGGTAGGGTGGAGGTGTTCACACTTCTCCCGGGTTGGTATTACCCCAAATGGGAACACGTACGGGTAGGGTGGAGGTGGGCATGACTGTGCACGGCATCCTCCTGGCCGCAGGGCGCTCGGCGCGGATGGGCCGCCCGAAGCAACTGCTGCCCTGGCAGGGGCGCCCGCTGGTGCGCCACGTAGCTGAAGTGGCCCTGGCGAGCCGCCTGGCAGGGGTAGTGGTGGTGCTGGGGGCCTATGCCGGGGAGGTGGCCCGGGCGCTCGATGGCCTCAACGGGGCGTTGCGGCAGGTGATGTGCGCGGAGTACGCGCGCGGGCAGGCAGCCTCGTTGCGCTGCGGGCTGGAGGCCCTGCCGGGCAGCGTCAGGGCCGCGGTGGTGTTGCTGGTTGATCAGCCCCTCGTCACCCCGATGCTGATCAACCACCTGATCGCCGCCTTCGAGGCCACGCCAGCAGCCGCGGCAGTGGTTCCACGCTACCAGGGGCAGCGGGGCACACCGGTGTTGCTGGCGGAACGCCTGTTCGCCGAGGTGCGCGCCCTGGAGGGCGACCACGGGGCGCGTCCGCTGCTGGCGCGCTACGCCGATGCGGTGCGCTGGCTCGATGTGGACGACCCTGCCGTGGTCGAGGACGTGGATACGCCGGAGGATTACGAACACGTGCTGCGTGAAGCAGGGTAGGCGTCTTTCGGCGATCAGCGGAGGGGTCCCGGCAACTCCGCCCGCGGGGCGGGGTTGGAAAGGCGCGATCCTTCGTAATGGGAGAGGGGTGGGGAACACAGGTTTCCCCACCCCTCTGCCGTGAGACTTCCGTGCGGCTGCGCCGCGCGACGACAGGATGAAAACCGGTGTCTTTTTGGGAGCGCTACGCCCTCACACACCCTCCCTGACGGGAGGGCGTTCACATCAGAGCGTCACCCGTTCAGGCGCCGAAGAAATTGCGGTTCTTCTCAATATAGCTCTTCCACTGCTCGGGCACCGAGTCATCGGGGAAGATCGCCTCGACGGGGCACTCCGGCTCGCAGGCGCCACAGTCGATGCACTCGTCAGGGTTGATGTAGTACTGATCCTCGCCCTCGTAGATGCAGTCCACCGGGCAAACGGCCACACACGATGCATCCTTCGTACCAATACACGGCTCAGCGATGATGTAGGCCACGGTTCTACTCCTCTAGCAAACTACGCGGTTGCGCCGGGCGGCGCCTGGTGAATGGTTGTTCAAGGACAGATTACTAATTTCAGCAGCGCCGATCTACTACTAAAGTCTCATTGCTTCGGCTTGCGCGGCTGCGAGGCATAGCCATCCCAGGAGCCAACCCGCCAGCGGGGAGGGTGTGGGAGGGCGGAAACCGGGGTGCTCCACGCCCATCCCTGAGGGGCGGGTTTGAGAGGGTTGCGCCCTCTCAACAGGAGACGCTCGCGCTACTCCTCAACGACCCGCGCCAGACCGACCGGATCGAGCACAATGACCCGACCTCGCTCGAGGCGCACCAGGCCCTCCTCGGCCAGGCGGCGCAGCGCCCGCCCGACGATCTCGCGCACGGTGCCGGTGCGTTCGGCCAGTTCCTGATGGGTCAATTCGGCAGCCCCTTCGCCGGCCTCGGCCAGCAGCAGCCGGGCCAGGCGAGCGCGCACCGAGCGGAAGGCCAGATCCTCGACCAGGGTCACCAGCTCGCGCAACTGCCCGGCCATGGCGCTCAGGGCGGCCAGGGCCAGGTCGGGATGGCGCCGGATCAGGGCCAGGAGATCCTCGCGGGGCAACAGCAGGCAGACCACGGGACTCATCGCCCGGGCCGTGGTGGGGTTGGGGCCGCCGTCGAAGAGCGGCACGGGGTTGAAATGCTCGCCAGCGCCGATCATCGCCAGCACCTGCTCGCGACCATCGGGCGCGGTGCGGGAGAGGCGCACGCGCCCGCGCAACACCATAAACAGGCCGGGCGCCGGTTCGCCTTCGAGCATGATGTGCTGGCCCGGGCGGAAGCTGCACCGGCGTACCCGCCGCGCCGTGTCGGCAAGAGTGGGCGCGTCGAGGCTCGCAAACAGGGCAATGGAACGGAGATCTTCTATGGTCACCATAGCGCCCATGATACACGAGAAACGACCCTGACTCCTTCCTGGCGCATCCGGCCACGGGGCATACCATTTTAGATTGTAGATTGCGGATTGCAGATACTGGCCGCTTCCCGCCTCAGCCGTCTATGCGGCTGCGCCGCACAACGACACGATGAACACAGGTTTTTCCTGGGAGGGCTATGCCCTCCCAAACCCTCCCGCCAGGGAGGGGTGTGGTTCGGCAAGCTCACCACAGGTGGGGAAACCGGGTTCCCCCACACCCCAACCGGTGTTGGGGGCGGCTGGCCCCCCGGCAGGCAGGGGCGTGAGAAAGCCTCGTTTCCGCCCTCCCGAACCCTCCCGCGCGCGGGCAATCGAGGGCAAAAACCCGCCCGGATGGATGTGTCATGGGGAGGGGCTGTCGATTAAAATACGAAATATAAATCGTGATTTATTTCTCGTACTACGAAGGAGGCAAGGCAGCAGGCATGTACGACGTGATCGTAATCGGTGGCGGGCCCAGCGGCGTAACCGCAGCGCTGCGAGCGCGCGAGCTGGGCGCCACCGTCGCTTTGCTTGAACGTGACCAGCTTGGCGGCATTTGTCTCAACGATGGCGTTGTGCCAACGCGCGTGCTGGCGCGAGCGGCGCGACTGGTGCGGGATGCGGGACAGTTTCCTGCGTATGGACTGACGGGCACGGCTCCTGAGGTTGACTTTTCAAAGCTCCTGGAGCGGGTTCGCCAGACCATCCAGACGGTCCATTACAAGAAGCACCTGCGCGAACACCTGCGGGCAGCCGGGGTTGTTGTGTTTGAAGCGGCGGGCGAGGCCCGCTTTATTGATCCCTACACCCTGGAGCTGCCCGCAGGCGAACGGCTGGAGGGCGAGCGCTTCATCATCTGTGTCGGCGGCCAGTCGCGTCGGCTCGACGTTCCTGGCAGCGAGCACGCGCTCAGCTATCGGGACATCTGGTCGCTGGAACGTCTACCGCGTTCTGTGGTCATCGTGGGTGGCGCCGCCACCGGCTGCCAGCTCGCTTCAATTTTCGCCGCCTTCGGCTGCGAGGTTACCCTCCTGGAAACCGGGCCGCGCCTGATGGGTCGCGCTGACCCGCTCATCGGGTCAGAACTGGAGCAGGCCTTCACCCGGCGGGGCATTCAGGTGATCTGCGACATCGAAGCTGTCGAACGTATCGAATGTCGGGAAGGGAACCGTGTGGTCCACTTCAGCAGGTGCGGCGCGCTCCATGCGCTGGCCTGCGAGGCGGTGCTGCTGGCGGTGGGCTGGGTCGGCAATCTGGCATCACTCGGCCTGGAGGCCGCCGGGGTAGAGCACCAGCGGGGCTACATTGTGGTGGATGACACCCTGCGCACCTCGGCGCCGCACATTTTCGCGGCGGGCGATGTCACCGGTCGGGTTATGCTGGTGCAAAGCGGTAGTCACGAAGGCCGGATCGCTGCCGAGAATGCGGTGCTTGAAAGCAGGCGCGCCAATTCCCTGGCCGTTGTTCCCCATGGTGGCTTTACCGATCCGGAGTATGGCTCGGTCGGCCTGAGCGAAGACCAGGCCCGGGCCTCCCACGACTGCGCGGTGGCGACCGTGCCCTATGGGGATCTGGATCGCGCCGTGATTGACGGTGTCACCCAGGGCGCCTGCAAGCTCATCGTCGCCCGTGAGAGCGGACGACTGCTGGGGGCCCATGTTGTGGGCGTGCATGCCCTGGAGATCGTGCAGGTGGTGGCAGCGGGTATGGCGGCCGGTATGGAGGTGTCACAACTGGCCGATCTGGAAATCGCCTATCCCACCTACACGGCGATTGTGGGCCTGGCCGCGCGCCAACTGGTGCGCGAACTGGGTCGTGTGGATCTGGCGCCGTCCTGGAGGGCGCTCAGCCGGCTGCGGGCCATTGAATGGGAGCGCAGCGATACCCTCCGCACCCGTGACCGCAACCGGCAGGGCAGGGAGGAGTAGGGCCAGGCTTCGGCTGCCGCGTTGCGAGCCGCGCCAGCCCTGCTCTCCGGGGCGCAGCGAAAACGGCGCGGCTCGTTGCATACGCCCTCAGCGGCTTCAGGCGTAGCGGGAACCAACCAGCGCATCCCGGCGCCATCACGCCCGTCGGCGCCCATACGTTCTGTCCGCCCCTGAAGCGGGGGGCGCAAGGGCAAGAGGCGCGCCCGCCCCTTCAAACGGGTAGGCCCGTAACTACCTGTCTGAAGATATACGAAATTTTATTCGTGATATATTTTTCGTATATCACGAGTTAAGGGAGGACCTGCAATGGACCATCACGGCGCCCCTGGCGAGCGCTTCCGCGCGGCAATGGCAGCCGAGCGCCCCCTCCAGATCGTAGGGGTCATCAACGCCTACAGCGCCCTGCTCGCGGCCCGGGCTGGCTTTCGCGCCCTCTATCTCTCGGGGGCAGGAGTGGCCAATGCGGCCTTCGGGTTACCCGATCTGGCTCTGACGACCCTATCGGAGGTAGCCGAAGAGACCCGGCGGATCACAGCGGCCTGCTCGCTCCCGTTGCTGGTAGACATCGACACGGGATGGGGCGGCGCCCTGATGATCGCGCGGACCATCCGCGAGTTGATCGGGGCCGGCGCGGCAGCGATCCAGATCGAAGATCAGATCCAGGCCAAGCGCTGCGGGCATCGCCCCAACAAGGCGGTCGTCTCGATGGCTGAGATGGTCGATCGCCTCAAAGCCGTGCTCGATGCGCGCTCCGACAACGGTCTGGTCGTGGTGGCCCGCACCGATGCGGTTGCCGTCGAAGGGCTTGACGCCGCCGTCGAGCGCGCCTGCGCCTATGCCGAGGCAGGCGCCGATGTCATCTTTGCCGAGGCGGTGACCTCGCTCGATGACTATCGCCGTTTCGCCACCAGCGTGCCAGCGCCCATTCTGGCCAACCTTACAGAGTTCGGACTGACCCCCCTGTTTACAACCGCCGAACTGGCCGAGGCCGGCGTCGGTCTCGCCCTCTACCCGCTCTCGGCATTCCGCGCTATGAGCGCAGCGGCCCTGCGCACCTACGAGAGCATTCGTCGCGACGGCACGCAACGTAGCGTCCTGGACAGCATGCAGTCCCGCAGCGAACTCTACGAGGTGCTGGGGTATCACGCCTACGAACAGCAACTTGATCGTCTGTATGCGAAGGAGGATCGCTCGTGACCACCGCAAAGAGCACCGCCGGCCTGGCCGGCGTCATTGCCGGAGAAACCGCTATTTGCACCGTTGGCCAGAGTGGTGTTGGCCTGACCTACCGCGGCTATGATATTGCCGACCTGGCCGTGAATGCGACGTTTGAGGAGGTGGCCTATTTGCTGATCTACGGTCACCTGCCCAATCAGAAAGAACTGACGCGCTACATGCGGCAGATGAAGAAGCTGCGCGATCTGCCCGCTGCGGTCAAGGCGGTGCTGGAGCAAATCCCGAGCAGCGTCAACCCGATGGACGTGTTGCGCACGGGATGCTCGATGCTCGGCGCGCTGGAGGCTGAGAACCGTTTTCAAACTCCGCAGCAGGCTGCCGACCGGTTGATCGCCACGTTCCCGGCCATGATCTGCTACTGGCACCACTACGCCAACAACGGCAAGCGCATTGACACCTCCACCGATGAGGACAGTCTGGCCGGGCACTTCCTGGCAATGCTGCACCGCGAGAAGCCCGAGGAGGTGTTCCGCAAGGCGCTGGATATTTCGCTCATCCTCTACGCCGAGCACGAGTTCAACGCCTCGACCTTCGTGGGACGCACGGTGGTCTCGACCCGCGCCGATCTGCACTCGGCTATCACGGCGGCCATCGGCGCCTTGAAGGGCCCGCTGCACGGCGGCGCGAACGAGGCGGCGATGATGCTGATCCAGCGCTTCAACGACCCCGACGAGGCCGAAGCCGGGGTGATGGAGCTGTTGCGGCGCAAAGAGTTGATCATGGGCTTCGGCCATCGCGTCTACAAGAAATCAGACCCGCGTTCGGATATCATCAAGCCCTGGGCGGAGCGGCTGAGCGCCCTGATGGGCGAGCCGATGCTGTACGCGGTTGCCGAGCGCATCGAGGCGGTGATGCGGCGCGAACGCTCGCTCTTCCCCAACCTCGACTTCTACTCGGCGGTCGTCTACCATTGCTGTGGCATTCCCACCGAGCTGTTCACGCCAATCTTTGTTATTTCGCGCACGGCGGGCTGGGCGGCGCACGCGTTCGAGCAGCGCCACAACAACAAGCTCATCCGCCCCAGTGCTGAGTACATCGGCCCGGCCCCACAGCCCTTCCTGCCGTTGAGTGACAGGCCGTAAAGGAGAACCGCCATGGGCAACACTTACGATCTGAACGATCGGCCCGCTCCTGATGAGTTGCTCACCACCATTGCCGACTATGTGGCAACCTACGAGGTTGAGAGCATTCTTGCCGAGGACACGGCCCGCTACACCCTGCTCGACTCGATTGCCTGCGCGGTGATGGCCTTCAGTTCCCCGGAATTCACCAAGCTGCTCGGTCCGGTGGTGCCGGGCACGGTGGTGCCGCACGGGGCGCGGGTCATCGGTACGCCCTACCAACTCGACCCGGTGAAGGCAGCGTTCGATAACGGGATGCTCATCCGCGCCTACGACTACAATGATACCTGGCTGGCCGCTGAATGGGGCCATCCCTCCGACAACTACGGCGCCATCCTGGCGGTCGCCGATTACCTGAGCCGTGTGCGGGTGGCGAACGGCAAGGCGCCCCTGACGATGCGCACGGTGCTGGATGCCGCCGTCAAAGCCTATGAGATCCAGGGGGTGCTGGCGTTGACCAACGCTTTCAACCGCGTGGGCCTCGACCACGTGATCCTGGTGAAGGTCGCCTCAACTGCCGTCGCTACCTGGCTTCTGGGCGGCGATCGCGACCAGATCGTTGACGCGCTCTCAAACGCCTGGATTGACGGCCATCCCCTGCGCACCTACCGCCACGCCCCCAACACCGGCTCGCGCAAATCGTGGGCCGCTGGCGACGCTACCAGCCGCGGGGTGCGCCTGGCGCTGCTCACGCTCCAGGGCGAAATGGGCTACCCCTCGGCGCTCTCCGCCACACGCTGGGGGTTCCAGGATGTGCTCTTCAAGGGCCAGCCCGTCACCCTGGAGCGCCCGTTTGGCAGCTATGTTATGGAGAACATCCTCTTCAAGGTCAGCTTTCCAGCGGAGTTTCACGCTCAAACGGCGGTCGAAGCGGCGCTGCGGTTGCACCCCCAGGTGCACAACCGTCTCGAGCAGATCGAGCGCATTGAGTTGACCACCCAGGAGGCAGCCATCCGGATCATTAGCAAGGTCGGCCCGTTGCACAACTACGCCGATCGCGACCACTGTTTGCAGTACATGGTCGCTGTGCCGTTGATCTTCGGACGCCTGACGGCGGACGATTATACCGATGCCGTGGCTGCCGATCCGCGTATTGACGCGCTACGGGCCAGGATGGTGGTGACGGAGGACCCCCAGTGGAGCCGTGACTACCTCGACCCGGCCAAACGCTCGATTGCCAACGCCGTGCAGGTATTCTTTAAGGACGGCAGCGCGACCGAGCGGATCGCAGTCGAGTACCCGATTGGTCACCGCGCGCGGCGCAGCGAAGGTATTCCAAAGCTGCAACGCAAGTTTGCTCAGGCCCTTGCGGGGCACTACTCGGCCCGGCGCGCCGATCAGATCGCCGATGTGTGCCTCGACGCGCGCCGGCTGGAGCAAACCCCGGTCCACGAGTTTATGGATCTGCTGGCCTGGTGATCGGCTACGGTTTCCCGGCGTGTTCGCGCGCGTCACCCGCGGGTGGCGCGCGCAGCGCCGGGCGACGCCCTCCAGGGGTGGAAGTGTAGAGATCTGGAGATCAACGCCAGGGGGGAGGTTGCCCCACCTCTTCACCCCCCACCCCTCTACACCTTCACCCCCCACCCCTTCACCCCTCCACACAGAGAACCCCGATCTTCACTGCGGCGCCAGCGTGGGGAAGAAAACAGGGTATACTTGGGCAAAGCTCGCCCAGACCCCGGCCAGGGCACGTGTTCAGCGAAGGGATAGCCGCGCAAGCCCGGGAGCGAGGGCCTTTCGGCGTGATGGCGTGGGGATGCGCTGGTTGGTCCTCACCCCCGGCTCGCCGTGCGCGGGGGTGTTCCTGTGCGGTCCAAGCCACGTTGACTCGGATGTTCTGTCTACCCTTAAACTCCCGCGGGGGGTGAGGGCGCGCGGCAGCCGTGGCATCCCGATGCGTTCCGCAAAAAACTTTACCCGTGAGAGGGGCAGGGGTAGGGCAACCCCGGTTCCCCTGCCTTCACAGTAGTCGATCTGGCGCGCCTGTGGGCGCGCAGCCTGTAGCATGAACTGGTGCCATGCCTGATTATCCCATCCTCGACCAGGTTATTCTCGGTAACAGTGTGCTGCGCTGGCTCCTGGCGCTGCTGACGGTCGTGCTGGTGCTGGTCGCCGTGGCCATCAGCCGCCGGGTCTTTAGCCGGCGCTTACAGTTCGGCCCGCCGGCCACCAGCGCCATTCTCGAGGATCTCGGACAGGCTGTTAGCCGGGCCACGGCGCAGCCGATTGTCTTCCTGCTGGCCCTTTACGCCGGCAGCCTGACGCTGACCTTCGACCCGCAAGCGAAAGCCTTGCTCCGCGCAGGCGCGATCATTCTCGTCCTGATACAACTGGGCATCTGGGGCAACACGCTGATCGCCCGCTGGATGGACCGCTACGTAGCGCGCCAGCCAGACCCGGGCGCGGCCGGCACGGCCCGACTGTTCGGGTTTCTCGCCCGCCTGGCGCTCTACGTGCTTCTCTTCTTACTCATCCTCGATAACGTCCCCGGGGTTGAGATAACTGCCCTGCTGGCCAGCGTCGGCATCGGCGGTATCGCCGTGGCCCTGGCAGTGCAGAACATCCTCGGCGACCTGTTTGCCTCGCTCTCGATCGCCCTCGACAAGCCGTTTGTGGTCGGCGATTTCATTAGCGTGGGGAGCGAAATGGGAACGGTCGAAGAGATCGGCCTGAAAACCACCCGCGTGCGCAGTATTTCCGGCGAACAACTGATCTTTTCCAACACCGACCTGCTGAACAGTCGCATCCGCAACTTCGGGCGCATGCAAGAGCGACGGGTGGTTTTTTCGATCGGCGTGTCGTATGAAACCGGCGTTGATACGCTACGGGCCATTCCCGATATCATCCGTTCGGTCATTGAGGCGCAGGAGCATGTGCGTTTCGACCGCGCTCACCTGGCCCGCATTGATGCGTATGATCTGGTCTATGAAGTGGTCTATTTTGTGCTCTCGCCAGATTTTCTGGTGTATATGGATATTCAGCAGAATATTAATCTGAGTATCATCGAGCGTTTTCGGACCGAAGAGATCGATATTATCTACCCAACGCAGCAGATCTACCTGTACGATCAGACTCCGGCCCGGAACGACCGCCCCGGACAGGGCACGGCGCGTCCAGGAACGGCAGGGAGCGACAGCAATGCGTAGGGTCTGTGTTTCGGTGTTCTTGCGGGCGGGCTGCTGTTTCCTGACTGCCGTCGTGCTGGCCGCCTGCGCCATCGGGCTGCCCGGATCGCCTGCGCCAGCGCCCGCGCCGGCGACCCCTGCCCCGCTCCCCTCGCCCACCCCTATCGCCCTGGAGGCCACCCTGCGCCTGGAGGAGGCAGGGATCGAGTTGCGCTACCCCCAAGGCTGGGCAACCCGGGTGGTGTCGTCAACGCTGACCCTCGCGCCCAGCACGGCTGCGCTGTCCAGCGCTGCGCCCGGCAATGAACTGGTGGTGACGGTTGACGCCACGCCCCTGGAGGTTCTGGCAAGCCAGTTTGGGCCGGCAGCAGTGGAGAACCCGGAGAGTTTCTTCGAGGTGAGCAGCAGCGCGGCGCAGGAGGCCGGCTACCTGCTCAGCGCCGCCAGCGCCGTCAGCGTGGATGGCGCTACAGGTCTTTCTGCCGACCTGAGCGCTCCCGGGGGCGCCGGGCGGCTCACCGTGCTGATTGGCCCCGGCGCCGCCGTGCGTGTGCTCGGACAGGCCACGCCGGAGGCCTGGGCCACAAGCGGCGCCGGGTTGTACGCGGCCATTCTCTCCAGCATACGCTTCTTTCCTCCAGTGAGCGCAGCGCCCGCACAGGCAGAACGGGCCGAACAACCGCCGATCCTCACCACCGGGCCGGCAGGGTTCGTGTTGCGCCTCGGCGGCGGCGCCGGGCCACCCCGGGGACGCTTCGTCTCGGCCCGCGGGTTGGCCACCGCCCCCGATGGCGCCCTCTACCTGGCAGAGAGCAGCCGGGGCGTGTGGGTCTTCGCCCCCGACGGCGCGCTTGTCGGCACCTTTGGCGGCGAGGAGTTGCTCGATGCCTACGACGTGGCCCGCGCCCCCAATGGCGACCTGTTTGTGGCCGACTACGGGCGCAATGCCGTGGCCCGCTTCCGCCCCGACGGCGCCTTTGTTGGCCGCTGGGGCAGCCCCGGCAATGCCCCGGATCAGTTCGGCTTCTCCTCACCCCAGCGCATCGCCGCCGGTCCCGATGGCAGCATCTATGCCCTCGACACCCGCGCTGGCCCCGAGAGCGGGCGCGTGGTGAGCAGCGTGGCGCGCTTCGACCCCGACGGAAATCTGCGCGAGCGCATCACCCTGCCCGCCGATCTCGCTCCCGCCGACCTGGCGGTGGACACCGCAGGCTTCATCTACCTGGCCGACAGCTTCAGCGGCGTGGTGGTCAAGCTCGACCCGCGTGGCGCAGAACTGGCCCGCTTCGGCGATCCCGCCGCCCGCGAGAGCTTTGCCGGCGGAGCGATTGACCTCGACGAGCAGGGCAACATCTACGTCGCCACCTACGCCGCGGGAGTGCTCAAACTGGCCCCGTCGGGAATGGTCATCGCCCGGGGCGGCGGAGCGGTCGCGCCAGGGAAGATCCCCGCCCCCGGCGAATTCAGCCTGCCCAACGGCATCGCCGTGGGGCCGGGAGGCGTGGTCTGGGTGAGCGACAACAGCGGCGAGTACAGCGCCGTCACCGCCCTGCGCCTCACAACCGACGAGGCAGCCGCAGCCACCGCCCTGGCCCGGGCCCCCGCGGGCACTCCACCCGCGACCCTTCCCGGCGACAACCTGCTGCGCCAGTGGGCCAGTGAAGCCAGGGCCAGCAGCTTCTACGCGCCCGACTATGACCCCGCCGGGGTCACCGGCCCGCCCGACGTGGAGGGCTGCCAGGATAGCCCCAACGCCTGGGCCGCCGCCGCGCCCAATACCCTGGAGACCCTCGAAGTGCGCTTTGCCACGCCGGTGTTCGCCGTCGGCCTCAACATCCACCAGAGCTACAATCCGGGCTTCGTCAGCGCCATCGAACTGATTGACGAGCGCGGCGAGGCCAGAACGGTGTACAGCGCCACCCCGGCCCCGGCGGGGGCCTGCCCTGAGGTGTTGAGCGTCACCTTCGCGCAAACCCTGACCCGCATCGTGGGCGCGCGCCTGACGGTGGACCAGCGAGTCGGGACCACGTGGGCCGAAATTGACGCAGTGGAGTTGCTTGGCGTGCCGTAGCGACGACAGAGCTGAACACGTACCCTACGGAGTGGATTTGCCGCGCGGCGCAGCATAATCCGTCGGCCTGAGCAACCACACACAGAGGAACATAAAGACAATCGTGAGGAGTACCGAGAGCGCGACGTACACCATCCAGGGTGATGGGACAATCACGTCGCCCGTTCGCGTGGGAATGTCGAAGAAGAAGGGTCCCTCACCATTGGCGAGCGAAGCCGCAGTTATGCCGAGGGCGATAAAGGGGTGAATGGAAAGGAACAGCCCCATCAGGTAGACATAGGCTGCATCAAAAGGATCAGCAAAGAAATTGGTGATGGTCGAGATAACAAAGAACAGAAACGGCACCCCCAACAAGAGGCCGATCACCATGGCCTGGGCCAGCACGGTAGCCGATAGCGTCGAACGCATCAGCGCCGAGGCAAACAGCCCGACCGTTGCGTAACACACGGCGGTGGCCATAATGCCGATCATGCCAATGAGCACTTCTGTACCACTGACGCCGCCAAAGAGGAAGGCCAGGCCCGCGATTGGCAAGGCGGCGATGATCAGCAGCAGGGCGAAAGCCAGCGCTGCGGCCAGCTTTCCCAGAACGATCTGCCACGGTGAGAGCAGCGAGATGAGCAGCAGATCGTAGGTCTGGCGCTCCTTCTCGCCGGAGATCGCCCCCGCGGTGAGGGAGGGACTGATCACGCACACCTGCACAAGCGTCGCAACCATGACGGTAAGAAAGATACCCTTGCCGATGCCGCGACCGGCCTCGGGGTCGCTGATGCCGCGCTCGAACGAGCTGGCCGACGCGGCATAGACCAGCAGCGTGACAATGGCGGTGATCGCGAGGTAGATCACCAGCATGGTCACTGCGCGCCAGCCACGGATGCGCCCGCGCAACTCGCGGGTCAGAACGGGGTTTGAACGGAGGCGCATGCAGGCTCCTTCCTGGGCGGCGGGCGCTTCACGCGACGCGGACTGATCGACACCTGGCTTGCGACACTGCGGCAAACAGCGGGGCAAGCGGGTTGCCCCGCTGTTCACGTCAGACGGTCATGCGCATGGCGCACAACGCCGGAATGAACATAGCAATTCTTCCCGGGAGGCCCGAACCCTCCTCGCCGACGGGCTGTTTCCTGGGAGGGCGCAGCCTTCCCTAACCCTCCCGGCTGCCATGCCATCAACCAGAATCGGTATTATACCAATTACCGTTGATGATGCCGCATTGCTTAAAGCGGTTTTAGGCGTTGTGCTGCCCAGTGTGGCAATCCACAATCCAAAATCTAAAACCAAAAATGGTATTACCCCTGTTCCTCGTGGGCCTCATAGTAATCGGCCAGGCCAGCGAGGGCCATCTGGGCCAGGAAGGGCGAGACCTCTGTGCCCAGCGAGGTGCGAAAGGCGTTGTAATCAATGGCTACGGCTTCTTTCCAGCGCTGAGCCTCGACGTAGTGGGGAAGGTAACGTCGCAGTTGAGCCGCGAGCAACCGGCGGGTGTTGGGCGAGGCAACACTGAGCACGGCGCGCCGCAGGTAGTCCGAAAAGAGATGCTCCTCACCGGATTCGACCACCGGCGGCTCGCCCACACGGGCGATCATCTGCTCGACCAGCTCGTCTGAAAAGTGCAGCGGCGCGAAGTCTGCTTCGCGAAACAAAGTGATACAGAACGCGCTGGCGGCGTCCATATCCTGGTAAAACTCGCTCGCAATGGCCCGCTGCTGTTGCAAGCGCCGGGACGCCTCGGCGATACGCTCCTGTTCGGCTGCGTCTGGCGGTTCGGCCAGCCAGGTTCCGGCGCAGCGCGTGAGGCGCAGGGCCTCTGATCCACCACCCGCGCGCTCCGCTTTTCGCACCGATCTGCCACGCATGGCACGCTCCTCTGTGTTTTTCAACGCGGCGCCCGGGAAGGGAACGAAGCGCGGAGGCGCGGTCCTCCCCATGCCTCAATCGCGCACGCGGTACTTGATAATTTTCATCAATAATTTGACTTATTCCGGCGCGCACGCTACAATCTTTTAGTAGCGTGAACGGGCCTCTAGAACAAAAGGGTTCTACCTTCGGACCCCCGCGAGGGCCTCCTGCACTCGCTCCCGGGCTGGCCCATAGCTTCTTCGCGCGAAGCAGTGTTTCACATGTTCCCTCAGGTAGTCGCGGCGGAGCCGCGGTCCGTGATCAGGAGCAACACATGGCGCGCATCTATAATAGCATTACCGAACTGGTTGGCAATACGCCACTGGTGCGCCTGGGCCGCGTGAATGACAGCGAGGCCACGGTGGTCGCCAAGCTGGAGTTTTTCAATCCAGCCAGTTCGGTCAAGGACCGCATCGGGTTGGCGATGATCGAGGCCGCCGAGCGTGAAGGCAAGATCCGGCCGGGCGAAACAGTGTTGATCGAGCCTACGAGTGGCAACACCGGTATTGGTCTGGCCTTTGTGGCCGCGGCCAAGGGCTACCGCCTGATCCTGACCATGCCCGAGACGATGAGCGTCGAACGGCGCAAACTGCTGCGGGGCTATGGCGCCGAGCTGGTGTTGACGCCCGGCGCCGAGGGCATGCCCGGCGCAATCGCCAGAGCCGAGGAGATCCTGGCCGATCTGCCCAACGGCTACATGCTCCAGCAGTTCAAGAACCCGGCCAATCCGGAGATCCACCGCCGCACTACCGCTGAGGAGCTGTGGAACGACACCGACGGCCAGATTGACATCCTGGTCGCCGGTGTGGGAACAGGCGGCACAATCACCGGCGTGGGCGAGGTGATCAAGGCGCGCAAGCCGGAGTTCAAGACGGTAGCGGTCGAGCCGGAAGGCTCGCCGGTGCTCTCCGGGGGCAAGCGCGGCCCACACAAGATCCAGGGCATTGGCGCCGGCTTCATCCCCGACGTGCTGAATACGGCGATCATTGACGAGATTCAGGTCGTCTCGAACGAAGACGCCTTCGAGATGGCCCGGCGCCTGGCGCGTGAGGAGGGCCTGATGGTCGGCATTTCGAGTGGCGCGGCGGCGGTGGCGGCCCTGCGGGTGGCGCGACGCCCCGAGAACGCCGGCAAGCTGATCGTCTTTATCGTGCCCAGCAATGGCGAACGCTACCTGAGTACGCCGCTCTACAGCGAAGAGTGACTATGCCGCCCTGCCCTCGGCGCGGGAAGCGGCGCCGGCTTCCAGCCGGGACCAGGACGCCACGGCTTCACCCTCGATAATCCGGGTCAGGCTGTCGTCGCGCAGGTTGAGCAGACGCGCCGCCAGCCAGGCCAGGCTAAAGGTTGGCACAGTCTGCGTGAACGGCAACAGGGCCTCCAGGGCAGCCTTGTTGCGTAGCGCCCGCAGGCCAAGGCGGTCGAGAATCACCCAGCTCACCGGCGCGGCGAAGATGTCCAGCCCGAAATCGAGCAGGTCGAGCAGCACCATCAACACCAGCGGCACGTGGTGCATTGTTGCGAAGAAGCCTGCCTCGGCGGGAATGTTGAGTCGCTTGATGCTGCGCCAGATCAGCGCCAGCCCCACACTGGCCGTAACCAGCGCTACCATCATCGCTATCAGTAACCCGGTCATAACGGTTTCTACCTGTTCAAGCATTGCTGCAACTCCAGAAACTACAACCCCATCCGGGTAGAGTGCCACAACAGTAGTTCACGCTGCGGGAGGGCTGCGCCCTCCCGCGCCTTTTTCAGCGCGGCGTTGTGCGGTTTCGCCGCCCGGGCGGCTGATGATGAACATGGGGAAACCGGGTTTCCCCACGCCCCTCCCTGAGGGGAAGCGTTATGCGGGTTTAACCGCCCCGCCCCTGCGAAGAGACCGATGCGTTAGACGTCGGATCCGGCGACAGGGTTGCACCGCGTGAGAGCCAGTACCACAGGGTAAAGCCCCCCACCAGCACCACCAGCGCCAGAACCAGCGTGGGCCACTCCAGCGCCGCGCCGAAGGGCGGCAGATCGGGCTGTAAGGCCAGGAGCGGTGTGACCAGGGGGTCAGTTATGCCGTATAACAAGGCAAAGGCCGGATTGTCGGGCCGGGCGGCCAGGGCGCGGGCTACGAGACGCGCCAGCAGCAGGCCCTCGAGCGCGCCGGTGAGCCAGACGAGCCAGGTTGCGGCGCGAAACTTTCTGGCAGTAACGAGCGTCATAATTTTATCAGATGCCATTCGCGGGGCGCACAACGCCGGAATGAACATAGTAAGTGTTCTTGGGAGGGCTGCGCCCTCCCAAACCCTCACCGCTGTATGAACAGCGGTGTTCGCGGGAGGGCCTTCTCAAACCTTCCCCCGGGGCCGAAAGCAGGCGATCCAGGTATTCTCGCAGTTCACGTTCGCCACGCTGTCAGTACCGTTTCAGCGCTCTATGACTTGAGACCTATAGCATTGGTAATACGCTTCTGCTACACTGAATATCACAAGGTCTTTTCGCCAGCATTCCGTTGTTCCGTTCACTTCAACCGGTCAGGCGCAACGCGACGAAGGGGAACCGCCGTGATCCACGCCACCACCCATACGGGCGCTGAGGGCGCCCGGTACGAGCGAACCGTTCCGGTGCGCCGGATCGGCCCGCGCACCTTGAGCGTCATGATCGGCGTTGAGTTGCTGCTGTTGCTGAGCGCGCTGGCGTGGGCGCTCATGTACCTCCTGCCCCCCGCAACCCCTCTGGCTGCGCCGACCGACCTGCGACCGGTGGTTGAGGCTATCCGCGACCGGCTGAGTGGCGCGACTGCCGACCCGCTGGTGCCCGTGGGCAATGGTCAGAGCGCCAGAGCGAGCAATCTGCGCGGCTTTCGCCTGGACGGCAATGTGTATTACTACTACGTCGAGGGGGCGAAGAACTTCGACCCCCTGAGCCGTGGGGTGATTGGCCAGGACCAGGTCGAAATCCTGCTGCGTGACGAGAGCGGCGGTCAAACCTTCGTCATCTACCGCGTGTACTGAAGCTGCCACAGCACTCAGGGCTTGCGCTTGCCTTCCTGCCAGTCACCCCAATCGCGTTCCTCTGCGGCGCGAATGGCGCGGCGTTTGGCGGCGCGCCGCGACAGGGGGATGACCTCTTGTAGCACTGCGTAGAGTGCCTCTTCCAGGTGCGGATGGGCGGCGAGGGCCTTTTGCATCACCGCCGCATCGAAACCGCGCGCATGAAGGAGTCGCGCCAGGCGGCGCGCCTCCTCAAGATTTTCAACTAGCAACGCGGCGACGAGTTGTTCTTCCAGTGAGGGAGATGGGTGCATATGCGCCTGACGTGAAAATAGGCCGTGTGCGGGAGGGTTTGGGAGGGCTTCGCCCTCCCAGGAAATAACCCGCCAGCGGGGAGGGTTTGGGAGGGCTTCGCCCTCCCAGGAACAAATATTTTTATTCCGGTTTGTGCGGCGCAGCCGCATGAACGGCTGATATGAACCGGGAACACCAGGTTTCCCCAGCAGCCTGCCCGACAGAGTGGCAAGCCCTCCACGCCGGGACGAAAGCTATGGTAGCCGGGGCGTGCCTCAGGCCGTCAGCAGAATCGGTCCATCTTCGGTAATCGCCAGGGTATGCTCAAACTGGGCCGAGAGCGACCCATCGGCGGTACGCACCGTCCAGCCATCGCGGTCAAGCTTTGTATCAGGGCGTCCGGCGTTGATCATCGGCTCGATGGTAAAGACCATACCGGCCATAATTTTGCGCATATTGCGTGGCTCGTCGTAATGGAGCACCGTAGGCTCTTCGTGCAGATTACGCCCGAGGCCGTGACCGGTATACTCACGCACGACCGAGAAGCCTGCCGCCTCGGCGTGACGCTGGATGGCCGCGCCGATCTCGCGCAGGGTGTTGCCCACATAAGCCTGCTCGATGCCTACCTCCAGGCACTGGCGCGCTGTATCGAGCAAGCGCCGGGTAGCAGGGCTGACGTTCCCGACCGCAAAGGTCTCGCAGGCATCACCGATCCAGCCGTTGAGGCGCAGGCCTATATCAATGCCGATAATATCGCCCTCACGCAGGCGCTCCTTCTTGCTCGGAATGCCGTGGCAGATCACATCATTGACCGAGGCGCAGATGGTGCCAGGGAACGGCGGCGTGTTCGACCAGCCGCGTCGGCTGGGCGGCACATACCCCTTGTAGACCGGTTCGGCGCCGTGTTTGCGAATGAACTCCTCGGCAATGGCATCAAGCTCTGCGGTCGAGACACCCGGACGGATATGTTCGCGCAGCACCTCAAAGGTAGCCCGCACCAGCCGCCCGGATTCGCGTAGTAACTCGATTTGCCGCGGACTTTTCAATGTGATCGCCATCGCTCTGCCTTTCGTCGCTCACCTGCTCCCTATAGTATACCTCATGGCGCGCCACAGGTGCGGCCCGGCACGCCAGGGCCGATGCGACGCAGGCACGTTCGGCCCTGAGGTGAACATATGGGAAAACCGGGTTTCCCCTTCCCCCTGCCCCTCGGTGTGGCAAGCGCCCCCGCTGCTGGTGGAGGCGTGGAGAAACCGGGTTTCCCTATGCCCCTGCCCGCCGAGGTGATACGCCCTCCGCAGCGGAGGGGCCTGGATGTAGAGGCGCGGCGCCGCCGCGCCCCGTGGACGGCCGGTGACGACAATTCGCGGTTGACATGGGCAGAAGGCCGCTGGTAGAATGCATGACGGTTGTTTTCGATCCAAGAGCGCATGTATAGTCCGCTTCATCTCGCCATGGCCGTTTATCGTTTGCTGCATCGGCTGCGGGCCGCCCTGGTTGCCGGTCTGGCGCTGGTATGCGCCGCATGCGTGCCCAATCCACCCACAACGACCCTGCCAACCCTGCCGGCGGTCCTTGATATTACGCCCGCGCCCACCCTCGACATAGATGCGACGGCCACCGCCCTGGCGTCGCTGGAACGTCCAACGCCGACCCCCGCGGCACTCTATACCGTCCAACCCGGCGATACGCTCAGCGCCATCGCCGAGCGCTTCGACACGACAGTTGATGAACTGGTCGCCGCAAACGGCTTGACCGACCCCAACGCGCTGCAGACGGGGCAGACGTTGTTGATCCCTTCGCTGCTGCGGACGCCGGTAGTCGGTTCGCCGGTGCCGATGGGGACACCTACACCCACCCTGTCCACACCCTGAGGTGAACATATGGGGAAACCGGGTTTCCCCACGCCCCCGCCCACGGGATGGCGAGCCCTCCTCACCGGGAGGGTTTGGGAGGGCGCAGCCCTCCCAGGAAACAACCCCCCCGCGGGAGGGTTTGGGAGGGCTGCGCCCTCCCGAGAATAATTATTTTCATTCCGGCGTCGTGCGGCGCAGCCGCATGGATGACTGATATGACCATGGGAAAACCGGGTTTTCCCAGCCGGTGGGAAGGGGCTGGGAGAGGGTGGCCCTCCCATCGGAGAAGACGGATTTCTCGGGTCTTGACACGAATGCGTTCCTTGGTTATAGTACCCGTGTTGGCTATTCAACAACCAGACAAGCCGTCCAGGCGCGAAGGAGGTGATGCCCATGAATGATAGTAAGCGTATGGGCGTCGCCGCTGGTGAGGCCCGTTAGGTCTTACCGAACCGGCGACCCCGCATTGTGCGAAACGCCCCTGCCAGGCAGGGGCGTTTTTCTTTGGCCCGCGCCGAGGGGAAGCCCTCCCCGCCCGGCCCGTTCGCCGGTCGGAGGCGCCGGTTACGCATCCGTAGCGTCGTAGACAATGCGCGGGGCATCGAGAGAGGCCGGTTCCCACGAAGGTGTGCGGCGCGCCACCAGGCGCAGCCCGGCGTCGGCGAGAGCGCTCAGCACCTCGGCATCGCTCCAGGCCCGCTCGACGTGCTGCTCCTCTCCGCGTCGCCAGCGTTCATCCTCGCGCACGAACCAGACCACGCGCCCGTAGGCCAGAGCCGCTGCGGCGTCGTAGGCAAGCCGGTGGTAGACCAGGATGCCGTTGGCATCATAGACGACCTGATCCAGCCCCTCCCCCCAGGCGGCGAACTCGTGCTCGGTATTGAGATCGAAAATCAGGCGGCCGCCGGGACGCAGCAGGCGCGCCGCCTGGCCGATCGCCAGGGCCAGGTCGCCATCAGCGGTGAGGTAGTTCAGGCTATCGTACAGACAGGTGATCAGATCGAACGACGCGGGCGCAAGCGCCTCACTCGCCGGCAGGCGCCTGATGTCGGCCCTGAGCCAGGTAACAGGCAGCTCGTCGGAGCGGCTGCGGGCAATGGCAAGCATGGCTTCCGAGCGATCCACGCCCACGGTAGCCGCGCCACCGGCAGCAAAGACCAGGGCGGCGGCGCCGGTACCACAGGCCAGGTCGAGGACCCGCCCGGGCGGCCCGGGCAGGGCCATGAGGATGCGGCGCGCCAGCGCCTCGGCGAAGGCGCCCTGGCCGATAGCGTGGTAGATGGGAGCGTAGCCGGTGTACATACTAGACATGCAGGTGGATCGGCGGAGCCAGCGCTCACTATGACAAAGCCGGAGCCATACGGCTCCGGCTTTCTGGCGACCCCGGCGCGACTCGAACGCGCGACCTTTTCCTCCGCAGGGAAACGCTCTAATCCACTGAGCTACGGGGTCTTATTCTGTTCAGCGCTATGAGTATACCACGTTCAGCCGCTTCGCGCAACCGGAACAGACAGTCAGGGCTGCTGCAACGTGATCGGGGCAAGCCCCACAGCCCGGTTTTCTGGTTCGTTCTGGCGGCGTAGCCGCCCTGCGCCCCACCGTCGGAGGTTCGTGTTGCCACTGCTCAGATGCCACGAAGGACGACCCGTCCGGCCTCCAGGCGCTCGACGTGGGCCAGGGCGGCAACGGGCACGCCAAGGGCTTCCAGTGGCCCGCGGCCTCCCTGGAAGCACTTTTCGACGACGAAGCCAGCGGCCACCAGGCTGGCTCCGGCCTCGGCGACCAGTTCAGCCAGCGCCAGGGCGGTGCGCCCGTTAGCGAGGAAGTCGTCAACCAGCGCCACGCGGGCAGCAGGCGGCAGATAGCGCGCCGAGATGACCAGGCGGGTGTGGCCGCCGCGGGTCGGCGAGGGCGCCAGGCGCGACAGGGCAGGCGCTTCGACCTCGGGCGCGTATTTTTTGGCATAGACCACAGGCACATCCAGCGCCAGGGCGGTGACGAGGGCCGGGGCAATACCACCGGCCTCGGCGGTCACCACCAGGTCGGGGCGCAGGGGCGCCAGTCGTTGGGCCAGAACTGCGCCGATGGCGCGCATAAGCGCCGGCTCGATACGGTGGTTGAGGAAGTGATCAATTCGCAGGATGCGCTCGTCAATCACCGTTGCTTCGGCGGCAATGCGCCGCACCAGTGGCTCGAACGGCGCGTTGAATGTTTCGCGTAGCTTCTCTGGAAGGTTCATCGCATTATACCATTTTGGATTTTAGATTTTGGATTGTGGATTGCCACGCTGGGCAGCACAACGCCTGAAATCGCTTCAGGCAATGCGGCATCATCAACGGTAATTGGTATTAGACGGTCATGCGCGAGGCGCACAATGCCAGAATGAACATGCTTTGTTTCTGGAGGGCTACGCCCTCCCACACCCTCCCGCTGGCGGCTTGTTTCCTCGGAGGGCGTAGCCCTCCCACATCCTCCCGGTGGGGAGGGCTTGCCACCCCGCGGGCGGGGATACGGGGGAACCCGGTTTCCAGCGCATTGCGCGCTTCCCACAGGCATGGTACCATACTCGAATGCGCCGTCGCAGGGTTGTGCGACGAGCGTTTTTGTATCGGGAGCCCCGCGAAGCGGTGGGGCAGGCACGCAACGCTTGCGAGCAGGAGACGACGCCAGCCTGCTTGCCGGGAGGCCTGGTTCCACTGGTTCGCGGGCACTCGTTTGTATACAGGATCAGAGAGAGGTTGCCTATGTCGATGGGAGTGGCCTATACCCTTACGCTACGCTGTCAGATCGAAAATCGCCCTGGAATGCTTGGTCGGCTGACCACTCGCATCGGCGAGGTAGGCGGCGACATCGGCGCGATTGACATCGTCCGGGCCGAGCGCAGCGTACTGGTACGGGACATCACCGTCCGCGTGCAAGATGAGGAGCATGGGGCCACCCTCGTTGCCGCGCTCAACGACCTTGGGGGGATCCACGTGCTACAGGTGAGTGACCGGGTCTTTCTCGCGCACCTGGGGGGCAAGCTGGCCATGCAGAGTCGCGTGCCGTTGAAGACTCGTGATGATCTGTCGATCGCCTACACGCCGGGGGTCGCGCGGGTGTGCAAAGCGATTGCCGATGAACCCGAGAAGGTCTTTGCGCTCACGTGGAAGGCCAACAGTGTGGCGGTGGTGAGCGACGGGAGCGCGGTGCTGGGATTGGGCAACCTGGGGCCGGAGGCGGCGCTGCCGGTGATGGAGGGAAAGGCCATTCTCTTCAAGGAGCTGGCGAACATTGACGCGGTGCCGATCTGTCTGCGTTCGCAAGATCCCGAGGTCATCGTCCAGACGGTCGAGCAACTGGCCGCGAGCTTTGGCGGCATCAACCTGGAGGATATTGCCGCGCCGAACTGCTTTCTGATCGAAGGGCGCCTGCACGAGAGCCTGGATATTCCGGTGATGCACGACGACCAGCACGGCACGGCGGTGGTGGTGCTCGCGGCGCTGAGCAACGCGCTGCGCCTGGTGGGCAAGCGCCTCGGCGACGTGCGGGCAGTGGTAAACGGGGTTGGCGCCGCTGGAACGGCGATCATCCGCGCCTTGCTCGAAGCCGGTATCGGCGAGATTACCGCCGTGGATCGGTATGGCATCCTGCGCGAGGGTGACGACGCCGTGCAGACCCCGATGCAGCGCATTGTTGCCTCGCAGACGAACCGCGACCGCCGCCGCGGGCACCTGCGCGAGGCCCTGAAAGGCGCCGATGTGTTTATCGGGGTTTCCCGGGGCAACCTGCTCACCCCGGAGATGGTGCGGGGGATGGCCGGCGATCCAATTGTCTTTGCCCTCGCCAACCCTGTTCCGGAAGGTGACCCCGAGATGTTGCGCCAGTATGCCCGGGTCGTGGCGACGGGCCGCTCGGACCAGCCCAACCAGATCAACAACGTGCTGAGCTTCCCCGGCATCTTCCGTGGCGCCCTCGATGTGCACGCCCGGCATATGACCACGGAGATGCGGCTGGCGGCGGCCGAGGCCCTGGCCGGCGTGATTCCACCTGAGGAGATCAGCGAGGAATACATTATTCCAAGCGTCTTTAACCGCCACGTGGTGCCGATCATCGCCGAGGCCGTGGCCCGCGCGGCGATCAGGGAGGGCGTGGCGCGTCGCGACCATTTGCCCGCCGGGGGAGACTAGTGGTCTGCCACGATAATTGTGATGAGCGTGGCGGGAGGGGGCGTGGGAGGGCGAAGCCCTCCCCGCAAAAAACTATCGTTCAAGATCGCCTGCACCCCTCCACAACGCTCCACTGGCGGTCCTGAAGCGGGCTTCAGGCCGCATTGATGCGCCGGGGCGGGCGTGGGGCCCGCGGCGCGCTTTCGCGGCGCTCGAGGGCAGCCGCCGCCTGCGGGTTCGCAGGCTTGATGATCGGCCCTTGCTCCAGACGGGTGCGCCCTGTCCAGCGCCAGTAAGCCTGGTCAGGCAACGGACGCACCGGCGGCGGTGTGGGGTGCGGGTTGAGCTCGCGGCTGCTGTACCAGCGACGTGGCTTCATCGGGGAACTCCACGATACTGCGAACACCGGGACACCGGACGATACGCCGTTGTAAACACTTTACACTATACGAGCCGGGATACTACGAAGTTGTATCGTACCACTCACTTAAGGTGACAACGGGGAGGGGTTTTCACCCCTCCCCGTTGTAAAGTTGGACGTGTATTATAGCGAGCCATAGCGGCGCTGTCAAGGGGTGTTTCCGTATGTGGCGTCCCCACGCCCGCTCCCCCCTCTGCCGATCAGGGTTTAAGGGCTGACAGAACCTATGCGCGCCGACGGACGTTATGGCGTTAGGATGCACTGGTTGGTCCTCACCCCCGGCCCCCTTCGACAGGCTCAGGCTTCGCCCTGAGGCTCAGCCCGAAGGGGCGGGCCGCTCCAGCTTCGCTGGGAGACCAGAGCCGTGCGCGAGGGCGTTCCAATGCGGTATAATACCATTTTTGATTTTAGATTTTGGATTGTGGATTGCTACGCTGGGCAGCACAACGCCTGAAATCGCTTCAGGCAATGCGGCATCATCAACGGTAATTGGTATAAGCCATCTAGAATGGTAGGTGCACAATGACTACTGTGACCTCGAATCTGCGCATGCAGACGCGCCAACTGGCCTACAGCGCGATCCTCACCGCCCTGGCCGTGGCCCTATCGCCAATCAGCATTCCAGTGGGGATCGCTAAAATCTTCCCCATTCAGCACATGGTCAATGTTCTGGCCGCAGGGCTGGTCGGGCCGTGGTGGGGACTGGCGATCGCGATAACCACTTCGATTATCCGCAACGTGCTGGGGCTGGGCACACCGCTGGCCTTTCCAGGCAGCATCTTCGGCGTGTTGCTGGCTGGCCTGGTCTACCGCTACACGCGCAATATCGCCCTGACGGCCCTTGGCGAGGTGATCGGCACCGGCGTTATCGGCGCGCTGGTGGGTGGGCTGGTGGTGGCGCCCTACATCATGAACCGCCCTATCGGTGTGACGGCGCTGATCCTCCCCTTCGCGCTCTCGGCGCTGACCGGCGCGGCCCTGGGCGCCATCGGGTTGCTGCTGCTGCGACGCGCCGGGTACCTTGATCGCTCCGGGAAGGGCCAATGACCCCGCTGGTCCTCTGTCACGATGTGCGCTATCGCTATCGCGACGGAACGGTCGGTTTACAGGGGCTCGATCTGAGCATTGCGCCGGGGGAGTTTGTGGTGCTGGCCGGCGCCAGCGGGTCGGGCAAGTCTACCCTCTGTCGCCTGTTGAATGGGCTGATCCCGCACCTGCACGGTGGCGAGTTGTCCGGTCGAGTGCTGGTAGCGGAGCGTGACGTGCGACTGACCCCGCCGGTCGATCTTGCTCCGCACGTGGCGCTCCTGCTCCAGAACGCCGAGGCGCAGGTGGTGGCTTCGACCGTGGCGCGCGATCTGGCTCTGGGGCTGGCCTGCCAGGGGTTGGATCGCGCGACGATCGGCGCTCGGGTGCAGGAGGTAGCCGCGGCGCTGGCAATTGAGCACCTGCTGGAGCGCTCACCGGCTACCCTCTCGGGCGGCGAGTTGCAACGGGTTGCCCTGGCGGGTGTGCTGGCGCTGCGCCCGGCATTGCTGGCTCTCGATGAACCCTTTGCCTTTCTCGACGCCCGAGGCGCGGAACGGCTACGTGCCGTGCTGCGGCAGTTGCACCGCCAGGGGGTTACGATTATCGTCGCTGAACACCGCCTCGCCGAGGTAGCTGCGCTGGCAACGCGCCTCGTGGTGCTGTGCGATGGGCGCGTCGTGGCCGATAGGCCGCCGCATATGGTTGGCTCCGACGAACTGGAGGCGTGGCGATTGGAACCGCCGACATGGCCGGCGCATACCGCCGGTCCCCCCGACACCGCCTCGATCCTCGACGCGGCAGCGCCCGCCTTCGACAGGAACGGTTCCCGAACGTTGCTGGAGACTGCGGTGGCAGGGCCACCGCCCGAGCGAGCCGTGATTGCCTGGAACCAGGTCACATTCGGTCATGGCGGGCAACCGCTGATACGCGGCTTGAATCTGACGGTCGGCGCGGGCGAGGCGCTCAGCCTGCTGGGGGCCAATGGCGCTGGCAAGACAACGGTGCTGCGGCTGGGCAACGGCCTGCTGCGCGCACAGGGTGGTAGCGTGTATCTCCTCGGTCGGCCGATAGGCAGGCGACCGCTCTGGGAACTGGCCCGTGATGTGGGCCTCGTTCCGCAGCAGCCGGGGCATATGCTCTTCGCGCCCACGGTGCGGGCCGAACTCGAAGTCGGGCCACAAGCCCTCGGGCGCGACGACCCCTCGTGGCGCGCGCGCTTGATCGAGCGTTTCAGGCTGGGCGCGTTGCTCGACCGGGCGCCCTATCGCCTCAGCGCCGGCGAACAGCGGCGCGTTGCCCTGGCAGCCGTGGCTGCCGCCCGTCCACGGGCGTTGTTGCTCGATGAACCGACTGTCGGCCAGGACGGGCCGGGGCGCGCCGAGACGCGGCGCCTGGTGAGCGAGCTGGCGCAGTCGGGTGTTGCGGTGGTGCTGGCCACGCACGATACCGCGTGGGCCGCTGGCGCCAGTACCCGCTGGGCCATTCTCGACGAGGGCAGAGTTGTGGCCACCGACGCCCCCGCTGCCCTCTTCAACCGCCCCGATCTCCTGGCGCGCGCAGGGTTGCGGGCGCCAGCTCCGGCTGCACCGAAAGATGCTTGCGTGAGAGGGATCGAAAGGGCGTAGCCCTTCCAGAAGTAAACCGGTTTTCAGCTACTGTAAACATATGGGGAAACCGGGTTTCCAGCCCTACCAGGACAAAACCTGTCTTCATCTTGTCAGAGTATGGGGAAACCGGATTTCCCCACCTGCGGTGAGCTTGTCGAACCGCGCCCCCTGCCCGCCGGGGTGGCAAGCCCTCCTCGCCGGGAGCGGTACAGTTCGATAAGCCCACCGCGCGTGGGAACAGGTGGCTCTCCATGCAATCGAGAATATTTGCTTCTTCATCGCAGCGTTTCGATCCACGGGCATGCCTGCTGGCTTACCTGATCGGCTTGGCGGCGATAGTAATCAGCACCGATCTGCGAGAGCTGGTCAGCATCAGTCTGGTGCTGGCGGTGCTGCTCAGCGGACTGCGGCTATGGGGTCGGTGGTGGCGCGTGACACGGATGGTGTTGCCCACGCTGGTGCTGTTTGCCCTGGTCGCAGGCTGGAGCGGCGGGAGCGCCGCGGCTGTGGGGGCCGCCCTGCGGCTGCTGGCCCTGATCAGCGCGGGGCTGATTTTCTTCGCTACCACGGCGCCGGAGGATCTCGGTGATGCGCTGCTGGCCAGTGGCGTTCCCTCCCAGGTGGCCTTTCTGCTCGAGGGCGCCCTGCGCTTCGTACCGACGATGGGCGCGCTGGCCGCCAGTGTGCGTGACGCGCAGGCCAGTCGTGGCATTCGCTTCGACGGTATGCACCTGCTGCGCAACGGTCTGGCCCTGCTGGGGCCGATCCTCATCAGCGCGATGCGCCTGGCCGATGATCTCGCCGAGGGCCTCGAAACGCGCGGCTTCGGCGGCCCGCGACGCACGCCGCTGCGGGCCTATCGCTACACCTGGCGCGATTGGGGCTTGCTGGTGACGGTGCTGCTCCTGGCGGCCCTGGTGCATGCCGGGTATCAATAGCCGAACATCAACCTAGCCCTCCGTAGCGGGAGGGTTTGGGAGGGCGCAGCCCTCCCAGGGAACAACCTTTGCTCATACCGATATTACCGAAGGAGCACACGATGAGCCTTGCTCAGGAACTCTGGCACGCCAATACGGATCTGGCGCAGGCGTGTCTCGAACATCCGTTTGTGCAGGGTCTGGCCGACGGTTCGCTACCCCGCCCGGCGTTCGCCTATTTTATCGGCCAGGATGCGTTTTTTCTCGACGCGTTTGCCCGCGCCTACTGCATCGCGGCTGCGAGGGCGCCCGACCTGAGCGGGTTGCGCGCCTTTCACGAACTGGCGGGCGGGGTAATCAACGAGCTTGGTTTGCACGAGCACTACGCTGCACAGTGGGAGCTTGACATTCGCCAGGTCACACCTGGCGTCACCACGCGCCGCTACACCGATTTTCTCCTCGCCACGGCCTGGCGCTACGACGCCGGTATGACCGCGGCGGCGATGGCGCCGTGTATGCGCCTCTACGCGTTTATCGGGGCCGAACTGGCGAAGCGCGGCAAGACGGAGCATCACTATACGCGCTGGATCACGACCTACAGTGACCCGGCCTTCCAGGACCTGGCCGGGCGCATCGAGGGGCTGGTGGACCGTTATGCTTCAGATGCGCCCGAAACGCGCGCAGCCTACCGCTACGCGATGCTCTGCGAGCGCGACTTCTTCCAGGCTGCGTGGGAGGAGCGTGCAGACTGAGCGCCTCCAGGCAGATTCCCCACGCCCCTCCCTGTGGGTTTAAGGGCGGACCGAACATCCGAGCCAACGTGGCTTGTACCGCATTGGAACGCCCTCGCGCACGGCTCTGGTCTCCCCGCTTCGACAGGCTCAGGCTTCGCCCCTTCGGGCTGAGCCTCAGGGCGAAGCCTGAGCCTGTCGAAGGGGGCCGGGGGTGAGGACCAACCAGCATCCCAACGCCAGAACGCCCGTTGGCGCTCATACGTTCTGTCCGCCCCTGAATCCCTGTGGTGAGGGGCGTGGGCATAGAGACGCAGCGCCGCTGTGTCTCTACACGTTTCTGATGGGCAGGGCCTGGGAAAACCGGCTTTCTCCATCCCCCAACCGCTGGTGGGGGCGCCTGGCGCCCCGCCGGGCAGGGGCACGGGGAAACCCGATTTCCCCGAGGTTCGGCTCAGCGCCAGTCAAGCCGGGCGGCGTAGCGCGCAGCGGCCCCGGCGCGGCGCAGGCGCAGCCCCAGGCGGGCCAGCGGCCCGAGCAGGCGCGCGTCGGCGATATGGTCGAGGTGGAGTTGAAAAGCCGCGCGCAGCAGCCGGTGGCCGCCCCGGGCCGCCCCGGGCACGTGCCGGTCGGCCCAGGCCAGCAGCGCGTCGAGGGCCGCCCGGGCCTCAGCCAGCGCCTCGACAAGCAGCGCCGCGTCGGCATCGCGGGCCGCGAGGACGTACAGTTGCTGGCGCAGCCGCAGGAAGCGCAACAGGGCGGCGCTCAGCTCCCATTCCGCCCGCTCCGCGGCCAGGTCGTCGGCGGCTAGCTCGGTGGCCCACAGCGCCGCGGCGCGCCGCAGTTCGTGTTCCGCGGCGCACAGGGCCTCCAGGCGCAACTCCACCGCGCGGCGCGGCCCGGCGATGATCTGGTCGAGCACGTCGGCGGGCGGATGGGCCACCGGGTCGCGTCCGCGGGGCGGCAGGCCCTCGTCGCGCTCGGGATCACGCTCGAGCACCGGACGCCAGGCGCGGCTGAGGGCCAGGTGAGCCTGGGCGAGGGCCGTTCCCGCTCCGGGCGCGCGGGCGGCAGCGTACTCCGCTAGCGCCGCCTCCGCGTCGGCAGTGGGCGCCCAGGCCAGCCGCGCGAACAGGTAGGCGTTGGGCGGCGTCGCCACGAAGGGCCGGTCGCCCGTCAACAGCGCATGCACCGCCGTTACCCCGGTAGCGCGGTAGTGCCGCATATCGGCAGCGATCACCTCGGGCAGCGGCGGCGGCGAGGATTTGAACAGAATCCCGTCCAGGTAGTACTCGAAGATCGCCAGCTCTTGCCCTGAGCCTGTGTCGGCAAAGCGAGCCAGCCTGGCAGCGACCCCGGCGTTGACCGGCGCGTCTATTCCGGCGGCGTAGCTGCGTAACCGGGGTGCGACGAGGGTCGTGACGCGCGGGTGCGGGCGGGTTGCCACGGGCGGCGTTTCGGTGTCGTGATAGGCCAGGAAGGCTGCCCGGGTGGTCGGACGGTCGCCGGGCAGGGCCTCGGCCAGCGCATTCGCGGCAATCAACGCCTGGTCGGCGGGACCCAGGGCGGCGCAGCGCGGACAGTGGCACCACCCGCCTGCCCGCAGATCATCCGGCCAGAGGTGGTAGACCTCGGCTTCGGGGTAGGCGGCGAAGAACGCTGCGGCCAGCTTCTGGGCGTGGGCGAGCGCGGCGGGATTGCTGACGCAGAAGTTGTGGTCCGTGGTGCGACGGCGCCCGTTGTGGCGGAACATATCGGGCCGGGCGCCAAACAGGCGTCGCGGCAGCAAATCACGCAGATGATGCCCGCCCAGCTCGATCCGCAACCCCCGGCGGTGGATCAGCGGCAGCAGCGTGGCGCGACGCTCGCGCCAGGCGGCGAGGCGGCAGGCGCCCAGGGCGGGGGCGCGAATGGTGGTGTGTATGAAGATCGTGTTGAGACGATTGCGCGCCGCCCAGACGATCCACCGCTCCGCCTCGGCCAGGAAGAGATCGTGGCCAATGATCAGCCCTCGTCGGGCAAGGCCAGGCCGGTCGGCGACGGCAACGCCCGGCAGGGTCACACGGGGCAGGCGGGGAACGCATTCGGCGTCGGGCACAGGCCAGCGGCAGCCCAGGGTCTCCAGCAGGTCATAGACAGCGTAGAGCAGGCCCCGCGGCCCCTCGCCGTGCAGGCTCAGGCCGTGCTCATCGGGCGCGCGAATGAATCCGTCGCCCGCGGGGCCGTGAGACAGAGCGATCCGTGGCGCCTGCGCCGCCGCGGTGATCGGCAACACCGGCGCGCCCATCTGCGCCAGCGTATCGCGCAACTCCTCGGCGGCCAGGCGCGCCGTGGGGTGGTCACCGGCAAGCTCGATTGACCAGACACGACTCAGGTCCATCTCCCTCACCGCCAGCGGGTCAGTAGAACTCCAGCCACAATCAGCACCGCGCCAGCAGCCTGGTTCCAGGTAGGCTGTTCACCCAGCAGCGGCCAGGCCAGCAGCGCCGCGCAGAAGGGGATCGCGCAACCATAGATCGCGGTGCGCACCGACCCCGCGACGCGCACGCTATTGTTCCAGAGCAGATAGGCCACCACCAGCGCAATCGCCGTCGCGTAGGCCAGACTGGTCCACGCCGCCGCGCTGACCGTGGCCCAGTCCAGCCACAGCAGGTCCGGGATACCGATCAGCAGCAGGGCAGGGGCGCCGGTAATGGTCGTCCAGGTCGTAATCGCCAGGGGCGAGAGGCCCTGGGCGAGGGTGCGCACACCGAGGGTATAGATCGTCCAGCACAGGGCGCAGCCAAAGAGCAGCAAATCGCCGAGGAGACTTTCGGTGGTGAAGTGCAACTGGCCCGAAGCGACGATCAGGGCCACGCCAAGGAAGGCCAGAACGATCCCGGCGACGGCATGGCGGCGCAGGCGCTCGATGCCAAGAAGGGCGCCGAAGAAGGCCACCAGGGCCGGAGTCGTCGCAATCAACAGCGAGGCATTGGCAGCCGTGGTGATCCGCAGCCCGTAGGTAAACCCGAGCTGATAGAGGGTATTGCCAACCAGCCCCACCCAGGTGAGCTTCCACAGCGCCCCTCGTGGCAGGCGGGGCAAGCCCTCGCGCCAGGCCAGCACCAGCCAGAGCAGCAGCGAAGCCCCGGCGAAGCGCAGCCCGGCGAAGGCCAGCGGCGGGATCTCGCGCAGCCCCAGCTTCATCGCACTAAAATTCAGGCCCCAGATCATCACCACGGCGATCATGGACAGGTCGGTACCGGGCAGGCCGAGCCTGGCTCGAGCCTCGCCCGCCTGGGTTGGTATAGCCATTGCAGTTGCCTCAACACCACGGGTACAACACAGCATGTTCCTGAGAGGGCAGCGCCCTGCCGGACCCTCCCATCGGGCAGGGGATTGGAGAGGGGAGCTTCCCCGACTTGAGCACCGCGCTATAGTAACACTCCCGGCGCTCCAGCACCAGTGGCGGGCAACCCCCATCCGCTCCTGCCGCGCCGAGATGCGCGATCACCCCGCCGCGGGGGGATGGCCGCGATAGGCCCGCGGCCGCCGCCCCCGTCCCCACGGGTACGCTGTGGGAATGGCATACCGCGCCACGGTGCGCGGGCGCGCCGTGGGGAGCAACGTAGAGACGGCCCGGCGGGCCGTCTCCCCACACCGCCGTGGGAATGGCATGCATCGTCATGGCGCGCAGGCGCAGGAGCAGGCAGCGCGGGCCATACCGGGCGATGAGAGTCGAGACAGATCGCACCGGAACCGTCGTCTGGCGATGAGGGGACACGGGCAGGGTCGAAGCATACACCTCCAGGCGTCGACCCGACAGATCAGCGGATGGATAGGTGAATACTGTGGTGTGACACCCCGGTGCAGTTCCAGGCAATCTGTTCGTCGTTGCGCGGCGCAGGCGAATAGGGGTTAGATCATCTCTGCACCCATTAAACGCGCCGCCCGGCCTATTTCTACAAGCGCAACCGCAGCAGGATGATCAAGCGTCATAACGCCGGTCATGTCAATAATAAGCGTGCGAGCGCGGGTCTGCTGAATGAGTTGGAGCGCGGGAGCGAGCAACTGTTGCACCTGTTCGCCACTCAGAACGCCAATCAACGGCACAACCAGCGTATCTTCGCTGACAGGAATAATCGGTGCAGCCATACGGGCTATCGTCTGGTTCAACAGTTGCTGCGCTTCGAGACTTTCCCGTAGCTGCTCTGCGATAGCGCGCTGTTCTTCTGCGAGTTGTCGCAGCGCTGCGGTGCGCTCCTCGACCCGCATCTCCAGCGCTGCATTGGTTGCGCTCAGTTCCCGGGTCGCTGCTTCGGCCTGCTGGCGAGCAGTGTTTGCCGCCTTCAGCGCCACAGAGAGACTGCGTCCTCCAATAAAGGAAATGAACGCGCTAACGGTCAGCAGTACAATCAGGTGGGCGACAGCCGGGCCAAAACTGTTCGCCGCGCGCTGTTCAGGCGGGAGCGCCACCATCACTCCCGCAACACTGAGCAGACAGAGACCAAGCACGATCCAGATTTGATAGGGGGGCAGCAGGATGCTGGCTAGCAATACACTGATCAAGAGGTAGAAGACGTTAAATGGCGAGTTTGGATTCAAGAACAACCCGCTTAGCGACCCGATCATACTAACAACGACCAGCACATACGCTCCTGCCGCAACATACCCCTTGCGCCCCAGAGTTGCGGCAACCGTAAACACAAACACCGCAAGCCCGAGATTAATCCAGCGACCGGGGGATGGTTGAAGCAGGGTCAGCGCCACGCCAACGCTCAGCAGCAGCCCGATAATGCCTGTGCAGATGATGATCAGAATTCGTCCACGCCGTTGATCATCGGGACTACTGGCTGCATTGTAAGTGATTCTGGCGAATAAGTTTTGTATGTCCATAATTGAAAACTGGTCGGTATTGTACGTTATTGGTCTGATTGCCAAGGTGTCGCATTGGACAGCTCTACACCTCCACAGCTCTACAGCTCCACAAAGCCCTGTGTGGAGCTAAGGGACGACCTGAACTACGGGGCGCCTCCATTTCCACCCGGTATCAGGCGTGCTGTTTGAGGGCGTAGGCAATCCCTTCTTGCAGGGTTGGCCGGGTGACCATCTCGCGCAGCTCGGCCCCGATATGCACAAGGGTCTGCGCAATTGCCGGACTAATACCGGTCAGCACCACCTGCGCGCCGAGCAGACTCGATGCCCGGGCGGCGCGGATCAGCGCTCCGGCAACCTGTGTATCCACTACCCTCACCCCCGTAATATCGAGGATGGCAATTCGGGCCTGGTGCTCTGCAATGCCCTGGAGCAGCGTTTCCATGATCTGTTGGGCCCGCAGCGTATCAATCGTGCCAATGATCGGCATTGCCACCACGCCATCAGCAATCGGCACCAGCGGCGTGCTTAATTCACGTATCGCTACCTGCTGAGCCTGAATAATCTGCTCCTGCATTGCCTGCCGCTCGCGTTCAGCGCGTTTCTGCCTGGTGACATCACGTGAAAGAACGAGAGCATCGTTGCCGCTCAGCACCATACGCGCCTCGAAATCGCGCAGCTCATCGTTGAGCATAAGCTGGTACACGTATGTCTGCATTTCATGCGTGCGCTTGAGCGCTTCGAGACTTCTCATCGTCAACTCAGCCAGCTCCGGCGGCATCACCTCGGTGACCTTCCTGTTGAGGAAGGATTCTGGAGGAATATACAGATCCCCGCTAGAATCAGCCTTGTAATCTAAGAAAACGCCATCGGGACTCAGCACAAACATCAGGTCAGGAATACCATTGAGCAGCGCGCGGTTCCGCTGTTCGCTAGCGCGCAGACTTTCCTCGGTCCGCAACTGTTCGGTGATGTCGCGATTGATGGAAGCATATCCGATCAGATCGCCATTTGTGTCGCGTAACGCCAGCGCCGATGCCTGTACCGGCACAAACGACCCATCGCTACGCACGTAGCGAATCGTTTCGTGCGGCACTTCCCCTTCCAGCACCTGTCTGGCAATCCTTTCCAGACGCTCAAGATCATCTGGATGGGTGACTTCGGGCACCAGCATCCCCTTCAGGCTCGGATAGCCCAGCATTCTGGCAAATGAAGGATTAGCATAGGTCAGAACCAACCGGGGATCGGCGATACCGATGCCATCGGGCGCGTTCTCAATGACGAGTTTGAAGATCCGCAGCTCCTCCGCCTGACGCTTCTCTTCGGTAATGTCCTGGAACATACCCAGAACACCGATGACTTCGCCGTCGCGCTGGAGGGGGATTTTACTGGTCCGCAGCCAGACGGTAGCCCCGTCCTCGCGGACCAACCGTTCTTCGGTGTTGAGTCTCGGACCGAGGATCATCACTGCGCGATCATCGGCCTGATACGCTGCCGCCAGTTCCTTCCATGGCATATCAAAATCGGTCTTACCAACGATTTCATTCACCGAAGATAGCCCGGTCTGCGCGAGAAGATGTTGATTACAGCCTAAAAAGCGTGATTCGCGATCCTTCCAGAAAATCCCCTGTGGCAGATTGTCAATAACGAGTTGCAGCATTGCGCGGTTTTCCTGCAACTCGTCGCGTAACTGATGAAAGGCGCTGATATCCTGAGCGAGAGCGGTAGCGCTGATCAGAGCGTCGGCTTCGTAGTGCAGCGTCATAATCCACAGATAATAGAATACTACCCCATCAAAACGCACCAGGCGGCCCTCAAATGTTATCGAACGCTCCCGCTGTTCAATGCCCTTCCGATAGATTTCCTCCGCATGGATGCGATCATCAGCATGCAAGAAGTCGAATAACGACCTGCCGATGCATGCTGCCGGCGCATACCCGAGCGCATGATCAGTAGCGAGATTCGCATAGGTTATTGTGCCATGCCTGTCTATCTGCACGCTCAGGATGCTGGATTCTTCCACAAATCTCCGATAGAGCGCCAGATCGCGCTCGCATTGCGCTACTCGCTCGTACAGGCGTTCACGTTCCGCCAGCAGGTGTTCTATCTCGACATTCGGGTGCGTGTTCATGGGGTCTTCTCCCGAGGTGAACATAGCCTGTGCGCGGGGAAACAACGCGCCAGCAGGGAGGATTTGAGAGGTGTAGCCCTCCAGGGAAACAACCTGTCTTCATCTTGTCAGCGTATGGGGAAACCGGGTTTTCCTATGCCCCTCCCTGTAGGGAGGGTTTGGGTGTAGAGGCGCCGCGCCGCTGCGCCTCTACGTTGCCCATCCCGGCAGTGCGCGGCGCAGTCGCGCGGACGGCTGATGCGAACTCAGGAGAGACCGGGTTTTCCCACACTTCTGCTCGCGGTGTCGGCAAGCGCCTCCAGCGCCGGTTGGAGGGGGAAACCGGGTTGGTCCACACCTGTCCCGGCGGAGGTGTCGGGATAACCTTACTACGCCTGGCTTACGAGTTGCTTACCATGGCAAGAGACGGCCCGGCGGGCCGTCTCCACACGCCGCTGTAGGAGTGGCATGCCGCGCCGCGGTGCGCGAGCGCACCGTGGGGAGTAACGCAGAGACGGCCCGGCGGGCCGTCTCCACACGCCGCTGTAGGAGTGGCATGCCGCGCCGCGGCGCGGTCGCCTCCCTATCCCGGCGGGGTCATACCATGTTGGATTTTAGATTTTGGATTGTGGATTGCCACGCTGGGCAGCACAGCGCCTGAAACCGCTTTAAGCAATGCGGCATCATCAACCGTAATTGGTATCATATGCCTTCGCGGGCAGATCATTCAAAAGGGAAACAGCAGCGGCACCACAGCAACGCAAACGAGCATCGCCAGCACCTGCAACGGCACGCCTACACGGGCATAGTCGGTGAAGCGGTACCCCCCGGGCGCCAGCACCAGGGTGTTGACCGGCGATGCTACCGGCGTGGCGAAGGCGGTCGAGGCGGCAATTGCGGCTGTCATCAGCAGCGGTTCCGGGGCGATCCCCAGCCCCACACTGGCCTGGAGGGCGATTGGCATCACCAGCACCGCCGTGGCCGTGTTGGAGATGAACTGACTGAGCAGGCTGGTCAGCAAAAATACTCCCGCCAGCAACGCCAGCGGGCCAAACGCCCCCAGCGAGTCTACCAGCATCGTGGCGATCAACGCCGCGCCGCCGGTATTTTGCAGCGCCGTGGCCATCGGCAGCATTGCGGCGATCAGCACCAGACTCTCCCAACTCATGCGTGTGTACACTGTCGCGAGGCGCACACAGCCGCTCAGTACCAGTGCCAGCGCCGCGAGCATCGCGGCGATCATCGTTGGCAGGAGATTCGTCACCATCACCACCAGCATGGCGCCCACAATCGCCACCGCCAGCGGCCAGCGTGGCGAGAGGGGCGTTCCGGCCTGCGCTTCGAGTTCCGGCGGCACCGTGGCCACAACGAAATCACCGTAGTAGCGCTGGTCGCGCACCACGGGCGCCAGGGTGGACGCGGGGCCGGCCACGAGCAGCGTATCACCGAAGCGCAGCGGTTCGTTGGCAAAGTCGCCATCGAGCACCTGGCCGAGGCGCTGCACACCGAGCACGCTGACGCCGAAGCGGTTCCGCACGTCGGCTTCAACGATCGTCTGGCTGATGAACCGTGAACGGGGCGTCAGCGCCACTTCGAGATACGCTAGATCGTGGTGCGCGGGCAACCCCTCGTCGAGAGGCACGCGCTCGAGCCCGGGGACCGTTGGCGGTTGCGGCCCTTGATCAGGCGGCATCTGCACATCGAGCAGATCGCCGGCCTCAAGCCGCGTGTCGGCGTTCACCGGGCGAGCAGGCCCCGGCAGTGCCGCTCCAGGCGGCCAGGTGTGCGCCGCCAGAACAGTGATGCCGTAGTCCTCGGCGAGGCGGCTCTCGGCAATCGTCCGGCCAATCAGGGGCGAGTCCGGACGCACCCGCAGCCGCTCAAGGGCGCCCTGCACGCGGTAGGCGGCAGCCAGTTCCTCGAAGGAGAGTTGATCGGCGCGCTGCGGCGTTCGGACCGGTTCGACCCGGCTGGGCAGCAAGCGCCGGCCTACGGTCATCACAAAGACGATCGCGGCGCCGAGCACCAGCACGCCGATGGGCGTGAAGCTGAAGAAGCCAAAGGCCCCTCTGCCGGCTCCGGCGCGGGCCTCGCTGGCAATGATGTTCGGCGGAGTGCCAATAAGCGTCAGCATGCCGCCGATGAGCGCGGTGTAGGCAAGCGGCAGCAGCAGCCGCGAAGGGCTGATGCCAGCGCGGTTCGCCACGGCCACCACCACCGGCAGCATAATCGCCACCGCGCCGGTGGAACTCACAAAGGCCGAGACGGGCGCGACCACCAGCATCATTGTTACCAGAATCCGCCCTTCGCTCGTTCCGGCCACGCGCCCGAGCCAGCGCCCCAGGGCCTCGGCGATCCCCGTCTGGAGCAGCGCGTCGCCAACCACGAACAAGGCGGCGATCAGCAGCACCGTAGTGTCGCCAAAGCCGGCTGCCGCCTCAGCCGGGGTAATGATGCCCGTAAGCGCCAGGGCCATTAACGCCAGGAGCGCCGTGATATCCAGCCGAAGACGATCACTGACGAACAGCACGATGGTCGCGGCCAGGATCCCGAAGACGACCCAGATTTCCAGCGTCATACGAACCTTCCGGCGTTCCCCCGCTCAACTCAATTCGGCAATACGTCGCGCTACGTTCAACAGCGTGCTGGTATCCTCTTCGGTCAACCCGATCTCCGCCAGGGCGCGCGCCGCGCCAGCAACGAGCGGAGAGGGTGGCGCCGGCGGCGCGAGCGTTGCCGGCGGGGCCACCGCGGCGGGGATGGTTGGCTCGTCCTCTTCGCTGTGCAGGGGCCACAGCGGCGTGGCGCGGAGCTTGCGCACCACCGGCCAGCCGTACAGACGGGCAAGGAAGCGCGCATAACCCGCGGCGGCCCGCTCCAGGGTGTGCTCGGCGGCTACATAGGCCCGCGCCTGCGCCCCCATAGCCGCCGCCAGGTCCGGGCGCGCGAGCAGCAGCCGGCAATAGGCCAGGATCTGATCGCCCTCGGCCGGGCCGGGGTCAACCTGGGCGGCCACCCCGGGCGGCAATTCGGCGAAGGCGCCGACGGCGCTCACCAGGGTCGGACGCCCCGCGCCAAGCAGCCGCAGCAGGCTGGCGCTGGTCTCTCCACCAGTAGGGTAGCGCAGGTTGATGCAGATATCGGCGGCGGCGACGTAAAGTTCAAAATCGGCCCGGGGCACATAGCCGGTCACCGTCACGGCGTCGCCCAGCCCCGAGCGGGCGATCAGCCCGGCGAGGTCATAATTTGGCGAGACGCTGCCCACCAGCAGGTAGCGGGCGTCGTGGCCCTCGGCGCGCAGCGCCGCCAGCGCCCGCAGCGTCGGCTCGACGCGCTTCCAGGCGTTGATATGGCCGAAACTCGCCAGCGCCACCGCCCCGGTCGGCAAGCCGAGGCGCGCGCGCGCCCCGCTCCGGGGCAGCGTATCCGGTAGCGGGACGCCCATAGGTACAACAGCCACAGGTAGATCGGGGCGCAGCGCGGCAGCGCGCTCGACCACGTAGCGACTGTGGGCAATCAGTCCGTGGGCGCTCTCGATCACCGGCTCGCAGCAGGGGAAATCAAAGGCCGCATCGGTGAACCGCGAGCGGATCATCAGTTGGGCCATGTGCGCGCCGGGCGCGCCGTAGCGGGCCTCCATAGCGCGCACATAACTCTGCACGTCGCGCAGCCGGCTCGCGGCGTACCAGAGCATAAAGTGGTGCAGAACAAAATCGTGCAGCACCACAACCCCCGGCAGCCGCCGGGCCGCGTCCCAGATCGCTCCATGGGCCGGACTGTTGCCCATGTGGTACACCAGGGCATCGTAGCGTCGCCGCCGTAGCTCGCGGGGCAGGCGTCGCAGCGGCAGCACCTCCAGGTGCTGCGTCAGGCGCCGGTTGGCCGGGCGCAGGCCATCCTCAACGAACAGCACGACCTCGGCGTACTGCCCGAGGTAGGGCAGCAACTCCTCGCTGTAGTCGGAGATGCCCGAGGGCGCCGGGTTCACGGGCGAACAGTAGGCGATACGGGGTATGCGCATAGCGTTGCCAGTGTACCACGCCTCGCGCGAACAATGGCAATAGGGCTGAGATGAGCAGGTCGGAGACAGGTTCTCAAAGCAGCCGTCCAATGCGGCTGCGCCGCACAACGCCAGAACGAAAACATTAAATTATTCCTGGGAGGGCTGCGCCCTCCCAGACCCTCCCGCGCGCGGGCTATGTTCACATCAGTCATCCATGCGGCTGCGCCGCACAACGCCAGAACGAAAATATTTCCTGGGAGGGCTGCGCCCTCCCAAGCCCTCCCTGCTGGCGAGTTGTTTCTGGGAGGGCTGCGCCCTCCCAGACCCTCCTGCGCGCGGCCTATGTTCAGGCTAGTGCTTTCCCAGGGCCTTATCAATCGAAGCGTCGCCCGCCTGGCGCTCCGGTTCGTTGCGTGGGGGCGCCCCGGCGATTGAGGACGGCGCAGCCGGCGGCGGAACCGGAGCCGGGGCGGGAGGCGCGGCCCGCCGGGTACGCGCGAATGCCACCACGCCGCGGATCAGCACCATCAGGCCGGTAGTTGCGACCAGCGAAAGCATGAACCACGGCAACCACTCCAGCAGCACCCCCGCCAGGGGCGATGTTGCCACCAGATCGGTCACGGCGTTGTTGACCCAGGCCGCATCGGCGTAGCGCAGCAGGTAAGCGGCGATCAGGGCTCCGTTCAGCGCCCCTAGCAGGCCGCCCAGCACTCGATCCAGCGCCTGCCTGGAACGGCTCTGCGGCGGCGCCCCGGGCAGCAGGGCGCTCCCGCCGTAGCCGATCATTGCCACCGTCAGCAAAAAAACCGCCGCGACCAGCAGGAAGGTCGGCAGCGCGGGCACCTCGGGCCGGAAGGTCCTGCGGACCCACAGCCCCAGAGGCTGGCTCCACAGGTCAACCAGCACGGCGGCAAGCAACGTCCCGGCGATCGCCACCAACCCGGCGCGCACGCCGCGTGCCAGCCCGATAAGACCAAGCAGGCCAATCCCCACTGCCACACTGATCGTCAGGACCATCTCAGTCTCCCCCGCTGCGGCCCGGGCGCCACTCTGACGCCCGCCGCGCCCCCGTTGGCGCGAGCCGGGTCTCTCCGCAGATTGTAGCACACTGCTGCCCGCGTCTGATACCATTTTAGATTTTGGATTTTGGATTGTAGATTGCCACGCTGGGCAGCACAACCCCTGAAACCACTTCAAGCAATGCGGCATCATCAACGGTAATTGGTATGAGAGGTTGGGCGGGTGCAACCCGCCGGGGAACATCCTTTCTCATCCCCTGCGGCGCGCGGACGGCCCTGCCTCACAGCGCAAGGAAGCGTCAGTCGCCCGGCAAACGTGCTATAATGCGTCCGCGCCTACCGCCAACGTTGCCCGGCCCACCTCCCGCCCGGGTTGTGCCCGGCCCCTTCTGGCGCAGTTGTCCCGTGGCAGAGCGTGGGGGCCAACGTGATAGGAAGGAGACCGTCATGGTACGTGTCGCTATCAACGGCTTTGGCCGGATCGGTCGGCAGAGCTTTAAGGCGATGCTCGAGTATCACCCCGACGAGTTCGAGATCGTTGCGATTAACGACCTCACCGACAATGAGACCCTCGCCCATCTCCTGCGCTATGACTCGACCTACGGTCTCTTCGATGGCGAGGTGATGGTGACCGAAGACAAACTCATTGTTGATTACGACGATAACCACTACGAGATTGCGGCCCTCGCCGAACGCGATCCCGCCCAGCTTCCCTGGGCCGACATGGGGGTAGATATCGTCATCGAGTCGACCGGGCGTTTCACCGAAGCCGAGAAGGCCCGCGCGCACCTCCAGGCTGGTGCGAAGAAAGTGCTGATCACCGCGCCGGCCAAAGGCGAAGATCTGACGATCTGCCTGGGGGTCAATGAGTCAAGCTATGACCACGCCCGGCACCACATCATCTCCAACGCCTCCTGCACCACCAACTGCCTCGCGCCGGTTGCAAAGGTGCTCAATGACCGCTTCGGCATCCAGCGCGGCCTGATGACAACCATCCACTCGTACACGATGGACCAGAACTTGCAGGACAACGTCCACAAGGATCTGCGCCGCGCCCGCGCCGCGGCAATGAACATGGCGCCTACCACCACCGGCGCGGCCAAAGCCGTGGCTCTGGTCATCCCCGAATTGAAAGGCAAGTTCCACGGCTACGCTATTCGCGTCCCAACCCCCACCGTCTCCGTGGTGGACTTTGCGGTGCTCCTCAACCGTCCCACCAGCGTCGAGGAGATCAACCAGGCCTTCATCGAAGCCAGCGAAAGCGAAGAACTGGAGGGTATTCTGGGGGTTAGCGAGGCCGAACTGGTGAGCAGCGACTTTATCGGCACAACCTACAGCTCCGTCGTGGATCTGCCGCTGACCCACAGCCTGGGGGATGATTTCTTCAAGATTATCGCCTGGTACGATAATGAGTGGGGCTACTCGGTGCGTGTGGCTGACCTGACTGCCTACCTCGCCGATCACTTCGAGTAGGCCAACTACACCCGCGCGGCAAAGTCGCTCACTCCCCAAATAACGCCGTTTTCCCGGGGAGGGCTAAGCACGCCCATCTCCTCTCCGATACACAAACGGGGGCGCAGTACTGCGTCCCCGTCTGCGTTCAACAGTCAGAGATTGGAGGCCAGTGTGCGCCTGCGGCGGCCAACCGCGTGTGCCAGGATCGGTCCATCCTCAAGCAGCTTCACCTCTGCCGCGCAGTACGGGCAGATCGCCAGGTGGTGCGATACCGTGGCAGCCGCGCGCGGATCCAGCAAACCCTGACAGTGGTCCACCAGTATGTCGGTGGATGGACAGTGGAGTCGGTAGAGCCGGCGCAGCAGATACGCCTGGAGCGCGCGCAGATGCATCACGCGTGCCGTACAGGCCGGACAGACCTGCAGATGTGCCAGGGTCGCCTCATCCGCCTCGCCATCGGCCGCCGCGATCAACGCACTGCCGCTTAGAGGCGGTGAGCCGGTGCATCGCTGTTCCCACTCCTCGTCGTTGGTCATACTCCGCGCTCCTGAGCTTACAGCCGGTTCCCAACTCCGTCTGTACTGTATGAAACGCTGTTCCAAACGCTTTTTACACAATTTTATCATTTGTAGTATAGCCCATTCTTTGCCCCGGTATGGCGGTTGGGGGATGGGGAAACCGGGTTTCCCCATCCCCCTCCCCACGGGCGCGGCGCACACCCCGCGCCGGGAGGCTCTGGGAGGGTGCAGCCCTGCACCTCCCGCGCAGAGAACGTACGGTAACGTTGGCATACCCGCTCGTGAACCCCGTCGTAACGCTCTCAACAACGAGGCGCCCTCACGTGGCGTGTCGTGAGGGCGCCCGAGCAGGGGGATGATCACCGGCGAAGGGCGCGCATCCTGGAGCAGCTACCGCTCCAGGCAACCTTAGCCGGCAATCAACTGGCGTAATTGCTGGTTGCGACTCAAGCGCCCCAGCACGTTGCGTTTGACGTTGTAGACATCGTTTACCGTGTCGAAGAGATCGGGGCGTCGCGCATAGATCGCGCGGGGGGTCAGGCCGAGGACAAAGGAGCTATACACGACCACTCGCTCGATCTCGCTCTGGAGTTGCGTGTCAATGAAACGCCAGAACTCCTCCCGATCCAACCGGTTCATCGCCTCCTCATCAGGAGCAGTGGCGGGGTCGCGTTCCAGCGCGGTCGTCTCTTCCAACAGGCTTCCTGACCAGGATTGGGCGCGAACGCTGTCGATCACCACGCTGGTAGCGCACAATTGCAGGTACTGCAACAGCGAGGCCAGGGTAGGGAAAGCTGCAAAACGTTCCGGGGAAAGGGCGCGCCAGAACCTGGCAAAGGCGCCGACAACAAAGTACTCGCTACTCTCTCCAGTGTTGGCAAATGCCGAACAGCGCCGAATCCAGCCTTCAACCAGACCACTGTAGTGCAGATACAGTTGCTCCCAGGCCGCTTCATCCCGTTCGACCAGCGCCCGCCGGAACAGTTCGTAGCTGAAGCGCGTATCGTGCTGCTGGCCCCGATAGAAGCGCTCGCTTTCGATGACGCAGTGCTGCATCAATGCAGACAAATCCATGGCCGCCAGAGCGGCAGCGTCCAGTTCAGTTGCCAGACCGCGACCTGCGCCGGGGTAAGCGCAAGGGCTGGGCGACAGGCCCGGAGTGTTGCGGGGGAGTGTCTCGATCGGCTGGGTGATCATAGCCTCCTCAACTCTCTTGCTGCGCGTGATGCCGGCGGCTTGTCGGGAAAGCTGCGGCTCAGACGGCGTCGACGGGCCCCCACGAGGCGCAGGTTCGCGGGCTGCGCTGGCCGTTGACCAGCAGGCGCGGAAAGGGAAACCTGCACCCCCGTGATCACGAGCCCGCGCACGGGCGAGCGCTGCACCCGCGCCAGGCGCTCCGCGGAGATGAAGGTTCGCTCGGAGCGCAGCGTGAGGTGTCAGGGCCTGTAGACGGCTCGTAAGGGCCACCGTTCTATGAGCTTGATTGTAGGGTGTCGCTCTGAAGGTGAGAAGGGCGCAGGATGATCGGAGGATGACAAACGCGTACGAGTTGTGGTGGTAGGAGCAGTTTCAACGCCGAAGCGTCCGCGATCGGATTGTCGCCCGGGTGGGCAGGCGCGCACTCGAGTGCCATCCAGGGGCACATCGGCGGAGCGCCGATGATCGTGGCATGAGTCTAGAACGGCGCACAAGCGGGTTTTGGGGCAACCTGCGAACCGGGACCGTCAGATTGGCCGGTGCCGGGCACAGGGGAGACACGGAGCGGTTCTAAGGTGAAAATAGCCTGCGCGCGGGAGGGTTTGGGCGTAGAGGCGCGGCGGTGCCGCGCCTACGCCCTCCCAGGAAACAACCCGCCAGCGGGGAGGGTTTGGGAGGGCGTAGCCCTCCCAAGAAAAACCCATTTTCATTTTATCGTTGTGCGGCGCAGCCGCATGGATGACTGAGGTGAACCTATGGGGAAAGCGGGTTTCCCCATCCTCCTGCCTGTGGGGGCGCCAAGCCCTCCCCACCGGGAGGGTAGGCTGGAAGGGGGGACGCACGCTCCAGGCCCTCCCCACCGGGCAGGAGCACGGCTAAACCCGGTTTCCCTATGGCGCCTGTCAGACAACCTGGCGAGTGCGCCACTAAAGAGCGCCCTCGAGAATGACATTCTGGCTGGGGGTGGCGCTGCCGCCAGATGGCTCGACGGTGACCATAACTTCGCGAAAGGCGTTCACTTCACGCGGCGCCTCGACGATAATATAGCCTATGCCCGTCGGATCGGCCTCGAAAGTCTTTCCCGCCACCTGGCCGGCCTCATCGGCAAACCAGAACTGGTAGACCTGCCCGGGCGCCAGGGGGGGCAGGCCACTGAAGATGACCACGGCGCTGGAATGACCGGGGTACATGTACATCTCACCCTGAGCCACAACGCCAGCACGGGCCGAGCGTAACTGGCGCGTGGCCACACCAGGCGCGCTGATAAAGGAAATGACGTAGTCGTCCCGCGCCAGGTCGGCGGTGAGACGGGCCACCCGCTCCTCACTCGCGGCCAGACGGGTCGCAAGGCTCTCGAGTTGTTCCTGACCAGCGGCAAGTTGCGCGGCGAGGCGCTCCTGGCGGGCCTCAGCCTCGGCCAGAGTTTGCTGCAACTGCTCCAGATCGGCGACAAGCTCACGGTTCGTCCGGTCAAGCTGGGCTATGCCGGCATTGAGCGACAGGGTCGCAACGCTGAGGGCGATAACCAGGGCAGTCAGCACAGCCATAAGGCCAGGCAAGAGCCAGCCAGAGCGCCGACGCGGCATGGCGCCCGTTGGTGACGGGGCCGCGCGGCTGGAGGCGGCATCGGTCTGCGCAGCGGCAATGCGGGCAAAGAGACGCTGCCGGACCCGTGCGGGCGGTGTAGCCGGCGGCGCGGCGTAGGGCAGCAGGGCGACAACCTGGCGCAACTGGCGCAGTTCCTCCTGGAGTTCGGGCGAACGTTCAAGAAGGGCCTCAAGCGCGAGACGATCTTCGAGATCCAGGGCGCCAAGCGCATACGCACCAATCTGGCTCGCGGTAGAAGCTGAGTCGTGGTCGTGAGCTATCATTGACGATCCAGAAGTTCTAGCGGTCATCGAGACCGATGCCCTGATGTTGCAGGAGCGTTTTCAGTTTCTGCAACGCGAGACGCACGCGCGTCTTCACCGTCCCGAGCGGGTTGTTCAAGCGATCAGCGATCTCACGCTGCGAGAGGCCGCCGAAGTAAGCCAGTTCGATCACCTGGCGCTGGTCAGCGGGCAGTTCGCTCAGGGCGCTGGTGATCAGACGTCGGCGCTCGGCCTCCCATGTGACCTCGTCCATACTAGCCTGCGGATCCGGGATGGCATCGAGTGCCAGGGCATCGCTGCCAGCGCCGGGCGCGCTGGGGCGGGCCTGCTGCCGGCGCAGCTCATCAATGCAGAGATTGCGCGCAATGCCGAAGAGCCAGGCCGCAAAGGCGCCACTGCCGACCTGAAACGTGGCTGCGCGGTTCCAGACGCGCCAGAACGTCTCCTGCACCACGTCTTCGGCCAGTTCGGCATTAGCCAGAATCTTCAGCGCCAGGCCATAGACGACGCGGGCATAGCGGGTATAGAGGTACTCCATCGCCCGGGTATCGCCGGCAGCAACCCTGGCGATCAGGCTCTCGTCGCTGAGAACCTCTCCCTCAATATCAGGATCCGGGGATACAGCCAAGTGAGCCCCTCTGGGATTAATACGCAGCTACACGGCGTTGTGGATGCATCGCCACGCGCGCCGCTGCGGGTGAAGGCAGCCTGTATTATACACGAGATGCCGCGTCAATCCGATCTTTCTGCGTACCTGTTCCTATTTGGGCCAGGGCGCCACCCCGGCTACGCGGGCCTCTCGCCCGCAATGCCCTGGAAGCGGGTAAACTGCCCGCGCTCCCAGCGGCGCGATTCTCCTGGACGGGCTGCGCCCTCCCAAACCCTCCCGGTACGGGGGCGCGCCACCGTATCGCGAGACCATCGCATTCACGGCATGCGAGGATCATGACGCTCGTGCTCGCGCGGCCGATGGGCTGGCGGACATCTCTGGAAGAATCAGGCTCTGGAAGAATCAGGCACGCCTTTCACATTCGCTTATTCGTTTCCCATTGGTTGGCCCATTTCGCATTCGTTGACGCATTCAGGCATTTTGCCGCATCAGGAAGCTCATCCCAGAACAGGCGAAGCCCTTTGAAGGGCGCGCCACCCCACAGGCGCTAATGTCTCAGAGCGCGGCTACCCCCGGGTTTGCCGCCATCTCACCCCTCACGAATCGTGACCAGACGGCCAGCATGCGGTATTATATTGATACAGCGTGTTGCAGGTTACAGACAGCCCCGGCAAAGTTGTGCAAAGTATTGATAGGAAGGTGTGCGTTACCAGGCATGCTCCCGCAGGGGAAACCGGGTTTCCCCACCATGCCCGGGGACGGGTCTGGACTGACGCAAACCGCCCACGCCTTCCGCGAAGCGGCGCCGGGAAAACCGGATTTCCCCATGCCCCTGCCCGGGAGCAGGTGCAATCGGGCTGCACCCTCCCGGCAAAACCTCTTTGCATCGTGTTGTTGTGCGGCGCAGCCGCACGGGCGTCTGAGATAGCTTGACAGCGGCCTGGAATGTGCTATAGTGCAGTTCGTGGCGAAAATCACAAGCGGGTGTTCTCCTCACTTCGCCTGTGTCTGCCCAGGAACCGCTCCGATCGCCGACAGGCCCTAGAAGAGGAATAGCCTGATGGCCGGGCACCATATTCATTCCCCGGCGACCGAGAGCGCCGTGGCAGTTGGCGCGCGTATGAGCAGCGCCGAAACTATATCCCTCCCTTCGTCTACCGGCCAGATTGCCGGGTTGACCGAACTGTTCACCCGGGCCGAGCTAAGCGCTGATCTCCGCGCCGTCGAGGAGTTGCTTCTGCGTCGCACGGCCTCACGCTCCGAGCTGATCGCTGCGGCCAGCGCCTACACTGTGCGCGCTGGCGGCAAGCGCCTGCGCGCCGCCCTGGCCCTCCTGGCCGCGCGTCTTGGCGTCTATCACCTGTCGCGGGTGATCCATGCCGCGGCTGCCGTCGAACTCATCCAGGCGGCATCACTCGTCCACGACGACCTGGTGGACCAGGCCGCGCGCCGGCGGGGCCAGGTGACCGTGCATACCCGCTGGGATAATGACGTTGCCCTGATGGTAGGCGACTACTTCTTCGCCCTGGCCGCAGGCGAAATGGCCCTCAGCCCCGATCCGCGCATCATCACCTACTACGCCCAGGCAGTGCAAACAATTGTTGAGGGCGAGCTCAGCCCCGTGCTCGTGGCCGAACCGCTCGATACGGCCCTTGACCAGTACTTCTACAAAACCGGGGCCAAGACCGCCTCGCTCTTCGAGGCAGCCTGTAAAGCCGGCATGGCCGCCGGCGGCGGCAGCGATGCGCAGATTGCCGCACTGGGACGCTACGGCTTCGATCTGGGCATGGCCTTCCAGATTGTAGACGACGTGCTCGATTTCGTCGGTGATGAACAGACCCTCGGCAAGCCTGCCGGCAACGATCTCCGCCAGGGAACGATCACCCTGCCGCTGATCTACGCCCTGGCCCGCAGCAATAGCCCGCATCTCCGGGCTATCGTGGCCCACGACAACCCCGGTGAGAGCCAGGTGCGCGCCGCGGTCAACGAAGTGATCGCAGCCGGCGGTGTCGAGGCGGCTATGGCCGAGGCCCGGCGCTTTGTCGCCCGTGCTATTGACCAGTTGGCTGAGTTTCCTCCCTCGCTGGCTTTGCAGACTCTGGAAGACCTCGCCTACTTCGTCATCAGCCGGGAGGCCTGACCTCCAGGGCTGACGCCGGTCGCAAGCTCTTCCCACCGGGAGGGTTCGGGAGGGCTACGCCCTCCCAGAAACAAATATGTTCATTCTGTCGTCGCGCGGCGCAGCCGCATGGATGTCTAACGTGAAAATAGCCCGCCCACGGAAGGGTTTGGGAGGGCGCAGCTCTTCAACGGGTTTCACCTGCTCCGGGATAGGCTTCCCGGGACGCAGAGGGAAAATGGGCCAACGAATGGGAAACGAATAAACGAATGCTCAAGGCGTGCCTGACTCTGAGGTGAAAATAGCCCGCATGCGGGAGGGTTTGGGCGTAGTAGGGGCGCGGCGGCGCCGCGCCCCTACATCCTTCCAAGAACACATATTTTCATTCTGGCGTTGTGCGCCATGCGCATGACCGTCTGAGGTGAAAATAGCCCGCATGCGGGAGGGTTTGGGAGGGCTGCGCCCTCCCAAGAACACGTATTTTCATTCTGGCGTTGTGCGGCGCAGCCGCATGGATGTCTAACGTGAAAATAGCCCGCCCGCGGGAGGGTTTGGGAGGGCGCAGCCCTCCCAGGAAACAACCCACCAGCGGGGAGGGTTTGGGAGGGCTGCGCCCTCCCAAGAACACGTATTTTCATCCTGGCGTTGTGCGGCGCAGCCGCATGGATGTCTAACGTGAAAATAGCCCGCCCGCGGGAGGGTTTGGGAGGGCTGCGCCCTCCCAGGAAACAACCCGCCCGCGAGAGAGTTTGGCAGGGCTGCACCCGCCCAACTCCCCCGCGTGAGCAGGCCTGCAGAACACCCCGGTCGCCCACTCCCCCAACGCTCGGCCTCCAAAAAATGAAAGCCCTCTCATTTTTCGCCGCGGGTCTAGCCAACGGGCTGGAGCTATGGTACAACTATTGCAAATGCTTTGCACAGTTATTGCACGGCAAGGGAGGTCCAGGGGTGAAGCTCGCAGGGAAGACAGCACTGATCACCGGGGGTGGACGAGGGCTCGGGCGCGCCATCGCCATAGCTTTTGCCCGGGCGGGGGCCGCAGTGGCGATTGCCGCGCGCAGCGCCGATGAACTGGCCGAGACGGCCTGGCTGATCGCCGAGCAGGGCGGTCGCGCCATAGCCCTGCCCACCGATGTCCGCGATGCCGACCAGGTGGACTCCATGGTTGCTGCCGCCCGTGAGTCTCTGGGCCCGATTCACGTGCTGGTGACAAGCGCCGGCATTGGTCTCCGCGCTCCCATCCACGAAACCAGCGAAGCGCAGTGGGACGCGGTCCTCGATACGCTGCTCAAGGGTACGTTCCTCGCCTGCCGCGCTGTGATCCCCCAGATGATCGAACTCGGCGGCGGCAACATCATCACCATCGGCGCCCCGCTCGAGCGGATCGCCGTCCCTGGTTTCGGCGCCTACTATGCGGCAAAGTGCGGCGTTGATGGCCTTACCCGCGTCATGGCCAGGGACCTGCGCCGCTTCGGTATTAATGTCAATGCTGTGCACCCGGGTGGCTTCGCCGATACGCGCCTCGTGCGCGAGACGGTGCCTGAGGTTCGCTCTGGCCTCCTTGCCCCCGAGACGATCACTGCCGCCGCGGTTGACCTGGCCGCGCTGCCCCCTCGTGGAGCAACCGGCCAGATTGTAGATGCCCATCAATGGAGATCCGACGAATATTGAAGGTTGTTCGCTTCCGGGGCTTGACAAAACCTGTGCAAAAGGTGAAAATAGTGGTGCTTCAATGGTCGAGGCTCCAGATGTCTCAGGTCAAAAGCATCAAGTGATCCTCCGCTCCGCAAAGCGGCAAGTCTCTGGCAACGGCGCCAACGGACCGCGTCTGTTGTAGGCTCCGCCCGCGTCATTCAGGAGAACGAACCGTGAAGGTCTTCCGCCGATCCACAGATACTGATACCGATGAGGCACTGGCGTTCAATTCCTCCACCACTGAGCCGGAGGAGACTGAGGAGTGGGACGCTGAAGAGGCTGAGCTTGAAGCTGAAGAGCTTGAGCTCGAAGTTGAGGAGCCTGAAGCTTCCGATATCGAGCCGGTTGAGGACTCGGTGCAGCTTTACCTGCAAGAGATTGGTCAGGTTCCCTTACTGACGGCAGAAGAAGAGCGCGACCTGGCCATCAAGATTGCCTGCGGCAAGGAAGCGCGCCAGCGCCTCCACAATGAAGAGTATGCCTCGGGCCACGAGCGCTTCCGCCTCGAGCAGGACGTCGCCCGCGGTGAGGAGGCCCGGCGCAAGCTTATCCAGGCCAATCTGCGCCTGGTGGTCAGTGTGGCGAAGAAATATATTGGCAGCCCGATGGCCTTTATGGATCTGGTCCAGGAAGGAAACATCGGTCTGATGCGTGCCGTTGAGAAGTTTGATTACACCAAGGGCAACCGGTTCAGCACCTACGCAACCTGGTGGATTCGCCAGGCGGTCACCCGCTCAATTGCCGAACAAAGCCGCCTGATCCGTTTGCCGGTGCACCTGAGTGAGTCGATCGTGCATCTGCGCCGCGCGATTTACAAATTGGAGCAGCAGCTTGAGCGCGAGCCGACACCTGAAGAGATCGCCCACGCGATGGGGATGAGCCTGCGAAAGGTGAAGCGCCTGTTGCGCGCCTCGACCCAGCCTGTCTCGCTCGAGCAACCGCTCAATTACGATAGTGAGGGCCGGGTCGGCGAACTCCTTGCCGATGAAAATCAGGAGACGCCAATGGAGATCGCTGCGGCGAATATGCTCCACGCCGAGTTGAACGCCGCGCTCAACGATCTTCCCGAGCGTGAGCGCAAGATTTTGCAGTTGCGCTACGGGCTGATTGACGGTCAGCGTCGCACCCTCGAAGAGGTGGGCGTAGCTTTTGGTATTACCCGCGAGCGCACCCGCCAGATCGAGGCTGAGGCGCTGCGACGCCTGCGCCACCCGAGCGTGGGCACGCGCCTGCAAGGCTACCTGGATTAGGCGCCCCCTTCCGACGGCCCTGCACTCCCCCCATCAGGCCGAAGCGTTGGCCCCGCCAGCGCTTCGGCCTGACTCACCTTAGCAGTGGCAAAAATACCTGCTGCCGCCCGTCCAGTTGGATCGTCCGGGTCAGGGTCGTGGTGTTCCCCCAGCGATCGCTGAAGCGTACCGCCAGGATGTGTCGCCCCACGCTGACCGGCAAGGTCCAGCGGTAGGCATCGTAGTAGGGTTGTGGGTCTTCAAAGATGCCGTTCAGCCCGAACTGCACGGCCATGATCCCACCCTGGTCGTCGAGGGCGTTGGTGTCAATTCGCACCGTGCGCTCCCGGAGCCGCACGACCGCTTCCGACGCGCCGGACGGCGCTTCGGCAAGCGCCGCGATCTCTGCCGGATCCAGGGCGCGGTTGAAAATCATTAGCTCGTCCAGGCGTACCCCGCTGTGCCCACCTCCGGCGGCGAAGCGCCCCAGCCGCAACACCTCTCCCACGTCGGTCGGCAACGCGACACCCTGCGCCCGGGCCACCAGCACCCCATCCAGGTAGAGCGCCTTGTGCCCCCCCTCGGCGTCCCAGGTAATCGCCAGGTGGTGCCAGCCTGCGCCGAGGGTGTCGGGCGCAGCGAGCAGATCGCGGCTGGCCGCGGCGCTGCCGGTTGTCCAGAAGACCCACGCCGGGCCGCCGTCAGGCTCGCTGGCGTCACGGCGGAGGGCCAGGGTGTGGCTGTACACCGGCGCACCGTCGGGATTGGCGCTGGCGGCGAACAGGTAATGTCGGGGGACGGCGCCGCCGGGATAGCGCTCGGGCAACTCGGCCCAGAGGCTCACCGTGCCCGCGCGCAGGTCCAGGTTGCCGGCGAGGGGATAGGCGACCTCCGCCGGGCCAGGGTCGAGCGCCTGTCCGGCGTGACCAGGCCCGAAGCGCGGCGTGCCCGTGATCTGGGGGAAGCCCCGCCCCACCCGTTGAACCGGATGCCCGTCAAACTCAACCGCGAACAGCAGATCATCGGGAGGGGCAATGCTGATCGCTGCCGATGGCGGTGTCTGATCTGGCCTGGGGAGCTGGCTGCTGAGCAGGGGGGCGGTGATGCCGGGTGGGGTAAAGTCGTAGGCGCCTATGAGTGACGGCGCCCAGAGCCACTCACCGGGCAGACAGCCGGCGTAGGCCGCGCAGGGGTCCGGCCCTGGCCCAAACCAGCCGTAGGGATCGATCTGTTTTCCGAAGCGACGCACCTCAAAGTGGAGATGGGGGGTGCCACCGGCGACCCGGCTCGGCCCGCTGACGCCCAGGAAGGCGCCTGCCGCCACGGGCAGACCCTGGCTCGTGTTGATACGGCCTTCGAAGATTGGGGCGAATCCTCCCAGGTGCCAGTAGATGGTTTCGTAGCCGCCGGGGTGGACAATCACGACGCCGTTGTCGGGGCGGGTGCGGGCGTAGGCCATCCCGGCGGCGGCGGCGAGGATGGGCGTGCCGATGGGCCGGTCAGGGAAGTAGTAGTCGTGACCGTCGTGCCCATCGTACTGCACGTTTCCCTGCCCCAGGTGGTTCACCACCACACCGTTGTCATCGTCGCCGCTATCAACGGTCGGGTAGGCGTGATCGAAGTAAGCAAGATGGACCACCCTGACGCCAGCGGGCCAGGGCTGGAGCAGGGTTAGCCCGCCTGGCGCGTTCGCGGGTGCAGGCGCGACGCCGTCGCCCGTAGACGGCAGGCTCGCGCCGAGGGCCGGTGGGCCAGACTGGACCAACTCATTGTTGAAGTATGCGGCGAAGGCCTGATTGAAGCGCTCGACCACCGCGCGCCACCCGGCCAGGGTACGCCCCGTGGCGAGGAAGCGCTGCACGGCTACCCCTTCGGGGGCCTGTTCGAGGGTGAGGGTGAGGGTCAGCCCATCGCTGAAGCGCAGGGTCGGCGGGCGCTCGTAGGGACCGAGGCCGGCGCGGAGTTCGCGGCTGGCCCAGTCGATCTGCGCGGCGAAGCCATCAGGACCGGCAGGACCGAAGGGTTGCCGGAGGGCCGCATCGGGGGGTGCCGGGTTGCTCAGCAGCCCCGCGGTGGCCTCGAGCAGCGCCAGATGCAGGCGGGGGCTCAGGCCGTAGAAGAGCGCCGCACTCTCGATAATCTCGGTCGCGCTGCGCCCGTCTTCGCGATAACCTTTGAGCGCACCGGGCTGAGCCTCGAGAACCTGCTGGACCCCGAGGTCCCCGCCCTCCTGCGCCGCAACAAACGGCGCAGGCAGAGTAGTCGCGAAGAGCGCGGCAACCAGCAGCGCTGCAAGCACGGCGCGCAGTCTCAACTCAGGCTCCAATTCCATATGTGACAGTGTAGCGCCGTGGAGGCGCGGAGGGGTGCGCCAGTGCAAAGGGGGTCACGAAACCGTCGCGTTCACGGCATGCGAGGATCATAGCGCCCGTGCTCGCGCGGCTGATGGGTTAGCGCGCATCCCTGGAAGAGTCAGGCGCGCCTTATAGCATTCGTTTATTCGTTTCCCATTTCGTTTCCCATCTGTTGGCCCATTTCCCCTCGGCGTCCCAGGAAGCCTATCGCAGAGCAGGTAAAACCCGTTGAAGGGCTGCGCCCTCCCAAACCCTCCCGCGGGCGGGTTGTTTCCCGGGAGGGCTGCGCCCTCCCCAACCCTCCCGCGGGCGGGTTGTTTCCCGGGAGGGCTGCGCCCTCCCCAACCCTCCCGCGGGCGGTTGTTTCCCGGGAGGGCTGCGCCCTCCCCAACCCTCCCGCGGGCGGGTTGTTTCCCGGGAGGGCTGCGTCCTCCCCAACCCTCCCGCGGGCGGTTGTTTCCCGGGAGGGCTGCGCCCTCCCCAACCCTCCCCACAGGCAGGGGCGTGGGGAACCTGCGGTTCCCCACGCCCGACCCCTGGTCGCCAGGCTGATCGTGCCACGCTGGCGTGTCAAAACAATGAACGAAGGCCGATCAACATCTGGCAAGTCATTCAACAGTCAACCGGCGGCGGTGCGCTCCGAGGGTGCGGCTTCGACGGCCCAGGATTGCACACCGTGAGAAACGAACGAGAAGGGACGCACCACCACGCCAGCGGCGCTGAGAGCCCGCTCCAGCTCCAGCCGACGGTCGAAGGGACAGGCAAAGACCATGAAGCCGCCGCCGCCCGCGCCGGTGATCTTGCCGCCCCAGGCGCCGTGACGCAGCGCCAGGGCGTAGACTTCTTCGACGATTGGCGGGGCAATGTGGGGCGAGAAGGCCTTCTTCACCTCCCAGGCGTCGTGGAGCAGGCGACCAAAGTCGGCGATGCGCAGCTCGCGCAAGTAGCGCGCGGCCTGGTCAACGAAGGCCTTGGTCTCGTCGTGGTAGCGCAGGGTATCACCTTTCATCAGACGCTGGACCTGATCCTCCATCAGGTGGCGACGCAACAGTTGCCGGTCGCCGATGTAGCCGATGATCAGGCAGCTCTCCAGTTCCAGCAGAGCGGTCGGGTCCATGACCACCGGCTCAACGATCACCCGCCCGGCGCCGAAGTGGTAGACGCACATACCGCCGAAGACGGCGGCGTACTGGTCCTGGCGCCCGCCGGGAATGCCCAGATCGGTGCGTTCGATACGGTAGGCCAGTTCGGCCAGGTCGTGGGGATCATAGCTCTCACCGGCGACGGCATAGAGCAGTTTGAGCATACTGACCACCAGGGCCGAGGAGGACCCCAGACCGCTGCCGGGGGGCGCATCGCTGAACATGGTGATCTTGTAGCCGGGGCGCGCGGGGGTGAAAGCCGGGCGCAGATGGGGGATGGCGTCGAGTACTGCCTGGGGCAGGGGCAGCCGCCCGTCCCAGGCCCGGCCACTGACCTGACGACTGACCTCTTGCAGGTCGAGCGAGCGGATGATCAGGCCAGGCTCTGCGCTCGCGCTGAGCATGCAGCGCACGTAGAGATTGATGGTACAGTTGAGGACCTTGCCGCCGTACTCCTCGGCGTAAGGACTGACGTCGGTGCCGCCGCCGAAGAAGCCGATACGCATAGGGGCCCGGGCTTTGTAGATTTTCACGGACATCCCTCTCCGGTCGGGTGCTATCAAACCTGAGGTGAAAGCAGGGGAAACCAGGGTTCCCCGCCTGCAGTGCGCCTGTCGAACCGCATCCCTGCCCGCGGGGCGGGCGTGGACAAGCGACGCCCTCCCGGGTCTCCCTTGCGGGGGCGGTGGCGAACCCTGACTTCCCCACCACCTCTGCCTCGGGAGGGGTGGAAAGACACAGCCCCGCCAAACCGCCCCCGGTCGGTTACCCTGAGGGGCGCAAAGCGGGGCCAGTATAGCAAGGAGCGGAGGAAAAGGCAAAAGGCAAGCTGGTGTCGCGCGTAAGGTACGCACCGCTCAGGGAGGAGCGTGGGGAAACCCGGTTTCCCCATACGTTTCCCTCAGCCGTAACTGGCACTCTGCCACCTGCAACGGCCTTACCCCGTCACCCCCTCCAGCCGGTCCTCCAGATCGGCGTAGACGTTGCGCAGGCGTTCGAGGGTCTCCTCATCGGCCTCCCAGAAGCCCCGTTCGCAGGCTTCGAGCAGGCGCCGGGCCATCCCCGCCGTGGCGTGGGGGTTGAGACTGGCCAGGCGCTCGCGCATGGCCTCATCAAGCAGGTAGGTTTCAGCGACGCCCTGGTACACCCAGCCCTCCACGGCGTTCGCGGTGGCGCTCCAGCCGTAGGTGTTGCTGACGCGCACCTCGATCTCGTGCACACCCTCGTAGCCATGGGCCAGCATGCCCTCGAACCACTTCGGGTTGAGCAGCTTGGCACGGCTCTCCAGGCGCACCATCTGCTCCAGCGAGCGCACCCGGCCGCCACTCGCCCCGCTGAACGCCTCGACTTCGGCGACCATCACCGTAGGCCGGGAGCCGCGCAGCCGCTCCACGCTCTTGGTGACCCCGCCCAGATACTCGTAGTAGTGATCGACGTCGGAAATGCCGGTCTCGACGCTGTCCACGTTCTGGAAGGTGGCCTCCACGGTGGCGAGCACGCCCTCCAGCAGCGGGCGCGCCTCGCGCCACTCACCGGCAGGTGTCATGGCGAAGCCTTTGCGGTTCATGAAAACATCGCCCAGTTCCTGGTCGTCCTGCCAGGTGCTTTGCTCGACCATGTGGTTGACGTTGGCGCCGTAGGACCCGGGCGCGTTGGAGAAGACGCGCGCCGCTGCTTCTTCGAGACCCACGCCCAACGACCCGGCCAGCGCCAGGGCGTGTTTCCGCACAAAGTTGGCTTCGAGCGGCTCATCGGCAGTGGCGGCAAGCCGGGCAGCCTTATCGATCAGCATGGCCTGGTGAGCCATCAGGTCGCGGAAAATGCCGCTCACGGTGCAAACCACGTCCACGCGCGGACGCCCCAACTCGGCCAGGGGGATGAGGCTCACATCGGAAACCTTGCCAAGCTCGTCGGTGACAGCGCGGGCGCCGAGCAGCGCGAGGGCCTGGGCCACCCCTTCGCCGCCGGTCTTGATGTTGTCGGTACCCCAGAGGACCATAGCCACCGTTTCGGGGAACGCGCCCTGCTCAGCGGTGAGGCGGGCCAGCAACTCGCGCACGCAGGCCGCGCCCTCGCTCTGGGCCGCCGCGCTCGGCATCCGGTAGGGGTCGAGGCCATGCAGGTTGCGACCGGTCGGAACCACCGATGGGTCGCGCACAACATCGTTACCGCCGGAAGGCGGGGTATAGCCGCCGGCGAGGGCGTTGAGCAGCCCGCGCACTTCGTTGTCGGTGCGTAACCTGGCCAGCAGGTCCTGGAGGAAGGTCGCTAGCGGCGCCAGTTCACCAGCATCCACCCCTTCCAGTTCCAGCGGCCCACCCTCCACCATGCGGCGCACGGCGGCACGGCAGCGATCTTCGACCATGCGCCACTGCTCCTGCGCCCGGGGGTCGCTGGCGATGGCGCGGCGCAGGGCAGCGTAGTCCAGCCCCAGAGCGGCGGCAACGCGCTCGGGGAGGGTCGGCGCGCCAGCGACGGGGCGCTGGAAGGCCGCTACCAGGCTGAGAATGTCGGTCAATTCATCGGCCTCGGGTGGGCGCCCCAGCACGTGCAACCCGACCGGGATGAGGCGCTGCTCGACCTGGAGCAACTCGTGGCTCAGACGGGCCAGATAGGCCTCGGTAGCCCCGTCCGCTCGCCCGACTTCCTCGTTGTCGGCCCCGGTGGGTATCTCCGGCGCTTCGGCGCCCCGCGCCGCGCCCAACCCCACCTGCTGCGCCAGGGCGTCAATGGTTTCGAGCAGACCCGGATCGGGGCGCTGGCAGTACTGCTCGATGCTGTCCTTCAACTGCCGCAGGCCCTTGTACAGCCCGGCATGCTGCACAGGAGGCACCAGGTAGCTTACCAGGGTCGCCGCGCCGCGACGCTTGGCGATGGTGCCCTCGCTGGGGTTGTTGACACAGTAGTAGTAAATGTTGGGCAAGCCGCCGAGGAGCCGCGCCGGCCAGCACGTCGGCCCCAGGCCGGCCTGTTTGCCGGGCATAAACTCCAGCGCGCCGTGGGTTCCGATATGCACCACGGCATCAGCGGCGAAAACGCGGTCGATCCAGGTGTAGAACGCAGCAAAGCCGTGGTGCGGGGCGGCGTCGCGGGCCATGAGCAGGCGCATCGGGTCGCGCTCGTAGCCAAAGGTGGGCTGCACGCCGATGAACACATTGCCCAACTGGCGCCCCAGGATCTGGAAGCGCCGGCCATCGGTCAGCAACTCACCCGGCGCCGGCCCCCAGAACGGTTCAATCTCGGTATAGGCCGGGAAGAGCCGGCGGTACTCCTCGACGCTCAAATGGTCGGCCACGTTGGCGTCGGTTCCATTGATCACCGCGTTGCCTTCGACCACCAGCCGGCGCAGGGCCTCGGCGCTGGCGGGCAGGTCCACCTGGTAGCCGGCGGACTTCAACTCGCTGAGCAGCCGGTAGACGCTGGCGAACACATCGAGGTAGGCTGCGGTGCCAATGCTGCCCATATTGGGAGGAAAGTTGAAGAGCACGAGGGCGACGCGCTTCTCGGCGTTGGCTTTACGGCGCAGGGCCACCCGGCGGGCCACCCGGTCAGCCAGGCGCTCGATCTGCTCCGGCACCGGCACGGCCACGCCACTGTCCCCCGAAGGGCCGCCATAGACCAGCGGTTCGGTGGCGCCTTCCAGTTCGGCCAGGGCCACGTTCATCGCGATGTGCATCGGGTTCAGGCCGCGCTCATCGCGCTGCCACTCCTCGACCCGCTGGAAGACCAGGGGAATGGCCTGGAGGAAGGGCACATTGAGCGCCTCCAGGGCCGCCCGGGCCTCCTCGGGGCGGCTCTGGGCCATGCCGCCGGCCAGGGCGAAGCCCGAGGTTGTAAGCAGCAGATCGATTGACGGCTGGCCGCGAGCGTCTTTAAAGAAGGCATCCAGAGCAGGGCGATTATCCAGAGTGGCGGTGTAGGCCAGGCGCGCCTCCAGGCCGCGCGCCTCCAGCGCGTGAACGAGGGCGCCCAGGTGGGCCACATTGTTGCCGAGGGTGATCACCCGCAGCGAGAGCAGCCCCACCACCCCGCGGTCGAGCCGCAAGCGACGCTTGCGCTGCCACTTCTCGTAGCTCTTCAGGTCGGCGAACGGCCCCGGCGCATCAGGATGCCAGAGAGCCACGTCGGGATAGAGATCGGCGTCGCGCACCGGCAACCGGCCCCGCAGTTCCGGCACGTAGCGTTCGCCGATCAGGCAGAGCATGCGTTGCAGGTTCTCGGGGCTGTTGTTGACCCAGTACTGGTGCAGGCTGATAAAGCTGTGCAGGTCGCGGAAACGCCCGGGCAGAAACTTCAGGACCTTCGTCAGCCCTTTGACCAGGGCGAGCTGGCGCGACACCTCGCCGTGGCCGTGCTTCGGCTTCAGGGCCTGCATAATGCCGTCGTGGCCCCCTTCGCCGCCCTGGTCGCCGAGGGTAAACTTCCCCATGCGCGTGAGCCGCGCCAGGGTAGGATTACTCATAATCACCGCGACAGGGCAGGAAGCCCTGGCCAGGATCGGCTCCAGCGGGCGCACATAGGCCTCGCCGAAGAGCATCGCGCCAAGCACAAAATCGGCGCTGGCAACCTCCCGCTCTACCTCGGCGAGCCGGGCCGGGTCGGCCAGATCTGCCCCGGTATGAACGGTAATGGCGACCGGAACGCCATAGTCGCGCTGGATCGCCGCGGCGGCGGCTCGCAAACCAACTGTGTAGTTATCCTGGGTCGTGAGAACGACGATTCGCATTGCTGCCTCCATGCATGCGCAGCGAGCCGGCATTCGGGGCCGGATAGAGGAGATCGTACACCTGTGTCGCGCCGCCTCGCGGGAGGGAATCTTCACGCCGGGTAAGGATGGCGCAACCGCCCCGCAGATCGGGAAGGGCTTCTGCAAGGGCTTCGCCCCCCGGACCTTCCCGTTCCAGAACGTATCGCATGCGCCGCTTCGCTGGCACTTTCACATACCCCATAGGGGTATGTGATGTTGACTGGCGCTATTGTGCGGTATGGTATACTATATTCAAGCCGTCCACAGGGGGTATGTCCCTTTGTGCGTTCGCGAGGAGGGTTTGCATGCACAACCGAGTTGTGATTATCGGCTCGGGCCCGGCGGGCCTGACCGCCGCCCTGTATGCTGCGCGCGCCAATCTGGAGCCACTGGTGGTGCGCGGGTTGCAGCCCGGCGGCCTGATCGCCACCACGTCTGAAGTGGAGAACTATCCGGGTTTCGTCGAAGGCATCGGTGGCTTCGAACTCGCCGACAATATGGAGAAACAGGCCGCCCGCTTCGGCGCCCGCTTTCTGGATACGCTGGTCACCCGGGTTGATGCCGGGCAGCGCCCGTTTGTGCTTACCACCGACGATGGGCAGCAACTCACCGCCGACACGATCATCGTCTCCACCGGCGCATCGCCGCGCAAGCTCGGCGTGCCCGGCGAGGAGCGCCTCGCCAACCGCGGTGTGAGCTACTGCGCCACCTGTGATGGGTTCTTCTTCCGGGGTAAGAAGGTGGTGGTGATTGGCGGCGGCAACAGCGCCCTTGACGAGGGGTTGTTTCTGACCCGCTACGTCGAGGAACTGATCATCGTCCATCGGCGCGATACGCTTCGCGCTGATCCGATCTTGCAGGAGCGCGCCTTCGCAAACGAGAAGATCCGCTTTATCTGGGACAGCACCGTCGAGGAGATCCTCGGCGAGGAGCGGGTCAGCGCGGTGCGCATCCGCAATCTAAAGACCGGAGCCGTCAGCGAACTGGCGGTTGACGGGGTCTTTCCCTACATCGGGCACGTGCCAAACACCAGGCTCTTCGAGGGCGTTCTGACCCTCGACGCCGGGGGCTACATCGTCACCGACGGGCGCCAGCGCACCAATGTGCCCGGCATTTTCGCCGCCGGCGATGTGGTGGACCATATCTACCGCCAGGCGATCACTGCCGCCGGCGAGGGCTGCAAGGCGGCGATGGAGGCCACCTGGTACCTGGCCGAACAAGAGCACGCCGCGAAGAAAGCCTCCCGGCCCGAGTCCGTCTCGTCCTCCGCGTCATCGTGAGACGAGGTTTTTGAGAGCGCCAGGCCCGTGCCCACGCTCCCGGCGAGCAGGGGCGCCTGGGAAGGCGAAGCCCTCCCGGGCGCCTACAGCCCCGCCACGGTTTGCACCCGGCTGATCACGCCCAGAATGAGGTTCGGAAACAGACCAACGATGATCAGCGGCGCCACGGCCACCGCCACCGCCGCCAGGATCGCCGGCGGCGCGGGTAGCGGCGCCTCACTCGGCGGGGCAGCGATGAACATGGCTTTGAGCAGCCGCAGGTAGTAGTAAAGGCTGATCAGGGTGGTGATCACCGCCACCACCACCAGCCAGCGCGCGCCGCCCTGCCAGGCGGCCATGAAGACGTAAAACTTGGCGAAGAATCCCGCCAGCGGCGGAATCCCCGCCAGCGAGAGGATGCACAGGGTAAACAGCGTGGCCAGCCCCAGGTTCCGGCGCGCCAGGCCATTCAGATCGGCGATCTCATCGCCGCCGACAATCAGGGTGATCGCTGCCAGCGCCCCGAAGGCGCCCAGGTTGGTTAGAGTGTAGACCACCAGGTAGTAGAGGAGCGCCGCCGTGCCCTGATCGCGGTCGAACGGCTGCGGCGCGGCCCAGGCCACCAGCGCCAGCAGAATGAAGCCGGCATGGGCCACGCTCGACCAGGCCAGCAGACGCTTAGCGTTCGTCTGCGGTAACGCCGCCAGATTGCCCACAATCACCGTGAGCAGCGCCAGGAAGGCTGCCAGGCTCGTCCAGCCGCCCAGGTCGGCCAGACTCGCGCCCCCGCTGAGCGAGGGAAAAGCCGTGGTGAGCAGGCGCAGGAGCAAGATGAAGCCTGCCGCTTTTGAGGCCGTGGAGATGAATGCCGTAATCGGCGTCGGCGCGCCCTGGTAGACATCGGGCGCCCAGCCGTGGAACGGCACTGCCGCCACTTTGTAGCCCACCCCCGCGATGACGAAGACCATCCCCAGGGTCAGCAGCGCCGCACCGCTCCCGGCGTCGCTGGCGAGTTCGGCGATGCGCGCGAATTGGGTCAGATCATTCGCCGTCACGTTCCCCGCCAGAGCGCTGGCCGCGTAGCCGTAGGCCAGGCTCATCCCGTAGAGCAGGATGCCCGACGACATTGCCCCGAAGAGGAAGTACTTCATGCCCGCTTCAGAAGAGCGCGCGTCGTTGCGAAAGTAGCCCGCCAGAATGTAGAGCGGGATGCTGGTCAGTTCCACCGCCAGGTAGGCCATGATGAACTCGGTGGCCCCGGCCATCAGGCACATGCCCAGGGTCGAGAAGAGGATCAGGGCGTAGAACTCGGCGGGATGGGCGCTCGGCCGGTAGTCCAGGCACAGCAGGCTGGTGATGAACGCCGCGCCAATGAACGTGAGCCGGGCGATCATGGTCAGGTGATCGGTGGCAAAGGCGCCAGTAACCGGCGCGCCGCCGGGTCCTCCGCTTTGCAGGTTGCGCAGGATCGTGAGGAGCCAGTCGAGCGCCGGGTTGCCGATCGGCCCCTCCGGGGCGCGTGTGCCGGGCAGGTAGGCGCTCTGCAGCAGAGCAATGACAAAGACTAACCCCAGCCCGATCGCCGTTAGCGAGGCCGAGGAGCGCACCCGCTCAAGTTGCGCCTCGGGTGTGCGTCCCCATTTCTCGAAAATGTCCGAGCCGAGCACCAGCAGCGCCAGCACCAGCAGCAGGATCTCCGGTAGTAACCGCGGGATGTCAGTGATCTGAAACACCGCTTGCTCCGCTTTTGTCACGCGCCGGTGCGACTTCACCGCACCACGACAGGCTGCAACGAGGTTTTTCCGCGAGGGCCTGGCCCGCTCGAACCCTCCCCCGGGCAGGGCGCCGGGGCAACCCGGGCGCCCCCTGTTAGCGTCAATCCGCGTTCTCACTCCACCGGCGCGTCCTGGCTCCCACGCCGTGGTCAACCCGCATGCCCCGGTTAGCGACCCGCCACCACCACCCCGGTGAGCTGGGCCACCACCGGCTGTACCCCGGTGTTGATCAGTTCGGTGAGAATAGCCGGGTAGAGGCCGACCACGACCAGGATCACCGCCAGGATGATCGCGCCGGAGTACTCCTGCCAGGTCAGCCGGGGTAGCTTGAAGAACTCGGGATTCTTCACCTCACCGTCGAAGGTTGCCCACACCGCGCGGAGGATGTAGGCCCCGGTGACCGGAATGGACACGGCGGCGATAACTGCAATCAGCGGGTAGCGCTCCCAGACGCCCAGGAAAATCGTGAACTCGGCCCAGAAACCGGCCAGGCCGGGCATACCCATTGACGAAAGACCACCGAGGATAAACATCCACGCCGCAAAGGGCATCACTTTCCGCAAGCCGCCGAGTTCGGGCAACTGGCGCGTGTGGGTGCGTTCGTAGATCATGCGCCCGACCACGGCGAAGAACAACGCGGTCATAATGCCGTGGGCGAACATCTGCAACACGGCGCCCGTCATCGCCAACTGGGTGGCGGCGGCCAATCCCATCAGTACCAGGCCCATATGGCTCACCGACGAGTAGCCGATGATGAACTTGGCGTCGCGCTGGGCCATGGCGATGGTTGCCCCGTACACGACATTGAACAGGGTCAGCACGGCGATGACCGGCAGCCAGAGGTTCGCCCCTACCGGCATCAGCCACATCGCGGCGCGAATACACCCGTACGCTCCCAGCTTCATCAGCACTCCGGCATGGAGCATACTCACCGCCGTGGGCGCCGCCACGTGTCCCGTGGGACTCCAGGTGTGGAAGGGGAACATCCCGGCCAGCACGGCGAAGCCCGCGAACATCGGCAGGAAGAAGATGCGTTGCAGATCGCCGGCCAGGGTCACGCTGCGCGAGAGCACGATCATGTCAAAGGTGCGCAGTCCTGAGCCGAAGTACAGCCCGAGCATCCCGATAATGGCCAGCGCGCTCCCGGCCATCAGGAACAGCGTCAGCTTCATCGCCCCGTACTCTTTGCGCGTGCTGCCCCAGACACCGATCAGCAGGTACATCGGCAGCACCGCCAGTTCGTAGAAGACGAAGAAGAGAAACAGGTCAAGAGCGACGAACACCCCGTACACGCCGGTGGTGAGCAGCAGCAGCAGCACCCAGTACTCTTTGACCCGCTCCTCGATGTTCCAGCTCATCAGCGCGCCGGTGAAGATCACCACGCCGTTGAGCACCAGCATCGGCAGGCTGATCCCGTCTACCCCCAGCAGGTAGGAGATGCCGAGCTGGGGGATCCAGTCCAGGCGCTCGATGAACTGGAAGCCGCCCCGGCCCGGGTCATAGGCCAGCCAGACGAGCAGGGAGAGCACGAGCGAGATCAGGGCAAAGCCGGCGCCCGTCCAGCGCATAGCTTCGGCGTGGCGCCTGGGGATGAGGGCGATCAGGGCGGCAGGCACAACCGTGCTGAGCCAGATCAGGCTCAACCAGGGGATGGTGGTCGGAAGCGTGAACAGGCCCATAACTGCTTTCAAGGGAGCGCACGCGCTCTCCGCTATGGGCGCAGCGCGCCCGTGCATACGGTTAACTCAGCGCGCGCTGAAACACGGCGACGAGCTGGGTGGCAGTGGTGTTCGCCAGGTTCATCAGCGGCCCGGGGTAGACGCCGATCAGCAACAGGAGCGCCAGCAGCGGCAGCATTGTCCAGAACTCCGCCGGCCGCAGATCGGCCAGGGTGTTCCAGCGTTCATTGAGCGGCCCGAGGAAGAGGCGCTGGAACATTAACAGCAAGGCCAGCGCGGTGACGATCAGGCCAATTGTCGCCAGAGCGGTGAAGAGCGGCAGTGTGGCCCAGGCCCCGCGGAAGATGAAGAACTCCCCCACGAACCCGGCCATTCCCGGCAGGCCCAGGTTGGCAAACATGGCCGTTCCCATTACCCCGGCAAAGGTAGGCGCCACGACGCGCAGCCCACCAAAATCGGTCAGGCTCCAGGTTGCGGCGCGCGCATGCAGCGCGCCGGCCAGGTAGAACAGCGCCGCTGTGGAGAGACCGTGGGCCACCAGTTGTACCATCACACCGTTGAGAGCGATGGCCCGGCTGTCCTGGGTGGTCGCGCCGGGCAGGGCGGCGGCGGCGGCGATGCCGAGCATCACGTAGCCCATGTGGTTGATCGAGGTGTAGGCGATCAGCCGCTTGATGTCGCCACCCACGTTGGCGAGCGCGCCAAAGGCGCCGGCCACGATCCCCACCAGGGCCAGGCCGCCCATCACCGGCGCGAAGTACTGGCTAGCGTCCGGCACGAAGGGGAGCATGATCCGCAGCATGCCGTAGGCGCCCATCTTGCTCATCACCGCGCTGAGAAGAATACTGCCGGCGACCGGCGCTTCGGCGTAGGCGTCGGGCAGCCAGGTATGGAACGGCCAGACCGCCAGTTTGATCGCAAAGGCGATAAAGATCGCCCAGAAGGCGATGCTGGTGTAGAGCAGCGGATAGCGCCCCAGCACGTTTGCCACGCCCAGGCGCTCCATGTAGGCGAACAGGATCTCGCGGAAGCTGCCCGTGACCCCCTCCACCGGCAGGCCCTGCCCCAATCGCCCCAGGGCGATCAGGTCAAAGGTGGGGAAACCCACCTGCCGCACCGACAGGTAGATGACCTGGAAGAGCAGCAGCATGCCAATCGAGCCGGCCATGGTGTAGACGAAGAACTTGAAGGCGGCATAGCGCCGGTTCTCGCGCCCCCAGAGCTGGATGAGAAAGTACGCCGGAACCAGGCTGAACTCCCAGAAGATGAAGAAGAAGAAGAAGTCCAGGGCCACAAAGTAGCCGAGCATCGCCGCTTCGAGCAGGAGCAGCAGGGCGTAGTGCGGCTTCACCCGGTCGGTGAGCCGCCACGAGGCCAGCATGGCCACCGGGGCGATCACCACCGTCAGCAGCACCAACGGCAGACTCAACCCATCCACACCGAGAAAGTAGTCCACCCGGACGGCCTGGATCCAGGGGATCTTCTCGACCAGTTGCACCGTCCCCTGGCCCCCGGCGCTGGCCGTGGGGTCAAAGCGCGACCAGACCACCAGCGCGATGGCCAGGGGCACCCCTGTCCACGCCGTCACGCCCAGACGCACCACGCGGTCGTCCAGGCGCAGCCAGGCGGCCAGCCCCACCAGCAGGATGCCCACCAGCGGTGAGAGTACCAGCAGTGTCAGCCACGGCACGCCGTCGGGTGAAGCCATCAAATACGAGGGTAGATCCATTGGTCTGTTCCTGAGGTGAAAATACGGGGAAACCGGGTTTCCCCATACCCCTGCCTGTGGGGCACCAGCCGCTCCCAACAGCGGTTGGGAAATGGGGAAACCGGGTTTCCCCACGCCCCGCCCTGCGGGGGCGCCACGCGCCCCCATCACCGGTTGGGAAATGGGGAAACCGGGTTTCCCCACGCCCCGCCCTGCGAGGGCGCCACGCGCTCCCATCACCGGTTGGAAGGGGGGGAAACCGGGTTTCCCCACGCCCCGCCCTGCGAGGGCGCCACGCGCCCCCATCACCGGTTGGGAAATGGGGAAACCGGGTTTCCCCATACCCCCTGCGGGGAGATTCGGAGCGTTCTCCCCTCCCGGCCTCCCCCCGCTGGGGAGAGGAACCCGGTTCCCCACATCCGCCAGAGCGCCTTCCAGCACCGTCGCGGCGGGCTGAGCGCCGAAATCTGCAATCTGACCTGGCGCTCTCAGCGCCGGAGCACGTAGAGGTAAAACACCGCCAGCGCCACCACCCCGGCAAAGACATAGCCCACATAATCCTGGGCCTTGCCGGTCTGTGCCCGGCGCGTGTTTTTGCCCGTCGCCACCGTGCCGCCCGCCAGGGCATCGGGGCCGTCGTTGAACAGGGTGTCGTCCACAATAAAGTTGAAGCGCCCCACAAACAGGGTAATCTGGCCGATGCCGTCAATGATCCGGTTGAGGATCTGGTCAATGAAGGCCCAGAACAGGGCCAGCACGGCTACCAGGCGGCCAAAACTGGCCTGGTAGAGTTCGTCCACCCGATACTTCTCGTGAAGCAATTGAAACAGTGCTGGCGCGCGTTGGGCCAGGGGGTCGCCATCGCTGGCGCGGGCAAAGGCCCCGCTGTAGAACGTCCAGCCCGCCGCGATACCGCCAAGGGCCACCAGGAGCGAAATGCCGGCTACCAGGGGGCTGAAGGGCAGGGCCTCCTGTCCCCACAGGTCACTGAGCCAGTGACTGCCGGGCACGGCGAACGGCAGGTTGAACAGGCCCGCTGCCACGGCGAAGGCGGCCAGCACCACCAGGGCCGCCGTCATCGTCGGGTCTTCGTGCCAGTGGATGCCGTAGTGCTCCTTCTGGTCGTCGTGGTGCTCACCGGCGTGGTGCGCGGCCCTGCGGGGCGCCTCGGGGTTCTGGAACACCACCGGCTGCTCGCCACGAAACGCCCCGAAGAAGACCAGGCGCCACTGGCGGGTCATGTAGAATGCCGTAAGAAAGGCTGCGGCGAGCAGCACGCTGAAGACGATCCAGTGCCCGCCCTTGAAGGCGTCGGCCAGGATCTCGTCCTTGCTCCAGAAGCCGGCGAAGGGCGCCACGCCGGCCAGCGCCAGATAGCCTGCGGTGTAGGTCCAGAAGGTCCAGGGCAGGTGGGCGCGCAGACCGCCCATATTGCGAATGTCCTGGGCGGTCTGTTGGGCGGCGTACTCATCGTGGTGGTGGATGCGCTCGATCGCCGGTGTGGCCTCCATCGCATGGATCACCGAGCCGGAGCCGAGGAACAGCAGGGCCTTGAAGAAGGCGTGGGTCAGCAAGTGGAACAGCGCGGCGACCCAGCCCCCGATGCCCAGGGCCGCCACCATGAAGCCCAGTTGCGAGAGGGTGGAGTAGGCGAGAATGCGCTTGATGTCAAACTGCGCCACGGCGATGGTTGCGGCAAAAAAGGCCGTGAAGGCGCCGATGAAGGTCACCACTCCCAGGGCCGCGCCGCCATCGGCCAGGAAGATCGGATAGGTGCGGGCCACCAGGAACACACCCGCTGCCACCATCGTGGCCGCGTGGATGAGCGCCGACACCGGCGTCGGGCCTTCCATCGCGTCGGGCAGCCAGACGTGCAGAGGGAACTGGGCCGACTTACCGATGGTACCGCAGAAGAGCAGCAGGGCGATGCCGGTGGCGTGGCTCAAGCCGAAAAAGCCCGTCTCGGCGCCGATCCGCTCCAGAAACGCCGGGTTGAAGATCTCCCCCTCATTGACCCCGAGGGTCAGGCTGCCGGCCTGGGTGTAGAGGTAAACCAGGCCCAGCAACATGAGCACATCGCCGACACGGGTGACGATAAAGGCCTTGATTGCGGCGCGGTACGCCTGGGGACGCTCGTACAGAAAGCCGATCAGCAGGTACGAGCAAAGGCCCATGATCTCCCAGGCCATAAAGAAGAGCAGGAGATTATCGGCCATGCTCATCAGCAGCATCGCTGCCGTGAAGAGCGAGATAAAGCTGAAGAAGCGGCTCTGACGCGCATTGGCGGCCATGTAGCCCAGCGAGAAGAGGTGGATGCAGGTTGACGTGATCGTCACCATCGCCAGCATGGCCGCCACAGGGCCATCCACGTAGATCCCCATTGCAAACACGCTCGTCCCGGTAGGCGCCCAGGTAATGCGCTGGACCAGATTCGGCTCCGGGAAGGCGAAGGCCCCGTGCCCGGCACTCTTGCCGTGCTCCTCGGCGCCGTGCCCCTCCTCGGCGCCGTGGCCGGTCGCCAGGCTCACCACCTGCCCCTCGCGGAGCGCCAGGCCCTGCGCCGTCGCAGCGAGCAGGCCCACGGCCAGTACCGTTGCCAGCAGCATGAGCGCGATGGCCGTCCAGCCGCTGGCGGGCTTACTGTGTCGCAGGGGCGTAAAGGTGATCAGCGCGCAGCCGAGCAGGGGCAGCGCCGGAATGAGCCAGGCCAGTTGGAGAAAGAGAGGCATATTTCAAGTCCTGATGTGAACATATGGGGAAACCGGGTTTCCCCACCTGCGGTGAGCCTGTCGAACCGCACCCCTGCCTGTTGGGGCGCCAGGCGCCCCCGACGCCGGTTGAGGGCTGGGGAAACCGGCTTTCCCCAGCCCCTTCCGTGGGAATGACATGAACCATTCCAGCGGAAGTGGTCGAGGCCGACAACCCTTCGCCTCAACTGCGGATCTCCGGCGCTCACCCCCTCAACGAATCCACCGCATCGGCATTCACGGTGAGCCAGTTGCGGTAGATGGCGATCACCATCGCCAGCCCCACGGCAGCCTCGGCGGCAGCGACGCAGATGATAAAGATCGCGAAGGTCTGCCCCGAAATGAACCGCGGCTCCAGGTAGCGCCAGAAGGCCACCAGATTGATGTTCACGGCGTTGAGCATCAACTCGATGCCCATCAGCACCCCGACCAGGTTACGTCGTGACAGCGCGCCAAACAGGCCAATGCAGAACAACGCCCCGGCGACGACGAGCACCGCCTCGAGCGGAACCGCGGCAGTCATTGCTGAACCTCTCCTTCACTGATCGGCGTGGCCCGCGGCGCAGGCGCCGGTTCGCCCGCAGGCGCTTCCACAGGAGGGGGATGCGCCAGCCGTTTGCGGAGTTCGTGTTCTTCGGCAAGGGTAAGCACGCGGCGGCGGCGCGCGCGTTCTTCAAAGGCGATCACAATCGCGCCGATAAGCGCCACGGTGAGGAGCACCCCCGCCACCTGGAACTGCAACAGAAACTCGTAGACGAAGGCGCGCCCCAGTTCCGCCACGCCGGCCAGGGGCTCGGGCGTGCCTGGAGGAGCGGGCGGCGCAGGGACGTTCCAGGAGTGCGAGATGACGGTCGGCACGATTGCTACGGCGAAGAGGAGCGCGCTGATCGCCGCGGTAAGCCAGAGACGCCACCCGCCGACCAGTTGCCGCACCCCCTCCCCGGTAACCTGGCGCGTCAGCATAATCGCGAACAGAATGAGAATAGAGATCGCGCCGACGTAGACCAGCACCTGCACGACGGCCAGAAACTCCGCCTCCAGCAACAGGTACAGCGCGCCAACCCCGAAGAAGCAGGCGATCAGCCACAGGGCTGCGTGAATGACGTTCCGCACCGTCACCACCATCACTGCCGCGCCAACGATCAGGGCTGCGATCAGCCCGAAGATGATCTGGATGACCGTTGCCATACCCCCCCTACCGCAGCGTGGCGGTCAGCGTATCGCGGTACTCATCAAGGTCAATCCGGCCCTGCTCGGCCTGCGAGGCGGCGAAGATGCGTGCGAGCGCAATATAGGCTACAATGTTCACGGCCAGGGTGACCGCGAAGGCCACGCCCCAGCGCAGGATGGGCGTCCAGTTCTGGGTAAAGGTGATGCCCTGCTCCGGACCCCAGCGGAGAAGCGCCACCCAGATCGCGGCGCTCACGATGTTCACCAGCGTGAGCGGGATGAGGAACTTCCAGCCAAAGTCCATCAACTGGTCCACCCGCAAGCGGGGGAAGGCGCCACGCAGCCAGACCATAACAAAGAAGAAGGCGTAGGTTTTGGCCAGCAGGTAGAACACGCCGAGGAAGCCGGCCAGGAGGTTAAACACCCAGTTGCCGTCGGGGTTGGCCGGCGAGATGGCCCGGTCATAGAGCCAGCCCACGCCGGGCCCCTGCCATCCTCCGAAGAAGATCACCGCCGCGATGGCGCAGAGGAGGAAGTTCAGCACGTACTGGGCCAGGTAGAACAGGCCGAACTTCATACCGCTGTATTCGGTCATGTACCCGGCGACGATCTCCGAGTCAGCTTCAGGAATATCGAAGGGCGTGCGCTCGCCTTCGGCCAGGGCAGCAATGAAGAAGACAATAAAGGCCAGGAGGCCCACAGGCGTGAAGATGAACCAGCCCAGACCCAGATCAGGCACACCGGGCACATCGGCGCTGCTGATGAACAGGCCCGCCTGGGCCTCGATCAGTTGCACAATCGAGAGCGTGCCGGTCAGCATCACGACCGCCAGCAGGCTCAGCACGGCAGGGATCTCATAGCTGACCATCTGGGCCACGGCGCGCATGGCCCCGAGCAGCGCGAACTTGTTACTCGAAGCCAGGCCGGCCATCAGCAGGCCCACCGCGCTGATTGACGAAATGGCAAAGAAGAACAGCAACCCTACGTTCAGATCTACCGGCACCATACCCGGCCCCCAGGGCAGCACGGCAAACATCAGCATGGTCGGCGCGACCACCACACAGGGCGCCAGAAAATGAACCCACCTGTCAGCGGCGGCGGGAACGATGTCCTCCTTGGTGAACATCTTCACCCCGTCGGCGATGGGCTGGAGCAACCCCGCAGGCCCAACCCGGTTCGGGCCGATGCGATCCTGCATACGCGCGATAGCGCGCCGCTCGTAGTAGGTGAGGAAGAGCATCTGGAAGGGCGCAATCGCGAACAGGAGCGTGGTGACGAGGAGGTGACTGATCAGCGCGATGACCCAACCGGGCCAGTTCCAGCCAAAGGTCGTATTGATCAGGCCATTGACGATGTCGTACATGGGCAACTCCGGGGCCGATCTCGCAAGCGAAGCTATAGCAGGGGAAACCTTACCCTCTCCACCCCTCCCGGTTGTGAGATTACTCCTTAACTCAGTGCCGCATCATCGGAGGCGCCCGGCCCCCCGCCGTCAACATTCCCCGTGGTCGTCGGGGCCGCCGCATCGCTCCCGCCCCCGGCAGCCTTTCTGGCGGCGTTCTTCGCCCGAATCGCCGCCAGACGGGCGGCCTTCTCGTCGGCAGGAGCAGTGGCAGCCTCTGCCGCGGACGTGGCAGCCCCGGCGGCAGGCGGCGCGGCGGCAGGCTCGGTCGCGGCCACATTCGCCTCAACCGGCGCGCCATCCGACCCTTCGGCAGCCTTTCTGGCGGCATTCTTCGCCCGAATCGCCGCCAGGCGCGCGGCCTTCTCATCGGCAGGCGGAGCTTCGCCCGCCGGCTCGCCAGCAACAACAGGAGGAGCGTCCGGCGCCTCTCCCTTTCTGGCGGCATTCTTCGCCCGAATCGCCGCCAGGCGCGCGGCCTTCTCATCGGCAGGCGCCGCCCCGGCAGGAGCGACCGGCGGCTCGACCGTATCGCCGGCCTTTTTCGCCGCATTGGCAGCCTTGATTGCCGCCAGTTTGGCCGCCTTCTCCTCGGGAGTCAGCTTGCGCCCTTCGGCAGGGGCGGCGGCGGGCGCCGCGGGCGCCGTGGCCGCGGCAGCCGCGGCCTCCAGCTCGCGCCGGCGCGCAGCGATCTTCTCGGCCAGGTTCGGAGCCATCCCGATCACATCCGGACGGCGCTTGATGTTGCCCTGCAACTTCTTCATCGCCCCATCGCGCACCTCGGCCCACATTGTCGGCGCAATCCGCTCGTAGTACGAGATCGGGCGGTTCAACTGCTCCTTGAACACCGTCAACTTCTGATGGTCCGCCGTTGACAGCTCAAATTCGTGGTCCATCTTGATCGCGTCGAAGGGGCAAACCTCCGCGCAGAATCCGCAACTCATACAGGCATCGTACTCGATCACGAACTCGGCCACGGCGGGCACCGGCTTCCCGGTCGCCGGGTCTTTGGCCTGGGTCATATGAATGACCTGGGGCGGGCAGATCCGTTCGCACTGAAAGCACGAAGTACAGAGTTCGTGACTGGTCTCATCGTCGTAGAGAAGGATGGGCATGTTGCGATAGGCTTCGGGCAACTTCGGGCGCTCCTCGGGATACTCGTAGGTAAAGACCCCGTGGATATCGTTAAAGCCCTGGTTCTTACGAAACGATCCCGCCCAGTGCTTCCACACAACCGCCATGCCATCGAGCAGGCCCATGCCGGGGAGCCGGCGCGCCGTTCGCTTCCCTCGCTCGACCGTCACTATCTGACCGCGTTCGATCTTGACCGTCATAGCACTCTATATCCTCAATCACCGCTGGTGCGGTTCCGGGCGGCCTTACGTCTTTCCGGGAGAGCTGCACCCTCCCGGACCCTGCGCCGGGAGAAGTGTGGGAACTCCGGTTGCCCCTCTGTTCGTCAGGCCCCTCAGCGCGCTTCCAGGCGACCTGTTCGGGCATCGGCGCAACGTCCACCGCGTTCAGATACGCCAGGCCCGATCCGCAATCGCAAATCTGCGACTGCGCTAGCGATCCACCTCGCCCATCACAATATCAATACTACCCAGGATCACCACCACATCGGCAACCTTGTAGCCCCGGCACATATCGCCAAGGGGCGTCAGGTTGATAAAGGAGGGCGCGCGCACCTTATAGCGGTACGGCCTGGGGCTGCCATCACTCACCAGGTAGAAGCCCAGTTCCCCTTTGGGCGACTCGATCCGCGCATAGGCATCGCCGACGGGGGGGCGCACGTTCTGGCGTGCCCTGGGGTTAATGTGCCCGCCTCTGGCATCAGGCAACTGCTCGACAATCTGTTCAATAATGCGCTTGCTCTGCCGCATCTCCTCGATCCGCACCAGGAAGCGATCGTAGACATCGCCGACCGAGCCGACGGGCACATCAAAATCGAAGCGGTCGTAGACACTGTAAGGTTCGGCCTTCCGAATATCGTAGGGTACCCCCGACCCCCGCAGCACCGGACCGGTGACACTATAGGCCAGGGCCAGTTCTTTGGGGAGAATGCCGATACCTTCCGCCCGCTGCATCAGAATCTCGTTCTCGCGCAGGAGCCGTTCAAGCTCATCCACAAACGCGGGCATGGCCACCAGCAGTTCTTTCAATTTAGGCATAAACTCTGGCGGCAGGTCGCGCACCACGCCGCCAAAGCGGAAGTAATTGCACATCATACGCGCGCCGGAGGCCATCTCGAAGAGATCCAGGATCTTCTCGCGTTCGCGCATCCCGAAGGCCAGTTGGGTCTGCCACATGCCCATATCGTTGATGAGGAAGCCCAGCGCCCCGGCGTGGTTCAGGATGCGCGTCAACTCGACCATCAGCACGCGAATATACTCGGCTCGCTCGGGCACCTCGATGCCGGCCAGTTTTTCCACCGCCATTGCATAGGCCTGATTATTGGCCATCGAGTTGAAATAGTCGAGCCGATCGGTGTAAGGCATATTCTGGAGATAGGTGTTCTGCTCGGCGATTTGCTCGTGGTTGCGGTGGAGGTAGCCAAACACCGGCTTGAGATCGATGATCGTCTCCCCGTCAACCGTCACCAGCATGCGGAACACCCCGTGGGTGGACGGGTGCTGCGGGCCAATGTTGATCTGGAGTTCTTCGGTCTTGAACATAGCGGGGTCTTTTGTACTACAGCCGTCCACGCGGCTGCGCCGCACACTAATGCGAACAGGTTTTTCCTGGGAGGTCTGACCCTCCAGCCCTCCCGGCGCAGAGGGCGTGCCGACCCCGGCGGGCAGGGGCATGGGGAAAGCGAGTTTCCCCGTATTCATACCAGCCCGTCCACGCGGCTGCGCCGCGCAACGCCAGGTCATCGTTCCTGGGAGGGCACAGCCCGCCCGAACCCTCCCACCAGGGAGGGAGGGTCGCGTTCCCGCTCACTCCTCCGCGCCGATATACTTATCGCCCTGTTTGGGGAAATCTTTGCGCATTGGCCAGCCCTCAAACTCATCCCACATATAGATCCGCCGGAGGTAGGGATGGTCGGTAAAGACGATGCCGAAAAGATCGAAGGCCTCACGCTCGTGCAGGTTAGCCCCCGGCCAGTACGGAGTCAGCGAGGGCACCTCGGGCGTTTCGCGCGGAACGCGCACCTTCAACACCAGGCCATCGCCGCCCTCAATCGTGTAGAAGCGGTAGACCAGTTCAAAGATCCCATCGGCCAGATAATCAACCACAGCGATATCCGAGAGAAAGGCGTAGCCGAGGGTATCGCGGAGGTAGAGCGCCGCCTCGACGATCTGCCCGGCCGCCACCACCGTATCGCTGGTGACGAAGGGCGCCGGTTGCGGGCCATGAGCCGGTGGCGGCGCGACGCGCAGCGGCGTGGCCTCCAGCACTGCGCCGGGCAGATCCCGAGCCATACGCTCGCGCAATTCTTCGGGGCTAAGCCTGGGCATCGCCAACCTCATTCCGCTTCAGATCGTCCACAGCGATCTCCGGGGCTATGCCCCGCGCCTTGAGAATGTTCTCCAGTTCCACCGTCGCGTCCATGATCGGGAAGGTACGCACGATCTCGGGATGTTCGATCTGCCCGCTGCGCTGTTCTCCCTGCTCCGGTGAGGTGTACGGGCTAACAAGCGGCAGCCCGCCCACCGGGTCAATCAACTTCCCGTCCACCTCAAGGCCCTGCGCGCCGAAGGTGGGTACGGGAAAATCGCTGGTCTGCGGCTTCTCGCCCTCGCCATACCAGCGCACACGCCCGAGTTTCTGTCGGTCGATCTGCTCCTGGAGCGTTATCAGCGCGTGTAGCAAGGCTTCGGGGCGGGGCGGGCAACCGGGAACATACACATCCACCGGGATGAGCAGGTCAATCCCGCGCAGCACGTTGTAGCCGTCACGAAAGGGACCGCCCGAGGTGGCGCAGGCGCCCATGGATATCACGTAGCGCGGCTCGGCCATCTGGTTATAGAGCCGCACCACCTGAGGCGCCATCTTCTTGGTGACCGTGCCGGCAACGATCATCAGATCGGCCTGCCGCGGCGAAGCGCGGAACAGCTCGGCCCCGAAGCGGGCTACATCGTAGCGGCTGAGGCCGAAGGCCATCATCTCGATGGCGCAACAGGCCAGCCCGAAGGCCATTGGCCAGATCGATGAGCGTCGGCCCCAGTTGTAAAAGCGATTGAGCGTGGAGAGAAAAATGCCCTGCCGCTCCAGATCAAGCTGAATCTCATGCTCGCTCATAGCTCGTACCGGACCGGAGGGCTGCACATCGCGCATCAGGACGGCCGCGCAGCGCGGCGCCCGTTGTTTCGGCTACACGTCCTCCTCCGATCCTACACCCATTCTAGGGCGCCTTTGCGCCATTCATAGATCAGCCCGGCGGTCAGAATAATCAGGAACACCGCCGCAGCCGTGAAGCCGTAGAGCCCGAGCTGATTAAAGGCGACCGCCCAGGGGTAGAGGAAGACAACCTCGATGTCGAAGATGACGAAGGCCAGAGCGTAGAGGTAGTACTGCACCTTGAATTGCACGCGCAGATCGCCGATGGCCTCCAGACCACATTCGTAGGTTGACTGCTTGATCGGCGTCGGACGCTTGGGGCGCAGGAAGAAGGCAAGCACCAGGGGCGCCAGAGGGAACGTCACCGCAGCGACGAAGAAAATGGCAATGAAAGCATAGTTCGCAAGCATGGCCGTCTCTACCTCTCTGGCGCGGTCTTCGCGTGGAACGCGGCAAGTATAGCATAGTTTTGAACTTACGCGCAAACGTCCCCTTTGCAAAAACCCGCATCAGAAAGAGGCGAAAGCCCTCTTGCGATCTATATCACAAGGGAATTACATTCTTATCTATGTGGAATATCCTGAGTGTGGTGACGATCTGCTCGCCCAGACAGGCTGCGCCCTCCCACGCCCTTCCCTCAAGGAGGGGAATGGGAGTCCGGTTTCCCCATGTCCCAACCGCTGTTGGGTGCGGCTGGCGCCCCCACAGGCAGGGGTGCGGTTCGACAGGCTCACCGCAGGTGGGGAAACCCGGTTTCCTCATATCTTCAGACCTACGCGGTAAGCAGCTTCAACTCCACGCGCCCAACCCGGATCACGTCGCCGTCGTGTACCTCAGTGCTGGAGCGGACCTCGAAACCGTTCAGGTAGGTGCCGTTGGTGCTCTTGAGATCCTCGAGGTGCCACACGCCGTTGCGCCATTGCAGCCGGGCGTGCTCGGCCGAAAGGAAGGTATCGTTGAGCGAGACCTCGGCCTCGGTGCTGCGACCGATCACGGTGACGGGCGCCAGAGGAAAGCTCTTGCCCACGGGGATGCCCGTCTGCCCGGCGGAGACCACCACCAGTTGCCCGTACTGGCTCGCCGGAGCGGGCGCCGGGGCAGCTCCGCGGAGGTCGCGGGCCACCACGCGCAACACCTGCCAGAGGAAGAAGTAGAGCAGGAACACCACCGCTACACGCAGCAGGAGGAGCAAAACGCCGATCGAGAGGTTGGCAATGTCAAACATCTACACGCTTCCACAGAGAAGCTACCGCAGACACGCACGCGGCGTCACCGCGTAACCACACAATACAACGAGATGTTCCTGGGAGGGCTTCGCCCTCCCAAACCCTCCCGCCAGGGAGGGGTGTGGGGAAACCCGGTTGCCCCATGTCCCAACCGCTGGTGGGAGCGGCTGGCGCCCCCCACAGGCAGGGGGACGGGGAAACCCGGTTTCCCCGTATGTTCACCTCAGCTATCGCGAAAGGTCATTTCCAGGCCGCCGAGGGAAATGGTGTCGCCGTCTCGCAGGGCCGTTTCGCTGACCCGCGCGCCGTTGACAAAGGTGCCGTTCGTGCTGCCCAGATCGGTGATCCAGAAGCGCCGTTGCCGGTAGCGCAGTTGGGCATGGTGGCGTGAGACGCGGCTGTCTTCGAGAATAATATCGTTGCCGAGGCCGCGCCCGATAGCGATGGCTGTGCTCTCCAGAGGGATCGAGCGCGGGCCTTCGGGCGTTTGCAGTAGCAGCAGGGCGTGGCTCTTGCGCGCGGGCGGCGCCGCCGTGGCTGGCGGAATGACCTGGGTGGTCTCTGCGCCCTGGCTGCTGGTCATCTCCGCGACAACCTGGATGGAGCGTTTTGGCACCGCGGCGTCTTCGGCCAGAACGACACGAGGGTGTTCAAGCATGGCAAAGCCGCGCTCCTGGGCCAGTTCGCTCAGGTAGGTGGCCATTTCCTGTTCCAGTTGGCCCCGCACCGGCTCGAAGGCGGCGAAATCTTGCGGGTTGAGGTAGGCGCGGTAGAAGCTCGGCACAATCACCCGCCGGACACTGATGGATTGCTGGCTCTCCATGGCCCGCTCCAGGCGCCGGGCGATCTCTACCGGCTGCACCGGGCTGCGGAAGAGCCGCGCCACCGACCCCTCCACCAGTTGCTCCATGAACTGCTCAAAGCGGCTCAGCGCCGACATAGACCGCTCCTCGCGTAAAAGCAGATTCTTCTGGTCGAGCTGCGTCCGCCCCCTCTCCACAGAGAGAGGGATGGGGAAACCAGGTTTCCCCATCCCCCAACCGCTGGTGGGGGCGCCGGGCGCCTCAGCAGGCAGAGGCATGGGGAACCCCGGTTGCCCCACATGTTCATCTCGGATGGTCCAGACGATAGTATTATTCCGAACGCGGCTTCACCGGCTCGCCGAGGTAGATCGGCTCCAGGGTCACCAGGTCATCCCGCTCGCCGCCGGTCAGGCGCCGCCAGGCCAGTTCGGCCAGAAAGGCTGGACGGCGCAGGTTTGCCGCCGGGCGCGGAAAGCGCGCCCGCGGGCCAAGCGCGCGCTGGATCTGAGCGATTGCGCCCTCATCGAGGTCGCCACAGAAGAGGCCCCGGTCCTCCACTTCGGCGCAGAGTTCGGCCAGCGTCAGGTTGCGATCTGGCCCCTGGCGCGCCAGGTCGTCCTCGAACTGGAACATCGCCGTGGCAAAGCGCTCGCGCCCCAGACGAATCAACGGGTAGATCGGCACCCCGGCCTGCGCGTGCTGGTAGGCCAGGGCCTCCAGGGTGCTGATCCCCAGCAGCGCCAGCCCGCCCGCCAGGGCCAGGCCTTTGGCCACGCTCATCCCGACCCGCAGCCCGCTCCAACTACCCGGCCCCAGGGCCACCCCTACCGCCCGCAAGGCCCCGCGCTCCACCCCGGCATAGCCGAGCAGCCGGTCGAGTTGCGGCAACAGTTGGGCAGTGTGGTTGCGCCCCGATTCCCAGACACACTCGGCCAGCGGGCCACGCCCATCGTACAGCGCGATCCCCGTGAGACTGGTCGCCGTGTCAATCGCCAGCAACATGTCCAATCTGTCTATGCTACAGCTCAGGCACCGTTCAACAGCGGGCGTTTTAACTTTTCCCCGGGTTCTTTCATCAGCTATGGAACGCCGTTTCTTTGAACGCCGTGACCAGTTCAACGTAGCGCCGCCCGTGGGGCACAAAGCGGAGCCGACGCTTGGTTTCACTGAGGTGCTGCATATAGATCGCCAGGTGGTCGGCAGGGATATGCGTAAGGGCCCGTTCGGGCCACTCAACCAGACAGACGCCCTCGCCGGACCAGAGTTCATCGAGGCCGATGGTGGCCAGCTCGCGCTCCTCGGCGATGCGGTAGAGATCGACGTGGTAAATCGGGATGCGCCGATGACGCGGGCCGGCTCGGTACTCATTCACCAGCACAAAACTGGGGCTGGTTACCAGATCGGGCGAATCAAGACCCCGCGCGACCCCGCGCACGAACTGGGTCTTCCCCACGCCGAACGTGCCCACCAGCAGCACCAGATCGCCCGCGCGCAACTGCTCGCCGAGCCGCTGGCCGATGCGCTCGGTCTGCGCGGGGCTATGGCTAATAAAATCAAGCTCGTGGGCGGTCTGGGCCGCCGGCAGGCGCTGGTCGCTCATCGGCTGTATTGTAGCACGGCGGGGCGTACCTGCGGATCGAAGGGAACGGCAGGCGCGGCAGCAGCCCGGCGAGGAGACCGGTGGCGATGATGGCCTGGGTTAGCCCGGCAATCGTATTCGGCGTGCGCTCGCTGAGGATAAACACCGCGGGGATGAGCCAGCTCAGTCCCAGCGGGTACCAGGGCCAGGTAGGGCGCCAGCGGATAACCACGAAGGCAATCCCAACGGCGATGTAGATCACCGAGAGCGGGTAGAGCAGCGTATTCAGCAGCACCAGGGCGCCGAAGTGATCGTGGCGCCCGTGGCGCCACCACAGGGCCACGGCCAGCAAGCCCAAACCAGGGCCAAAGGGCAACGCGAGCAGTGGCCGGTCAGGCAGGGCAACGCGATAGGCATTGAGGCCGTGGTACCACTGCACATAGATCTGCGGGCCGGCGATGAGCGCCACGCCCCCCCAGAGCAGCGCGCACAGGCCGGCAAAGGCGCCGAGCAACTGCCAGCGACGCTCGCGCAGGGCCAGCAGCAGCAGCCATCCGGCCCCCAGGATGGTTGCCTGGGGTTTGAGCAGGCACAGGGCCAGCAGTAATGCCGCGCGACGGTCGTGGCCAGCGCGCAGCGCCTGCTCAGCGAGCATCAGGCCCACCAGGGCCAGCAGCGTGGTTTGTCCGATCACCAGCCCCTGCATCAACGGCAACCACAGCAGGAGCCAGGGCAGGGCTACCCGCCCGCTCATCCGGCTGGCCCAGCGCTCAAAGCCGAAGATCGAGAGGAGTTGCACCAGCACCCCGCTGACCTGCCACGGCAGCAGCGCCAGGGGCGCGACCAGTACCAGCGTCGCCGGTGGGTAAGCGTACCAGCCGGCCTCATAGACGGTGCCGTCGGGCATGCTGAATGCGCCGTACGGATCGCCCCCGCTCAGCCAGTGCCACACGGCTCCCATTAACGAACGCCAGTCCGACAGCCAGAATTGCTCCATCGGTGCACCTCTCCGCGCACGCCGCGTCTGAACCACCCCCAGACCCAGGGTAGCACAGTACCATTACGACGCCAGAGCTGATTTGAACATATGGGGAAACCGGGTTTCCCCATACTCCTGCCGGTGGGGAGGTGCCAACCGCTCCCAACCGCGGTTGGGCCATGGGGAAACCCGGTTTCTCCATACTCCTGCCGGTGGGGGGGGCCAGCCGCTCCCAACCGCGGTTGGGCCATGGGGAAACCCGGTTTCCCCATACTCCTGCCGGTGGGGGGGGGCCAGCCGCTCCCAACCGCGGTTGGGCCATGGGGAAACCCGGTTTCCCCATACTCCTGCCGGTGGGGAGGTGCCAGCCGCTCCCAACCGGGAGGGTCTGGGAGGGCATAGCGCTCCCAGGAAACAACCTGTTTTCAAATGTGCCGGGTTGAAGAGCAAGCCGGGAGTATCAGACTGTCTCGGTACCGGCGCACTATAGGCGCTCATACGCCTGATCGATATACTTGTCTGGCAGGGGGCAGTTTTTGGGATGGTTGCGCCCTCCCAAAAAACCACGCGCCCGGATGCGCGTGGGGAAACCCTTTTTCCCCTATGCCTACGTCAGACGCCCATGCGGCTGCGCCGCACATCAGCGAGGAGTGTGGGTAAACCCGGTTTCCCCGATGTTTACGTTAGTGGAGGCCTATGCGCTACCTGCTCGATCAACAATCCTATGACGAAATGCTCCGCCGCAAGGGCCACCCGCGCGATTGCTACGTTCGTGACAACGAATACCTGCACCATCTGTATATTGACGGCGTCAAATACACCGTTGCGCGCGCGGTCTATGCCAGTCTCAAGGAAGCTCAGACCAGGGGTGACAGCGATGCTATCCTCCACCTCCAGATGCACGTGCAGGATCTGGAGCACCTGATCGCCGAAGCCCGCGCGCGGGGCGAGAACATCGCCAGCCTGCGCGCCATCGGCGACCCGCCGCCGTCCGATGACGAAGCGCGACCTCAACTGAACAATAGCTTCCTGCCCGCCCCGCCCCAGACCCTGGCGGAGACCGGCTTGAACCGCACCTTTCTAACCGAGCACCTCCTGCGCGTGCTCTACAATCGCGGGCGTATGACCGGCCGCGAGCTGGCCGATGCGCTCTGTCTCTATTACCGGATCGTCGAGGAACTGATCGCCGATCTGCGACGGGTTGAGCAGATTGACATCATCGGCCAGAAGGGCTTTGGCGACATCAACTACGAGTACGTGCTCACCCCCCGCGGGCAGGAAGCGGCCCAGGCGGCCCTGGAGAAGACCCAGTACACCGGGCCGGCCCCTGTGCCAATTAACGACTGGATCGCCTCGGTCAAAGCCCAGACGGTCAAGAATGTCAAAGTAACGCGCAAAAACATCCGTGACGCCTTCCAGGGCCTGGTCATAGACGAGTCGATCCTGAACTCGGTCGGCCCGGCGGTCAACTCGGGGTCATCGGTCATGCTCTTCGGCTATCCTGGCAATGGCAAGACCACCATCGCCGAACGCATCACCCACCTGATGGGTGATGACATCTTTATCCCGCACACCATTTACGCCGATGGCGCGATCATCAAAATGTACGACGCCATCGTGCACGAGCCGCCGAAGCGCCCCTGGGACGATCAGCAGGAGTTCGACCAGCGCTGGGTGCGCATCAGCCGCCCGGTGGTGATCGTCGGCGGCGAGTTGACCCTGGAGCAGTTGAACCTCATCTACAATGCCACTTCAAAGATCTACGAAGCGCCATTCCAGATGAAGGCCAACTGTGGCATCTTCTTGATTGACGACTTCGGGCGGCAACAGGTGCGCGTCTTCGACCTGCTCAACCGCTGGATCGTGCCCCTGGAGAAACGCTTCGACTACCTGAACACCGTCACAGGGCAGAAAATCCAGATCCCCTTCGACCAGTTGATCATGTTCTCAACCAATCTGGACCCGAAGGATCTCGGTGATGAGGCCCTGTTACGGCGCATTAAGTTCAAGTTCGAGATCATCGACCCGACCGAGGAGCAGTGGCGCGAGATCTGGAAAATTATGTGCAAGGTTCGCGGTGTGCGCTACGACGATCGGGCGATCGATTACCTGGTCAACAAGTGGTACAAGCCAGATAATCGCCCCTTTCGGATGTGTCAACCCCGCGATATTCTCGACCAGTTGATTTCGATCGCAAAATACAATATGGAGCAACCGGCCCTCACCGCCGATCTGCTCGACGATGCCTGTTTGACCTACTTTCCCAGTAAGGAAAAGAAGAACTTCGGAGCCAAGGTGCGACTGGATCTGTAGGAGGGCTTTTCCCTCCCACACCCTCCACACAGGGAGGGGCGCAGGGAAAACCCGGTTTCCTCAATCTCCAACCGCCGGCGGGGTCGCCTGGCGCTCCGATGGGCAGGGGTGCGGTTCGACAGGCTCACCGCAGGTGGGGAAACCGGGTTTCCCCGCGCCCCCTCGAGAGCGACAGGAGAGTGCCCAGCCCTCCCAAACCCTCCCCCGGGCAGGGGATTGGGGAAACCCGGTTTCCCCGATCCCCAACCGCGGTTGGGGTCGCCTGGTGCACCCATAAGCAGCAGCACAGGGAAACCGGGTTTTCCCTATTTTCACCTCAAGAACAAACCAGTGACACCTTTAGCAAACCGAACCCTATCGCCGGAGAATGGCCTTGCCCCAAAAGCACGCCTGGCGTTAACCATGGCGTTGCTGGTGGCGGTGTATCTCGGGTTGCGCTTGCCTGCGCTGCTGGCGCTGCCGCTGTTCAACGATGAGGCGGTCTACCTGGTGCGGGCACAGTTCTTTCCGGCGATGGTCAGCGCACCGGGGATTGCCGGCGCAACGCTGCCGGACGGCAAGTTTCTCCAGGAGCTGGCGCTGGCGGCCCTGGCTCTGCTGCCGGTCGATCCGCTGATCCCCGCTCGCCTGCTGTCGGTGGTCTGTGGCCTTGCGACGGTGCTGGCGCTGGCCGCAATGGGACGCGCCCTGGGCTGGCCCGGGGCCGGTGTGCTGGCCGGCTTGCTCTACGCTCTGTCACCTCTGGCTGGTCTGCACGACGTGCTGGGCCTGCCCGACAGCATGCTGACCCTGGTGAGCGCGCTGCTACTGTGGGCCAGCATAGGCTTCGCTACCCGTCCGGCGGTAAGCAGACGCGACGCGCTGCTAGTAGGCGGGCTGCTGGCAGCGGCAAGTCTGGTCAAGCTATCAGGGCTGTTCCTGTTCACGCTGCCGGTGCTGGCGGTCCTGCTCCTATCCGCAACCTGGTCCGAACGCTGGCGACGCCTGAGCCTGCTGCGCACGGCCCTGATTGTCGCGCTGCTCTGCCTGGCCTGCCTGGCGCCGTTTCATTATGGTAGCGCCGAGCGGCACAAGCTCGGCACGAACGAATCGCGCATCTTAGTCGTGCAGCAGCACACCGTCGCCGCTGGCGATTGGCTGCTGCGCTACCTGCCCGGCCCGCTGCTGATTGCACCCGTACTGGCCCTGATCCTGCGCCGCTGGCGGCGGACGGCGCTGGTTGAGCCGCTCAATTCTTCCGCAAGCCCGCGTCTGTCTGCCCGCTTCTCTGGCAGCGTGGACGGTGGGGCGTTGCGAGAAGCCCGACTTCTCCCGACGCCTGCATGTGTCGCCTCTGCGCCACCCGCGCCCCCTGCGATGCAAGCCTGTCATGACAGTCAGGCGCAAGGGGAAGCCCCGGTTCCTCACGCCCCGCCCTCAGAGAGTGAAACCCTCCGGTGTGCGCCCGTTGGGCAGACTCCGGACGACCGTCTTGACCCTCTATCTGAAATGGATCGAGGGAACCTGTCGGACTCGAGCGCCATCGAAGCCCCGGGTGCAGGCACGGAAGGCTCCACACCCGGCGCAGCCCGTCTGACAGGTTTTTTGTTGTTGGCGGGGTTGGCGGTGATTGCCAGCTTTGTGCTGATCGGAACCACGCTCTACTCGCGCTACCTGTTGCCCGCGTGGCCACCATTGCTCCTTGCGACGGCGCTGGGAACCACCAGTCTGTGGAGCCTCGGGCGGGCGCCGCGGGTCGCGGCGCTGCTGGCTCTGGTGGCGGCAGGCGGGTGGGGGCTGATCTGGATGGGATGGTTCGCAACTGCGCCGCTTACGGCTCCGCTGGCCCGTCAGGATCGGGGCCAGTATCTGGAGAGCTGGACCGCGGGTCATAACCTGGAGGTCTTGCTGGCAGACCTGCGCGTCGCAGCGATGGCCAACGGCCGCCTGACCGTGGTGAACCACAACCAGCCGCGACTGGTCCACCTCGCCACTGTGCTCTATCTACGAGATATTCCCGCCATACGCCTGGTGGAGGAGGATCTGACCCACCCGGACGCGCCTGAGCGCCTGGCAAACCTTGCCCGGGTAGAACCAACGCTGCTGGTGGTTGACCAGCAGGAAGTTGATGTCTTTGCCCTTCGCGAACGTTTTCCCCGTCTCCGGCTTGTGCAGCGCTACCCTCACCCGCAGGGAAACATGGCCTTTCTGCTCTTCGAGCAGCAACCCTGACCCGCAGGAAGGGGCCTGGGGAAACCCTGTTTCCCCATCGTTTCACCGCACCCGTCCATGCGGCTGCGCCGCACAATGCCAGGCAGAACGCTCCAGACCCTCTCCGCCGGGAGTGACAAGCGAGCTGGCGCTCGCCGCCCCTCTGCCCCCATCTTCACCCCCTCGTCCGACTTCGTGATCGTCACGTCTCTCCGGGCCTCAGACGGGACTGCAACCCACCATTTCTCGTGCATGAAAAGACAAGTTTGGCATTGCTTCAAGATCGCGCAGTTCTGGAGGGGCTTTGCGGCGTCAGTAAGCCCTGTGCCTTGTGTCACAATTTCGCGCAGATTTTGCACAGGTTAGACAAGCGGATCGCGTTAGGATATAATTCCCTATGCAAGCAAACAGCGTCTAACGCAAGCGCCTCGAACCCAGCCCCCGGCGTGAGAGGGTGAAAAGCCGTTCGCGACCCGCTGCGGCGGTGTATGGATAGTTCTGTTCCAGTCGTGCGAGGATTGCAAGGGAAGGAAGCGACGATGACAGGGGTCCTCACGCTTTACCGGACGTCGGTCGGCAAAAAGGTGATCATGGCGGTCACGGGGTTCATCCTTGTCGGTTTCGTGGTCTTTCACATGTACGGCAACCTGAAGATGTACCAGGGGCCAGAGGTGTTCAATGCTTACGCCGCGGGGCTGCGCGAGCTTGGCTATCCCGTTTTCGGACACGAGCACCTGCTCTGGCTGGCCCGCGTCATCCTGCTGGTCTCGGTGGTGCTGCACATCTGGTCGGCCACGATGCTGACGATGCAGAGCCAGAAGAACACCTTCGCCAACGGTGTGAGTGGCATGAGACGCTACGGCGAAAAGAAACGGCAGACGGGCTATGCCGCTTACACTATGCGCTTTGGCGGGATCGTCATTTTTCTGTTCATTATCTATCACCTGCTGCACCTGACCTTCGGAGTCGTGGGGTACGGGCCTGGTGAGTTCAAGCACCCGCACGGCGGCGAGTACGAGGTTTACAGTAACGTCGTCATTGGTTTTCAGAATCCGCTGATCTCGGCCTTTTACCTCTTTACTATGGTCTTCCTGGGGTTCCACCTGTACCACGGGGTATGGAGCATGTTCCAGACCCTCGGCCTCAACAGCGCCATTTACACGCGCCTGCTGCGCGGTCTGGCGGTTCTCATTGCACTGGCAGTGGTGATCGGCAACATTTCGTTCCCGATCGCGGTGATGGCGGGGATCGTCGGCCCGGCAGCGTAACAGATCTGGTGAGGAGCAGTTGAGCGATGAGCGAGATCAAGAATGAGACGACTACTCGCACCGGCGTCCGTTCGGTCGAGTTTGTCAAGAGTCTGGAGTCGAAGGCCCCTGGCGGCCCGATCGAGCAGCGCTGGGATAAGCATCGCTTCGAGATGAAGCTGGTCAACCCGGCCAACCGTCGCCGCTACACGATCATCGTGGTGGGGTCGGGCCTGGCTGGCAGCGCGGCCGCCGCGACCTTCGGCGAGCAGGGCTACAATGTCAAGTGCTTCTGCTACCAGGATAGCCCGCGCCGCGCCCACTCCATCGCGGCCCAGGGCGGCATTAACGCTGCCAAGAACTACCGCAACGACGGCGATAGCATTTTCCGCCTCTTCTACGATACGGTGAAGGGCGGCGACTTTCGCGCCCGGGAGAGCAACGTCTACCGCCTGGCCCAGGTGTCGGTGAACATTATTGACCAGTGCGTGGCCCAGGGCGTGCCCTTTGCCCGCGAGTACGGCGGCTACCTCGACAACCGCTCCTTCGGCGGCGCCCAGGTGAGCCGCACCTTCTATGCCCGCGGGCAGACCGGCCAGCAGCTCCTGCTCGGCGCCTACCAGGCCCTTTCACGGCAGATCGCCGCCGGAACGGTCAAGATGTTCCCCCGCACCGAGATGCTCGACCTGGTGGTGGTTGACGGTCGCGCCCGCGGGATCATTACCCGCGACATGGTCACCGGCAAGATCGAGCGCCACGTGGGCGACGCGGTGGTGCTGGCTACCGGCGGCTACGGCAATGTCTTCTATCTCAGCACCAATGCCAAGGGCTGCAATGCCACCGCCATCTGGCGCGCCCATCGCCGGGGCGCGTTCTTCGGCAACCCCTGCTTTACCCAGATCCACCCCACCTGCATCCCCGTCACCGGCGACCACCAGAGCAAGCTCACGCTGATGAGCGAGTCGCTGCGCAACGACGGGCGCATCTGGGTGCCTAAGAAGAAGGGCGATACCCGCCGGCCCCAGGATATCCCCGAGAGCGAGCGCGATTATTACCTGGAGGAGCGCTACCCGGCCTTCGGGAACCTGGTGCCCCGCGATGTGGCCTCGCGCAACGCCAAGCAGGTGTGCGACGAGGGCCGCGGCGTGGGACCGGGCGGCCAGGGGGTGTACCTCGACTTCGCCGACGCGATCAAGCGGCTGGGTAAGCAGAAGATCGCCGAACGCTACGGCAACCTCTTCGATATGTACCAGCAGATCACCGGTGAGAACCCCTACGAGGTGCCGATGCGCATCTACCCCGCCGTGCATTACACCATGGGCGGTCTGTGGGTGGATTATAACCTCATGAGCACCGTCCCCGGTCTGTTCGTGGCCGGCGAGGCGAACTTCTCCGACCACGGCGCGAACCGCCTGGGCGCATCGGCGCTCATGCAGGGCCTCGCCGATGGCTATTTTGTGCTGCCTTATACCGTCGCCAACTTCCTGGCCGGCGTGAAGCCGGGTGGGTTGAGCACCGACCACCCCGCGTTCGCCGAGACTGAGGCCGAGGTGAGCGACCGGGTCAAGCGGCTGCTCAGCATCAATGGCAAGCGTACCGTCGACTCCTTCCACCGCGAGCTGGGCCGCTTGATGTGGGACGAGTGCGGTATGTCCCGCAATGATGCTGGCCTGCGCAAGGCCCTCCGGCGCATTCCCGAGTTGCGCGAGGAGTTCTGGCAGAACGTGAAGGTGCCGGGCGATGGCGGTGAATTGAACCAGGAACTGGAGAAGGCCGGACGTGTGGCCGACTTCTTCGAACTGGCCGAGTTGATGTGCATTGATGCCCTGCACCGCACCGAGTCCTGCGGCGGCCATTTCCGCGAAGAGAGCCAGACTGAGGACGGCGAGGCCAGGCGCGATGACGAGAATTTCTCCTATGTCGCCGCGTGGGAATACACCGGTAACCTGGCCAAACCCGAATTGCACAAGGAACCTCTGGTTTTCGAGTACGTCAAGCCGTCGCAGCGCAGCTATAAGTGATGTTCAAGTGCCGATTGCAGATTGCAGAGTGCGGGCTGCCGGTGATGATCCGGGTTGGGCGCTGCAAGCTGCAATCTGCAACCAGGAGCGATAGCGATTATGAAGCTCACCCTCAAGGTCTGGCGCCAGAAGAATGGCAAGACGCCAGGCGAGTTCAAGACTTACCAGGCCGAGCACATCAGCCCGGATATGTCCTTCCTGGAGATGCTTGATGTGGTCAATCAGGATCTGATCACGAAGGGCGAAGAGCCGATCGCCTTCGACCACGACTGCCGCGAGGGCATCTGTGGCATGTGTTCGCTGATGATCAACGGCGTCGCCCATGGCCCCAAGCAGGCTATCACCACCTGCCAGTTGCACATGCGTAGCTTCAACGATGGTGACACGATCACCATCGAGCCCTGGCGCGCCCTGCCCTTCCCGATTATCAAGGACCTGGTGGTGGACCGTTCGAGCTTCGACCGGATCATCCAGGCGGGAGGTTACATCAGCGTGTCCACCGGTTCCGCGCCGGATGCCAACACCATCCCTGTGCCCAAGCCCGACGCCGATAAGTCTATGGACGCCGCCGCCTGCATTGGCTGCGGGGCCTGCGTCGCGGCGTGCCCGAATGGTTCGGCGATGCTCTTTGTGGCTGCCAAGGCTGCCCACCTGAGCTTCCTGCCCCAGGGCCAGGTGGAGCGCTACCAGCGGGCGGTCAACATGGTGATGCAGCAGGATCTCGAGGGCTTCGGCAATTGCACCAACATTGGTGAATGCTCCGCCGTTTGTCCGAAGGAGATCAGCATGGATACGATCGCCCGCCTCAACCGCGATCTGATCGTCGCCGCCCTCAAGGGTATTGAGCCCGCGGCGCAACCCGCCGAGGCCAGGGCAGGCTAAGCAGGGTGGGGCAACCCCGGTTGCCCCACCCTCTGCTGTCTCATCCTGCGGGGCAGGCACACGCCGGCAACGCCCGCTCAACTCGATCTGCCGGGGTGTGGGGGAACGCCGTTTCCCCACACCCCGACCACACCTTCGCCATCCGATATGCGTGACTGCTGACGCCAATCGACTCAACGCAGCCGGCGATTGGCCGATGCGGCTCGCTCCAACACCCGTAGCGTCTCTTCGGCCACCCTGCGATAGGAAAAGCGAGCCGCACGCTCCAATCCGTGGGCGCGCAATTCGGCCTGCAGGTGCGCGTCACTCAGCACGCGCCCCAGGGCCGCGGCCCACCCCACCACGTCATCGGGCGCGACACGCAGCGCCGCGGTGCCAACCACTTCGGGCAAACTACTGGCGTCGCTCGTTACCACCGGCGCGCCGCAGGCCATCGCCTCCAGCGGCGGCAAGCCGAAGCCCTCGTAGCGCGAGGGGAAGGCAAAGACACTGCACGCCCGGTAGAAGAGCGGACCATCCGCCGCCGGCACGTCAACCCGCCTGACACACGAATCAAGCTCCAGGTCGGTAATCAGCGCATCGAGGTCGGGAAACAGGCGCGGGTCGCGGCCCAGCGGCCGGCCAGCAATCACCAGGTGCGCCTGCACCCCGCGCGAGCGTAACAGGGCAAAGGCGCGCACCAGCGTCGCAACGTTCTTGCGCGCGTCGAGACCGCCGACGTAGTAAATGAACGGCCCGCGGATACCGTAGCGTCGAGCCAGCTCGTCGCGAGCGGCTTCAGCGTCGCCAGGCGTAAACTGTTCACCTGCGGCGAGCGGCACGACACTGACGCGTTCGGGCGGCAGACCGAGATGGGTGATAATATCGGCGCGACTGTGGGCCGAGAAGGTGAGCACGTGCGCGCTGCGGCGCACAGCCCGGCGCACCAGCGCCAGATAGGCGCGGACACGCGCTCCGTCGCGATACTCGGGCAACACCAGGGGAATGATGTCGCCAACCGTCGTCACCACCGGCAACCGGCAGCGGAGCGGGGGCGCGAAGTATGGCACCAGGGCCACGGCAACGTTGCGCTTCGTCAGCCGGGCCGCCGCGCGGGGAAACGCCACCTGCTCAAACCAGAGCTTGGCCAGATTGCGGTTCAAGCGGTCAAATGGCGTCGGCAGACAGACTCCGTCTACACCGGGAGGAAGCGCCGGGCCGGGAGGCAAATAGGCCGGCGTCAGCAACAGGTAGCGATGCTCTGCGGCCACCTGTGGCAGGCAGCGCAGCAACCCATGGAGATACTGCCCGCTCCCAACCGTCGGCTGGGACCAGAAACTCCCACTGATGACTACTCGCACATGCGCTCCCTGGCGCTCTTGATGGTCCTGGCGGGTGTATAAACGTATAGTACCACTCTTATGCAAATGCTGGGTATACTACAGACATACGTCGAACGTGCCCTCTGGGGAACCGGGCGTGCCGGCAGACAGACGCCCGTGCGGCTGCGCTGCTACCCTGCGGGGTTGAACGCTCCTGGAAGGGCTGCGCCCTCCCAAACTCTCCCCGCCAGGAAAAGGCTCAGGGACCGCGGGTCTTGCCGCCCCCAACCGCTGCCGGGGGCGATGGGAAAACCGGTTTCCCCTCTGGTTCCAATGAGGGAGATGAGGCAACCGGGTTGCCCTCAGGCGCATGGTACGTCACCGGCTGTTGCGCGTTCGCCAGCAAACTCCAGAGGATGAGGAGGCTTCATGGATGACTGCGCGGTTGCGACCCTGGCCGAATTACAGATCCGCTTGCAGACGCTCAAGCTCCTACCGCGCACGGGCTGGCTGCAGCGCGGCCTGGGCGATGTGGAAAGTGTCGCCGAGCATAGTTTTGGTGTGGCAATTCTGGCGCTGATCATCGGCGATCAGCACCCCGAGCTGGACCGGGAACGGCTCCTTGCCACGGCGTTGATCCACGACATGGCCGAGGCGCTCATTGGCGATCTCCCGGCCTCGGCCCGGCGGCTCTTCGGAGCAACGGCCAAGCAAGAAGCGGAGCGCAAGGCGCTGCTCGAACTGCTCAACGGGCTACCGCAGGCCGCACGCTATCTGACGCTCTGGGAAGAGTACAGTCAGGGAACTACGCCCGAGGCCCGGCTGGTAAAGGCGCTTGACCGGTTGGAGATGCTGGGCCAGGCGTTAGTCTACGAGCGGGCTGGCGCCCGCACCCTCGCTGAGTTCTGGGAGGATCGCAACGGCTGGTTCGATGAGTTTCCCCTGGTGCGCGCTCTGGCTGACCGGCTGTACGCCGAGCATGACCGGCACGCCGGGTAAAACGCGGAACGATTCTGGGGATCTGGTCTGCTCAAATGCTCCCCTGAGCAGGGGTGTCAGGGAAAACCCGGTTTCCCCGGTTCCCAACCGCTGCTGGGAGCGGCTGGCACCCCCACAGGCAGGGGGTTGGGGAAACCCGGGTTCCCCGGTTCCCAACCGCTGCTGGGAGCGGCTGGCACCCCCACAGGCAGGAGTATGGGGAAACCCGGGTTCCCCGGTTCCCAACCGCTGGTGGGAGCCGCTGGCACCCCACAGGCAGGGGCATGGGGAAACCCGGGTTCCCCATATGTTCACATTAGCGGCGACGGTTGGCACGTGGGGCAGAAAAAGGTGCTGCGCTGGCCAACCACGATGCGTTCGATCGGCGTGCCGCACCGCTGGCAGGGATGGCCGCGGCGGTCGTAGGCCAGAAAGTGTTCCTGGTTCTGGCCGCGCAGACCGTAGCCATTGCGGTAGTTGCGTAACGAACTGCCCTCATGCTCGATGGCGCTGGTCAACACCTGGCGGATAGCGGCATGCAGCGCCGTCACGTCGGCGGCCTCGATGGCGCAGGCCGGGGTCAGGGGGTGAATGCGCGCCAGCCAGAGAGCCTCGCTGGCGTAGATGTTGCCCATACCGGCGATCATCCGCTGGTCGAGCAGGAGTGGCTTGATGCGCGTGCGTCGCCCGTGGAGGATGCGCCCCAGATCGGCAGCCGTGAAGCGGTCATCGAGTGGCTCCGGGCCATACGCCGCATCGAGGGCGGCCAGCCCGGCGGCGTCCAGGAGCCGCACCCGGCCGAACTTGCGCTCGTCGTCGAAGAACAGGCGCTGCTGGTTGTCCAGGCGCAAAACCAGATGGACGTGGGAACGGGCACTGTCGGCGGGGGAGTGGATCTCCAGGCGCCCCGACATGCGCAGATGGATCGCCAGGGTCCAGCCGGCATCCAGATCGAAGAGCAGCCATTTGGCGCGCCGCCGCGCAGCGCCAATGCGGCGGCCGGCGATTGCCTGGCGAAACGCGCTGGCCGAGGGGGTCTCGACCATGCGTTCCCAGTCGAGGTGCTCAACGTCCAGGATCGTGCGCCCGACCAGTTGCGGCGCCAGCGAACGGGCAATGATTTCGACTTCGGGTAACTCGGGCATGGGATGCGCGACATCCATACGGCGGCGTCGCCCACCACCAGGATGACCATGTTGCGGGAAGGGCTATCCCTTCGCGAACCTCCCCGCGGGGCGAGGATTGAAGAACGCGGCTTTCTCTCCCTGGCAAATACTGCTGGCAAACCCCGTTTTGTCCCCGCGGGGCGCGGGCGTCTAATCCTCGTGCAGGCCGGAGGCCCACGTACCCGGGTTTGTCAACAGTATCCTTGCAAAACGCGCCTGGCGCCACTCATACCAATTACCGTTGATGATGCCGCATTGCCTGAAGCGATTTCAGGCGTTGTGCTGCCCAGCGTGGCAATCCA